>Ga0115555_1002837_pt1 | contig 11416 bp, 10 predicted proteins | sample COGITO_mtgs_1104_2_FD_87285 | JGI IMG/M metagenome (GOLD analysis project Ga0115555, IMG submission 87285) | Pelagic marine microbial communities from North Sea - COGITO_mtgs_110407 | ecosystem: Environmental > Aquatic > Marine > Epipelagic | place: Germany:Helgoland, sampling site Kabeltonne...
AGGGAAATATTGTTTGCAGCAACGTTTTCCCTACCTCGTCATTTCCACCGCCTTCTTACTTTCTAACTTGTTCCCCCTCAATGCGCTCCCCCCCCCCCACCCGCGCTTCGGTTTCTTCATGAGCTGAATGTTGTTGGATTTCTTGCGTCAGCAAGAATGGTTTCCTCCAAATCAGGTTCAGTGAAGTACTTTGCTGCATAGGTGAGCGTATCGTCTGGCTTGTCCTTCAACACTGTGACGTGGGCCTTCATCGTGAGCAAAACAACAGAGAATGTTAACCACCCACTACAGACAATATTAACTCACCTCGTGACATGAAGCAACTCACAACATGTTTCAACTCCGGGTGAGCTCTTATGTATTGCTCGTTACTCATTCTCATCGCAGCTTTCGTCTGGTTGATAGTTTCTTGCTGTTCCGCTGTTAGCGTGTCCATATTTAGTAAAATTGAGAAAAACAAATCAGTTTTTGGTGATAACAACGGAAGTAAAATTGGTGAAAAACCTGAAACAACGGCAAACAAGTGTTGCCACTCGTCAGTTGATTTACTCTCCTATAATCGTCCTTGAGTTTTTAAACTGACCGGGACTTGCTTGCTCTCCTCTAACGTCCCGCACAAGAGCGATGGACCGAATTTTATACTCACCTAATACTACGGATGGGGACAATGACACATTACTGAACAACAGCAGCGACTTCGTCCATGAGCTTCAAGATGAACACCACGCACATGCCCAAACCTCTCTCCTTGCTCCAATGGTGCTACTCTTGGTCGGTGCTGGACTGAGAGCATCAACCAAGAAGCTGTCCATCCCATATACTATGCAACTTTTAATTTTAGGTTTCATCCTGGGTCTTCTCATCAATAATCTAGAGGACAGTGCTGGTCAATCTCACACTGTTGTTGTGAGGATGCTGTATGACTCGACGAAAATTCTCGGGGAACTCGACCCCCACCTAATGCTACATATCTTCCTTCCACCTTTGATCTTTGAGAGTGCAGCTTCTTTGGAATGGCACATCTTTGACAGGAGCAAGTTCTACATCATGAATCTAGCAGGTCCAGGAATACTCATCGCAACGAGCTTGACAGCTTTAGTTCTGAATAATATCATGTTCAATGCAGACTGGGTTTCCCAGGAATTTGAGGATTTTAATGGAGGGGAGGGGTGCAAATTCATTCATGATGGCAGTGAAATGAAGTCATGGCCTAAGTCGGCAGGCATGCTTTTGGGTGTGATCTTGTCGGCGACAGATCCTGTGGCAGTCGTTGCGTTGCTGAAGGAACTCGGAGTGAAAAGTGACCTATCAACATCGATTGAGGGAGAGGTGAGCTACCGAAAGCGAGGCCTGAGCGCGATTGAGGCGCTAGACCTGAGCGAGATCGAGGCACTAGACCTGGGCCAGATCGAGACCTAAGCGAGATCGAGACACCTGAGCGCGACCTGTCTCAAGTTAAAGTTTTTATCACTCTTTGCCATAAATTGACTAACACCTCTGTACCAAATTTTGTCGTTTCACAGTCTCTCTTCAATGATGGCACTGCCCTCGTCATCTACCAGGTCGTTGTCAAGATAGTGAGAGGGAATTATGAGGACGGTCTTTTCGAGTATTTTTACAATTTTGTTTCCATGGCCTTTGGAGGCGCCATTTTTGGGGTCTTGTTTGGTGCGTTGATAGTCTTTTGGCTGTCGTTTATTTTCAATGACGCGCTGTCGGAAATCACAATTACCATGGCTGCCGCTTACATGTGCTTCTTCGTTGCTGAGGATTTCCTGAGCATGTCAGGGGTCATCGCTGTCGTGTGCTTTGGCTTGTACTTTGGCAAGTTTGGGAAGACACGTGTCAGTCCAGAAGTTTCGGAATTCTTGGAAGAGTTCTGGGAGCTGCTCGCTTACTTTGGAAATACGCTAATTTTTATCATCGCTGGGATTGTCATCAGCCATAAAATCGACAAAATATCGGGAATGAACATAGTGAACGTCATTGTAATATACATCTTCTGTGCTGTAATCCGCGCTGTGACAGTTGGGTCTGTATACTGCACAATGAACTACGGCTTTGGCTGCAAGCTTGAGCGAAACGATCAGTTCGTGGCTATATGGGGGGGGCTTAGGGGAGCGGTTGGGCTAGCTCTGGCCCTTTTGGTTTTCAATGAGTTCGAAGATACGTGTTCTCCTCTTGGCGAACAAGTTTTGCTGATGACAGCCGGCATTGTGGTGCTGACGGTTTGCGTGAACTCTACCACCATGCCTTTTCTTGTGAGCGCTCTAAAGATGGACCGAGTGACTGCCTCCCGTCAGATGGTTTTTGACCAAGCGATGCGACAGCTTCGGTCTGCTGGCGACTCACAAGAGGCTTTGCTGCGGTCTGACCACGTGTTTGACTCGGCCGTTTGGGATGAGGTGAGAAAGTACTACTTTGTAGTTCCTCAGAGCAAGGTAATCGAAGAGAAGGTAAAAGTGGCGGATAAAGACAAAAAGCTTATGGAGGTTAAGGAGGCGCGGCGCCGCGTGCTCATGATTTGTAAGAAGTCTTACTGGAAGCAATTTAGCGATGGTCTGTTGTCAAACCATGCGCTCAAGTATCTGATTCACGTCACTGATTTGTCTATTGATACCGGTTGTGACTTGGCCGAGTGGGAAGAATTGTGCACTTTGCTCAAGTTCAACAGTAGCATCAACATCGAACGTCAAGAAGAACATAATGATACACATGCTATCGACAAAAAGGCTCTGGCACGACGCAAGCTGTTGAAGACACTGGATAGCATTCCTGTGGTTTGTGGAATTCTGGCTATTGTGGTGGTCATGTGTGTGTGGACTGTCACCTTAGGGGAGGGCACGGACCCTGTCGAGTACAAGGTGTTTGAGTATGTGAGCACATCTGTGTTTGTGATAGAGTTATCGATTCGCTTGTGGTGTCTAGGTGACGTCCACAGTTTCATGGCTGACCCGTACACCGTCATGGATGCAATTGTGGTTTTCCTGGATTTGGCCTTAATGGGAAGCGAGCAGTTGCTCGGAAGTTTTGGACAGTACAGCAAAGTGCTGAGAGGTATTCGAATCGTGCGATTGATTCGGTTTTTACGCTTCGCCAGGTTAGCCAAGAAGATCCGAGATACCAATATCGAGGCAATCAATGATACCAAGAGTTTGTGGGGCAAGAGCGAGAGCTTTGCGAAGAAGTACAAGAGAAGGATTTTGTATTCTCAGCTGCAGCACGGCTACGACGTCGCCTGTGGGTTCAAAATCGCCAGAGAAGAGGCATTGGATCTTTTGAGCAGCTTGTTGGGGAGTGCAAATCGATTCAGGCCTATTAGAGACGGAATCGAGGGCGATCTGAAGAAAGTCAGGAACAGCTTAATCGACATGCAGCGCTTGTATAGCGAGATTGCTGCTAGTATCACGACGACCACAGCTGCGAGGACAGTTCTCAATAAACAGAGACACGCCATCCATGACCTGTACCACGAAGGACTGCTGGACAAGGGAGAGATGGAGAGGATGATTGGGAGTGTTGAATATCAGATGAAGAGGCTTCTCAACAATCCCCCGGTGATTTTGATGCCAGAAAAGGCAGAACTCTTGGGACAGATCCCGTGGTTAGAGTGCCTAAGCCGAGCAGAATTGTCGAAAATTGTGGAACACTTTGAGGATGCTGTGTTCCAGAGGGGTGATATTTTGATGAAACAGGACGACGACGATGACAGTGTTTACGTGCTGGCTAGGGGAACTGTCTTGATTGAATACGAGACCCAGCTGGGAGAAAAAATTCAACTTGAAGAGTTGGGTATGGGAAGTGTATTTGGAGAGATCGCTTGGGCAATGAGAAGCAAACGAGGAGCTTCGGTGATCGCAACAAGCCCTGGTCTCTTGTTCCGTATGAACGGTGAAAAGTTGAGAGAGATTGCTCAGAGGAACCATGATCTCTCAGACAGATTGTGGGATACCTGCGGGCGAAGGTTGAGCGAGAACATGCTTGCGAATCAGGTCGAGCACGCACACAAGAGCAGGAGGCAGATTCGAGATATCGTACACAACATGGAGTTGTTTGGGGTTCAGCCTGATCGCAAAGACCTAGAATTTCGTACGAAGGCCCACGTAGTCTTGCTGCAAGGTAATGCTTTTCAGTTCTCTCAGAGAACCGGTGAGAATAGGATTGTGGAAGCACCAGATATGGTTAGGCCAATGGGAAATACGGGGGACTTCTTCAGCGTAAAGTTTAGCCAAAATGCAAAGTTCATGTGCGAAATGTCATTCGTGACGACAAGGAAGACACTGCTGAAAGCTAAGTTGAAAATGAAGCAGGAGGCTGCTGCTCAGAGCTCGGTGGTGTCAGACATGGAAAATAAAATTAATGATATCAACATAGGGAATGCCTTGCAGCATGACTTTTTGCAGCAAGCGTCAGGTGTGAGTGACAAATTCAGGCATAGTGGTTTTGACATAAAGATTAACAACAAGCAGAAGAGCGAAAACGATATCAAGAACCTGCAGGATGAGGCTAGTGAGCATCTCAAGGAGGCAATTGCGGAAGCCAGGGAAAAGAAGAAGGAATACGAAATGATACTGAAGCAAGGGACCGGTTTGCAAAATATAAGAGAGGGTGCACCAAACTCACCACCCCCAATGAACAATTACAGAAGTGTGCTGGATCATGCGCCAAAATCGCCTAATTCGCCAAGTAGGGAAAAAGACCCTGTTGATTTTGAACTGGCTGACTTTACTAACCGGGAGGACGTTACGGAGGATTTCCTCTTGAAGGGCAAACCTCTGCTGGAAATTGTGGATCAGGAAGAACATGGTTCTGAGAGCTTGCGCAAGACCTCCTTGCTGAGCAGGAGGTACAAGGAGCCACAGATGGCTAAAAAATATGAAGTCTCTCCAAATGACGCCTCATAGCTACGAGCGCTCTCTTTGTTAGACTAATGTACGAAGCGAAGCGTGTACGAATGTATAATTTATGTTGAAAGGTGGCTGCTGTATTTTATTAAACCCGTTTTTATTTCCATCTGTCTAGTTAGCTTTTTGTTCATCTTTCTTGTAGGGTTGGTTTTCGAATGGCGAAATTTACATTACTACTTAGCAGGAATATCAACTACGATGCCAAAGTGGTCGCTTGGGAAGAGGAATTCCTCCCACGGCATGTTGCGATGCTTTTCGCGAAGCTCTGGACCACTCTGCGGCAAGGCCGGGCGATCCTTACCCCTTTCGTGTATAGGCTCATTCGCAAAGAGCCGAGCCTCGGCGTTGTCGTTGTCTAAATTGTCGCCCTTGATTAGCAACCTGTCCAGGCGCATTTCGCTCGGCCACCCGAAGCTTGCTCCTAGGCCCAGCCCGTTATATAAGTTCCTTAGTGGAAGGTAGTGCGCCAGCATCTTGTTGCGCGCGAAGCTCCAAGTCGTTCCCAGTGACACAACAGCTGGAACCTCGGACCAACCTTCCGGAATGCTGGAGTTCTCAGCCTCCCTGTGGAAGTTGAAATCGCCCATGATTACGACGGTACCATCGTGCATGCCTAGAGAGGCAGTGAGGCGCTGGAGCTCACGTTTACGCTTTCCTTCGTTGATGTACGGGGCAGCAATCAGATGAGTGCTGCAGACCTTTACTTTGTGCGAGCCCAAAGTAAACTGGGCGGCGTGACTGTGCCTGCCGCTTCCGCTGTTAACGTACTCTACATAGTCCAGAGGGAGCTTGGACATGATCAGGTTCCCAAAGGAGCCACCTCCCCTCACCGTCGAAAGGCGCTTGCAGGATAGGGACCCAAGCACCACGGAGAGGTAGTAACGCTCTCTTATCCAAGGGGTGGCCATGGCTTTTTTTAGGAAGACCGCTGTCACTTCATTCAGTCCAACTATATCTGCATCCAAGGACTCGAGCTGCGCAGTGAGACAAAGGGGTGTTGGCAAATGATCAAGCACCGCACCGCGTCGTGTGTACGTGCATAGTGTGCACGCACAAATCTAGCTAATCCCTTCGATCCTGGAACAAACCTCACCTCGTCTAAAATGTGAGAATATCGAAGATCATGGCAGAGCAGGTTTTCATTGTGGGCGTCGTTCTTCAATACGTTGAGAGTGGTTAGGCGGAGGCGGAGTGGATGGATGGGGGGGGGCGCCACAGGAGGGACGAGAGAGGACGGTGTCCAAGCAGAAGTCGACTTCGAGAAGCGATAGGCATCTTGTTTTCGTCCATGACTTGTTCCTGGCATGTGGGGAGTTGGTGGGGGGATTTCTGAAGATGTCATGCGTAGCCGAGTTCTTGGTGGGGGTTCTACAAGCCAGAATTTGTGGGCTTACAATAAATGCATGACTGCCGGTGCACCTTTCTCTTAATCATTGCTGCTTTTTCGTGAACATTAGAACTCAATTTATCAACCCTAATTTAACTCCACTTACTTTACTCCTCCCTTGTTTGCCGTCTAAAAGCCAGTCACCGAGCAACAGTTCCGAGATGTTTACCACTGTCCGGACAATAGCAGGCTGCTCGGCCCTTCGCTCTGCTCTCTCTCCTCGTCGCTCTGTCTTGCCCCCCCTCTGCCAACTATCTTTGAACAGTCCTTCCGGTACCAATCGATCCTTTTTCACAAGTACTGCCCCAATGCAATTCATCAAAAATGCCACTACGGAGAGGAAGAAGAGGGCAGGCCCAAAATACCGGAATCTTCTTTTTGAGCCCCGCCCCCCTCCACCACCCCCGGTCGTTCATGATAAGTACGAGTACGTGTTTCAGGATCGTCAAGAGGTGGGTTTTTTTTTTTGTCACTCCAACTAGTCTGCCGCTTGCGTGACTTTTCACTTAGCTAACCACGCACACAACACAACACAACACAACACAACACAACACAACACAACACAACACAACACACTCGCTCACCCTCTGCACAGCTGTCGAGACGAACGCACATTAAGTACAGCCCTTGGCGAATGAGCCTCCTATGCAGACAAATACGGAAGCTGAGCGTTCCTGAAGCTGAGCTGCAGATTCAATTTAGTGGGAAAATGAGGGGCAGCCCGCCCCTTCTTCTGCTCATTCAGGATGCAAAGAATCTGATGAAACAGAAACACAATTTGATGCCCGAGCAGCTAATGGTGAAGGAGTGTTTCGCCACGAATGTGGGGCAGAAAAGGTTTAAGAAGCTTCGTTACATGGGGCGTGGGCGAGTGGGGATGGAGGCTAGGAGGCTATGCCATTTGAATTTGCGGGTTGGGGAGATTGATTTTGAGAAGGAAATTTTGGAGGCTACTAAGGAGCATAAGAAGCAGAAATGGGAGCGGAAGAGAGACAGGGCCATGGAGGTGTGGAGCGATAATATCGAGGCTGTGAAGGAGCTAGACGAGTTGAGGGAAACTGTGCGGTCAAAGATGGCCCTTCCAGTAGCAGACAAATAAAGCTAATAAATGATGTACGCATTTCCAGGCGGCACGGCACGCACATGTGGTGTAACAGACTTAGTTTGTTTTTCCCTCTTCCAAAAAATACCCTTCTAGTGGTTCTTCGATTATCATCTTCCTTATTCTACCCTTCTTTTTTCTTTTCTGGTTGTAAGTTGTTTATTTCTCTGCTTTATTTTTCAAGTATGTCCCAAGAAGTCCTCCCCTTGGATGATGATTGGTAGCAGTCCTGACTGAGACCTACCACCCCAATCGTTATACTCTAGCCCAAGAGCTGTCGCATTCTCTATCAGCTTAGCCTTCAGTTCCTCCTGGTTATTTTCTGATGCACACATTATTGCGGTGATGTAATTACTCGAGGTAATGGGTGCACTCATTTCTGGCATGGTGTTCTCCATATAATCAACGAGCTCTGACACCATGCGGAGCGACCGGAAATTTCGAATCACACAATCGTGAAACCTACTCGAAACCGAGGCGTGCTCGAGGCCTAGGGCGGTAATGTTAATGATTGACTTTCTGGCAGCCTCAAGCATCCATTTACGCCTTTTTTTCTCTTTGATGAGATCCTCTTCACTGATATCCTGAAAATCTTCACCACCTAAGTCATAGAAGCTGACCAGTGGCTCGCCACGGCACAGATTCTTTCGCATCACGCGCAGCTCGGGGTGCACTGAATCAAGGGTAGTTATGTACGCATATTCAGTGACGTAAACTCCGACTCCTGCTATCTCCGTCAAGATTGTCTCCGCCTTCCAAGGTCTGAAAGATTGTCTATACGCCTTGCAGAGTTTTTCTACGTGCTGGGGCTTCGCCACCTGAGCAAATGCACTATACCAGCCTATGTCGCCGTTGTTCGGGTTAAAAATTTCATCCTTATTCTTCTCTCTGCTGGTGTTACTGCCGCGAACCGCTTCTCTCGAAGCTTTAGCGAGGGCATCAAAATTATCGAAATCATTTAGATGACGAAAAGACATAAGTCGAGCGAAGTTTTCTGCCAGGAGGCATTCTCGCAGCTCGCAGCTCGCAAGCAAGGCGGTTCCAAGCAATTCATCACTAAGAGCCTCGCCGAAGTTGACAGAGACGTCCTTGACTGATCCGTAAAAGGCGTCAATCGCGCCCGTGTGGTGGCCTTCCGTGTAGCAGAAGTCGCACACGACCTCGAATAGCTGAGGGGATATGTAGCTCTCGTCTACGTAGTTGTCAAGGATATGAAATATGAGCTCAAACTCGTGCATTTTCGCGAGTGATTGAATAGTTGTGATGAGCATGGGGTAAAAGGTATCCTCGGCATCATCAGGCGTCGGCGTCGGGAGGTCTTTCGCAGCGTAAAATGTGTCCACTACATTACTGTAACGCCTGCTGTTGAAAAGAACCTTCATGAAGGCGCAGGCAACTTCTCGATTTTGGAGAAATTGGCTGTTCTTGAGGTCAAGCTTCAGCGCATCGAATAGATCCTGGAGCTTCGTGCGGGTTACCTCGTGCTCCTCTCGGTACTGGTCGTTATCGAGCGAACGAAGACATGAGGCAAGAGCTTTGCTGCTGTAGCCCTCGACATTTTCCAGCAAATTAAGGCTCGTCTCGAAATCCTTGTCGATCTCGCATCTTGAGAGCATCAGTTCTAGCCCAACAATGCTCACTCCGCTGTGTTGCGCAAAAAACTGCTGGTAAAGGTTGAAGGCTTGAAAAATTGGCCTCACTCCCCTTGTGCTTGCAACACACGTTGCCCGAAGCGCCGACTCAAAACAGCTGATAGGAATACTGCTGCTCTTAAGCTTCCCATTCGGGAGCTTGTAGTCGGCGTAAAATAATTGCAAGGCGTCCTCGTTTCGATCGTTCAACGTCAGCACATCCATGACCATTGCGAGAAGGTCGCCTCCCCCCCACTCATTGAGATCCTCTTCTTTCAGCAGCGCCAGGGCCCTCTCGCAAGCGTCTTCACTTGCCGTGTTGGTGCTGTCGCCGTCGCCGTCGCCGTCGCCGTCTTCGTTGTTCTTCACGACATACCGGGATTTCAATGCCAAGAAAGCCAGTGACTTGTAGTCCTCATAGTTCGATGGACTTACCATCCCAAGCTTGTGAACAAGTGTTTTTGTCAGCTTGGCACCCCCCAAGTAACAACTGGAGGAAAACATTATCGGAAGGCAAGGGTCAGACGGATTTATTGGAAAATGAGCCACATCACCACCAAGAAGGTTATCCACTATTCGCATTATTAACCTGTGCTTCTCATCACTATTTTTAGTGTCGTTGCTGTTGTTGTTGTTGTTGTTGTTGTTGTTGTTGAGATCAGTGTCCTCGCCAGGGTTGGTTGTTATTGTGGTATTGCTGTGGTTGTTCACTAGAAGAATCAAACCGCTGTAGTGTGCCATACTATGGGGAATATTCTTCTCCCCCATAAGTTGCATCGATTGCAAGCCCAGGGACTTGAGTGATAGGTAGCGTCGTGTGTCATTGTCATCGTTGTCATCATCATTGTCAGAGTCCATGTCCACCAGGGGGGCAATTTTTTCACCCGCCATTGAACTTTCGTCGCTCTCAGCGAAACTGTAAATAGCATGCTCAAAAATCTGCGACAATTCGCCAACCTTCAAACCTACGCTCCCACCAGAAAAGTAATCCGTCTGTACCTTCTTCTCTGACTTGGCCAAGTGAAGTATTTGTACGGAAACTGTGGGGCATTTGTTCACCCGGCAGGTAATGATCGCATCTATGTAATGATTGGCTAGCACCCGTCCTTCCTTTTTACCAGATTGGTCGTCGTCGTTGATCGCTGCTTTGTAGGCCGTCAAGGCTTCTAAAGCCTTCTGCGGGGATGGTATTGAGTCGGCCGAGGGAAATGCACTTTCTGTGAGTTCTGTTCTTGTTGTCAAGAAACGCTTCAATGCCGCAGAGAAGGGGGCCGTTGGGGGAGGACGTATGGTCAGGTAGCGTTGCATCGGGAGTGTATAAACAGCGGGTGGAGGTGAGGTGTTGTCGGACAATAAGCAAACGGAGAAAGGCCTTCAAAGGAGGGGTAACAACCTTCAAGTGGAAATTATTATCTATTAGCGGAGGTTGTAAAGAGATTGGGGGGGCGCGTAGACAACTAGAACCAGAGAAGTGCCAATTCTTACTGGCTATTGCATGGCGATTGATTCTGTCGACCAAGACGCTCTCAAAAACGGAGAACTAGGTTATAAAACAGAACTCCGCCCTTTTTGATATCGTAGCGCTTAGGGCGTGGGATGTCAAATTAAAAGGACCATGAAAGAACTTCTTCTGTCCGGTGTTCTGTGGGGTTCTACAAACAATTTCATCGGCGACAACAAGGACTATGGGGACGTCGAAAAGAACGTCATCGATACCCCTGTCCCTGTGTTCCAAAATATTCTTCTATTTCGCCGTCCAATCGTTGCCATCGCCTATGGATTGAATCAGTGTGGAACGGTACGTAGAGGTGTGGGACAAAGCAGAATTGTTGTCACTGCCATTCTCAACCACCTTCACTACTCACCTCTGTCACTCGTAGCTCATTTTCAACAGCGCGCTCCTGACTTACAAAGTTGAGGAGGCCGTCCCAATTGCAAATGTCATATCCCAGTTTGTGACTACCATCGTGTCGACTCTCTTGAGTAAAAGAAAAATCAATTGGATGGAGGTTGGTGGGTCTTTGTGTGTATGTGCTGGGATTGCTCTCAGTGTTTGCAGCAGCAGCAGCTAAGCAGGTAGATTTTATTACAGGTATAAGTACACGTAGTTTAAGCAACTATAAACACGCACCCCTGTTAGATAATAATCACCAACAGTTTTGACAAAATTGTCAAAAAACAGCTCAGAGCTAGAGCAGGAAAGGGGAATTTTCCCCTCCTTGCCTGACACTTCGACCTTCGGAGTGAACAGCCCACAAATGGCACAAATAAGAGCCAAAAAATCAAAAGGCATTGTTAGGTTTTCGTTAATGTTTTCAGTTCTTTTCTTTAGTTTCTTATGATAGTTTTTTCGGCGATTGGTGTCTGGGTATCTTTCTTTCGATTTTGG
>Ga0115555_1002839_pt1 | contig 11411 bp, 7 predicted proteins | sample COGITO_mtgs_1104_2_FD_87285 | JGI IMG/M metagenome (GOLD analysis project Ga0115555, IMG submission 87285) | Pelagic marine microbial communities from North Sea - COGITO_mtgs_110407 | ecosystem: Environmental > Aquatic > Marine > Epipelagic | place: Germany:Helgoland, sampling site Kabeltonne...
CGCCTGCAGGTAAGCCATTACGGCGCTACCTGCGCCGCCATCCACGGCCGCCTCCTCAAGCGTCACGATCGCCTCGTGCGACGCCAACACCCGCGCGAGCATCGCCTCATCTAGCGGCTTTGCCCAACGCATGTTGACAACGGTCAGATCCAAAGCTTGTGCCGCTTGCTGCGCCGCATGCATCAATGGGCCAAAAGCCAATACAGCCACACGCTTGCCGCTGCGAACCAGTGCCGCCTCTCCATAGGGCAAGGCCTCAAGGTCGCGCCCCGCATCCATACCCGTTCCGCTTCCCCTAGGGTAGCGAACTGCCACCGGGTGATCACGTCCATACGCCGTGCTTAATAGTTGGCGGCACTCCCGCTCATCGGTCGGGCACGCGATTCCCATGTTGGGGATACAACGCAAAAACGCGATGTCATACGCACCCGCATGCGTCGCGCCATCAGCACCCACTAAACCAGCGCGGTCCAGTGCAAACACGACGGGGAGATTTTGCAAGGCCACATCATGAATGAGTTGATCGTAGCCACGCTGCAAGAAGGTCGAGTAAATCGCCACGACGGGCTTCATCCCATCGCACGCTAAGCCCGCCGCAAAGGTGACCGCGTGTTGCTCAGCGATGCCGACGTCAAAGTACCGGTCGGGAAACTGCTCGGAAAAGCCCACCATGCCAGAGCCCTCACGCATGGCTGGCGTGATGCCAACTAAGCGTTTGTCGGCCGCAGCCATGTCACACAACCACTGTCCAAAAACGTTGGCATACGTGGGTTTGGGAGGGGTCGCTGGCTTTTGAATACCCACAACGGGGTCGAATTTACCGGGGCCGTGATACAGCACGGGATCGGCCTCGGCTAACTTGTAACCTTGGCCTTTTTTAGTGACCACGTGTAAGAACTGCGGACCACTCAAATTTTTAATATTCTCTAAGGTCGGAATGAGCGAATCCAGATCGTGCCCATCAATCGGGCCGATGTAGTTAAAGCCAAATTTTTCAAAGAGCGTCGCCGGAACGACCATGCCTTTGGCGCTCTCTTCAATCCGCTTAGCCAACTCAAACAGCGGTGGCGCGCTTTTCAGAACACGCTTACCGACGTCTTTTGCCGTCGAGTAAAACTGACCACTCATTAATTGCGCCAGATACCGGTTGAGTGCGCCAACAGGCGGCGAGATAGACATGTCGTTGTCGTTCAATATGACCAACAACTTGCCGTCCTCAACCCCCGCGCTGTTCATGGCCTCAAATGCCATTCCCGCCGTCAACGCGCCATCACCGATGATCGCGACACTGTGTCGATCCGACCCCTGCAATTTAGCCGCCATCGCCATACCCAAGGCGGCTGAAATAGACGTCGATGAATGCGCGGTGCCGAAGGCGTCATAAGGGCTCTCACTGCGCACAGGAAAACCGCTGATGCCGCCCAACTGGCGCAGCGTCGGCATGGCATCTCGCCGCCCCGTGATGACCTTGTGCGGGTAGGTTTGATGACCCACATCCCACACCAAACGGTCCTCCGGGGTGTTGAACACGTAATGCAACGCAACGGTCAATTCCACCGTGCCCAGGTTTGAGCCCAGATGCCCCCCTGTTTTGGACACGCTGCTCAGAATAAATTGTCTCAACTCATCCGCCAGTTGAGGTAACGCCGATCGAGGCAATTGCCGCAAATCGGCGGGGGAGTTGACAGAGCGCAACAAGTCAGACATCAAACACTTTCATCAAATAGTTGGCGAGGCATCACCGCACACACGGGATCAATGCGTCCTCGCAACAACGTGCATGGCGAGCGCGCGTAGCGCATGCGCCTCAGCCAGACCCGCCGCATCCAGCGCACCAAGGGCCTCTGCAATCAAACGATCAGCGTAGCGCTTGGCTGGGTCCAAACCCAATAAAGAAACAAAGGTGGGCTTATTCGCCGCGGCGTCTTTACCAGCGGTCTTTCCTAGCGTGGCCGTATCGGACAGCACGTCGAGCACGTCGTCCACGACCTGAAAGGCCAAGCCAACCCGCTGCCCATACGTCGTTAGCGCACGTGCCACCTCTGCATCAATTGGGCCGCATAGCCCCCCCATGGAGACTGCAGCGCGCAACAATGCACCGGTCTTCAGTGCGTGCATATGTTCAAGCGCTGGCTGGTCAAGCGGGCGCCCGACACTCGCGAGGTCAATGCCCTGACCGCCTGCCATGCCCATCGCGCCAGCCGCGCCGGCCAAGGTACGGCACCACGCAAGGCGCCAGTCACCCGGAATATCGGCATCGCCAGACAGCAAACAATCAAAGGCCTGCGCCTGCAGCGCATCGCCAGCTAAGAGCGCCTGTGCCTCACCAAACTGCACATGCACGGTGGGTTTTCCCCGCCGCAAGACATCATCATCCATGCAAGGCATGTCATCGTGAACCAATGAATAGGCGTGAATCAATTCCACCGCGCACCCTGCGCGCAGTGCCGCGTCCCTCACCATCGGACTCAGATTTTCCGTGGCATCGTGGTTAACCGCCTCGCAGGCGGCCAGCGCCAGTAAAGGGCGTACGCGCTTGCCGCCGTTGGTGACGCTGTAGCGCATGGCTTCCCCTAGCGGCTCAGGGGCGCTGGTCGGCAAGCATTGATCCAGCGCCAGGTCGATCTCGTCGACACGCTGCACCATCCATGACGTTAAATCGAACTGGGCCATACCGTTCACGCATCCCGCTCCCAGGCCTTGGCTTGCTCACCCTCCATGACCTTGACTTGGCTCTCGATCGCGTCCAACTGGCCGCGACAAAAAGTCAGCAATTCAGCGCTGCGTTTGTAGTGCGCCAGCAATTGATCCAGGGGCAACTGCCCGGACTCCAGCAACTCGGTGAGCGTCTCCAACTCCGCCACCGCCGCCTCGTAGGTCGCTGGCAATTCGCTGGACGGAAGATTTTTCTTGGGCATACTGATCCTATGAGTGCAGGGCGGGTAGACGACTATTCTAGATCCCAATCCCTGCGGGTGGCCGGGCTCGCCCAAGTTCAGCAAGCCAGCGACGGATATTCGTCGGATATAATCGAGGGTTACCCCGCTTTCTCAGGAGTTTGCCGCGCCCGTTGGCATTCGTTTTCGTGTCATTGCACACCTTCCCTGCCCCTTCATAGGGGGAGTCTCTAGGTCAGGATCACTATGTCTGATTTAAGTCTTCAACTTCAGCAGGCCAAGAGTCAACTCTCGGTTTCTTCTTATTTTGACCAAGCGCTTTTTCAGCGCGAGATGGAAACCATCTTCCGATCGGGGCCCCGCTACGTGGGTCACCGCTTAGCTGTACCCGAGCGGGGCGATTACTTTAGCCTGCGCCATGAGGGGCACGGCCGCGCGCTGGTCCACGGTAGCAATGGCATTGAACTGCTGTCCAATGTCTGCCGTCACCGCCAAGCTGCCATGCTGAAGGGCCGTGGGAATCTATCCGATACACAACCCGGTAGTGCGGGCGGCAACATTGTTTGCCCGTTGCACCGCTGGACCTACAACGAACAGGGTCGTTTGCTCGGTGCGCCTCATTTCTCCCAAGACCCCTGCCTGAACTTGAACCAATACCGCTTGCGTGAGTGGAACGGTTTGCTTTTTGAAGACAACGGGCTGGATATTCAGCGTGACTTACACAACTTGGGGCCCACCAGTGCACTGAACTTTGACGGGTTTGTGCTCGACCACGTGGAGATGCACGAGTGCAACTACAACTGGAAGACCTTCATCGAGGTTTACCTTGAGGACTACCACGTCGAGCCCTTCCACCCAGGACTCGGTAACTTTGTCACCTGCGACGATCTGCGTTGGGAGTTTGGCGACGCCTACTCAGTGCAAACCGTTGGCGTGACGAACTTGCGCCAGAGCGGTAGCCCGGCATACGCGCGTTGGCACGACGTACTCATGCAGTACCGCAATGGGGAGCTGCCCGCCTACGGTGCCATCTGGCTCACCTATTACCCCCACATCATGATTGAGTGGTACCCGCATGTACTAACGGTCTCCACGCTGTACCCATTGGCGGTTGATCGCACCATGAATGTGGTGGAGTTCTTCTACCCCGAGGAAATTGCGGCGTTCGAGCGTGAGTTTGTGGAAGCCCAGCGCGCCGCCTACATGGAGACCGCGGTTGAGGACGACGAGATTGCCGAGCGCATGGATGAGGGCCGATTAGCCTTGTACAAGCGCGGCGACAACGAAGTGGGGCCTTATCAAAGCCCAATGGAAGACGGCATGCAACACTTCCATGAGTGGTACCGCGGCAAAGTCGACCTGCCCGACAACGCTTAAACCACTTGGGCGCGCTGGCGCCACCTCACCATGCAATCCCTTTGGATGCTACTCGCCGCGTTCTTGTTTGCCACCATGGGGGTTTGCGTTAAATTTGCAACGCAGTATGTGCACAGCTTTGAGGTCGTGATGTACCGCGGCCTCATTGGTGTACTTGTCTTGGCGTGGTGGTACCGAAAAAAGGGTTGGGGCTTTTATCGAACCGCCGTGCCCGGCATGCATCTATGGCGCAATGTCGTGGGCGTCACCTCCCTGTGTTGCTGGTTCTACGCCATCTCTGAAATACCGCTGGCCACAGCCATGACCTTGCAATACATGAGCAGCGTCTGGATGGCTGTCTTTCTAATGGCTGGCGCCCTCACCTTACAGGCTTCGCGCAACGGCTTTCGAGGCCAAGGGCCACTGGTGGGCACCATACTGATGGGGTTTGCAGGCGTGGCCCTCTTACTGCGTCCCACCTTCTCTTCAGACCAAGGTTTCGCAGCCATCGTTGGTCTGTTGTCAGGCATCATCTCCGCGCTCGCCTACCTACAAGTCGCCGCGTTGGCCCGTGTGGGTGAACCCGAAACCCGCGTCGTTTTTTACTTTTCTGTCGGCGCAGCCCTCACGGGCTTGGCGGGCACGTGGGCACTGGGTGCGAGCACCATGACATGGGCGGCTGCCGCTTGGCTGATTCCGGTCGGCGCATTGGCGCTGGTTGGGCAAATTTGCCTCACCCGCGCCTACGCCTCAGGCGCCACCCTGCTAGTGGCCAACCTTCAGTACTTTGGAATCGTGGTCGCCTGCCTTTACAGCGTGTGGCTATTCGATGACCACTTGCCGCTAGGAAGCTGGGTGGGCATGGCCTTAATCGTTGCCAGCGGCGTCATCGCAACGGTATTGCGTCGGCGCGGTATCCCCAGCATGGCCGCCCCAACGCCGCAAGCCACACAGCCAGACCGCGACTCGCGCTAACATAAGCGTACCCAACGCTTTAGGGCCAGTGCCACAAAGAGGAATACAGATGCACACCACCATCATTTCAGCCGAGACGCTCCAGCGCCAGCTCCAAGGTGAGCCCAACCACACATCGCCATGGGTCATATTGGACGTCACCTTCGATCTATTCAAACCCGAAGAGGCACGCCAAGCCTTTGCAAGCAAGCACATTACCGGCGCCATTCATGCTGACTTGGATCACCACCTGAGTGCCAACGGCGACGCGCCGTGTGCAAGCGGCGGGCGTCACCCGTTGCCAACGCGCGAGGCATTTGCAATGGTGTTGGCGGCTTGGGGTATCACACCGCAAACACAAGTCGTGGTCTACGATCGCAACGGACACACCTTCTGCGGTCGTGCTTGGTGGATGTTGAAGTGGTGCGGTCATGACAGCGTTGCCGTCTTAGACGGTGGCTTGGCCGCTTGGGAGGCCATCGGTGGGGCAACGACAGACGAACACACGACGCCAAACGCCGCGCCGCCCTACCCCCTGAACACACCACGCATGGTCTTACGAGACAAGCAAACCGTGCAAGACAACCTAGGCGGTACGCAAACCGTTGTGGATGCGCGCGCAGGCGCACGTTATCGTGGTGAAGTGGAGCCACTTGACCCCGTGGCTGGACACATTCCTGGCGCGCTCAACCTGCCATTTAACGAAAACTTCGATGCAGACGGCCGCTTTAAATCGCCCTCCGCATTACGTGCGTTATGGGAAAAGGTATTGGGCGACCGCCAACCCGAGTCGGTTGTGATGCAATGCGGCAGTGGTGTGAGCGCTGTACCCAATATTTTGGCGATGCAATTAGCAGGGTGGGCGGCACCGGCGCTGTATGCCGGGAGCTGGAGCGAGTGGAGCCGCGACCCCGAGACGCCCAAGCAAACCCTAGAAAAAACGCCTCCAGCAGACGCTTAATGCCCGTGGCCGCTGTGCGCCAAAGCGCCCACTAAAAACACCAGACCGATACCCAAGATGAGCCATGTGAGTTGTCCGACAGAGTCGCGCAAGCTTGCTTGACGCTGCAGCTGCGGAATCAGGTCTGCCAAGGCAACATAAATAAAACTACTGGCGGCAATCACTAAAAAGTACGGCAAATAGGCGCCGAACTGAGCCAACAAAAAATAACCCGCAACGCCGCCCAATGCCGTCACCGTCCCCGCTAGGGACACCTTAACCAGCGCACTGCGGGCGTTGCCTGCGGCATGACGCAACACCACTAAATCCCCCATGTGATGGGGAACCTCGTGGGCCAGCACCGCCAGCGACGCCAGCATGCCCAGTCGCCAATCGGCCATGAAAGCCGAAGCGATCAAAATACCATCGCCAAAAGCATGCACACTGTCACCGACCAAAACCGCCCACCCGCCGGAACCTGCTGTTCCGTGTGCATGTGTATGTGTATGGGCATGTGCGTGCGCGTGGCTGTGTGCATGGGCAGACGACGCCTGCCCATGTCCAGCCCCAGGGTCGCCTAGCGTATCCAAATCTAAGCCCTGCTCACCATGCTCGTGGCCATGGTGGTAGAGCTCGGCTTTGTCCAAAATAAAGAAAAACACCACGCCTGCCAAGAGGAAGGCAAACAAGGCGTCAGCAGAAATGCCTGCCGCCAACGCCTCGGGTAATAACTGCAATAGGGCCGTGGACAGCAAGGCACCTGCGGCAAAACTCAGCATGTGTTTGGTGAGGCGAGCCATAATGCCAAAACTCAGCATCGCGGCTATCCACACGCTCCCAACGCCAGCGATTACCGTACCAGCAAGAATCCAAATTAAGGCCATGAAAGGGTCAGCTCACAGATAAGCGGTTACACGCCGTTCTTTTTAAACCAAGCGACACACTGCGCCCAACCGGCTTTGGCGGCCGCTTCCCGGTAGCTTGGGCGATAGTCCGCGTGGAACGCATGCGGCGCATCGTCAAAGACGACAAACTCACTTGCCTGAGCAGAGGCATTGCCTTTGGCTGCGGCTAAAGCGGCTTGCATTTGCGCCACGGTATCCAAACCAATACCCCGATCAGCACCGCCATAAAGCCCTAAAACCGGGGCCTGCAGCTGCGCTGCAATATCCACCGGTTGCTTGGGCGTGCGTGCGCTACGCTCGCCCACCAGGCGACCGTACCACGCCACGGCAGCCTTTACCTTGGGCTGATGTGCGGCGTACAACCACGTCTGACGACCACCCCAACAGAAGCCCGTTACCGCCAACCTAGCGACGTCACCGCCGTTCGCTCCTGCCCATGCCACCACCGCGTCTAGGTCTTGCAACACCTGCGCATCGGGCACCTTGTTAACGACTTCCTTCATCAGGTCGGCCATCACCGCGTAGCCCTGGGCATCGCCTTGGCGCATAAATAACTCCGGGGCCAAAGCCATGTAGCCAAGCTGCGCGAAACGGCGCGTCAGGTCTGCAATGTGTTCGTGCACGCCGAAGATCTCTGATAAAACCAAGACGACCGGGAATGGCCCCGCACCCGCAGGCATGCTGCGATACACCGGCACATCAAACCCCGCCACGTTGACCATGACCTCACCCTCCACGAGGCCTGCACCGGAGGTACTAATCGCCGCCGCCTGAGCCATTTCTGGCAACACCGCCGCTGCGTACCCGACCCCAATGGTTGCGACCATGGCTGCTCTCCTTGTAACGGCTTCACTGCCTCTGTCTAATAATGACTTCGCGTCTGACATGTTGTTGTCGATGGTGGACATGGTGTTCTCCTAAGCGTAAACAATAAAAGTAGATGGAGTTTGCCACCAAATTCGCGCGTCAGTGGGCTTGCTCCCAGTTATTTCCCATACCCACCTCGGCCAATAAAGGCACCCGCAGGTTCGCCACCTCGGCCATCAACGCCGGCACCTGTACGCGCAACCAATCTGCCTGCTCGGCCGGGAGCTCAAAGACCAATTCGTCGTGCACCTGCATGATCATCAACACGCCGTTATTGGCCGCATCCAAGGCCGCCTGAACTTTCAGCATGCTCATCTTAATGAGGTCAGCGGCCGTCCCCTGCATGGGTGCGTTAATGGCGGCACGCTCCGCGCCAGCCCGGCGAGGGCCATTCGGCGAGTTGATCTCAGGCAGGTATAAACGCCGTCCAAACACCGTCTCGACATAGCCCTGGGCCTTGGCCTGCTCGCGCGTGTCATCCATGTAGCGACGAACCCCGGGGTAGCGTGCAAAGTAGGTTTGAATGTAATTTTTAGCCGCGGTGTTGTCGATGCCCAAGTTCCGCGCCAAACCAAAGGCGCTCATACCGTAAATCAGGCCAAAGTTAATGACCTTGGCGTATCGACGCTGCTCGGTGGTCACCGTGTCGAGACCCACGTTAAAGATCTCCGCAGCTGTTGCGCGGTGGACGTCCAAGCCCTCCAAAAACGCGCGAATCAGGGCAGGGTCTTCACTCAGGTGCGCCATGATGCGCAGCTCAATTTGGGAGTAATCTGCGCTGGCAATCAGGCGCCCCTCGGGCGCCACGAAGGCTTCACGCACCCGCCGACCCTCTGCGGTGCGGATAGGGATGTTCTGCAAGTTGGGATCATTACTCGACAAACGCCCCGTCACGGCAATGGCTTGGGCATAGTGGGTGTGCACACGCCCCGTTTGGCTATTGGCCAAACCCGCAAGCTTGTCGGTGTAGGTGCTTTTCAACTTGGCCAAGCCGCGGTACTCAAGAATGCACGCGGGCAAGGGGTAATCGGCGGCGAGCTTCTCCAACACCTCTTCGTCGGTACTGGGTGCACCACTGGCGGTCTTCTTGACCACGGGTAAGCCGAGTTGATTAAAGAAGATATCCCCAATTTGTTTAGGGGAAGCCAGATTGAAAGGCTTGCCGGCCAAGGTATGCGCCTGACTTTCTAGCGCGAGAATGCGTTGCCCCAGCGCATGACTCTGGCTGGCTAAGGTGGGGGCATCAATGCGAACGCCATTGCGCTCTATACGGTAAAGGCCCTCGCTACTCGCCACCTCTAACGCATAGATGCGCGCCAAACCAGCCTCCGCCTGAATGCGTGGCCACAACACCCCGTGGACATCTAAGCATTGATCGGCGTCTTCACATGCGTACTGCGTCACTTGCTCAATATCGACCTGCGCGATGCTGATTTGATTGACCCCCTTACCGCACAGATCTTCGTAGCTGAGTCCTTTTCGCCCCACATGGCGCAAGGCCAAACTCTCTAGGCTGTGCGGGCGATGCACCTCTAAAACATAACTCTGCAGCATGGTGTCGTGCACATATCCGCGCACCTCAATGCCGTGACTGGCTAAGACATGGCGATCATATTTGACGTGCTGGCCTAATTTTGCGTGTGCAGGATTTTCCAGCCACGGCTTCAGCGCAGCCAAAACGACGTCGAGTGCCAATTGCTCCGGCGCCCCCGGGTAGGTGTGCCCCACCGGAATATACGCCGCCTCGCCGGGTCTCACGCTCAAACTGATACCTACCAACCGCGCCTCCAGCGGATTGAGCGAGGTGGTCTCGGTATCGATGGCCACCAAATCTGCCGCAACGCATTTAGCGACCCACGCGTCTAAATCCGACGCCTCAAAGACGGTGGTGTAGGCCACCGGGCCAGCAACCGCAGATACAACAGCTGGCTCGGCCACCGGGGCTGCGCCGCCGGGCGCACCGAACAAGTCACCCGATGTCGCTGCGCGCGCAGTCGCGGGTGCTGAACCCGCATGGGTCAGACTTTTAAAACCCATGCGCTCATAAAAAGCCATCAACGTGGCCTCTTCAGAGCCGCTCTTGCGCAAGCCCTCCAAGCTGGGCCAGGTGCTCACGTCAGCGCTTAAATCACAGTCAGTGCGCATGGTCACCAGCGCACGCCCTGTGGGCAGCCAGTCCTTCGCGTCGCGCAAGTTTTGACCCGCTACCCCTTTGATGTCGTCAGCGTGCGCCAGTAAGTTATCTAAGGAGCCGTACTCAAGCAACCACTTCGCCGCCGTCTTAGGGCCCACCTTCGCCACCCCGGGAACGTTGTCCACGGTATCGCCGACCAAGGTCTGATAATCAATCATGCGATCGGGCGGCACACCAAACTCTGCGGTGACCCCGGCCACATCGCGGCGCTTGCCGTTCATGGTGTCAACGACCATGATTTGCGGGTCCACTAATTGGCTTAAGTCCTTGTCTCCGCTGGAAATAATGACCTTAAACCCCTGCTCTGCACCCCGTTTCGCTAGCGTGGCAATGACGTCATCTGCCTCGACGCCCGCAACCATGATCAGCGGCCACCCCAACAGTTTGACCACCTCGTGCACGGGTTCAATCTGCGCACGCAGGTCATCCGGCATGGGGGAGCGCTGTGCTTTGTATGCGGGGTACAAATCATCGCGAAAGGTCTTACCTGGCGCATCAAAGACGCACACCGCGTAGTCGCTGGCAACCTCGCGACCCAGCGACTGCATCATATTGACCATCCCACGCACCGCGCCTGTTGGCGCACTTTGAGGGTCATTGCGGTCGACCCGCAAATCAGGCATGGCGTGAAATGCGCGGTACAGGTAACTGGAGCCGTCGACTAAGACCAGCGTTTTTTCGGAATTTGAAGTCGTCATAAACCACATTATGCGCAAGCCCTACAATGTCGCTTGGCCGATCAGCCGCTTTTTTCGCACTTTCGTAGCGACGTCCCAGCGGTACGCCTCACAGACACCACTCCAAACCATCCCGGACACCCTCTATTCGTTATGGCTGTTTACACCGAAGTTTCTGACGAACAGGCGCAAGCGCTGGTCAACACGCTTGACCTAGGCACCCTCACCGCTTTGCAAGGGATTAGCGGCGGCATAGAAAACAGCAATTTTTTCATGACGACCGAAAAGGACGGTGTGGCCAGCACCCACGTGCTCACCCTGTTCGAGCGTTTGAGCCACGCACAACTCCCCTTTTACCTCGAACTTATGCGCCACTTGGCGGATAAAGGGGTCGCCGTACCGGCTCCAGTACCCAATGCCGAAGGGGCCATACTGCACACCGTTTGCGGCAAACCCGCTGCCGTTGTCAGCAAATTAGCGGGTAAAAGTCAGCTGGCACCCACCACGGTGCACTGCGCCGCTTTAGGCGAGACCTTGGCCAACATGCACCTCGCGGGACAAGACTACCCCAGCACGCAGCGCAACCTGCGCGGGCTGCCTTGGTGGAATGAGACGGTCCCC
>Ga0115555_1002844_pt1 | contig 11396 bp, 6 predicted proteins | sample COGITO_mtgs_1104_2_FD_87285 | JGI IMG/M metagenome (GOLD analysis project Ga0115555, IMG submission 87285) | Pelagic marine microbial communities from North Sea - COGITO_mtgs_110407 | ecosystem: Environmental > Aquatic > Marine > Epipelagic | place: Germany:Helgoland, sampling site Kabeltonne...
CCCCCCCCCTGCCGTTCATCATGTTGAAGATCATAAGAAGGTTCCAGGGAGACAGCCCTGCCTTGTGAGCAATAAAAAATATCACTGCGATTATTGCAAAGGACTGAAACGATCCATCAAAAAGAGAACCAATTCCAAACGGCGATGACGACGTCGTCGATGACCAAGAGGAACTCGTTCTGCGCCTTGAGCTGTCATAATGATTGTAGGTGTCGTACGTGCTATCGCCATAACTATTGCCACCGCCGTAATTTTTGCTCCCACCATTCACCTTGGCACGGTACTTCTCATACGCATTACCGCCATCATAATAATTCTTATCGTAGTCATTGCGTGAAGCGGGGGAGGACTTAAACGAACCTCCGAATCCGGAACCTTGAAGGGTCACATGTAAAAATAGTACAAAAGCAAGAAAGCATCCTCCGTAAAAGAGGAAATTCTGCGTATCCACCGGAAGTTGGTTCCACCAAAGCTTTGAGCGATAGAAAAAGTCGTTGTTGTTGTCGGTTCTGTTGTTGTCATTGTCAAAAGCCTCAGGCTGCTGCTGCTGAGCGTTCCTACCAAACCTAGAAGGTGCATCCCCATCACGCCTTCGCAATTCAGTTGTAAGCATTCGACGAGCTACTTCGTTACGGGTGTCAATCCTCAATGCCTTCTGCAGCGCCAAGCAGGCATCATTGCTCCGGTTGAGGTGGATGTAAGCTTCAGCAAGACGGATTTGGCCTTTCGCCCAGTTCGGATTCTGCTTTACACAATCCAATGATGCCTCCAGCGCAAGATCCCCTCTACCCATCTTCAGATGACAGGCAGAAACGTTGGCTAGCAGGGCTTGCTTTTCTCCCTGTGGGGCACTTTCGAGAGCCCTTTGGAATGCCGTCAAGGCTTGTGCATAAGATTTCTCTCCATAGAGGGTGTTCCCGTTACTCTTAAGGACAGACCACATCGCAACCTACCGCGAGCTTACCGACACTGCAACGATATTGAAGGGGTACGCTCGTCAATGAGAGAAATACAGGGCCCGTCCTTGATGTGGGAAAGAACACTCTAGTCTTTGCTGATTCTGAATGTCTTGGAAGTTTTTTTGACGATTTCACGGCAATCCAGGGGCTTAACGATGTATTTTTCTTCAAGGGGGGGAAAATTTTTGCGAAACTTTTCTTTTTCTTCACCTCCATATATCCAAGTCGTCCAGCCCACAGCAAGGAAACACGAACCAAAACAAATCGAACAACGGTACGTATAGCGATTTAGCGTTTTAAAAAACTTGCGCAAGGCCCACTTGACTGCGTTTTGGTGGGCTGGAAATGGCCGTGAATGTCTAATCGCATTTCTTGTCTCTGGAAAACCTGGAAACAATTTACCCACGAGAGCTTGTTGTTTGCAGGCGTTACTACGCCAAGGTTGTGATTTAGGTGATTTTATCTCGTATTTTGTCGTTTTAGAGTCTGTCATACCGGTAACTGCAATATTAAGTGCAATCATCCTGTGTGGAGCCAGCACACGCCCTATGTTTTCGGCCCACTATTTCGCGAACGTGGATAGTGAGGGCGTTGGGTCATCTTGTAGTCGACAAATGAGTTTATAAACGTGCATGGGGGTATTCCACCCCAGTTACTCCGCTATCGTTACCCTTTTATGCCCTATTTCGGTAATATATTCCCAAATGCGCCTGCCCGGAGAACCCACCTCCTCCGTCAACATATTATCCCCTCTCCTGCCTATTGTAGTTGAGCTAACCTCCTCTTCTCTCTTCGCTGCCAATTTTACAGACATTTTATAACAACTAGAAACATGCAGAACGAATCCGGACAGAACGTGGATCTCTACATCCCCAGAAAATGCAGCTACACCAACCGGTTGATTAGTGCCAAGGACCATGGAGCTGTCCAGATCAATGTGGGGAACATCGACTCGACTACTGGCCTTTACACCGGCGAGTCCAAGCCCTACGTGTTGAACGGATACATCCGGAACAAGAGTGAGGCTGATATGGCTTTGAGTTATGTTGTTGCTAAGGGTGATGCTGCCACCAACTAAAGGGCACACACCAAAAAAGAAAAAGATAACGCAGATTTGAAAAAAAATTGTATTCCCTCCAACTTCACTTGTTAGCGTTGCGTTTACCTTCATTCATTCGTACGACCAATCCACAGATCTCTAGTTTCAAAATAAATAAATTCCATTCAACATCTCCAAAGCAATTCATTTTTTTAGCATTACTTGTTCACTTTATTCGCACACGCATTTACACACGTTTTTTCTTTGCACACCAAAGACCATGCGCCACACGCACTAGAGGTGGCTAACCCACATTCACCCAACCACATTTCCCTTGCTGTTGAAATAGACATAATTCTTGCTTAGAGGTCTGTTCTTTGCATTTGTAACCATGTTCCTTTTAGAGCTCATTGAAGGCTGCTGAGGATATCTCATGCTTCCAAGGACGTTATGGGTGCTGTCGTTGTTGTCAGAAGGCGTGTCAACATTCGCCCTCGCTTCTTCAAGTTCATCGGTATCATCTCCCCAAGTTGTGACAGGTCTCGGGACGCCAAAAGTGGGGGTTTGTTGTTGTCGTTGCTCTTGCTGCTTCAGCTGCTCCCGCTCAAGATGCCTCAGTTGCTGTTCACCCCGAGGTTGATAGGTTCCTATACCTTGAGTTTTAGACTGTGGCTGCTGGGACTGTTGTTGGTGTTGTTGCTGCTGCTGCTGTTGCTGTTGTCCACCAATTTTTCGTCTATTAGGATAAGGGTCGTACTCTCTCCCATCTTCCACGGCCCGAAATCTTGTCCCAAACTCGTCAAACTTTACCCCCACACACCCGACCATTCCATCCCAACGATTCTTAACCACCTCGATCCACTTGACTCCCCTTTCGCCACCGGGATCCGCTTGTAGCAAGACAACCAAATCTGCCTCTTGACTAAGCTTGGCCCCCCCATACAGAGAGTTGATAGTGAGGGGGGGTTGTTCAGCCGTACCGACGCTGGACTCCTTTCTCGGATGAGCGACGATGATCACGCAAACATTGTTCTCCGTGGCGAAGGCTCGCAACGCCGAAACCGAGGCGTCCTGCAAGGCGAACTTGTCAAAGCCCGAGTTGAGACGGCTCCTCCACTTGTGAGCGCCTTCAGTCTCTCCGCTCCTACTGCTCCTACCGCCCCCAACGTCCGCCTGCATGAACTGCAAATTATCGAGAACAATATGCGTGACACCCTCAACCTTGACAGCGTGCTCCATCGAATCTAAAATCTCACTCAAAATCGTCCCCCCATGGAATGTCAGGAAGTGAATGGGAAGCTCAGAGAATCTATCGGCTGCAACCCGAAATTTAGCCTCGTTAACCATCCTTGATTTCCTGTCGAGACCGCCCCCGGCCGATGGGTAGAGTATCTTATCGTACCCCTCTTCATTTTCTTCACAAAAATCAACGGAAATATCGTACTCAATGCCGGCATCTTTGTCTATACTCCAATTCTGCCCAATCATCTTTCTCACCAACCTCTCATTCTTCACCTCAAAGCTACCCCAAAGCACCCCTCCTTTTCGACTGTTCCAATCACCCCCTTTGCTGATATCATTTTCATGGATATAACGTGCGATATCCACGGATGCCTGAGACATGAAGGTGGTCTTCCCACCACCAGTGCCGCCAGAAACCACGACGAGTTCACCTGGGCGAAATCCCTTGGTCATCTCGTCCAGACTACCGGGCTTTTGGGTTTCCATATTTTCATTACCACCCTGGCGAGCCGGGAGCTTGTTCTTTGGTTCAAATGAAGGAGTCCGAATACCACCCCCGGAGAATGGGTCCCTCTCCCCGTCGAATACTTTCCACCTCAACGTCTCGTCAGTCGCGAACCTCGTGATTTTCGGGTGCTTGATGCCGCTGGCATGGGCGATCATCTGCCTGATGAGCTCGCCCCCCTTGCCCTCCCCCAACCTTAACGCATCGTTGCCGTCCTTAGGGGGCCAGTACGCGTCCCCCTGGAACTCTTCCTCAAACTCTTCAAGGGCAGACACGGGAAGGTTGTCAAGAGATACTATCTTCACTCTATCTAAACCCAAAAGCGACGAGAAACGGGAGACGGCACCCCTTCCGGCCTCGTCGCCGTCAAAGTAGAGATAAAAATTGTTGAAGACGTCGGAATCGAGAAGCAACTCCACGCATTCCTGGGGGAGATTGCTGCAGCCTGTTGGCAATGATATCACCCACGGCTGCTCCTTCACTGGTTCATTCGATGACAAATGCGAATTTTCAACATCAGAAGAAGGACTTATGCCGTCCGAAGATGACGAGCGATGATCGCGGTGGCTCAAATCTTCGTTCAAAGCTTGACTGACACTCATGGCATCATACTCTCCCTCTGTGATGATAACGTCTCTCTTCTCCCCCCCTAGGAAATCAATTGTGTGAAACCCAAAGAAAGACCAACCTTTTCCCTTTCCCCCCGTTGGAGCCTTTGTCATCCTCATGTTCGCCTTTTCTACAATAGAGCGATATTTTACCCTCTGCAATACGAAGTTCTCTCCCTGTTCCTCCTCCTCCTCCTCCTCCTCCTCCTCTGCTCCTTCCTCTTTTTTCGCCACTCTTTCTCCGCCGCTTTGGCTCCGCACACCTCCTTCCCCCCTGATAAACCACGGGAAAGTGACACAATCTTCTTCAATCCACTCCCCCATCGAGTTGACAAAGCTGACCCCCCCGCCGGTCTTGGGGGCGGCGTATCCCACGCCGAAACGGCGGAGGGTCGAGGGGCGAAGACCGCGGACCTCCGTCAGGTAAGTCAAGGCGGATGGGGTCGATGGATTGAAAAGACAGGAAGTGTAGAGGGATTGGAGATGCGGAGGGGGAGGGAGGACTGGTACGGCAGGTCGTTGTTGGTTTTGTTGGTTCTGTTGTTGGTTCTGTTGTTGGTTCTGTTGTTGGTTCTGTTGTTGGTTCTGTTGTTGGTTCTGTTGTTGGTTCTGTTGTTGGCTCTGTTGTTGGTTATGTTGTTGGTTCTGTTGTTGGTATTGCGATCGGCCATGTTGTTGGCCGCGTTGACGAGATGTTTTCTCATGATCATAATCTTTGCCCTCGCCATCCCCACCAAGTAGATCAACAAGTTCCATCCATCCACCCTTCCCCCGGCACCTATGACAATACCACCCCCCTTTCCCGTTAGTCCCTCTGCTCACCACGAAAAGCTTCCACAAATTTGTCTGGTCATCTTTGTGAGGAGGACACACGGGACAGTACTTAAGGTTGTACTGCACCTGGTTAAGGGAGGAGGGAAACACTGTCGACATACGCCGATACTCAAAAGAACGGGAATCCAAGGTTGATTCAATGTGGGAGGGGGTGCCAGTTTCTGCCTCGGGTTTATTGTTGTTGCTGCCAAAAAGAAAGTTCTCACCATCGCTATTGTTGATATAATCACCACCTTGTCCACCACCTCGTCCAACTCCAGATTTACCGCCAACAAATCCACTGCGGCTGTAGCCGCTGCTGCGACCATAACCACCAGCTGACGCAAGAGAGCGCAGCAAGAGGGGAGCTCGGAACGCTCTTCTTCTCAAAAGCAGGGAAGCCGATTTTTGCCGGCAGTGATTACAAACCGGTGAAGAGAAACGGTGCAGCATTCGTTAAGATATCACACTTACTGTTGAAAGGGAGATTGACGGAGGAGGTGGACAAAAGGACCCAGTAACTGAAAAAAGACTTTGCCGCTTTTTGCCGGTGTCAAAAAGGTTGGGTGCGTTGATGACGAACTGGAAGAGGATAAATTATGCGTCCGGATGGGGCCTGTCAACTATTTTCTGTTGGTACTTAACAACTATCGACGAAGGAAAATGGCAAGACAAGGTGGGGAACAGCGTTTGTTTGTTTGTTTTGGGGTCGCCGATTTTTTCTTATTCTTGCCCACCCGCTTTTTTCTTATTCTTGCTAATTCTTTTCTGCTAGCGCGCACTCACTCAAAAAATGATGCTGGTACAGTTCCATAATTAACCCCAGAGCTGCCACACATAGATTTCTCAGCGTCCTCGAGGGATGCAGAGGCTTCACTCGCAGGTGCTGAAGCTTAGCCTAAGGCAGGCTTATAAGTTCGGCCGGTATGAAATATCACCAGCTTCTTGTCTATTGTCATCGACGACCTCATTGACTTTCAGGGGAGCCGCGCCAGAAATAGCAGCACATAAGCGATTCACCACATCATCGGCCGCCCCGAACCTTCCGAACCTACCGAACCTACCGAACCTACCGAACCTACCTCCACTATCAAACAATGACCTCTTCCAATTGCTTGACCTGAAAGAGTTCACAAAGGCGGAGATATCAGAAAAGTTTGAAATGCTGGCTACTAAGGGGGAGGACGGGGAAGCAGTTATTACTGCAGAGTCGGTAGAGCAGTACACGCGGAGATTCGAATTTTCTCATTCTGACACTCCTCAAATCGCTGCCGGTCGGCTCATGGCAAGCTTTGCCTCTCCGCCTTCCGACCCTGCAGCCTCTCCTTCGGTACCCGAGCCCATACCCCTGCACACCTTCGAGATTGCTCTCACAGAGAAGGCAAGCACGGTGTCGACCAAGGCTCTCATGCCCATCACAATTAGCATGCTGTTGGTGGGTAGCAGTGTCGGGATCGTTACACCTGTTATGCCATACGTCGTTGAGAATCTGGGACTGACTACTCAGGAGTTTGGCGGGGTGATCGCTGCATTTGGGGTCGCCAAGCTTTTGGGGAATATCCCCTCGGCGATTTTGGTCGAGAAGCACGGAAGGAAACCTTATCTGGTTTATTCTCTTGCCCTCGTTGCGATCGGCAACGGCGGAATCGGTTGGGCCTGTGGTCTGGACCACTTATTGATGTTACGTCTCAGGTGAGAGGGATCTTCGATTTCTTTTAATCGTTTTTTAAATGATTGATTGATTGTGTAGTAGTATTGCATTCCATTTACCACGAAGGAGCACAATAACGAAAACGAAGTCTTGACCCTAACACTTCCCACTTGCTCCCCCCAAATGCAGCACTGGCTTTGGAGTCGCTGCACTCTCTACCGCAGCAACCCTCGCCATCACCGACATCTCCACCCCTCTAAATCGCGCTTCGACCATGGCACCAGTTATGGCCGCTTTTAGTGCTGGGACGGCGCTGGGACCCGCTATCGGAGGTATGGCTGCAGACATGATAGGCGTTCAACCTACTTTTGGGATGGTCGGGTTGTCGTTTGCGAGTCTCGCCTTCTTCAATCAATTGGTACTGAGCGAGACACAATCCGGCCCCTACCGCCGCGAGATAGGGGAAGACGACTTTGAGACGACAAAGAAGAACATGACAATTAAGATGGCTTTTGATGACGCTCGGAACAGCTGGGTCCCATTGATGCAGGACCCACGAATACGAAATGTTGTTTTTCTCAATAGCGTATACTGGGTCGCACTGGCCGGTAGCCAGATGACACTCCTTCCTTTGTATCTAACGAATCCCGCCGGTTTTGCGCTGACAGCAGGTGCTCTCGGGAAGGTCTATGCAGGCATGAGTGCAGTGCAGGTCATTGCAACGAAACCCATTGCGACCCTCGCTGATAGCTTTGGCAAAAGGGAAAGCATGATTGGGGGATGCATGCTAGTGAGTGGCAGCATGTTTGGGCTGACACAGGTCGATACCATCGAGACGCTTGCTGCAGTGCTGGGAATGTGGAGCCTTGGGTCTACTTTTCTTAGTGTCGCCCCCTTCGCGTACGTGGCGGATGTGGCGGATAGTGAGAACAGGGCACAGGCCATGGCATTGCTTAGGACCTTCGGAGACGTCGGTTTTCTCGTCGGGGCAGGCTGCATGGGTGCATTTTCTGACCTCACAAGCATGGACACTGCCATCATCACCGGAGGAGGACTTTTACTATCAGCCACCAGCTACTTTAGCTTTTTGAAAATGAGGGGAGCACTCGGAAAAAATTGATTATTACACCACTGACATAATAGACTGATAAGGGTAGGCCAGGCTAAAATTTTTGCTACGGGCTCTTTTGGGTTCTATTTTATTTGTTTTCTTCGTGTTTGTCCCCTCTACATTTGCGGCAACGAGCCATCAGTATTGACGAGATCTAGCAAAACTTCCATGCTCCCCAATAAGTCATAACACCGTTTCGCCTTTCGAAATCCGTCACCATATACAGGCGAAACATCTTTTTCTATAGAAAACCTGAAATACTCGCTCAGCTCTAGGTTCGTCGGCCTCTCCTCTTCTCCCCTTCCCCTGCCGCTGTCACGTTTCTTCTTCTTTATTACATCCTCAAGGAACAAATGAGCGGCAAGCTGGCAAATACCTTCCTCACTTTGTTTATCAATTCCTTTCTTGTTGAAATTGGGATGGAGCTTGAGCCAGGCATGTATGCACTCATGCACTACTATCGACGTGGTGAGGGTGCGGGGTAGGCCGGATAAAATCAATATCGCAGTAACTGACCTCTCTGTATGGTCGAATCGAAACGCTTCTTCTTCAACAACAAACCCATGAATGCCACGCCTGCGGATCACAGGCACACGGAATCCACTAGAGCAGCTCTCGCTTAGGCAAAGTCCTCGGCACTGACCGCCAGATCGGCCTCGCTCATTCAAGATCTCTGACCCTACGGACATTACGGGGATAGAATGCATCTCCGGAAACACGCAAATGCCAAGACCTTCTGATAAGAAAGTCAGAGCTTCATCGAAAATCGGCTTTAGCTCATCATTGTCCAGGACAACTGATCTGACGCAGCTCATGCACACTTTCCTCCCGCTGTCATTCAAATCATTGAAAGGAGCATCGTTCGGCTCCACTCGCGAGCAGGACGTGCACCTCTTGGATTTGTTCTCGTGTTTCGTGCAATACTTCCAGTCTGAGAAGAAGGGGTGGCAAGAATAGCTATAAGACTGAGAATTTGACCGACCACCGATGAGACGATTCATCCGGCCACCCAAATTTACTGCGTTGTTGCTGTTTGCAATACTGTCTTTACAGACCACACAACTGGGCATATACAGCTGCTGGTAGCACGATGTGTGGATGGGATTCCGGTCCTCATCACTAGCAAACGTAGTATCATTAATAACACCGCTACACGCAACACACAGAAAACAGTCCTGGTGATATGTTCTCCCGAGGGCAGTGATTGTCCTCCCAGAGTAACGTTGGGCGAAGGATATCTTGCACCTGTAGCACACCGAGTTGTCAACAAGCTCATCTCCTCGAGGTTTCGGCTGCGCAGCCTGCTCCTCCTCCCAAATCGCTCTTGCCAACGCGGCATCCTCATCCTCATTCGGTAACTTCGACGACCGCGCCTCCGGAGGAGAAGGCGCCCTCAATTTATGCTGCTTCTCCTCCTCGTCGGCCAGCATCTTCGCCAGCTTTTCGTCGGCGCTCTCCTGCTGCTTTGCTTTCACGTATTCTGCAGTCGAAAGCTGGAGCTCCAGCTGACGGGCGAGAGCTTCGTCGTCGTTGCTCGAATCACAGTCTTTAGAGGCGTCATTTTGGTTTGGGGGAAACCATGCATCATCTTGCTTTCTCATGCTGCGTGACATATTTTATAACCGGTGTGCGAAGAGGTTTTGACAGATATTGAGGAGAGGGATGTATCCCTTTATTTGCTGTATTGTGTTACCGAATACATGTTTTAGAATCGAAGAAGGAATTTATTTTAACTTCATCCCAAAAATAGCTCCGAATTAATAATAGCTCCGAATAATTTAGCAGTTTAAACATCCTATTCACACACTCTACCACAACCTAGACAACTCTAAACCCTGAATGATGCGCCATTTAACAGCCCTACTCCCCTGCGCACTTGCATCCCTTATCAACGCAGGCGGGGAAGAATTAGCCCCCCCCCCCTCCCTCACTTCCTCAAAGTGCAACTTGGACCCCATGCTTGGTTCCTTCGGAAACTTTCTCGTCTCCGACGACGCGGACAACGACACGCCCCCGACGTTCGCGACGAACGGCGGGATCTGCCACGACGAAATGGGCTTTCGCGTGGTGATGGTCGCCACCGACGCCAACATATTCTCGCCGTATACCACGTGCAACAGCGAGGTATTCGTCGGCAGTGATGTTATGGAGGTATTCATGGCACCAGTTGATGATCTCTCTGACGATCCTCAGTATTATTATGAGTTGGACACTTCACCTTCTGGTGCGCTCTGGGGGGGGATTTCGAATAACACTCTCGGGAACAGTAGTGTTTGCATCGCCGAGAACGACGAATGTACGGCAGGGACTCTCACCTGTTCCGGCCTGGCAGATTTCGCCCACGGAATGACTACTACGGCCCAGAACCTCACCCGCATTAACGAGACGGAGGCTTGGGGCTGGAAAGTGGATTTATTCGTACCATGGGAAATTTTCGCCGAAAAATATCAGCCGAAGTTCAATGAGGACACAAGGGAGTTTGTGTACCATGAGAAATGGAGGATGAACTTTTACAGGTATAGTTATCCTGACGGTGGGAGGGAGAATTATGAGTTGAGTGGGTGGAGCCCTACTCACGACCCGTCGTTCCATGTTCCATCCAAGTTTGGCAGGGTGAGTTTGGTCTGAAATAGTAGGAGATTATGAATGGGTGTTGTTAAAAATGATAGATTGTAAAAAGGATAGTTAGAGATTTGTGATGCGAAAAACTCTCACATAAATAAAAACCATCTACCGGTACACATTTTATATTCCTCTCCTCTCCATCACTTCACTTCTTCTTACTCTTCTGTCCCCTCTGAGCCTTCTTCTTCACCATCATCCCCCCCTTCCCGGTGACCATCTGCACATCTCCAATCATCGTCGAACTAAGTTCCTGCTCGGTAATACTCTCAAACAAACCCTGATTCCTCTTCCATACAGCTTGAAACTCCCTCGGCACCCCCCCCTTCTTCCCCCCTCCACAGTTCGCAGTGTTGAGATTCATGAAGTACTCCACGGCGGCCTTGGCCGTCTTGAGGGGCTTGGAGCTTCCCGGCGTTATCTTCACCCTGAAATTCATCGTCGAGAGGCTCGCGTACGGCGCGAGGATGGGAACGCAGTACAGCACCGTGTCGTCCGGGTGAGGTCGACCGGTGAAACACGCCACCATGGCCGAGTCATCTTGTTCCACGACAGCTTTGTCGCCGCCGCCGCCGCCGCCGCCGTCGTCGTCGTCGTTACCACCGACGTCGTTGACTCTGTCGTTTACGGCACGGTCGCCATCCTTCGGTTTCGGTTTCGGTTTTCTCTTGCCGCCGTGAATTTTAAACGTCCTGACAATCCCGAAAACGCTGGCGCTCAAATTCTTAATATCCCCCCCCCTCCCCAGCTCCCCCAACCTCCCCACGACCCCCCCCCCCACCCCCCTTCCCCCCCCCCCCCGGGCCCCGTACCCGCCCCCCCCCCGCCCCCCGCCCCCCCCCCCCC
>Ga0115555_1002845_pt1 | contig 11395 bp, 11 predicted proteins | sample COGITO_mtgs_1104_2_FD_87285 | JGI IMG/M metagenome (GOLD analysis project Ga0115555, IMG submission 87285) | Pelagic marine microbial communities from North Sea - COGITO_mtgs_110407 | ecosystem: Environmental > Aquatic > Marine > Epipelagic | place: Germany:Helgoland, sampling site Kabeltonne...
CGCGGCCCCATGAATCCGCAGTCGGAAGGTCAATGCGCCTCCATTCGCGCAGATCGCAGCGAGTGACGTTGGTTCAGGAATAACGGCGCCCATTATTTCATGCTGATCGAGGTTGTAATAGTTCGCAAATCCCTCAGTGATCAGTGAGTAGGTCCCTAGCCCGCCATCCTCTTCGCCGATCACGGGAGCGAATAACAGATCGCCCTTCGGGGTGAAGCCGGTGGCACGTAGGTGCTTAACCGCAGCCCAAGCGGCCATGAGCCCGCCTTTCATGTCGCATGCCCCTCGAGCTAGCAGAGCATCCTGATTATTGATCTGTTGAGAGCGCGAAAGAAATGGGTCTGCGCTCCAGGCCTGGGGGTCACCGGGTGGCACAACGTCGGTGTGGCCATTGATCAGTAACGCTGGTGCACCTCCCGTCCCTCGCCAAATCCCTAGGACCCCCAACCCTTGGACACGTTCCACTTCTTGGCCAGGGAATTGTGGGTCGGCGGTGATCTGCGCGAGGTCCATGTCCCAGGTGTGCACTTCCAGGCCAGCCTCGCGCATAAGGGCGGCCACGAATTCCTGAGCGTGTGTTTCGGCTTCACTTCCACCCATCGAAGGAATGGAAAGTAGCTCGGATAAATCCAGAAGGATGGCAGGTGCACGAAGGAAGTGATCGGTGTAACCGGCTAAGGATTTAGACATGATGGAAGTCTGGCCTGCGGCCCGGTTCGGTGTGCACAAAGCCCCGATATTAGATAAATGTCCGTTTTGTCGGAAATATGGGTCAGTTTTTTGTCGCCACGCCGAATTGCCCCTGTGCGTAGAGGCGAACGTGAGCGGTTTCTGCCCTATGGTGGAGCAGGCTCGAAGTTAGGGCTAAGAGGGTGGCGCCCGCCACCACCGCTGCGGCGGAGAATGTTTAACAGGAGGACCCCATGGCGGAGGAAAGCTACACCGGCGAGGCTTATTGCGTAAAGTGCAAAGCCAAGCGTGAATTCACCGGTCACGTTGAAGAAACCAATGGTCGTCGTTTCGCAAAGGGCATCTGCCCAACGTGCGGCACCAAAGTAACTCGTATTCTGGGTAAAGCGTAAATTTCGCAATACCCACATACTGCGTTTTATCGAATAAAACTTTGAAGGGATAGCCCAGTTGGGCTATCCCTTTAAGTTTGTGGTTTTCAGTTGTGGCTCACTTGCTAGGCAACCGAGGCAGCCAAAGCAATGCACCTGTATTACCGTAAAGACATGTCACAATTTCCTTTCGGCTTTGGATCCGCAGACGGCAATGACAACGGCGACAATGAAAATGAGTCGGGTGGCTTTGACATGAACAACCTGGGTGCCATGTTCACCCAGTTCGGTCAAATGCTCCAGCAGTCCCAAAACGAGGGGCCGCTCCCATGGTCCACGGTCATGCAGGTTGCTCGGACCGGGCTGGGAACCGACCCAAGCGTCTCTGACTCGTCGGTGCGCGCGGTTGAAAGTGCGATGGAACTTGCAGACTTGTGGCTCAATGAAAGTGTGACCTTCCCGGCAAACAGCACCTCGGTGAAAGTTTGGTCGCGAAGTGAGTGGTTGGTAGAAACGGCCGATGTGTGGCAAAAAATCATTTTGCCAATCGCCACCACGATGTCTACCCGCATGGAAACAATGTTGCCTGGGCTAAGCGGCGACCTTGATGCGAGTTCCCTCTCAGATCAACTTCCCGAGCAACTCAAAGAGATGCTGCCAGAGGGCGTCACCCCAGAAATTATGGCAATGCTCAAGCCCATGCTCGGCATGGTGACCCAGCTCGGTGCAACAGCTTTCGCATACCAACTTGGGCAGTCATTGAGTGCCCTAGCCAAAGAAGTTGTTTCCTCAACGGATGTTGGTATTCCGTTAGCTCCTGCTGGAACGCGAGCATTAATCCCCATGAATATTTCACATTTCGCGCAAGGATTGGGAATTGACGAAAGAGATCTTTTCCTCTTCTTCGCACTGCGTGAGAGCGCACATCAGCGTTTATTTGACCATGCCCCTTGGCTGCGCCCGCGCTTAATGTCCGCGGTTGAAGAATATGCCCGATACATGGATGTTGACATTGCTTCATTAGGTGAGAAGTTTGGCGGATTTGATCTGACCAATCCAGAGGCACTCCAAGAAGTTATGGCTTCAGGCGTCATGGAGCCTGAGGACACGGCCGAGCAGCGAGCCGCGGTTATTCGGCTCGAGACACTTCTAGCATTGATCGAAGGGTGGGTGGACGAGGTCGTGTCACAGGCCGCAGGGGATCGACTGGCAAGTCTTGCTCAACTCCGGGAAACTATGGGTCGCAGGCGCGCAACCGGAGGTCCTGCTGAGACCACATTTAGCACGTTGGTCGGCATGAAGCTGCGACCGACGCTATTCCGCGAGGCCAACACAATATTTGCTGCGGTGCGGGCCAAAGCGGGAATAGAAGCGCGTGACGCGCTTTGGAATCACCCGGACCTATTACCCGACCCTGAAGGGCTCGCCGACCCACTTGGCTTTGTTGAGGGTGTTACCGGTGGCTCTGCCTTTGATGACATTTCGATGAGTGACTTCGAAAAGAGTGATTCCGAGAAAGACGAGGAATAGCACTTGGACGAAAACGCTGGTCGCGTTGAGAAGTTCACGCACGAGTACAACACGTGGAGTGTTCCCCAGGAAGCTGGCCAGCGTGAACTTCACGCAGAGTACGGACAGCTTCTCGTTGACGATCCTGACTCACTATCGCGGGTGCGGGAAGCGGGTCACTTCACTGCAAGTGCTCTTCTGGTTGACCCCAGGAGATCAGAAGTATTGCTCGTTATGCATCCGCGAGTTAAGCGCTGGTTGCAAATGGGTGGGCATATTGAATTAGCCGACGGGGGTTTCCATGCGGCTGCGATGCGTGAATGCATTGAGGAGAGTGGTTACTCAAATATTGAAGTTGTGCCGGCGCCGTTGAGATTCGATCGCCACAATGTTCCATGCAAGTCAGCAAGTGGCGAGGTGGTTCAGAGCGTTCACTGGGATGTGCAGTTTCTCGCACTCGTCGACTCCGACCAACCCAGACACATGACGGAAGACGCTAAGACCACGTGGTGGGATATGAATGAAGGGCTACCGGACATAGACCAAAGTGTGGTGAATCTCATAAATGCTGCTCGAGTACACATTGCTACCAAAGACCAGGTCGCCATTGAATTTCCGTGAGTGCATAATTAGTGGTCGCGGTACGGTTGTCTGCAGGTAGGGAAACTCGAATCCGAAGACAGGGAGAGACATAACGTGAGCACCTTGATGTGGTGGTTGATTCCGATTTTTGCTGTTCTTATCGGGGTTGGCATAGCGGCTCTCGTCACCTACTTCCGGAGGCCGCCAGAAAACCATGACCTCGGCCAGTTCGCATCAATGCAGGCAGCCATGAAGAAATCGCATGGAAACGTGAATCGTGACCGAGCCTGAGTTACCCCAACGTGAACCAGCCCATGTGGAATCTTCCCGAGAAAAATGGGGGACCAGCACCCTTTCGCTGCTAGTGAGTAGCGCGGTCACGCTTGGTATTTTGGCGATCGCGTTTTTCTTACCCGTTCCATTTGTCAAACTTGCTCCCGGTCCCACATTTAACGTAATCGGCGACGTGGATGGCGCCCCAGTGATCCAAATCAATGGCGCACCAACATTCCCGACCACCGGGGAACTAGATATGACAACCGTGCGGGAATCAGGTGGTCCCCGTGGCGGCCTCACCTTTGTTGACGCCGTTGGGTCTTGGTTCAATTCTTCAGACGCAGTTGTTCCCAGGGAATTGGTCTACCCCGATGACATAAGCGGGGAAGATGTTAAGGCAAGAAATGCAGCACTTTTCAGTACGTCCGAGTCTGACTCGGTAGCTGCAGCGCTCAACTATCTGGAGCTGCCCGTCCAGACAAAAATTGTGGCAACGGCTGTTATAGTTGATGCCCCAGCAGATGAAGTATTTTTGCCGCGCGACGAAATTGTGAGCATTGACGGGGTTCCGGTGACTACGCCGAGAGATGTTGTTCAAACAGTTCAGGGCTCACCGGTCGGCACTGAGTTTACATTCGAGATCCGACGATCAGCTGAAAATATGAGCGTGACAGTGGCATCGGGGGAAAACCCAGATGCACCCGGGAAACCATATTTGGGTATTTCAGTTGGGGAGCTTTATTCGGCTGAATTCGATATAGATTTCACCCTGAGTGACGTGGGAGGGCCAAGCGCGGGGCTCATGTTCGCGACGGGAATTGTAGACAAACTTACGCCCGAAGACTTGACCGGTGGGAAGCATGTAGCCGGAACCGGAACGATCACGCCTGAAGGAGCCGTGGGACCGATCGGAGGTATCCGGCAAAAATTGGCCGGGGCTCGGTCGGCCGGGGCCGAATTATTTCTTATGCCCGAGCAGCACTGCGCTGAGTCTCAAGGGCATATCCCCGACGGCCTCACCGTTACTCCGGTGACATCCCTACGGGACGCGATCAAAGAAATGAGTCATTGGGTTGCCGGAATGCCCGTGACCTCCTGTCCCAAGACTCCATAGGGCGCCCGTTTGGGGCGTGACGTAGGTTTAGGGGGTGAGTACTACAAATTCAATGAGCCCTGATCTTGCCCCGAAACGTCGTGGGGGAGTGCTGCTCCCCACTTTGCTGATCTTGGTCGGCATCGTTGTTGCTTTCGTAATCTTCACCGGGTTCTATACCGAATTTCTTTGGTTTGATTCGGTTGACAAAACCCAAGTGTTCAGCATCTCCCTCCTCACTCGTGGAATCATGTTCGCGATCATGTTCGCGATCATGGCGGTCGTGTCTTCACTCGCACTCTTCATTGCATTTCGTACAAGGCCTTCACACGTCGGCGCCACCCCCGAGCAGGCAAGCTTGGAGCGATACCGCGTTGCAATTGAGCCTTTCCGCAAACTCATTGCGTTCGCAATCGTCCTCATGCTTTCGTTCTTCGCAGGCCTAGCAGGATCCGGTGAGTATGGAACGTATCTGCTGTGGCGCAACGCCACGCCGTTTAATCAGGTGGACTCGCAATTTGGTTTAGATCTAGCCTTCTATACCTTCGAGCTACCTTTCTTTCGGTTTGTTCTAGGTTTCGCATTCGCGCTCGTAATTTTGGCGCTCATGATCATTACTTCGGTTCAGTACCTCTATGGCGGATTGAGGCTTCAGCCAAAAGGCGATCGTGCAACGCGGGCTGCCCAGGTTCAACTCTCTGCCCTGTTCGCCATTCTTTTGCTGCTGAAAGCACTCGCCTACTACCTTGATCGATTCGGGTTGGTCACGAAGAGCGAATCCTTGGTGAGTGGGTTTACCGGATTGACGTACGCCGACGTGAATGCCGTGTTGCCCGCCCTCAACATCTTGGTTTTCGTGGCGATTTTGGTTGCAGCCTTGTTCATCTTTAATATTTTCCGTCGGCAATGGGTAATCCCGTCGATCGGTTTAGGACTATTAATTCTGACCTCCGTTGTCATTGGTGGTCTTTATCCCGCGATCGTTCAACAATTCCAGGTTCGCCCCAGCGAGTTGGTGCGAGAAGAGCCCTATATTCAGCGCAATATCGACGCTACGCGTGATGCATACGGAATTTCCGAAGCAGAGGTCGTTGATTATGAGGGTTCAGTTTCCCCGCCGACCGCAGAGACACTGCAGGCGAGTGCGGGAACGCTGAGCAACATTCGTTTGGTTGACCCAGCAATAGTCTCGCCCACCTACAACCAATTGCAGCAGATCCGTGGTTATTACTCGTTTAATACGAATCTTGACGTTGACCGCTACGACTTGCCGCAAGGTCGCCGTGGCGCCGTTGTCGCGGTGCGTGAAATCAACCTTGCAGGAATCCCCGATGGACAACGCAACTGGACCAACGATCGAGCCGTGTATACACACGGTTACGGGTTTGTCAGTGCGTTCGACAACACGGCGCTAAGCGATGGCACACCGGACTTCTTTGCCTACGATATTCCACCGGTTGGCGAACTTGAGGTGACGCAGCCCCGCGTGTACTTCGGTGAACTCAGCCCACAGTATTCAATTGTTGGCGCGCCAGAGGGAACGCCATCGGTTGAACTCGACTACCCAGACGACGCAAGTCCAACCGGCCAAGCCACCAACACTTACAGCGGTGCCGGTGGAGTTCCCATGGGTTCATTCTTTGGGAAGATGCTCTTCGCAACAAAATTCCAAGACTCGAATATTTTACTTTCCGACTTGGTCAACGAAGAATCCCAAATTATGTGGGATCGCACCCCACTTACGCGAGTTGAAAAAGTAGCCCCTTGGTTAACTCTGGATCAAGACCCCTACCCCGTCGTCGCTGACGGTCGTATTCAGTGGGTTGTAGACGGTTATACGCTCTCAAACGACTTTCCCTACTCATCTCGCGTTTCGCTCGCTGATGCCACGAGCGACTCGATCAGCAACCGCGTGATCACATCTGGCCTGCTCCCGCGTGACCAAGTGAATTACATGCGGAACTCGGTCAAGGCGGTCGTGGATGCCTATGAAGGCACCGTAAAACTATACGCATGGGACGAGTCAGATCCGGTACTGCAAACTTGGATGAAAGCTTTCCCTGACGTCGTTGAGCCGAAAAGCGCAATGTCGGAAGATATCTTGGCCCACGTTCGATACCCACAAGATATTTTTAAAGTACAGCGCAACATCATGTCTCGCTACCACGTAACAGATGCAGTCACCTTCTACAACGGCACCGACGTCTGGATTGTGCCATTTGATCCCACGGTGTCGCCTGCGCAAGTTTTCCAACCGCCCTACTACCTCACCCTGCAAATGCCCGGAGCCTCTCAGACCGACTTCATGCTCACCACAACATTTGCACCGCAAAGGCGACAAACATTGGCTGCATTCATGGCCGTGAATTCTGCTCCGGGGGACAACTATGGGAAAATTGAGGTATTGCAGTTACCGAGTAACACCACGATCCCGGGCCCGCAGCAGGTCCAAAATAACTTTGAGTCCGACCCGACCGTTAGTTCGCAACTCTCACTCTTAAGGCGTGGAGGTTCGGAAGTCGAACTTGGAAATCTGCTGTCTTTGCCCTTCAATGGAGGATTGCTGTACGTCGAGCCGGTCTACATTCGAGCTGCGGCCGACGGTTATCCATTGCTGCGTAAGGTATTAGCAGGTTATGGCGCCAACGTCGCTCTCGAAGACAACTTGGCCAGTGCTCTGGCTAAGGTTTTGGGAACAAGCCCTGAAGCGATCCCGGAAACAATCCCCAATATTGATCTTGGTGGGGGCGAGACAACACCTGAGACGACCGACCCAGACACCACAACGCCAACCCCGACTGATCCGATTGAACAACTGGCAGTCGCAATCCGGCAGGCTCAGGAAGCATTCGCTGACGGTCAAGCGGCCTTGGCCCAGGGTGACTTCGCCGCCTACGGTGAGGCCCAAGATCGACTAAATGCAGCGATTGGTCGTATTGCCGCAGCCGAAGCGATTCTGAACCCGCAACCTGAGGTCATTGATCCGGTGGTAGATCCAGAAGTTGCAGCCGCAGAGGGTACGACCGCATAAGTGGGTGATGCATGACCCTGGCAGAGCATTGGGATGACCGCTATGAAAACAACCCGGCATCGAAGCTGAGTTGGTATCAGGAGAGGTCACCTGAAGTTGACTTTATTTCTGACAACGTTGGCAAGGCAACGCCAATTATCGACATTGGTGGTGGACTTTCTCCATTTGTTCACGAGTTGATTGCTCGTGAGTTCACAGACCTCAGTGTCCTTGACATTAGTCAATTTGCATTGGATGAGGGTGCGCGGAATGTGGAGGGCCGCAAAGTCGATTGGATTCAAGCGAATGTCACGCAATGGACTCCCAAGCGAATGTATGGTCTGTGGCACGATCGCGCGGTATTTCATTTCTTAACGGACGAGCAAGATCAACTGAATTACTTTTCCATGGCCAGTGACGCAATAGTTCCGGGGGGGTACATGATCCTTGGGACCTTCTCGGAAAACGGGCCAGACACATGTTCCGGATTGCCGGTCGCCCGACACAGTATCGCTGACCTCACCGACGCACTTGGTACTGATTTCACGGCAATCGACACCCAGATTCTGAACCATGTAACACCCAAGGGCGCAGCTCAGGAGTTCGCATGGATTTACGCGGTGCGCAATTAGCTGCACCCGCAAGACCTGCGAGGAATAGACCCACGTATAGTTCGTTAGGTACAAAAGCGACGCGGGGTGGAGCAGCTCGGTAGCTCGCTGGGCTCATAACCCAGAGGTCACAGGTTCAAATCCTGTCCCCGCTACCACCGGTCCGACTTTCCCAGTTCCTGGGAAAGTCGGACCTTTTTGCTCATTCTGGGAGTTCTTTTGTCCGAGTCATCCGGGCTCCCGTGGTCTGGGATCTCAGCCCGTTGATTTAAACCCGTTCATTTAAGTGCGTCAAGGTAGCTCACTAAATCAATTTTTCACGTGTCAGTTTTGCAGTTCGCTGATCCTTCGAACAAAGTCAAAGCGCGCCTGCCAAGCTTTTCTGGCAATCCGCGACGTGGGCGCGAAGTAGTCGAAACCATGTGGGGCACCGTTCCAAATATGGGCCTCAACATTTACCCCGGCTCCCTTGAGACGATGGGCATAGGTGGTGTCTTCATCGAGAAAAATATCGTGTGTTCCGGTGTCAATGTAAGTCCGCGGGAGATTACTCAGGTCTGTAGCGCGCGCTGGTGCTGCATAGATAGAAGTATCCTCGCCCCCGGCTTCACCGCCGAGGTAGGCGCTCCAACCGAAATAGTTGTTTGCAAAGCTCCAGGTAATGAAAGGTGATGTGAAGCGAGGGTCAGGGCCAAAATTGCGATCGTCAATCATGGGGTAAACCAAAATCTGGGCAGCAATCTTGATTGTAGATTCGTCTCGGTTGCGAAGGGTTGCAGCCGCAGCAAGACAACCACCAGCGCTGTCGCCAGCAATAATTATTTTCGTTGCGTTTAAAACTTCGAGATTTTTCGATGTCCACTCAAGCCCGGCCATAACGTCGTCGAGCGCGGCTGGGTATGGGTGCTCGGGGGCCAGGCGGTAGTCAACGGAGACGACGGTGCTCTCGGTGTTGGCAGCCCAATGTGCACAACGAGCATCGTAGGTTTCAACCGAACTAAGAATTAATCCGCCACCGTGGATGTAGTAGATGACGGAGTTGCTGCTGACTTGTGCTGGTGAATAGACGCGTAAGCGGAGTTGACCTGCAGGAGTGCTTGTGAATTCGTCGGTGAAAGTGACACCGGGAGCCATTCCAAATTGCTTCGTGAGGAATGTATTTATCACTCCTGACTGAGCCCTGAGTGCATGAATCTCAAGTGGGTCCGGAGCTGGATTTTTGCGAATTAACGGTAACTGACGCAGGAGTGCTAGCGCGAGACTTGCATTAAGTCCTTGAATTTGCACGTCTTCATTCTGACAGGTTTGACGGGTATATTGTTTCAAAGTCAGTTGTTTGTTTGGGTTGCTGGAGCAGGGAGTTCGTAGTGAATCGATTCGTATTAGGCCTACTCGCCACTGTTGTTGGATCGGTGACATTTGCTGCACCATCGTTTGCCATGGGTTCCTCAGACGCTTACGAAAACATGCAGGTTGGCGTCACCTACACCGTGTATAAACCCGGATACACCGCTGGGCTGAAGGCGCAACACATTGGTGGAAACGACCTGTGTTCCGCCGGCACGGAGGAGAATCTTCTGGCCACGTACGGTAGAAAGAGCGCCAAGCATTTCACCATCACTGAAGGAAATCCGATGTGTAGCAACATTGGCCAGGGATCCGTAGTTCTCAAAGCCAAGTTCAATGGCGTGATGCTGGTTATGCAGGCCTACTGTGATCCGGCGAGCAAGCAAAAATGCACGAGGTCTGACGTAAAGCGTCAAGGGGGACACGTACAGGTGCACCTGCCAGCCGCTGCAGGTTTGCGTCCCACAACGGTGTGGATTGAGACCTTTGGTGCCAAGAATCTCAGTGGTGCACAGTTGATCCGAATCGCTAAGGGGTTAACACCTGTTGGTTGATTGAGCAAACACGTGTATAAAGAACAATTAGTTGTGAAATTTTGGTTTATTGTCTTTATAATCTAAATTACAAATGGGACAGGACATTCATGTGAAGATTCGTTCGTCGGGCCTGGCACTACTTGTCATTGCACTATTGGCTCTGCCATTTTCTTCCGCATCTGCGGTTGATTCGGACTCTGACAACTACCCCTCACGGGCCGTCACCACTCCGGTCAAAGTCAAAGTTCCCATTCGTACTGTGAACACTCCCGGAACTAACGGCCAAAACGGGATAGTACAAATTCGAGTCGGAAATTCGGCTCCTTTTTCGGTGATGGTGGACACCGGCATTGTGGGTCTGGTCGTGTTCCCGGGAGCTTGGAGCGCGAAGCCAGCATCGGTGAGCATTGGCTCTGAAAAAGTCATCGCCGCTGTTCAAGGTCAGAAGTTAAAAGGGGTACAGGGCAAGGCACCCATGACACTCAGCGGTGTGAGTACCACAGCCGCCGTTGCGTTCACTTATGTCAACACTTCGAGTTCCTACATCAAGCTGTGGACCGACAAAAAGGTATACGGGATCCTGGGACTGGGAACAGGTAGTTCAGAAATGACGAATCCACTGATGTCCCTACCCGGAACTCTGGGATTGCGGTGGAGTATTCACTTCGAACGTCCTAGGGGTGGGGTCGGCCGCATTGGTGCACTGATTTTAGGTGCGCAGGCGCCAGCAAGCACGGTAATGAATTTTCAACTACGGCCACTTGGGAAAAATATTAATGGTGCGTTGCTGTGGGATGACCACGCTGCGCAAGGTTGTTGGAGATTTGGAACTTTACGGGAGTGGTGCGGTGATACCTGGTTTGATTCAGGCTTTACCAAAATGCGAGCAAAAGGTATAGCGTTTAAACGTGTGCCCCAAGGCGCCAACGGGCTTGTTAAAGCGGGCACTCGCGTGGGATTTGCTGCACCCGGAAGTTCCTACGTTGCTCACAAATTTGTGAGCGGGAAAAAAGCATCGCGAAACTACGTTCGAGTCTTGCCGGTAGGTAAGGGCGTGGTCAACACGGGAAACTCTTTCTACTTTGATTACACGGTGACCTACAACGTGGCAATCGGTCAAATCTACCTGAGCAATTAGTCATCTCGCTCAGCTACTAGTAAAGGTGAATCATGGTTGAAAATACAGAAAATTCTGGGCTAAGTCGTCGCAGACTCCTGCAAGCTGCAGGCGTTGCGGGTGTTCTTGGTGCCGCTGCTGCCGGATCAAGTAGTGCCTCAGCCACTCCACGGAGCGTGCCGCGTCAACCCTTCAAGCCACGTGGGCGACTTAAGCGACGACCTAACTTCCTGATTGTCATGATGGACGAGCA
>Ga0115555_1002859_pt1 | contig 11375 bp, 2 predicted proteins | sample COGITO_mtgs_1104_2_FD_87285 | JGI IMG/M metagenome (GOLD analysis project Ga0115555, IMG submission 87285) | Pelagic marine microbial communities from North Sea - COGITO_mtgs_110407 | ecosystem: Environmental > Aquatic > Marine > Epipelagic | place: Germany:Helgoland, sampling site Kabeltonne...
CCCCCCTCCGCCTACCACCTCTCCCACTCCACCAACCCCGCCTCCTCCATAATCCCCAACGCCCCCATGTACCCCCCCTCCGGCAACCTCCGCTCCCGCTTCCCCCTCGGCGACCCCTCCTCCAACCCCTCCGTAACCACCACCATGCTCGACCTCCTCCAGCGGCTCCTACAGCTCGACCCGTCCCGTCGCATCACCGCGACCAAGGCACTCAGGCACAACTGGTTCCGGGACCTCCCCTCGCAGCTCCGTGCCAACCCGCAGAAGAGGGTGCGCGTCGACGGGGACGAGCTCACGGACGACAGGAGCTTCCACGAGTTCCAGACGAAGAAGACCCGGAGGGAGGGGAACAAGATCAGGGAGATCGTCGAGAGGGAGTGCCTAATGAACAACTACTCGAACAGGATGGCGACGGAACGGGCCATCGAGATGCAGAGGGACTTCCTGAGGAAGGCGAGGGAGGTGGGGACGAGGAGGGCAAACCAGGGCGCCGGCAAGGACGACGACAAGGACGACGACAAGGACGCGAACGGGAACGGGAACAACAAGGACAAAAAACAAACCGGAACGGGGAAGCAACCGCAACCAGGGACGAACAACGCCAACGCCGGAACCGACACCTTAGCCGCCAAGGACAACGACGACGACAACGAAAACGACAACGACAACGACAACGAGAAGGACTCTTACCAAGCCGGGAGCGGAAGCGGAGGCGGAAACGGAAACTCCGTTGCGGAGGGCGACCCCGTCGCGGCGGCGGTCGAGGCGGTCAAGGCGGAGGAGAGGAGGAGGGAGAGCTGCGACGAGGCGCACGTTCGGAAGGTGAGGGAGTGGGAGGAGGAGAGGAGGAGGAGGAGGGAGAGGGAGAGGGAGAGGGAGAGGGAGGGGGAGGGGACGGGGATCGGCGGGAGGGGGGGAGGGGGGAGGGACGGGGACAGGGACTGGGACAGGGAGAGGGACTGGGACCGCGGCGCGGGACTGGTCCGTCACCACTCCCACCACCACCGGGACGAATTTCGTCGGATGGGCGGCGCGCCGCACGATCCTCACGGGAGCGGCGGCGCCGGGGAGCGGTACAACAACAACGCCGCCGGCAACTACAGCGACTACAACGGCGAGTACAGTAACGGCAACGACAACGACGGGGGCGGAGGTGCCGGGGGGGAGAGGGGATACGGAAATGACAACAACAACAACAACAACAACAACAACAGCAACAACAACCTCAGGGACCACCACCGGGACGGCTACAGGCAGCACGACAACCGGTACGACAGGGACCTCGACAACCGCGAATCCCACTGGCACGGGCACGACAACCGCGACCCGTCATCGTCAATGTCATCATCCTCATCCTCCCACCACCACCACCACCACGACCACTTCCGCCACCGCAACAACAACCGCGGCAGAGACCGGGACAACCGCGACGGGGATCGCGACGGAGACCGCGACCGCGACCGCGACCGCGACAGGGACCGGGACAGAGACAGAGACAGGGACCGGGACAGGGATAGGGACAGGGACAGACACCGGGACAGACACCACCGCAAGAACCGCGAACAACAACGAGATCAACGGGATAACTACCGCGGCAACAACCAGGATTACGGGAGGGGCGGTCTTAACCAGGGCTATCAGCCGGGTCGGGGGGGGGGCGGCGGCGGAGAGGGCGCTCATCCCCAAAACCAACAATACCAACAACACCAACAATACCGCGGCCAACACCAGCAACAACACCAACAACACCACCAACAACAACACAACCACGGACAACAACAGAGGAAGCGGAATCGCGATGACTACGACGATGCTCGGGGGAGGAAAGGGGGCGGCGGAGGAAGAGGCGCGGGCTACGGCGGGAGGGACGACCGCGGGAGGACGTAGGAACTAAAAGGGCAACATGTGGGGCTGCATAAAATGGATGATGAAAAGAAATAACAAAAAGTTTTGGACCTTTTTTGCTAGCTAGCTGCTATTAAGCCCCAAAAAGTTTATACACTATTATTATTGCGGTTGTTGTTGTTGTTGTTGCTGTTGCTGTTGTTGTTGTGCCTGCTGCTGCTGCTGCTGAGCCAAGTAATATTCCTGCTGTTCCTTTGACAAGCTTTGCCACCACTGCACTTGTTGCTGCTGCATCTGCACCCTATACGCGTAAAGCTGCTGATACTGCGTCTGATACTGCTGTCCCCAAACTCTCCCGTCCGCCTCCGTATACCCCTCAGGCGCCGTCCAAGACCCGGCGCCCGTCGCCCTGTTCTGGTAGTAACACCTGCCGCTCTGGAAGTCAAGCTTGCAGTCCCAGGCGCCGCTCAGGTCGCCGCCGCCGCCGCCGCCGCCACCGCCGCCACCGCCGCCGCCGCCCGAGCTCGCGTTGCTGTTCCTACTTGCGCTACGTAAGACTTCAGAGGCGACTGGAGTGCCACTGCGGCTGCTTGGTTTGCTCCCTCCACCTACGATTCGAGGCTTGTCTCCTGCCCCCCCCTTCACCACGAGTTTATCGACCTCGGCGATGCTGTTCCTTCTATAAATGTTCGTATCAGTTCCATAAACGTCAATCTTCGCAGCCTCGACCAAGGTTGGCCTCCTCTCCTCACTATTTAATCGTGTCCTCCTCTTCAGCGCCTCCATGTCTTTCACCGTTATCGTAGGGTATCTCAAAGAGACCTTAACTAAATCGCCACACATCGAGACATTACTAACAGTCGCCTTTCCGGGAGGTTTAAGTACCCCCCCCAACTGTCGCACCTGTACGTGCGCCCCTCCAAACCTTCGCCTGCTAGGCGGCTCGTCAGGGATGCAGTAATTCATTGTAGGCGGCCTCCCCGCGACGCCGAATATACTGCTGTTCAAGTTGTGCCGAACGGCAGTACTGCCGACTAATTTCGCGACGACCTTCAGTTTTCCCCAATTTTTCTTGGCCTTCTCCGTCTTGTCGCTTGACCTGGTAGAGGAGGAGGCATTTTTACCTCCCGGACCGTCTTCGTCATCCTCCTCCATGCCGACGATTTTCTCAGTGGCTTCATTCATCTCGTTCATTTCTTCCATGGCCGCTTTCTCATTTAGCTCCCTGGCCTCTTCCAAGGCCCTCTCCTCCTGTTTGTTTGCCTCTTCAACCCAGTCAGCCCTGGTGCTCCGAGGCAGCTCAATCTTATCGCTGAATTGCAGCATGCTTGGATGGGGAGGAGGGGGGAGCAAGGGGTAATCGTGCAAATATTTGTGACACATATCTCTCTGGGTCATGCTACCGTGCTCGTCCACGGCGTCCCCGAGTCCAGTCCCTCCCTTAAATGCCCCTTCCCAAAGTATATCGTCACAGGTATTCCCAATAAGCGAGGCGATGGAGTGCCTTGTGTCGAACTCAACCTCCATGACCAAATCGGTGAAAGAGAGTTTCAAGCTATACACAGCGTTTCCGTCGCTGTTCCCGTCCCCGAAGCTCTCCTCCGTCTTATCAATGTCATTAAACCTGCATTCGAACCTACACAAACCCGACTCATCCATGAAAAAAACACCATCTCCATTGACGCAAACCACGACGTTCGTATTCATGGCGACCTGAGAGTTCTGTTTGAGCGTCCCACTAAAGAACTGGCTACCGAAGAGGGGAAACGTCTTGGCGTACGCAAGATATCCGCGCCTCAACAAGTACATAAAGTTTTGGTTCTTTGAACCTCCAGCTAAAATGCCGATCTCCCTCAGCTCGTTCATTACCCTCACTTTCTCCCGTTCGCCCTCCTCAGACAGGATGCTACAGAACTCTTTGCTTCGGGCCCCGAGCTCCGCGAATTTCCTGTCGTCCTTCAACTCCTCAAGACTAGCGAGGGAAATCATCTGCAAGCCGACTAAATAACCCGTGGCCTTGTCGTTGACAATTCTGCTGTCCCTGCTTTGACGGCTGAACCAGTCAGCCTCGACGCCCCCTGCGAAGTACAAGCCCTCGTTGATCTTTCGAATCTCCTCCACGAACAGTAGGTGAACACGCGCGCTGTCACTTGGAAGCCCATCGTTTCTCACGTCCGTCAACCAATTTTTCCAGATCTGTTAAAGTGGTGGGGTGGGTGGGGTTGGGTTAGTTATAGAAGGGTTAGGGTTAAGAAGTTAAGTTAGTTTGTCACCTACAGTCGTATAGTATATAATTGGCGCGTTTTGTTAGTTCTTTTCTCACCTGTTTGCTCGTTACCAAGTCGTTTCCGTAATTTTCGTCTGTAAGAACATGCGGTTTGAAATCGTCGCTCATCACCTCAGTTCGAAGGACAGTCCGCGCTCGAAGAATGACCTGCTTGTCGCCGGAGACGAACTCTTCGTAGGTGCTGCTACTCCAAGCAATGTCAACATCCGGATGCACAGACTCACTCTCGTTGGGGTGAACGGGCAAAGACAAAATTTGATCGTTGAAATTGTTGACAATGTACAGGCTGAACCCGTTCCACCTGCGCTGCATTTTGAGCCTCTTTTTGCTGTTCAAAGTGGTGAGGTCTACAGCCCTTACACTGCTGTCAGATTTTAAATCGTCGCAGTTTTCCAAAGCTGCCAAGATAGGAAAGACACTGTCGGTGAAGACAAGTTTTACCCCCACGTTTACCTTTACGCCGGTCATGAGCATCAACCCTACGTGAAGGTCATCGTTGATGGCAGATTCAACCATGAATAGGGGGGAATTTTTTGTCGGTTGATTGGTCAGTAGGTTCTCCGCAATTGGGGACGATGCCAGCCTGCAGAATCCGCCACATTTCCTGTCGGTTATTCTCTCCTGCTTACTCTCACTTTCAGGAGTGGCGATTTTGCTTTCCTGTGCATCCTGTTTGTGCTCAAATTGTTGACTCAGACTGCGGATGCAGTACTTGGCTGCCTTTCGAAGCTGTACGCAGATATCTTCGTTGTTGTTATTGATACCAATTTTAGAGCTTTTGCCCTGAAAATTGCGGTTGCTATCGGCGGCGGAGCTGTTCACGCCCCCTCCTAAGCTCTTTCTACTCATGGCCTGTTTCATAACCATCTGTAAGCTGCTCCCCGTCTTATGTTCGACCTCCTCGAGTCTATCCAGATGGTAGGAGAGGTAGCTAAATAGCTTCGTATCGACCTCCATACTATGGATAAACAACGCTAGGACTTTCCAGGCCCTTAAGCGTTGCAAAAGGTTGTCGTTATTTGTCAGTATCTTGCACAATTGCAGGTATAGCTCGCTGCTCACGGTGGTTCCCCCGTCAAAACCTTCACGGGCAAGATAGACTGCCTTATCATTGATCTCGCTACTGCTGTAAGATATGATTCTCCCGTCAGTTTGCTCGCCCTCTGTCATGTTGCTCATGACGCTGTTAGCGGAAGATAGTTTTGTCATACGCTTCTTCATCGACATTGACTTAGTGTTCCCGCCGATGCTTGAACTCGCGCTACCACCGATTCCAGAAAGGATATTGTTGCTGCTCCCTCCGTCGTGAGAGACAATTGACATTAGCAGTGAGTAGTACTCGACTGCCGTCTTCTTCTTGGCTTTCATGCCTACGGTCATTGACTCAACGATGCAGCGCTTCATACCGCTGCCACCAAAATGCAAGCTCTTGACCGACTTTTTGTATCTAGCGGATTTTTTGGATTTCAACATCTTACTGCTCACCATATTCTTCAAGCGCATCGACTTGGCACCGCCGGATGTAGCGGCAGAATCTGTAGCACCGTCGTCATTGTTGTCGACCTGTTCTTCAGTCTTCAAGAGGACACACTTCTCGATCTGGAAGGGGTGGTCGTGCTGTGTCATATTGTTGTAGGCGCCGAGCCTGTCAGTTGGTAATTTGGTCACAGCAGAGTTTGAGAAGGTATGGTGGGCAGATGCTCCTTCAATCTGAAGGCGAGTAATTTGCATGGGAGCTGTCTCCACTCGCATTGCGCGGACGGTGGAGAGGGCTTGCCGGAGCAAGCGGATTTCCTTACTTATCAGGCCGCCATCCATGACACCATTCCGCATGTTCCTGTTCGCTTGTTGGAGGATCAGGGCGGCCAACGCCTCTTTGTCGGCAGGGGTCGTGTTAAGTGAGGTCTGAATGCTGTGTAACTCCACGTCAAAGTTCTTCGAATTGGCATCTTTCATGGCAACCATCATCCGCTCAAGACTGAAGCCGACCTCGGTGAGGGCCACCAATTCTTTCGCCTTGACGATGAGCTCGTTTTCCTCATCGACGTTAAGGTTCAGACAACGCTTGAGCGCTTCGCTGATGGCATGCCGTTGTCGTTTATCCAAGGCTTCATGAAGATCTCTCAGTGACTTGGCCGAGTTCTCGTCGCGCACAATTTCCTTGGCCTCCTCGAGGAGGTCATTCTTGATGTTGAGGCCAAGCTCTTCGACCTTACCGATCGCCAGCTCGAGAGTCTTGACATCGCGGCCATTTACCCCGGCAATAAGCACGCTTTCGTACGATTTTGTTTGCAACGAAAGAAGCTGCTTCTCCGCTTCGCGAAGAAGCATCTGATCGACGACAGATAAGTCTCTCCCCTTTCGGACCTTGAAGCTGTTTGGATGGTTGACGATGGACGTGTCTAGGTTGTGAGGAACGATGGATGTCGCACGGATAGTGTTGCGTTTGTTTTCAAACTTGGGAACTAAGCGCTCGGCTCCGCAGACGATCATGCTCCCCTTTTTCGTCTTCTTCTGCTTGTCCTGGCTCACGGCATAGTAGGTGAGGGTGTTACCCTCGAGGACGCAAAAGCGCTCCTTCCAGTTGGAAACGGTAGTTTTATTGGCCCCCCTTGACATCTTCTGCAACATTCCTTTCATCTTGGCATGCTTAAAGTCGTTGTCCTTCTGTTTGTTTTTGTTGTCTTTTCCGAATAGATCTATGCTCTCGTTGCTCGACTTGCTATTCGCGCTGTTGTCGCTGCTATTGCTGCTGCTATCATCCCCCCCGACGGCATTTAAGCGAGAGATCCACTCATCCATCTCGTCCTCCCCGTTGGCGCACATCACCATCGACTCCTTATCGTTCCCCTTGCCTTCCAAAAAATCACTCAGAGCGGTAATATTTCCCGAGGATAGAATCGCTAGAAGTTCCTTTTCTTGATCTTCCACGTCGCCGAGCTTGTTCAAGTATTTTTTAACCTCTTTCAGGTCATTTTGGGTCGTTACATCGCTGTCCAAATTCACCCCCTCGAGAATCTTAATGACAGGAATCAGCTCCGCGGTGTTTGAAGCTGACAGCTTCCCGGTTTTAACGGCCTTGGCGGCGCGGTGCACCGCTTCGCGGGCAGTCTTGACCCCCGATTGTTTTGATTGTTTCTCAAGCAAATTTTCTGCGTCTATGAGCGCCGGGGCGTGGAACCCGATTTTTTTGGCGTCCGCCAGCTGGCGCTTGATCTCGTTTATGTCCTTGTTCTTCGCTGCCGAGAAAAGTTTGTCAAGGATGCCGTTCGCTGTGTGCGCCAGAAAGGTGCGCTTACGCTCCAGTTCCTGGAGCTGCGCAGTTTGGTGGTTAAGCAAGTAACAGTGGAGAATGGCGTTTTCGACGACGCCAAGGATGTCGCTCTTCATGGCTTTCTCAAGGTTGGCGTCCAGTCGCACGACCTTCTGGAGGTAGATGCGAGCGATTTCTTCCTCCTTGGTGACAATGTGCTTGTGAGTAAAGTCGGTATTATCTTCGCGATCCCGTAGGTGTTCGAGCTGAGAGAGGTAAGTGGCGAGGTTCTGCGCGCCTGCCTCTCCGCGCTGGTGCATCAAATTCACAATTTGGCTGCGGATAAGTATGTTCCGATACTCTTCACTGTTCTGGTCGAGCTCCTTGGCAGAGATGAGTTTGGTGAGGTGAGTCGTGAACATCTCAGATGCTTTGTGCGCTTCGGGGCCGGTGTACCCGAGCACGGCGCAGTGGCACATGAATGCCTGCACCTGCTCAAGATAGTTTTCTTCGCTACTGTGCACGTCGAGGAGGAGGAAATCCTGGGAGAGTTGGTACAGCTGAGATAGCAACTTCTCAACGGGCGCAAAACTGGACGTGGCGCTGTGATCCTGCGGTTTTTCGAACTGCGTCTTTCCAGTGATTCTGTTCCAATAGTAACTTTTCCCGTTATTGGGCGGATTAACCAGCTGCCACTTGCTATTGCTGACTGAATTTCCGACGAGATGGTCATTTCGGAGGGCCGCAAGAGCGCTGTCGATACTCTTGACTTCTCTCGTTGCCAGAGCAAGGCACAACTCGCGGTGCTTTTGGCAGAATATTGGGAGAGTATTTAGCTTAATCTGCTCTTGCTGAAGGCGGAGTTGCTCTTGGTGGAGGAGGCGCTGTTTCGTTTCTTCCTCTCGTTGTTTCTGCTGCAATTTCTCCTGCTCCTCGAGCTTCTTCGCACGTTCCATTTCTTCGTTCTGACGAGACATTTCCTCTTTTTCACGAGCGTGGGCGATCTTCATATCCTCTTCCCGTTGCTGTTGTTGGAGTAGGAGCTGTTCTTGGTGGGGGTTGGCCGAAGAATCTCGCTGCTGGGCACTTTTCTCGTACTTCGCTTCCAAGTTACTGATTGCTCGAATCAACCTCCCTTCTTGTTCCTTCTTCTCGATTGTTTTATCATCATCTTCCCCGAAATCGAAGCTAATCCCCGATGACATTCTCGGCTTTACAGCAGGAGCAGCACTGGAATCATCATCATCATCATCATCATCATCATCATCATCATTTTTCAAAGCGAAGCTCACCCTTGTTGACGACCTTGGCTTCTCGCCCGTCGTTCTCCTCTTCAAATCTGTCTCAACTGTGAGGTCCGAAATTCGCCGACCTTCTTCGTCCACCATCTCTTTGCTTTCTTCCGCTCCTTCCGAGGGTGGCTCCGAAGGAGGTGGCGGAGGGCTCACAAAAAAGCTAATATCTTCCTCTTCGATGGTTTTGCTAGACGGCCTGGAGAGATCCTTACCCTCCTCAGCGGATGAGCTTCGAAAAGAGACAGTATCTTCACCGATGATATCCTTACCGGGAATGTCGTCGCTACTGTCTCGCTCGTTTTCCACGACAGCCTCCAGTTTGCGAACGCTCTCCGGCACATACGATCCACTTTTGATGCGAGGAGAAGTATTCGCGTAGGGGGTCAGCTCAAGAGCCAGCTCGTCTTCACTGACCACGAGCTCATGAGAATCAAAGAAGTCTGCGGCTGTGGAGTAGGCGTTGGCGATCGAGCCGGCTCCAACTGGAGCCGAAGATTTTCCCGACGCAGTTGATAGTGAGGACGTAGTCGCGGTCGATTTTGCTGCGGGGGCGGCGGCAGATTCTTGGCCCTCCAAGGATGGCGAGGCAGTGACAGGAGCGACCCGCTTGTAGTTGACCACCCTGGAGATTTTAGGGAGGAGCGGAGGTAGACTTGCCATCTCAATGAATGGCACAACGTGATGCCGCACTCCAGTCTCTTCTTCCTCGCCCTTCTTACCACTCCTATGCCCCCCTTGTTCTTCTTTCCACCCCTCGTCCTTCTTCTCCTCATACAAAAAGTCCTCCAGAGCTTGCTCTCCTCTTTTCTTCCCTTCATTCACCATCGCTGAGACGTCACCCCTGTGATCTTCCACCAGATTTTTGTGGTCCTTACAGATCGTAGTGATGCCCAGCACACGAAGGATCGGTTCGTTACTAACCGCCATCGAGACCAACTTGTCTATCAGAGCAATTTCAGCCATAACCTCAAACTGGCAACGAAGAATCCCGGACTTTTCTGAGTGACAAGACGCCACGTGAACATTAATGGCTTTGATTTTCATGATCTTTGCGAGGCGTACTCGAACGGTCGTGAGGCGTGGAGGTGCGATGTGGCGGTCGAGATAGACAGTAAGGCGAGTAGGAAGGAGGTGCTCATGGAACATGTGCCCACCCCTGCGGCGGAGGAACATCGACTTCACGCATGTATCGCGCTGCATTGAGGCAATCGCGGACTTGAGCTCGCGAGGGTAGACAGGATTTTCGTCCGGGCTCGTCGACCCCCCAAATGAAAACTCCAACTTGGAATCACGGCGGTAGAGGTGATGGTGGCTTGCAGCGACGAGGGCAGCCCCGACAGAGACGTTGTTGGCAAGGTTGCCGTGGATCTGAACATGTTGTATTTCTGAGCAGTACTGAAGAGCGTCTGCAATAGCCTCGATGCCGCGGCCTTTAATCTTCCCGTGAGCTACTCTGAGCACCCGTAGAGTCGTCTTTTTCCTGTACATCATCTCAGCAATGCCCTGGGCCCCAGTGTCAGCGATGTCGTTACAGGAGAGGGACAGGACCTCAAGGGGGCAGTCTACGTCGATTAGGGAATATACGATGGGGAAAATTCCGTCGACTCGAATGTAGTTATTTGAGAGCTCAAGCTTCTTCAAGTTCGGGGTGTGGCGAATGATTTCCGAGATGCGCTTGCCAGAGGCGGAGGTGAGGTTATTATGAGATAAATCCAGTTCGATTAGGCGGCCCTTGAAGGCGGGAGAGGAAGAAATAATCCGGACGCCCAGATCCGTGATGAGATTGTGAGGGAGGCAGATACGTTGGAGCGAAGGAAGCGACTCAAAAATTGTCAATAGAACTCCCGCAGATGCGTCTGTGAAACCGCAGTCTTCCAGGACAACATCCGAGACTTGCTTGTACCTGTTCTTTTTGTCAGCAGCTGGGGTGGCGTCAGGAGTCGAAGAAGAGTTTGCGTTGTTATCATAATGGCCGCCAAAACGACGCAAAAAGACGGCCAACGCACAAACGCTCGAGTTCGTCACCAGTTGCCGTTGGAAAACTAGCCGACGCCAGTCGCTAGTAATACAGGCGTCAACGATGCACTTGAGAGGGGAGGCGCTGTGGCAGTCCCTACAAGCACGAAAATATTGCGTGACGTCACGTGCGGCACGCAGAATTGCAAGCCACTTTTGAGAATCCTCCTTCGTCTCCGCTGCCACTGTGATGATTGAAGTTTGTGGCTTCTTCTTCCCGTCCTCCAGGCGGATGATAATCTGCAGGGGGTAGATTTTCTTGTCCTTAAGCTTTCCCTTGCCTTTGACAAGTTTTTGGGAGGCCTTACTGTCAACGCGTACGCAAGAGACGTCTCCACCAAAGACGTAAATCCAATGGTCTTTAGGAAGGGGCAAAGAGCCGGCAAAAGAATTTCTCTGGTGGGAGAGGTGCTTTTGAGAGAGGGGCCGAGGGGAAGAGGAGCCTCGGCTGGAGGAGAACACAGTGGATTCATCTTCAGTCTGGGGTTGAGGGGGTAGATGATAGATCATTTTTGACGACAGTTAGAACTGAGTGTGCTTTGTCGTTGCGTTGCCGTTGCAAGCGGGGGGGGGGGGGTCTCCTTCTTTTCTCCGATCCCCGCCTCGCCCTCCAAACACAAACAAAAAACTCCCCCCCCCCCCCCCATCCCCCCACCCCTCCCCCTGTCCTCCACTCACC
>Ga0115555_1002868_pt1 | contig 11354 bp, 10 predicted proteins | sample COGITO_mtgs_1104_2_FD_87285 | JGI IMG/M metagenome (GOLD analysis project Ga0115555, IMG submission 87285) | Pelagic marine microbial communities from North Sea - COGITO_mtgs_110407 | ecosystem: Environmental > Aquatic > Marine > Epipelagic | place: Germany:Helgoland, sampling site Kabeltonne...
GACAGTCTCACACAGCTGGGCGTGCAACCGTTTGGTAGTTGTTCCTCCCTGACGTCTGTGGTGTTGCCCGACAGTCTCACGCAGATTGGCGGTGCAGCGTTTGCTGACTGCACCTCCCTGACGTCCGTGGTGTTGCCCGACAGTCTCACACAGGTGGACGAGGTAGCGTTTGGGTGTTGCACCTCCCTGACGTCCGTGGTGTTGCCAGACAGTCTCACACAGCTGGGCAAATCAGCGTTTCAGCGATGCACCTCCCTGACGTCCGTGGTGCTGCCCGACAGTCTCACGCAGCTGGGCGCAGGAGCGTTTGCAGTTTGCACCTCCCTGACGTCCGTGGTGTTGCCCGACAGTCTCACGCAGGTGGGCGAAGCAGTATTTGGCAAATGCACCTCCCTGATATCCGTGGTGTTGCCCGATAGTCTCACACAGCTGGGCGTTGGAGCGTTTAATGGATGCTCCTCTCTGACGTCCGTTGTGCTGCCCGACAGCCTCACACAGATTGGCTGGGGAGCGTTTGGGCGTTGCAATTCCTTGACGTTCGTGATGTTACCTGATAGTGCGACGCTTGGTGATCACGTGTTCAGTGATAGCAATGCCTTGCTGCAGAAAGCAACTTTGGCTGGATTTGCCTCAGTTGAGCTCTATCTTCGAGATCGCTACAAGGGCATTACTCTACGGAAATTAGTTCTGCGACTTTTACGAAAGTACAATAAAGCGGTCAACAATGCTGACGGAACAGAGGCAGAAAAGCACGCATGTGCACTTGCGCAGTTCCCTGCTGACAACTCCGGTTCGTTAGAGGTAGGTCTTTTTTTGCAAAAGATGAATGTCTCAGGGGGTGATGGAGAGAAAGGTTTGGTAGGGTACATATTGAAATTTGTGTAAAAGAGCGGAACAGAGTTGTTAATAACCATGCGTGATGAATAGCTTAAATTTATTTTCACATCCCACAACGACTACGAAGATACACGAGGTGGTGGCGCGAAGCAAAACAAAGCAAAATTATCTCTATTACCATCGACCGATCCCCTCAGTAGCCACGTACTCGTCCAAGACATCATCCCGGACAGTCATTTTCTCCGTCTGCTCCAAAAGAATGTTCTTAGCATGATCAACTTTGAAATGGTTTGTGCTGGTGCTTTTGCTTTTCCCCACGATTTTCAGTACTCCATCGATGACTTTCGAGTTCTCGAGGTAGGTGAGATACTTGAACCCATTTTCCACCCACCCTTGCCTATAAGCATCCTCAACTGCAGTTACCACAGAATCCATTACCACAGAATCCCCCTCGTCTACCATCCCTGCCTTCTTCATTTCACTCCTCAGCATAGAAATCCGGTCATTTAGGGATGGCGATCCGACGAAAACGACCATGTCGAAACGTCCCGCCCTGGTTATCGCCGCGTCAACAGCTCGAATACGATTAGTCACAAAAAAGAAAACACAGTTGGACTTTTTTCGCAAATTGTTGATGACGGTGAGCATCGTCGTGGTCAGCATACGGCTGCTCGGGTTGTCCGTTATGGTCCGATCCAAGCAAAACTCCTCAATCTCATCGAATAGTACAACGGTGTTTTGCAAATCTTCTAGCTGATCGAAAACTTCGACAATGCGGCTGATACTATTCTCGATGCCATTAGTGAGGAAAGTACTGGTTGTGATGGTCAGCAAATTGTAACCCAGATAATTCGCAACCGCTTCAACGACAGTTGTCTTCGCCGTCCCAGGAGGCCCGTGAAGAATTACACTCCTCGGGGCATTCACACTTCCTGCCAGGTGCGGTTCGATTAACTTCTTCAAGAGAAGCGGTTTGAGAGTCGTTACACCTAAATCAGAGTCCAGCAGAGAGTCAAATTTCTCGCTTCGCTTATCCAGGGGCAATAATGGCGGCATGGGATAGACGCTGCTGAGAGTACTCAAAACAGAATTATTCAGCAGCTTCTTCACTAGATCTCTGTAGCTTGCCAAGTAATAGGTAGCCTGTGCGGTACTCCACGCCGTGGGAGGCGAGTTGGGAGGGAAGTGATTGCTGCACGATTGGTGAGTAGATTGTTCGAAAAAGTCATCTGATGTCAGCATGTCTATGATGAATAATCTTCTTTCTTTTAGTCGCGCCAGTCATGCCTGCCGCCGGCCGACTCGGTACACTCACCTTGCCCAACCCCTCACAGGACCGTTGACAAAATCAGGCACTAGCCCCTCCACCATGACGGTCAATTGCGGAACCACCGGCACAAGACAGCTTAAAGGAAGGACATTCACCGCCTCGGCGATCGTATCCGGAGAAAAGACATAGCTGTTATGTATGTCGCGGGAGCCGCGAATCGTCTTGTAGATCGCTTGCCCACGCGGAAAGTAGCCATTTGACTTTTGCGTTGAGAAATAATTTGTGACGGCCAGTCTCACTATGTGCATGTTCAGAACTGGAAGTTGTGGCAGGCTCCGCATCACCACGGGTGAAGTCACAACATAAGCCAGCAGAGAGTAAATCAATTTCGTTGGATCGTAGCTTGTTCCGTCGTCAGCAGCCTTAAATGCCAGCTGTCTGCACAAAGCATCGTGGGCGACTTCTGAGCTACGAGTGAGCGCGAGCTCAAGCTCGTCAAGGATGGAATCGGATGGAAGGAGTTCCTTAGGAAAGGTGTCGATTTCGGAATGGAGCAATGACAGCGCTGCTGTGATCTGATAGTTTATGTAGCAGGAAAGCTTCTGATGCTTGCCATCCCGCCGTCGAGGCCGGGATGCAATCAAAGAATTGATCAAGAGGGGGATTTTCTCTTTAACTGCATCAGGCATGGACTACATACACGTGTCATTAAACATTCTGAAGCGGCACACAAGCGCACAAAAATTAAACCTGGCTCATGCTCTTTCTCACCTGCAAGAACTCCGTGGTTTTCTTCTGGTCCTGCAGCCCAAGCAAAATAGTTTTTAGTATTAGCGGTGCCTGGAACATATCTGTCTCTCTCCAATTCGCTAGTAAGACGGAACTGTACGCATCTTCGATGATTTGGTCGTGCTCACCAGGAGCTTCAGCCTGGAGGGCAAGGATCGAAAAACAAGTTGAGGTGATGGCAACACGCTGCTCAGTCGCTACTTTGCCATCGACGGTGAAGGATTTAGTGCCTTCGTCATAATAATCGAACAGCATGGACTGAGGCGGTAGTAAAGGTGGTATGATCGACGTTAGCATTCGATGAAGCTGTGAATATGACGAAGGGGGAATAACATCAGAACCAACGTCAGCTGATGGGCAACTCAGGGAGCTCAGTGCGCGGCTTTTCGGACTCAAGTGAGGATGAAAAATATGCGGATGAAAAGAAGACACTTGCACGGCGAGTAGAGCGAGGAGTTTGAGGACCATTTGCAAACAAAGGAGCAAACCAACCGGGTGAGGTGGTCAACTGTTAAAGGGTAGATTCCATTGACGGACAGGAAATATTTGTTATCGGAACACTGCTTATGACAAACGAAAGTTTGTGTGAAGCGATTTTGGTTTTCTTCGAAAAATTGGAGCAACTTGAGGTTTATTTTTGGCTCCCCCACCTCTCCCTAAAGTTTTTTTCTCGCAATTTTTTTTTCCGTGATGAGACTGACAACGCAACTGAGTTTGCAAAACCGGGAAGCATCTCAAAATAACACGCACCATCTATAGAGCTGATAATTTGTCGGCGATGACAACCCATGCAAATAACGCAAATAGTGAATACAAACGGTACGTTAGAAAGCTTTTTTGTATTGTTTTTGTAGAGGCATCTTGCTAACACACAGCGCAGGGGAAATGCCGAACTCCTCAAGGCCGACAAAGAATTAGCAGAAGAGAAGGGTGCTTGGGAAAAAAAGGTCACGCACGTGGAGAAAGAACTCGCAGTCATGCAGGCAGCAAAAGAAGATCTGGAAGAGAAGCTTGCGGAAAAATCACAGCAATGGGAAGACGAAAAACGAAAAAACGAGGAAGCCCAAGCGACAGCAACGAGTCTGCGAGAAGAGCTAAGGGAAACAAAAGCGAAACTGGACGACGCAAATAAAGTTGCAACCGCCGCAACGGCGAAAGATGCGGCCGGCATTCAAGAGGAAGTAAAAAGTGAGCAGCAAATTCTCTACGAGAGGTTGGAAGAAGAGAAAAGGAAAAGATTGGAAGCAAAGGCCAAACGCGAAGAGAAGCTGGCAGAGGAAAAGGCCGCAAGCGAAAAGAAGCTGGCGGAGGAAAATGCTGCAAACGAAAAGAAGCTGGCAGAATTTAAGCAAAATCAGGAAGTGGCGATGACAAATATGAAGAAATTTCTATCGGAAAGTTTCAAAGGAAAGAACGAGAAAGAAAAGGGGGAACGGATAGACATGTTCCAATTTCAGTTAAAAAAGCTGAGAAGACAATTTGAGTGTCAGCTCGACCACCTCGAATCACAGCGAAAGAAAGCAGAAGAGAAGGCAAAGAAAGCTTCCGAAGAAAAAGACGAACTCGGCAAAAAGCTCCAGGAAAAGAGCGAAGCCGCCGAAAATAGCCGTAAAAGGGGGAAAGAGCTGAGGACGAAGTTAGCAGAAGCTAGAAAGAACGGCCACGGAAGGGAAAAAGAAGTAAAGGAACTCGAGATGCAGTTCCACAGCCAACTCCACCAGACAAACAAAGTATACGAGGACCAATTGAGCATCACTGAGAGTCAAATGCAAAAAATTGAAGAGGAGTGCAACACACTCTCGCAAATGAAGGAGGCGGCCGCGAGGGATACAGAAGATGCAAAAAAACAACAGGAAGCCATCGAAGTCCAATTAAATGCTGAAAAAGATAAAGCTGAGAAGGACAGCCAGGAAGATGACCGATCTGATATAATAAAATTGCTTCAAGAGAGTTTGAAACATGCCGAAAAGAAGGCGGACGAACAATTGCAGACGCAAATAGAAATGTTTGAAAAGTACTCGGAGGAGAACGACAAAGAGAATGCTCGCATTTTGAAAAAGCTAGAGGAACAACGATGTCATTTGACAAAAAAAATCGACGAAAATAACCAAGAGATCCGCACCGGTCAAGCAGAAACCATGAAAGTACTCAGTGAGCACTCTAAAATGCTAAACCAGCTCACCTCTCTCTCCAAGAACGTGCTTTCGTCCCTCGACGACTTCTTCCCAGATGACAAGAGCCAGGTCCCGAGATTGCTGATTTTGCGCCCAAGGGTCGACAACAATGGTACTTCCATTGCTTCAGGCTTCTCTTTCAGGAATTTGATTGAAAAGCCCTCTGACACTGAGCTTGTCATACTTTGTGCTGCAACATACAGAGAGTGTACTAGATTCCAACTGCGTGAGCTCAAAGACGGGGTAAAAAATAGCCTCCCCGCATTCAGGCAAGTTATAAAATACACTGCGGCAGCAGCAGGCGGTGTTGAAGTCTTAGCCAAGGTTTTCGGAGTAGATCTCTCTGTGGCTACGCATTTTATCGAAGAAGCACAAGCAGCATTGGACGAAGCCGTTCTCCAGTCCACCTCTAAGAAAGCATCACAATTTATCGAGGAAAACACTGCCGAGGAAAAAACTGCTGAGGATGAGAAAGTGCGAGGGAGTTACGACTATATTTTGCAAAACATCCTCAAGAAAGGGGAGAATTGGACAAAATTAAAGGAGAAAATGACAAAAGTGCGCGATGACTCGGGTAAATACCACTGGGTAGAAAAGGAAGAAGGCACACGGCAATGGCAACAGCATAAGAAGAACAAAGAAAACGACCAGAAATGGGCCGTAGAAGCGGAGCAGAGTTTAGAGGAAGCCAGAGATGAAATTTCAAAACTGAAATCCGAGTTGGAGAAAAGGTGTGCCAAAGACGATGAGCGCAAAAGTGCCAATATAGTCGCGGAGGGAGGAAAAGAACTGGAGGCGGCGAAGGAGGAAATCTCTGAGTTGCGGGAAAAATTACATAAGATGGTCGCCAAGGATAGGGCAATCAACCAGATCGGAGCGCGTCAATCAACTGCCTCAATGTCGGGATTTTCTGAATGCGCAGTTCTCGCCGAGGGGTACCTGTATAAAAAGGGGAAGGGATTGGGGATTGGAGGCCTAAGTGGCTCATGGATGAAGAGGAAAGTGGTTTTGCAATCAGACGGCAAGCTTTACTGGGAGTCCGAGGACAAATCGAAGAAACGGCGTGGTTTCATGCAGCTCCCCGACGAAGATGACCACAGTAAAACGATAAGTGACGGTGAAGAAATTGTGAACAAGATCGAGACCAAGAACAAGAAGTTTTACTTTACGCTGTCATGGGGCGAAAAGACGATAGAGTTCCGCTCAGATGACAGAAATAGCCGGGATGCATGGGTAAATATACTGAATAAATGGTGGGACTCAAAATACCTCATGGAAGAATGGGATGATGAGAAAAAAAATGCACTTTCACTTTCTGGTGCCGAAGATGCTGCCGAAGATGCCCCTTGAGGTGTCGGTAGGTCGCTTTGGTGTGTAAACAATAGAGGATATTTTGTGCGTATAGTGGTTGGTACAAGGCATTATGCATGTATAGTGTGCGATAGCAAAACAAAAGTACGTGTAATTTTGGCATGAAGCCAAAAGCAATAAAGCATCAGTCAGTCATCAATCAATCTGTTAAATCTTTCGAAACATATCCTAGTATTTCACTTCGGACGCTCTTGGGAAACGTCACGTTCGTAGGCACAAGCCAGGACCACTGAAAACCGTATTCGCCCCCGAAAACCTCATTGAATTTGTGATGAACTTCGTTTTCCTCCCCCTTGAGTCTGTCAATCTGCGTAACATTGGTGGTGACAACGGACCACTGATCCAATATCATGCAACTCGTGAAGAGACCAAAGAGGCACGACTCCACGACAAGCAGGATTATGCTTATGGAATCTGAGGGGTCGTCGAGGCATTTTGGACCGCTCAGCTTGTTCATACAGGTAAAAAATCGCCAAGCCACACCAAGAAGGGATTCCGCACAGCTCAAAAATGTCCAGAAAAGGAAGAGTATGAAATATTTATGATTGCCGATTCCTACGCAGTTGTTTACCCACGGGCAGTGGTGGTCCATCTTGATTACGCACCGATTGCATATGCTGCAGTGATGAGCCCTCGGAGGCTTGAAGTTTGTGCATCGCCTGCACATTCTTGGCTTCGGTCTTTTCTGTAAAAGTGGCGCATCGCCATCACCATCACCATCACCATCACCATCACCATCACCACCTCCATCACCATCCCGTCCACCATCACCACCACGTCCACCCTCACCGTCTACCCCCCCTCCACCGCTTTCTATATCATCGTATTCTACCTCATCCCACCCAACTGGTTTCGCATCTAATGGCACTGCCCCCGGGTCCGTAGTCATGGCCTTAAAATGGCTGACCAAAGCAAGACATGTTGTCAACACGAATATTCCAGCGTACAAAATGTACAGCTTCGTAACCCTCAGGGGTGCGTCCAACGGCACATCAACCTCCACACCGACCTCAGTCGCTACCACCTGACGCTCGACGAACCATGACGAAAGAAGCTTAAAACACACCACATACACACCATAAAAATGAAGCCACCAAGTTACAAAAGCACAGACAAGACCGCAGCAGTCAATGTTCAGCCACTGACGGTGCGTTGCTTGAGTTCCAAGTGAGCATGGCATTGCTGCTGTCCACTAGGTCCACAGAGTTGAGAGAGAGGAGGGGAGACCTGGCGGAGAAGTGTGAGAGAGAGGTTTAAGAGGACGAACTAGGATCCGACTCTCCGCCCGCCGTCTGCGATCGACTGATACCAGCAGTCACAATTAAAATGAAAACGACGTCACAATCAAGAGCAATGCATCGGAGATAAAAACTTTTGGATTTGTTGTATGGTTAATGAGACAGTGCGGATGGTCCTGATCTTCTTCCGCTAAAACCTTTCCTACTCATAGTAGGCCTAAGCTACACAAATCGAACTCCCATGAGGGTTCTATTCTTCCTGACCGTTTGGTGTTGTGAGATACTCTGCGCTCTCTCTTCGTCTTCACAGGATGTGCGTGTTGGGAGCACGGTCCGGCGCCGTCCGTCATTCTTCTCCCGTCGTGTTGACTCGACACGACAGCCGACGGTGCCCACGTCACAACGGTCAAACGGCATACAACCCACCGTCGGGCTGGATTCTCCTCTCGCGTCACCTGCTCCTCCTCCTTCTTCTGTACCCTTACCATCTCGTTCGGGGATGGTCTCCCTCTTCGAGCCCGACGAAGAAATTTACGACAAATACAGCGCGTGCATAGCCGCGACAGAGCCCCTCCGAAACCGGCGCGACTCCGACGCTATCTCATCCCTGAATCCCCTGGATAAATTCCTGTACAACTTCTCCCCCTTCAAGTCGCACAGACAGATATGCACCGCCTCTAGGTGCGAGAGGAACGTGGGCGTAAAGATGGCGTGCAGTCGGCACCTCTTCACGGCTAGCAAGGTCATACGCTCCCTGGGTTTGACAGTTAAAGAATTCAACGCCGTCGGTCGGGAGGTGGGACTGGATGAGAAACTCAGAAGAAGGGTAATGGAACAGGCGTATTTATACAGGGTAGCGAGCACGCTACGGATGGAGAAAGTTCCCGTCCTCGAGGATCCAGACGCCGAACGGCGAATGAAGGCGCACTCAAAACGGCGCATACAGAACTTTGCCAAGTCCTTGTCACAAATTGAAGACTTGAGGGGAGAACAGAGAGAACTTCTAAGGAGGAGTTTGAACGTCCCCGCTCTTCCGAAGACGATTGGGATATGCGACCCCTTCTTGCTTCCGATGCTGAACAGCAAGATCCAACAGACTTGCAAGCAGTTCCCCAACAGGGCCGAGGAAATTGTGCAGGAATACGGTCTCACTGTCGATGACTTCAATAGGTTGCTACTCGAAACCAGGAGGAATCCTCTCTTGAGATGGAGAGTTACAAGGTACATCAAAAGGACGAATGGCAGAAATGCTGTCAACAGGGAGGGAATACGGTAGCGTAGCGAAGGACGCGACGCGACGCGAAGAGGACGAATGCTAAAAGAGATAAGGAGGGCAAAAAGGAGTATTACCTAGTATATAGTTTTTTCTTCTTTTATTGTTGTTTTTTTATTGTTTATTGTAAAGAAGAAGCAGAAGAAGCATGTCCACGCCGCCGCAGACCAACCTCAAGGAGACAAGACAGCATTTTGGAGGTAAAATTGTTGTATATTTTCCGTACAAATTTGTTCGGGTCGTTTTGTTATTTGTTTTATATCTCAAAAGGTTGGAACCTACAAGTCGCCCTCCACACAATCCCTCACCCACCCCCACCCGCACCCCCTCCATTTTCTTAGCTTAGTATTTTCTGGCTTGTTTAGAGCTCAGAAAGTTTGACCTTCTTGTCGAAGGTGGGCACGGCAATCTTTCCAGCCAGGTTCTCCTTCTTCATGAGGGCGGTGATCTCCTCAGTGACCTGAGCAATGTCCTCGTCGGTGAGGGTGGTCTCCCCCTTCATGGCCTTAGTCTTGTCGGCCGAGTAGTTCTTGAAGAAGGTGGAGAACGCCTTCTGGATTGGGTCGGATTTGACCTCCTTGCCCTGGAGTTGTGCGATGGCGTTGTCCAGGGCGACCTGCTGAGCCTTCTGGTCGTTGGCAAAGGAGGCGCGGACGGCGCTTGTAGCGGCGGACGAGAGGTCGCCGGTGAGCCTGTCGAGGGACTGCTGCTCCTTGGTGTAGATCGCGTTCAGCTGACGCTCCACATCGTCCGTCTTAACATGTCTCAACTTCTCTCCGTAGGCCTTGTTGGCAAGCACGGCAATGGACTCGCTGGTGGCGTTAATGGCCTCAAGGTCACTGGCAAGGGTAAGCCTCTTCTTGTGTCCGTCAATGACAGACTGGACAGCCTCGATTTGGGCGTCCTCAATGAGATTGTGTTCCTTCTGAATGGCCTGTGCCTTCTCATTGAGGGAAGCAGCAATAGCATCACCTCCCTTGGTGTAGGCAGTAATGACAAAGGCGGCAAAGCACGCCACAAGCTGAGTCTCCTCGTTCAGGATCAAAACCTCGTTCTGGATGATGGGAATGCCGAGGATAATACCGGTGGGGATGGCGTACAGAGGGGAGAGGTTGGCCAGGAAGCCTCCGTCCTCCTTCTTCTCCTCAGTGGCAGCAGGGGCAGTCGAGAAATTCGCCATCGGGCGGAGAGACCTGCGGAAACTACAGGGGGGAGGGAGGGGTGTGTGTGGGTGGTAGGGAAGATGACGGGATGGACATTATGTGCGTACGAATGCGAATGCGGGTGAGCGGATGAAATAAAAATACAAAGTTATTTTTGCAAAGAGCAGGGGAAGAAAACAGGGGGGTGCGGTGTGGGGTTGTACCCGGGCGGGCATTGGCACGATCTCGTCGTCGTCCCGCGGCTCGGGTTTTAAGTGTACCACCACACGAAGCGAACGAAGCCAATCACCCAACAGTGCGCCCTCGGGGAACAGGATGCCCCTGTCCTCCACGAGGTACCCTGGTCATTTAACCTCCTTGACAATCCCTCCCCCCGTCTAAAAATCGCTTTTCCAACGATACATCAACCTACTACAAGGGAATTACAACAATTACTCCACCAAAACCCAACACAACCAACACAAACGCCCCCCGAAACTTAAGGACCTGGAGACGAACCGAAAATCCGAGAATGAATTTCCCCATGATGCATTATTACACTCACCTCCTCGACCCGGTACGAGCGAGATTAGATAGCATCTTCAAACAAGGATTTATATTTATGGGGGACCGTTACTCCCTGTGGTGTCGGGGCTGATGTGAACAGGCGGACGGGGAGATGGGAGATGGGAAAAATGAAAATGGAAAAGAGAGGATTGCAGAAGTTACCGCGAGGTTGTTATAATAAACCCCATCCCAAAGACTGCTTCCACCATTACCCGAACCAACCACAATCCCAAGGAAAATAGATCAGCCAGCTCCATATCCTGGTAATTTCTATCTCCTCCATCCCCAACACCTTTTGTCTGTCTGTGAAGCGGTTCTCGTGCGTGTTATTGTAGTATTGTGCGTGCGTGTATTGTTGTGTTCTCTGCCCGATAATCTGACATATTCTGAATACATAATTGGATCCCCCCTCTCTCTAAAAAGAAACCCAACACCAAACACCAAACACCAAACAGAACGAAACAATGTCCCCCACCCCCCTCCTCCCCTTTCCCCCCACCCCCCTCCACCCCCCCCCCCCCCCCACCCCCCCCTCCCCCACCCCCCCCCCCCCCCCCCTCCCCCCCCCCCCCTCCCCTCCCTACCCTACCCTACCCTACCCTACCCTACCCTACCCTACCCTACCCTACCCTACCCTACCCTACCCACCTCAGAAAGCGTTGCCCAACATCTACTGGCTACCCTACCCTACCC
>Ga0115555_1002870_pt1 | contig 11352 bp, 8 predicted proteins | sample COGITO_mtgs_1104_2_FD_87285 | JGI IMG/M metagenome (GOLD analysis project Ga0115555, IMG submission 87285) | Pelagic marine microbial communities from North Sea - COGITO_mtgs_110407 | ecosystem: Environmental > Aquatic > Marine > Epipelagic | place: Germany:Helgoland, sampling site Kabeltonne...
CGCCCCTCCCGTCCCTTAAAGCCTGTGATATCCTTCGTTCCTTCCTTCGATGGTAATGACCTGACAAATACTTTTGTAGATCCTGATGGGAGGGTGGAGAGGGGGGATGTGGTGCTGAAGGGGGTGCATGTTATTGGGAGTGGGAAGGAGAAGGTGAAGAAGGAGGAGCATAATTCGTTATCTGACAGATCGTCGTCAGATGAAGATGAGTCGTCGTCATCTGATGAGTCCACTTCGCCCCCACAAAGGAGAAGAACGCCCAGTCGAGCGGTTAAAAGTCAACCCAATAACGACAATAACAATAACAACAAGAGGGGGGATGAGGTGCTGGAGGGGGTGCAATTAACTTGGTCGTCGTCGAATGAGGATGTGTCATCGTCATCTGAGGAGCAGCCAAAAAGGAGGGAGACGCCGAGTCGTGCGGCGAAAAACCAGACTGCCGCCAAAACCGAGGAAAAAATAGAAACCCCAAATCGCAGCGCTAAAGACAGCGTGGCGGACGAATCCTCTTCGGAGGATTCATCAACATCATCCTCAGGAGAAGATAAGGAAACTCCCCTGGCGAAGAAGGAAGAGGAGGAGGAGGAGGAAGAAGATGAAGGGTTTATGAATGACGATGACGGTATGCAAGTATCCGACGATAGTGTAGGTAATTATGACGATAGTGGCAGTGAAGATTCCGATTCATCGTCGCCATCATTGTCGTCTAAGGAGGAAGAAGCCACTTCGGTGAAGTCGACGGGGAAGAACGACAGTCCAGTGAGAAAACTGAGCCCGACACGGACGAAATCGGCGGACAGGGATAGTGGCGATGATGATATTAAGGGGGGCGGTGATAATGACGATGGTAAAGAAAACGAGAATGATGACAACAATGAAACCAAGCATAAACCTCCAAAACCTAACGGCACAAAAAATGCCTTCGTCGCCCCATCTCTTCCTGACGCCCCTGTGACATCTGATGATTCTGATGATGATACGTCGAAGGACAAGGAGAAGGAGAAGGAGAGACCGAAGAAGGACGAGAAGAGCAAGAAGAATCCACAACAACTAAAAGCCCCCTCGCTACCATCGCTGAATCTCCCGACAAGATCCGGATCCGAATCCGAATCCGAATCCGAATCGGAAGAAGCAGCTCCCCCCTCACCCCCTGCACCACAAGCACCACCAGCACCACCAGCACCACCGACGCCTGAGATATTGGTTATTTCCTCTCCCCCGTCGAGACCGAGGTTGAAAAGAACGAGGAGTGAGGAAGATCTTGCAGTGCTGATTGCAAAGAGGAAGGAGGAAAGGGAGAGGTGGAAGATGGATAGGTGGGAGGGGAGGATTAAATGAGAGAAGGGTTACTGTGAAGGTGACACGGGATGGATTGATTTTCATAGACTAACAGGCTTAAAAGTATGATTGCCTGTTTATTACATAGAATATCCCCCACCCCCCCCGCCGCCGCCGGCGCTGATACACCGCTTGTGACACACCGGTTATTGTTATCCTCGTATTCCAAAATCTTTTCAGTTTAATTACTACAATATCAGACCACCCCCTCCAGTGCCTGCTCCAAATCCTCCACCAAATCCCCCACACCTTCACACCCAACCGCCAATCGTATCAAATCACCCTCAATACCCACTTTCTTCCTCTCCTCCTCCGGCACACTCGCATGCGTCATTAGTGCCGGGCTCTCGGCGAGGGACTCGACGGCACCGAGCGATTCTGCCAGGGCAAATATGTTTAGCCTATTTAGGAACTGGCGGGCTCCTTCTATACCTCCCTTGATTCTAAATGACAAGACAGCGCCAAACCCCCCGACCTGCTGTCGTTTTGATAATTCATGTTGCGGGTGGCATAGGAGTCCTGGGTAGTGCACTTTGACAACCTTTGGATGTTGTTCAAGGAACTCTGCCACGGCCTGCGCGTTCCTGCACCCCGCTTCCATCCGTAAGTGTAGCGTCTTCAGTCCTCTTAGTGCGAGGTAGCAGTCGAACGGGCTCGGCACGGCTCCGACGGAGTTCTGCGTGAATCGTAGTCCTTCGTGGAGCGAGGGGGAACTGGTGCAACAGCACCCCATGACAACGTCGCTGTGGCCGTTGATGTATTTTGTGACAGAATGTACAACAATATCAGCTCCTAGAGTGAGAGGGTTTTGACAGTACGGGGAAGAGAATGTATTATCCACCGCCAGCACTATCCCATTATCACTAGCGATAGAAGCAGTCTTCGCTATATCGAAGACCTTCAATGTAGGATTCGTCGGGGTCTCCAACCATAGAAGACTCGTGTTCGGGTGTTCTCGAAGCGTCTTGGCGAGTAATTCTTCATCGTTGAAGTCGATGAAACTAAATGTTATACCAGCGTGAGGATGGACAATGCGGGTGAAGAGACGACGGCTACCGCCATATATATCGTCAACACCTATCACATGTGATCCAGGTTTACACACCGATGTTATTACAGCGCTTATGGCCGCACAGCCGGACGAATACGCGATACAATAATCCGCACCCTCAGCACCAGCAACGGCCCTCTCAAATCCTCCCCTCGTGTAATTACCCCCCCGTGAATACCCAAATCCGTTTCCGTATGAATTCTCGCAGTCCTTCCCCGGATTCTCGCCTAGCTCGCGCTGGGCGAAGGTCGTTGAGGGGAATATTCCCGGTATTACGGACCCGGTTAGGGGACACGGCTCCGATCCAACGTGGATTAGGGTCGTGCCCATCGAAGGACGAGTTGATCTCGCCTTCTTCACAGCGGGAGAAGATTTTAGGAACTCCATTGTAACTTTTTAAACGTGTATTCGAGAGTGATATTGTGCGACGTATGTTGTGTAGTGTTTAAATGGCCGAGGAAAAAAAAGAAAAAAAAAAAAAATTCGAAGCAATTTCTTCTTGGCCCTGTGAGTACCACTAGTTTTGATATAACAGATACCAGGTATCATGGGAAGGTGATCCACGAAATTGATCTATATCAGCCTAAAGGGATAAATCGTGTAATACAACCCGGAACCGCCCATCGACCTCTTCACAAACAATCCTCTCTCTCTCTTGTCCCCTCCTATTTACAACATAGAATGTCCTCCCCCGACGTCCCCAAAGAAGAGGATGATACCTTGTCATCCTCCCCCCCTGACCTTTCCGCCTTCAAATCATTCTATACCCCTTCTCAAATGCTATCAACAATGAACAATAGTCTTGCCGTGACTATGCCAGTCCGTCCCGGCGCTGAAGCGCCTTCCGTCAGCCTCCAGAAGAAGTTACCGAATGGAGGTACTGTTCAGGCGAGTAAGAGTGAGATGAGCATGAACGACGCCAAGGCCAAGATCAGTCAGGCTGCTGCTCTGGTTTCTGCTATGAAAAACTACGCTGAGAAATCCCGCTGGAGAGAGAAGCAGCGCATTTGCGCGAATGAGACGTTTCATGTTGGTACGGAGGATAAGATCCGAGAGGCTATGGACCTTTATCTCACATGTATGGTCGTGGATGACGGTGAGAGGGAGGATAGTTTTGTGGGTGTGGATCCGGAGGGTAGGCCGAGGATTCTGCAGAATCTCATCATTTGTGGGATTGCGCTTAAGGAGTATAAGAAGGCTTGCGAGTTCGGAAAGTTGCTTTTGAACGATCTAAGGGAGAACGAGGGCGATTCGGCACCGCTGGAGGTACGACAGAAAATTCTGGGCATCAAAATTAAATCATCGATAAATGTCGCGTCGTGTCACTGTCGTTTGGGGAATTGGTCTGATGCGAAGGAGTTATTCGAGGAGGCGGAGAAGGATGCCACTGAAGTTCAAGATCCGGAGGTTAGGTTGGTTTACGAAGCCAGTCTCATGAAGGAGAGGCAGAGACTTCAGAAGAATAAAAATGCGGAGAAAAAGAGTGAGGCAAGGATGAAATCTACCATGAAGAAAAGATTCACGAAGCAATCTACCGATTCTGCTCCCGCTCCGACGACGACGACGACGACGACGATGGCGATGGCGACAGCGGCGGGTCATCAGACTGCGAAAATGAAGGAGCAAATAAAGCCTCGTCGTACACACAGCAAACTCAACCGGAACGCAAATGCAAGCTTACAGAATAATAACGACAACGACAGCACAGTGCGGCCGAAAGAAAGTTCTATCGACTGTGCGAATTGGGAGAAATATGCTATTGCTGTGCTAGCATTTCTGGTTTTTATGATTTACTATCCGCGAAAGTGAGGAGGGTTCTTTTGAAGCGTAGATTTGTGTGGCAGGAGGTAAATTAAGAAAAACACTTGTGTGAACCTAACCTAAACAGCAACAGCTACCGTCCGTAAATTCCGATTAATAATACTACTACGGTCATCGCATTTAAATATTTAAAAGTTGGCTTTGCCGCTGGGCTCTTCAGAGAGGGAGCTTGATCTACATCCTCAGGCGCGTCCATTCCATCAGGTTTCACGGCGTTCTCCGGATCGGTGGTGTTGTTCCCCGGGTTCGTGGCATTCGTGACATTCGTGGCGTTCGTGGCGTTCGTGGCATTCGTGGCATTCGTTACCGTTTCGTTATCATCATTACCGATGTCATCACCTTCGTCTTCGTCTGCCCCTAACATAGTTAAATCCCAGGCAGTGCCATCACCATCAGCGCCGATGAGCGTCAATGAGACGACCAAATCTTCGTGCCAGCTCTTGCAAGCAGAGCAAGCAGTATCTTTCGCCCCAAGCAAGGGGTCACCAGCAAAATATACTTGCGTCACGATTTCGCTTTGCCCTCCCTTTGCCACTTTCATGTGTAGATGACGAGGTCTGAAATCACCCCCGGCCATGTAATGTCCCGGCATTAATGATTCAAAGTGATATTCGCCCTCTTCAGATGTGTGTGTCACAGCGCGGCAATTGAATAAACCACTGTGCTCTTCTTCTTCTGTGTTCTGCCGTCTATTGCGCCAATGTTCATCAGCCCTCCAGTAATTTCCAGCCGGATCCGCACTCCACAAATCTACCCTTGCACCCTCTATTTTCCAGCAGCGATCGCCATCGCTCCCAAAAACAACACCGTTAAGTATAATCTCGATCCCACCGCTGTATCCTGCACAGCCCTCAGTGTCATCACCGCCGTCACTTCGGCAAACTGGTTCGGTCACACATGATCTGATCCTGTTTGGGAAATCCTCTGGGTTTTCCCCATGGTTGTCGATATAGAACGGCCCTTGCACGTCCGTTGGAGTCAGAAGATTACGGTGATAATGTGGGCAGTTTACGGCCACTTCATCTGTCTGAGTTCCCTGCAACACCACATTGAATGTTGCAGCTAGGTGAGAATTCGCTGGTAGCCTGTACCCATTCAAAACGGCAGGCTCCTCCGACGAAGACCTCGCACATAGGATGAGAACGATCAAAACGACGACATTTGGCGCCATCTAATGTATGTAGAATTTGAACAGGGGGGTGGGTGGGAGGCGTGGCGATCCTGAGCAAATCCAGTTTTGTAGGAGGAGTTATAGACGGGCTCGCGTGAATTGAGAGTTAATTGGCGTCGAGGGGCCCTCAATTCATGTATAAGTCAAATACGAAGATTTTTGACTTAAAAGTTAATCTTGAGTGGAGAAATTGTATTCCCACACGGCAGTGTGGAAAGGAAAAAGTTGCACAGCCGGAGTCCTGTCCCCCCCAAGCGTGAAATTCAGCCCTATTTTTGGAGGATGCCCCCCCCCTCGCTTCTAACTCTAATTGTTGAGGTTACGCCCGAAACATGGACTGTCCGAGCGAAGATGCGAGCAGCCTCTGATGCCGACCGACTTGCCAAGAAGAAACCGACTGCGGGCCCCTGCAAGCTTGATGAGCTGATGGTTTCGATTGTCGGGTTTGTCCAATTTCATGTTAGCTTATCGTCGAAGAACGAGGTTGCTATCATTCTAGTCTGGGGAAGTGGAGTAGATGTCGTCTATGACAGCTATCTTAACGGGTGTGGGGTGGACTTGCCATCGCTCAAAGAGAGTCTAGAAATGGGCGCGAAAAAAATATTTTCCGATGCGTCGAAAGTCCCGGCTGCGTCCCCCACGCCACCTGCGAAAATTGCTGCAGCTCTTACCCTCGCCTTGATGAAAATAAACTCCCGTCTTCACAGAGGCAAGTGTGTCACATCTATTTCACATGCTGCCAAGGTCTCCATTTCCAACGAATCGGCGCGGAGTCAACAAGAGACGAGGCGGATGAGCGTCATGGAGGGAAAGACGGAGAACGAATTGAGAGGTGATGATGGCGGAGGCGGTAAGGGTGAAGTGGGTCCAGCTGTTGTCGAGCCACGAATTTTTGTTGTCCAGATCGGCAGTGATTGCATGCGCGATTATAATGCTTGCATGAACTGCGTTTTCGCGGCGAAGAAAATGGGAATCACCATTGACGCGCTATTTCTACCCGGCAGTTGGGAGGGCGAAATCGGCAGTAAGGGCCATGGCGATACACCACCGCCGGAGGACAGGTGAGCTAGTTTGTGCTGCTGTGCTGTGTTCCTTGCGAAGCGATGACTGACTACCTGCTGCTGTTTGACGAGTATGCTTTCCTTGCGTGCTTCCTCGTCATCCATCCGCACTGACCTCTGGACTCTAAACCCCCCTTTTCTCTAATCACTTTCATTCCATAGCATTATTCTGCAACAAGGTGCAGCCTTGACTGGCGGTATATACATGCCCCCGCCTAAAAAATCTGCTCAGCTCCCTGCCCTCCTCCTTCAGATTCTCGTGAATGTGTACCTTCCTTCCCCGGGTCCTCCCTCCACCACTGCTCGCTCAAATATAATAAACACCACGAGGCTTCAAAAGGTAGATTACAGGGGTAGATGTTTTGAGACTGGGGAAGCTGTCGAGATTGCGGTCGTCTGCAATGTCTGTCTGAGTGTCTTTGGGGTAAAAGTGGCTGAGAAGATGCAGAACTGCTCAACGTGCGGATCGTTGGTGGTTCATCGAGCATAAACGTATAATTCCCCAACTGTAGGTAAAATTAACGTAGATAGGGTGTTTGTTGGCAAAGTCTCCCTTCCTCTCTTTGTTTTCCTATTTTACGCTTTGCCCCCGTTCGCCTTCCACATCTGCATTCAGAACTTTTTTCACAAACAAACAAAAAACAGCACACTACTGCTGAATTTTTTCGACTTCGCGTCTGAACTCATTCTTAACTTCCTCGTTTAAACAAGTGTTGACGTACCCACAGGCTGTGGCACTCTTGAAAGGGCACGTTGGCGGCCTACACTCACTGTTACCTTCATGCATATTGAAAAAAGCGTCGGCACTTCCCTCCGGGAAACACTCGTCAACTTTTGCGCAGAAAGGTTCCTTTTCGATTAAGAAGCCATTCAAATAGTCCAAGAAGGTCTCGCTCTCGGCTACTGTGACTTCCGAGTCTGGATTGCCAAACTTTGCGAACTCAGGCATTTGCAACGCCGCCTTCTCCCCAAAATATACTAGCCTCCCACAATAATCCATCACAAGCGACGCCACACATGGAATCGTTGTGATCAGGTCGTCCTCTTCCGCCGATCTGGCCCACCCCTTTTCCCCCATTACACTGAACACATCGACACCTTCCCACTGCAACAAGAGGGCATCAGTTACAATCGCATTCTGAGTTGTGAGTTCAACGAGCTGATCCTGGGTGCTTTCGAGCTGAGCGATTTCCCCTCGCAGTAGCTCAGCATTGGTGTCATCGCTAGGAACACCCGGAAGGGAAGATCGATATTGCGGCCAGTCTTGTTTAAGTCCAATGGGCCTCCGGCGGGAAGCCTGTGATGACGACGACCTCCCCCACCGGAAGGGCGCCAAGAGAAATTTGGCCAACCGCATTCCCAGTCCCTCCATATTGTTTAACATTTTAAGGCCGATAACAAAGTCTCTGATCTCTTCCCCATGACGTAGATTCCCTCTGAACCTTATAAGCCTCTCCCGGGCCACTGCTCTCATCGATTTCTTCTTGTTTTTGCCATTGCTGTTGCTGCCATCATTTTCGATGATTTCAGCATCCCTCATAAACCAAAGCGAAGGATAGTCAGATCGACCCCTGCCTTTCACAAGCTCGCCCTCACTTGGGACCTGCCTCCGGGTAATCGACTTGCAGAGCTCCACAGCCTCCTGGTCCTGCACACAGTCAAAGAAGACATTCACTGTGGGGTAGCTGGAAGTTGCGCTCGAAGTAAAACCGAAGTCTAAGATCTCCCCGACGCGGACTACCATCCCCGATATCGTATCTATCGCACCGTCAAATGGGAGGTACAAAAAGATGAGGGCATCGTAACCTAAAGGAGAGGAATTCAAGAGGTGGGATTTCAGCGTATTTGTAGACCAAAAATCTACGTTTCCGGGAACCCGGGTGTCCAGACGAGGGTCGAGGTCTTGTTTTTGCTGTTTGGAGGGTTGAGCCGGTTGGGCCGCGAAAAAACAAGGAAGGAAGAAGAGGAGGGAGACAAAATTGTGCATTTTTTTCCGGGTGTGTGGAGGTGTTTACTTTCGTTAAAGTAGGGGTTTTAGGTTTTTTGTCAACTAACGAGGTTCTTCATCGAAGAAAGTAACCTGGACAACGGTTGTAGATTAATAAGAATCACTGGGGAAATGGATTGTCACATTTTTCCATCATGATGACATGATGAAAAAAAAGGGAAAACCTCTCTCAACACGTGAAAGGAACGTCCGAAAATCCTCAGCGTGCACTTACAGCATCATATCTCTCACCCCCCGCCCGTCCTCTTTTCGCATTGTCAATGGTACTGTCGGGGCCTTCCAAATTCCTTTCCTTCTCCCTACTCCCCCGCACCCTCCTCCCCCGCACCACACCGAGTGCTCCCCACCACCGCACGCTAATAACGTGTCGGTACCCCGTGTCTCCCTCCCACCGTGAGCACGCAACCCCCGTCATCCTACTGTCGCCATCACCGCCGCCACCACACCTGCCGAATTTAGCGAGATCACTTTCTGAATCGGGCTACGATACAACAACGTGTACATCACTTGACCATGATGAGTTCACTAAAGACGTTCAAAAATTGCACGGTGCGATACCTCCGCATGTAGTTGTGCTTAAGGGTGGAGGGGTGGGGATGGTGCTCAAGCATTGTTTGAGCTGGCCGATTATGGTGCTTGTTGCGGAGGAGGAGGTTGGGGATGTTGTTGGGGAGGGGGAGGGGGAGGAGGAGGGGATTATGGAGGGGGTGGATGTCGTGCCTTGCTTTTGGGGGGTCGGTTTGGACGATGTTAGAGACGTATTGGACGAGATGTGAGAAAGAAGACATGTTGTTGCGTAGTGTGTTGGATGTTTTTGAAAACTAGAAATAAAGAGAGAGGGTTTGTTAAATGGAATTGTATTGTCTGCTGGTCGCATGTGGCATAAGCGATTATATAATAAAGATAATAACGTAGTCAAAAGGTTCCCCTTTTTTACGAGGGGAACTAACAACAAATCGAGAACATTCACTCCAGGCAAATTCGGCTCACGGCAGGCATTAATTTTACCTCAGTGTCTATCTAATAAACTATCCAACACTATCGCACGGCGGGAATGACTTCTAACAATCAATTTTGATGCACTCCTTCCCTTACAAGGGGATCTCGTACGTTTCGTCAACGAGTTTTGATCTATCATCCTCCGCTTCTGACGACATGCTCTCTGCGTGGGGCATCATAGTATCCATTTCCTTTTTAATGTTCCCATGTTTGACCCTAAAGAGAGCTACAAATTCCTCAAAACTGATTTTTCCATTCTTCTCTATGTCCACCTCCTGCACCAGTTTGTCTACACTCTCCTTGCTATAGCTTGTACCAAGGATATCCTTTAAATTCTGCTTGGTAATAAAACCCGAGTCGTCACTATCGAGGCGATCAAAGGCCTCAGCAAGCCGCTCCTCCTCAATGTGCCCCTGCGCCTCAAGAGTGGCGGCAAGAAATTCTGTGTAGTGTATGAGTCCACTCCCGTCAATATCAACGCTCTTAAATGCATCGAAGATCGCGTCCTCTGTCTCCTGTGGGCGGACCTTGGTAATGGCTTCTTTGAACTCATCGTATGTGATGGTCCCATTGTTGTGAGTGTCGTATTGGTCGAATGCCTTCCGAAGCTGGAAGATCTCCTCCGTATTGCTCTGGTGTGCAATCACCATCAGCGCCAATTTCTGGAAATTACCGTAATTTCCAAACTTTTTGAGACTATCCGTGACTCCCTCCATTACCTGACTGCTGGGTCTCCTCTCCTCGACGTCATTAAGCGAAGTGATCCAAGTGTGCCCGAGGGCCTCCTCGGCATTAAGCCGTACCTTGGGGTCCACGGTAATAAGCTCACTGCAGAATTTCTTGGCTTCGTCGCTGACATTTTTAAACCGCACTTTATTGAAGTTGTAGTCACAACGCATGATCTTGTCGATCACGTGCCTGCGCTTTCTGCCTGCAAAGGGCATCTCCCCACACAAAAGCATGTACACTATGACCCCCACACTCCACAGATCCGCCTGGCTCGTGTACAAACCCTGAAGTACCTGAGGAGCCATGGTGTAAATTGTTCCGACCCCCTCCATCATTCTCGGGGCCTCAGGTAAATACTTCTTGCTCAATCCAAAGTCGATGACTTTGATCTCTGCCGTAGGGCTAGAGCTTTCGAACATGATATTCTCAAACTTTAGATCCCTGTGTGTAATGTTTCGCGAGTGCATGTAGGCAATGGCTGAGAGAAGCTTCCCCGCAATGCTAGCTGCCTCCTCCTCACTGTATGGGTCTCGGCTGTAAAGATCTCCTCCCGTGCAACACTCCATGACCACAAAGAGCTGCCTCTTCCTGTTGAACGTCTCGATAGGTTTTACAATGTTGGGATGGTCCAAAGATTTTAGAATGTCAATCTCGTTCTTGAGTTCCTCCACAAACTCATCTGACATGCGGGACAGCTGGATGGCCTTTAGAGCGTACAGAGTCTGGCCGCCGGAGCTACGCCGCCGAGGTGTCTGCATGGCACCTTTTAGATCAAATGATACATCGCTCTTGATTTCAGGGTCCTTTCCGTCCGTCGAGGAGGTCCTCCTCTCCTCTTGCAGCACAATCTTCTCCATGCTCTGGTTTATCTTGTTATCCCTCAACTGCAGCGTCCTCAGGCTGCTGTTCTCCGCGTCGTAATCGGTGCTCCCCTTACGGTCCTTGCTCGTCACCTTGAAAGACTTCGTTTTCTTCTTCACGCTGCACACGCTCCCCATGCTCCCCTCCCCGAGCTTCTTCACAATCTCGTACATCTCGAATATATCCTGGTCGACACGCTCCCGCATCATGTTGCCCCTCAAGTCGTGAGTCGCGGGCTCGGAGGGCGTTGATAAGCACTTGCCCATGGTGTGTGTGGGTATTCTTTATGAATAGCGAATAATGTTATTGCAAA
>Ga0115555_1002872_pt1 | contig 11349 bp, 7 predicted proteins | sample COGITO_mtgs_1104_2_FD_87285 | JGI IMG/M metagenome (GOLD analysis project Ga0115555, IMG submission 87285) | Pelagic marine microbial communities from North Sea - COGITO_mtgs_110407 | ecosystem: Environmental > Aquatic > Marine > Epipelagic | place: Germany:Helgoland, sampling site Kabeltonne...
AAAAAAAAAAAAAAAACGAAGAAAAAAAAAAAAAAAAGCACACAAAACAAAACGAAATAGAAAGAGAGAGGGAGGGAGAGAGAGAGAGAGACTTGTACAACAATTTACCCCCCCCCCCCATAAAATCAAAGTATAAATATCTGCGTTTCACAAAAGGTCGGGAAACGACATTTCTTTCCGCACTTTCCGCGCTCGCGCAAAAACAAAACAACGAAACAAAATGGGCTGCGGCCAATCCAAGAACCACCCAGAATTCACCCCTGGTAAACAAGACGGCAAAGTGGACTACCGCGCGAAAAAAGCCGCCTTAGCGCGATCCCACAAACACGACGGCCCGAGCGGGCGTTTACCGGCATCCATCGACGAGCAAAACAAGAAAAAGCAACCTCGGGTTCTTGGGATCATCCCGGCTCGGTACGGCTCGACGAGATTCCCCGGGAAACCGCTCGCGGACATCGCCGGGAAACCGATGATTTGGCACACGTACACGAACGCGTGCAAATCGAGAGCGTTAGATCTGTGCATCGTGGCGACGGACGACGCGAGGATTAAAAAAGTGGTTGAAAGTTTTGGCGGGATATGCGTGTTGACGAATCCGGAGTGCGTGAACGGGACGGAGCGGTGTTTGGAAGTGTACAAAAAGTGCATTAAAAAAGGAGAAGAGTACGACGTGATCGTGAATATTCAAGGAGACGAACCGTTTATTGAACCGGAACATATTGATTTGGTCGCTCAAATCGTCTGCGAGGCGGAGGAGGACGACGTGTGCATGGGAACGTTGTGCCGACCGGCGATTGACAGGAAGGACGTGGAAGGCGTGAACAACGTCAAAGTGGTCGTCGATAGAAACATGAACGCGCTTTACTTCTCCAGAGCAATCATCCCTCACAACAAGAGCGGGACGTACGATCCAGATACAAAGTATTTAAGAAAGTTGGGCATCTACTCGTACCGGGCGGATTTTCTTCCGGAATACGTGCGCATGCCGGAATCAATGTTACAAATCAGCGAGGATTTAGAACAAAACAAAGTCATCGAGGCGGGATATAAAATCAAACTCGGGTGGGTCGAAGACGCCGTGCACGGAGTAGACACCGTCGGACAGTTGGAGGCGCTCAACTTAGCCATCGAGAGAGGAGAGTTGATGCATCGAGGGAAGAGAATAAAAAAAGGCGGGAAGTCCTTCAAGGGTCAATTCTAGCGACGACGAGAGGCGCGAAACTCGGCCATCGAGAGAGATGGAGAAGACGCATCGAAGAACTCGCCATCATTACCATCGTCATCGAAAAACCATCATCGAGAGTGATTCAATGATTGCAACGCGTATGTAAAGTAGAGAGTTGAGAGCATCGTTTTCATCCGACATTTTTTATATATCATATCCTCTTCACAAAAAAAGACACAAACACACGTTTAACAATAATGGGAAACGACGCGGACGATGCGGTCACTCCGCACGGCAACACCGCAAAAAAACAGAACACCAACCACCACCACCACCCACTGATTGACTCCGGCTCGTCCTACCGCCGAGAACAGCTCGAGGGTCTTCGTAACCGTTTGCCTTCGTTGACGGATCAATCCTCGAATCCGAAAAGTTCCGTCGCGAAGTATTATTCCCGACAGACGCGAATCGTCGAACAGTTCCAAGAGTTGGAGAATTTCATCGAGCGGACGACGTATGGGGGCGGTGGTGATGGGCATCACCATCCTTTATCGTCGGCGGCGCGATCGTCATCATCTGGTGGTGGTGCTGTTGACGTCGAAGAGGATGGAGAAGGAGGAGAAAATTTGCTCCGAGCCGACGCGGATTTCAGAGAACGGAAAAAGCAGGAGACTTTGGCGTTGCGCATCAGTTTTTACGTGAACGTTCTGTTGTTGGCGGTGAAAATTTTCGCCTCGGTGCAGTCGGGGTCGCTCTCGATCATAACCAGCGCGTTGGATTCGTTTTTAGATTTAGTCTCCGGGTTGATTTTGTACTTTACGGATAAGCACATGCAAAACATGAATAAGTATTTGTATCCGATCGGGAAGAGTCGGATGCAACCGCTCGGGATTTTAGTCTTTGCGTGCATCATGGGGACCCTCGGGTTTCAAGTGTTCATCGAAGGCGTGCAGCAATTAGTCGGGAAAGAACACACGCATCACTTGGAGGACTTGCAGTTGGTGATTGGAGTCATGATTGGAGTCATCGTGGTGAAATTTTTCTTGTTCCTGTATTGTCGGGGGAGTTGGAATAGGAGCGTGCAGACGTACGCGCAAGATCACAGGAACGATGTGATTACGAACACGTTCGGTTTGATCGCGGCTATTATCGGGGATAGGCTGTATTATTGGGTCGATCCGCTAGGTGCGATGATCTTAGCCGCGTACATCGTGCAAAACTGGTCGGTGACTGCTTTGGAGAACATCAAAGCTATGGTCGGATTATCAGCGCCGCCGGAATTTTTGACGAAACTCACGTATTTAGCCTGGAATTCAGATCCGCGAATTTTAGGCGTCGATACCGTTCGCGCGTACACGTTTGGGCCAGCTTTTTTCGTCGAAGTGGACGTGGTGTTGCCAGAAGATATGAGCGTAAGAGTCGCGCACGATATCGGTGAGGCGTTGCAAGATCGCATCGAAAAGTTACCCGAGGTGGAAAGAGCGTTTGTGCACATCGATTTCGAAACCGATCATCAGCCGGAACATAACACCACTTGGTTCGAAGAGAAGGAAAGGATGATGAAAGAGAACGAAGAGAAGAAAGCGAGCGGTAACAAAAAAAGCAGCCAAGAGGTGGAGATGGCTAAAATGGTCAAGAAAATCGACCAACAGAGAGAACTCGCCGTTCCAGAATCTCCGCTTACCAGGAACCAGAATACGATCCGGGCGGCGTTTGGAGAAAAGTAAAAGAGAGAGAGAGAGAGAGAGAGAGAAACAATAACATAAAACAAATGTATCGATAGTAGAAGCGTAGTAGAGCAGAGCGAAAGCATGTGTTGTAACACTAGTAGCTTTTGTGATAAGATCCTAAAATAGTTTAAGTATTTACAAATGACTGATGGCTATTTACAAATTCGCGATTGGTAATCGACACGCGTACGTCGTGTACGTACCGGTGTCTTTGGAGAACATGACGATGAACGTCTTCGTCAAACGTCGCAACATTGCTGCCGCGCTTTTATCGTTCGCACCGTTCGTCATTTCCCACGGGGGTAACAGCATGGATACGATGGATGAAGACGGATTGTTGTTGTTCTTGTCCTCAGACGACGTTGCGGTGGTTTTCGTTTCCGATTGGAAGACTGTGTGCGAAGTCGTCGTTTGCGGATACCCCGAACCGTCGTCCAACGGAATCGCTCCAGACGCGCGTTTTCTCGCGATGCGTTGCTCGGGCGATTCGTACTCACTTGTGATTACGTTCGCCGCGTCAGACATAGTTTGCTCGTTCACGTCCTCCTCCTCTTCCGGTTGAAGCTTATACTGAAAGACTTCGGCGCAATCGACTCGAGACATCTTTTGAATGACGTCGTGCATTCTCGCCGCGCGAAAAGCGGCAAACCACGGGTCGATTTTGTTCGCTTCTTTGTCCGAGAGCATGGTGCGAGTTTCTTTGTCTTCCTTCGACCATAAATTCATCGCCGTTTCCTCCCTTTTCACTTTCATTTTGTCGTCGTCGTCGTTGTCATCAAACGACAATTTTTTAATCGCTTCCGAGGCAAACGCGAGCGCTTTCGAGTGCTTGTTCTCTTCCACTTCGGCTTGATCGGGCATGGTCCAGTTCATTTCAAGCGCTTGTTTGAGATCCGGAGAGGCTATGATGCCGACGTCTTCAGAAACGCCTTCCAGCGAATCCACGAAGGATCCCGGTAAAGCGGTCAGATGTCGCGTCGCCAAGCGCCCAACATTCGTGGCTATAGAAGCAGCCGTACCACTTCTCGCAACAACCGTCGCGGCTTTGTTCGTATTGTTCAAAACGCACGCGGTTGAGAGCGCGAGCGCTGTCGCCGTGGCCACGACTGAAGATTTCTTCGTTCTTTGTCGCTTTGGCGAGTTCGTGTTTGAGTTTTGACCGTTGCCATTGTTGTTGTTATTATTATTATTATTGCTAGTGTTCGCGTCTGCCGCCTTGGCGTACGCGTGCGGATTGAACGGCGGGATCAAAATCTTTCCTCCCGGTGCCATCGCTGAAGGGGCTACGGGTGCAGGCCTCAAAGTAACCAGATTTTGTTGTTGTTGTTGTTGTTGTTGTTGCAAATGCTGCATCGTCAAAGTTGGCGGCGGCAAAGGCGGTAAATTCATCTTCTGCGCCTCCGTCGCCGCCGCCGGGGTAACAAACCTCGCCAAATGCGCCAAGTGCATTCTCAAAACGTGATTTTCATTCACCAACTTCCCAACGAGCGCGTTCGAATGCAAAAACTGCTCCCGAAAAACCTTCGCCGCGTTTGCAAACTCCTCCAACTGCCGCTTCTTCCTCGCGCGAGACAACTGCGCCGCCTCTCTGTTTCTCCTCAACCGATCCTTCCTTTGCGCTTCGGATTCTTTCAAAACATCTCCGTTCGAGTCTTTCATTTGCGGCAGACCAATCTCCTCCGGCGGCACAAAGTCTGCCATAAAATCGTCCAAATCGAACGCGTCGAATCCGTTCTCGTTGTTGTTGTTGTTGCTGTAATTTTCGCTATTCGACGGACGATACTCCTCTCTCGTTTTGGTCGTCGTCGCTCCCATCTCCACGTCCTCTCGTTGTTGTTCTTTCTCTCGATTCTCTCGTTCGTTCTCCGACATCGTCTTCAACACGACTTCGCGCAAGCACTCCTCCGAGCAGTCGTCGTAGGCATCCACCTTCCGATTCGTCGCAAAATCATCATCGTACGAAGATCCATCCGAACAACGCGTCGTCGTCGTCACTCTCGTCTCTCCTCGAACTCGTTTATTCTTAGTATTATTCGGTAAAGGTTCTTTCTCCTTCTTCTTCGTCTTCTTTCTCCTCTTCCCGTCCTCTTCTTTTCCATCCATCGGATGGAAAATCATCGACGCGGCGAATTCTTCTTCTTTCTCTTCTTCTTTTTCCTCCTCCTCGAAAAACACGGGAGGATCGTCGTCAAAAACAACCCCCCCAGACGCTGGTTTCGGTGCGTCGTCGTTGTCGTCGTCCTCGAGGAGGAGAGAAGGAAAGTGCATCATCACGACGGGTCGATGATGTTCTCGTCTTCGTCCTCTTCTTCTTCTTTGAGAGATCTTTGTGGAAACTTCCTTCTTTTTTCCAGGGAGAGGATGTGACTGTATTTAGGGTTTCAGACATTGTAAAAAATACGCGAAAAGGAGCTCCTTCTCTCGAGAAATAATTATATGCGTTTATTACAATTACAAATACTAACGAAGACGCGTCTTTTACGCGCAGAAACCTTCTCTCTGCCCTGTGCGTCTCCTCCCTTCTCTCTCTTCTTCTTCCTCGATATATATGTTATATTATATATATAAAGATCGTTCTCTTTGTGCGCGTGTCTCTCTCTCGTGCTAAAATATATGTGCGTGTCTCTCTTTCTCTCTTTCTTCCCTTTCTTCTTCTTTCTCGGAGCGCTTCTAGAAGTATCTCTTGCTCAAATCCGGCGTGCGAGGAATAGGTCCGGCGAATCCTTCGAATTCCAGGTTTTGGTTCGCGCGCTGGTGTTGTTGATCCTGTTCTTGATAGGTACGCGCGCCTCGAATCTCGCCTTCCTCAGCGGAGGTCGGCGAGGACGGCGGCGAAGATTGGCCTTCCGATAACGATAACGATTCATCGTGCGTGATGTGTCGGAAAATGCCCAACCTTTTCGGCGTGTTATCCTCGTCTTTACTGTCCTCGGTGACGGCGATGTCGCCAAACTCTCCCGAGACGTTTTTACGCAAACACAGAGGATCTTTGCCTCCGCCCGGTTTCCAGTCTTCCGTGATCACGTAGTGCCCGTTGGTCGCGAGTGTACCCAAGACGCCTTTTTCGGGAAGCTTTTCGTGAATGAAACGGCATCTGTTGCCGTACGGGCACTGACCAGTGGTCGTATACGTGCGACAGACTTGCGTTTTGTACTTTGGGTGCCTCACGACGCAGCGTAACTCGTCACGACCGTGCGCGAATTGGCACTTGTCGTTGTATCGGCACTCGCCGGTTTCAATCCACGATCGGCAGAGCTCGGTTTTGTACAAATCGTTCGCCGTGAGGTGATCGTCTTTTTCCTCTCTCGGAATGCGTTCGCGCGGTTTGTTGTTGTTGTTGTTGTTGTTGTTATTAGTTTTCACCGGCGTGCCGGGAGTAAACGACGGAATCGATTTGATGGACTCTCTCGTCAACTTTGTCGGCGGCGCGAACGCCGCCGATCCTTGCCACGTGGAGTCGACATTGAACAGAGAGGTCGGCACCTTATCGCGATCGCCGAGAACAAAACCTTCCCCTCTGGCACCTTGAGGCGTATCAAAGGACGGCGGTAACGGCGTTGGCGCGCACTGCAAAATGTGCGCGAAAGGCGACGTGTACTCTTTCTTCTTCGTCTCCTCTTCCTTTTCTGTTTCCTTCTTGGCGAGATAATCGGAATATTTTGGTTGCGGATACCCGGGAGGACCTTCCTCGTCCGCCGTATTCTTCTCCTCTTCCTCCTTCTTCTTCTTCTCCATCTTTGCCGCTTCTTCCTGCGACTTCTTCAGCACCTCCAAAGCTTCGCCGCCGACGTCGTTCTCCTTCTTCTTCTTCTTCCCACTCTCGCTCGCCGCTGTCGCCGCTTGCGCAACGGAAGTGCTCTTATCGCTGCTCTTCTTCTTCGTCTCCTGCGCGCCTTCTCTCTTCTCTTTCCTCATCTCCGCCCGGCGTTGCCTCGAGTTCTTCGTCGACGGCGACTGCGCGTGTTGCTGCTCCTTGTTCACCTTTTCACCGCTCTTCCCGACGCCCTTTTCGGCGCTCGCCCCAGCTCGCTTCTTCTCGATCACCTCTCTCAAATCAGAAGACTCCGTCGTCGCGGCATCGGCGTTCTTCTTGGACGAAGAAGAGGAGGAGGAGGCTTTTCTCCCGCCCCCGCTCTTCCCATCATCCACCAGGGAAAGTTTCTTCGAAAACGCCTTCTCCAAGTCTTCGCGTTCGGTTTGTTCCAACCGCTCTCGCTGCTCGCGAGTGATCGCGCCTTCCAAACACATCTTTGGTTCAGATGGCTTCTTCTTTTTCTCGCTTTCCTTGGTCTTCTTCTTCTTCTTCTTCTTCGTGCCGGAGTTTGATGAAGACGATGATGTTTTGATCTCGTCCTTTTCAGAAGAAGCCCCGGACGAAAAGACGTTTCTCGAACCTCGTGATATTTTTTCTTCTTTTTCTTATTCTCGCTCTTCGAAACAGAACGAGAGAGAGAGAAAGAGAAAGAAAGACGCGTTACGTACACGCACGCGCGCGAGAGGCAATAATACTGCGCTGCTGCTTTTGGTGTCGCGTCGCGAGTCGTCTCGTAAACAACAAGCGCGCGAAGAGTAAAAGATAGAGCCTTTATTAAATAGAGGATAAAAGTGAGGAACTCTTGAGTTTTTTTTTCTTTCTCGGAAAAAACACTTGAAATGGTGAAAGGAAAGGAAAACGAGAAAAGACAACGCGAGAACAACAACGCGTCTTTTTAAGAGCGCACTGTTTTAGTGCAGAGAGAGATGAAGAGAGAAGAAAGAGAGATTTTAAAAAGAGGAGGAGGAGGAGGAGGAGGAGTACTGCTACTGTTATATTACACGCGGGAAGACGAGAGCTTTCTACTCTGTTAAATGTAGTGTATGTAAAGCTTCAAATCGACGGCGAGATTTTTGCTCAACTTCTCGGCGAGCTCGTCCGAGACGCAGCTGCGATATTTACCGCCGCACATGGCGTCGCCGGAACTCAACACGAGCAAACCTAAGGAGGTTGCGCTGGAGATTTGGGTGAAGACATCGGCGGAGAGGAGCTCTTCTTCGAGGTCGGCGAGGTCGGCGCCGTTTTCTTCGTACGAGCGGCGGACGATGTGTTGGAAGACGGAGAGGAGGCGTTCGAGTTTGAAGGCGTTGGCGTCTTCCAAGGAGCGGCGGGCGGCGCGGTCGGCGTTGCGGTCGTGACCGAGGCGACCGCGTTTTCGGTGATTACCGCCTCCTGTGGCGTCGGTGATGAAGATGCGGTTGTCGACGGACTCGTCGTTTTTGGAGGCGATGTACGCGGAGAGGAGGAGAAACTTCGTGAGTTTTGGGATGTCAAAGTCTAAAGCTTTGGCGATGGAGGAGGTGTTGGTGGTGGCGTTCGCCGCGTCTCCGGTCGCATCTTCCAAGACGGCTTCTCCGGTGAAGTAGCGCTCCTCTGGGACGGGCCACTCGCCGCGTTGTAACGCCAAGTTGGCTTTGGAGAGAGGGACGGTGAGACCCGCGTGAATCTTTGCCTGTTGTTGTTGCTGTTGTTGTTTTTGTTGAGAAGAGGCGGCGGGTTCATTCGTTACCTTCTTCATCTTCTTGGCGCTCATCAGGTTGGCGTATAACCTTCGCGGTTCTGGCAACTCGTTCTCGGGTGTTCCATTACGCATCGCCTCGTATAATTTCTCGCTGTACCGCTTCCATAACGGTTCCAAGGCTGTTCGAAGCTCTCTCGGCGCGCGACACGTGTCGTAAAAAGCCGCCACCATGGGAACCAGAAACGCCCGGTAATGTTTCTTCGCGATATCTCTCGGCGCTTCCTTCAACAAGACTTCAATCAGTTCCTCTTTCGTGTACGCGTCGAAGAATATCGTTTGCGGTTTGACTAAATCTACGTTACTTTGAAACGTCTGTATGGATTCGCAGGAGATGGTGACCACGTGAATGTTTCGTTTCGTCAGTTCGCCAATTTTCAAAAGCGTCGGTAAAAATCGATCGTCTTTTTGCTCCGCCAGTCGATGCGCGTCGTCGACGACGATGGTAATCCTAGGCCCGTTTCTATCTAAGTTTTCTTTCAACAGTTGCACGAAATCTGCCACGTGTATCGCGCGTTTCCGTTTCTTTTTGTTCGCCGCGCTCGTCGCGGTCTTCGCCACGGCTGCGGAGACCAACGCCAAAGACGTTTTTACTTCCATCATCCCATCCTCCAAGGTTTTGTTGTCGCACATGCTTTTATTATTCCTCTCGTCGTCGCATTCGTTTTCCTTCTCCTCTTCTTTTCTCTTAAACTCTTTTTCTTTCGCTTTTATCGCTCTCGCTCGTTCTTTCGCCAACATCCGCCGTCGCCTTTCCTCCTTGAAGTGCGGTCGAAGTTGCTCCACGATGGCTTCAAACATCAACTTTTTCTCGTGCGCGTCCACGCAATTCACGTACGCGTACGCGAACCCGAACTTTTTCTCCAGCAGGTCGAACATATCTCTCAGGAGCATGGTTTTCCCGACCGACGGCGGGCCGTGGACGTGGACGTTCGGCGCGAGACAGGTTTTCGCGTCGCGTCCGAAGCTCCCGCCGAGCGCGGCGAGGAGGAAATCGATGTGTTTTTTCCTCGCCGGCCAACGGGAGAGGAGGGAGGTGTAGGACCTAAAAAACGACGCGTTTTTTTTGTCCTCATCAAAACCATCACCTCCTAAACCTTCATCATTACCTTCCAAAGCGTTCTTCGATGTCGTCGTCTGCGTCGTCGTCGTCGTCGCCTCTCGCGTCATCTTTCTTCTTTCTCTTCTGAGGAAAAGAAAATTCAAAAATTTTCCTTCGTTTCGAACTTTTTGCAAATGAAACCCTAAAAAATAAGTGCTCTGAAAAGTTTCCTTTCACTTTTCACGTTTCTTTGCTTCACTTGATTTTTGGCTTTGCTGATTGTAGGAACACATCATCATGAAGGTAAGCAAATGTGCAACGCGATTCGTTTGCGATTTTTCGCGCGGATACGTATCGATATTACGCGTATCGATCGTTCGCGCGTTCGAGTATTGTTCGCGCAGATGGTCGAATGTTTTGTTTTTTCTAAAATGAATGCGCGCGTTTTCCTCTTCCTTTAGTTTTACGGCGAAAATTTTACAAAAAAGAGGAAGATTTTGCGCGCATTTGCGCTTTGCTTTCTCTCTCGCGCCGTCAGGTCCGCGAAAGAACTGCGCTCGAAAGAAAAAAAACGGACGTAAACGCGTTCGGTTCGTGCGATGATGTCGTTTTATAACGCGCGTGAGGTTCGCACGAACACAAACCGTCCGGTGATGATGGTTTCTCCCTGTGATTTTTTTCCTCCGGGAAAGGTCTTTTAGGTCCTTCTTTCCTCGGGATGAAGGCGCTTTGATGCCATTTTTGTTACTCAAACTCACCTCTTCTTCTATTTGTCTTGTTCAAATTAATACAGCTCAACATCGCGAACCCAGCCACTGGCTGCCAAAAGAAGATTGAAATCACGGATGAAAACAAGCTCCGCGTGTTTTACGACAAGCGCATTTCCGCCGAAGTCGAAGCCGATTCGTTAGGCGACGAGTGGAAAGGCTACATCTTTAAAATCATGGGCGGCAACGACAAGCAAGGCTTCGGGATGAAGCAAGGCGTGTTGACGAACCAACGCGTCTTTCTCTTACAAGTGAGAGGCACGCAAGGCTTCCAAGGCCACGGCAGAAGAAAAGGCGAGCGTCGCCGAAAGGCGTGCAGAGGGTGCATCGTTTCGCAAGACATTTCGGTGTTGAACGTCGCCATCGTCAAGCAAGGCGACGCGGACGTGCCGGGTTTGACCGACACCGAAGTGCCGAGAATGCGCGGTCCGAAGAGAGCGTCGAAGATTCGCAAGTTGTTTGCGTTGTCCAAGGAAGACTCTGTCTTTCCGTACGTCAACTCCATGAGAAGAGAGTTTGAATCAGCCACGGGAAAGAAGAAATCCAAGGCGCAAAAAGTGCAAAGAGTCGTCACTCCGTTGACGTTGCAAAGAAAGAGAGCGAGAGCCGCGGTGAAGAAGGCGAAGATTGCCAAGTCCAAGGCTGAAGCTGGGGAGTACCACAAATTGTTGCAAATGCGAATCAAGGAGCAGAGAGAACGACGATCGGAGTCCATCGCGAAGAGACGCGCGAGCTCCGTCGCCAAGAAAGCTGCGTAAACATAAAGAGAAAGTGGAACGTTTGTAGATTTTTGGAGAGAGAGAGAGATATAGTAGCGCTTCTCGAATTGAAGAGAGCGCTATATAATTAAATTAGCCTTACTTAGCTTTAAATCGTGTTTAGTCGTCGGTTGTGAATATCTAAAGGTTCGCCTTCCGCCGCGAGGCACACATACATAAAACGGAAGAAGTTCCAAGCACACGAGACTCTCTTTCCCGCCATAAATAAATTTTTCTCATCTGTTTCTTAAAATGCGCGCAACAGCTTTTACTTCATCGCCAAAAACGTTCACCTTTTGTATCGCCGTTCGAGGAGGAGGAGGAGGAGGAGGAGG
>Ga0115555_1002876_pt1 | contig 11344 bp, 6 predicted proteins | sample COGITO_mtgs_1104_2_FD_87285 | JGI IMG/M metagenome (GOLD analysis project Ga0115555, IMG submission 87285) | Pelagic marine microbial communities from North Sea - COGITO_mtgs_110407 | ecosystem: Environmental > Aquatic > Marine > Epipelagic | place: Germany:Helgoland, sampling site Kabeltonne...
CATCATCATCATCATCATCATCATCATCATCATCATCATCATCATCATCAACCAGCACACTCACTAGGGGAGGGAGGGAGGGGAGGGTAGGGTAGGGTAGGGAAGGGTGGGGGAGGGTAGGGGAGGGGAGGGGGGGGGGGGGGGGGGGGGAGGGGGGGAAGAGAGCCAAGACAAGGTGAGTTGATGATGATGATGATGATGATGATGATGATGATGATGATGATGATGATGATGATGATGATGATGATGATGATGATGATGATGAAAGGAAATGATATATTGATATGATATATTGATATGACATATTGATATGACATTGATGTAACAACTAACGCTTGTAACATAGTGGAAATGACAGCACCTTCGGTCGTCAGACACTCCTCTACACCCTCCTTGATGCCGTTGGCGACCCGGGCAGTTCCATCGTCGTTATCGGCCTCACCTCCCGACTCACCATAATGGAGATGTTCGAGAAGCGCCTACGGTCCCGGTCGTCCCAGGTTCAGATCGTCTTTGGGAAGACAAAGCTAGAGGATCTGAGGGAGATAATTTTGGAGAGGGTCTACAGGTTACCGAGTAGCGATTTGTCGGACCCTGAAGATCCCGATCCCATCGGCGAGACGCAGTTCTCGGCGCTCATATCGTCCAAGTCGTCCGACGTCGCGGCCCTCATCAAGCGGAACCACAATCTGGGCAAGAGCGTGGGCTGGTTCTGCCGCCTCGTGGACGTGGCCGTGAGTCTGTGCCTCACTGACTTCTTCCTGGGCGAGATACCCTCGAAGCGTGTCGCACCCCAGCACATGCTGTCCGCCTTCAACTCCATGGGCGTTTCTACTGTCGGCAGGGCCCCCGCGGGCGCCACCATGTCCTTCGCCGTCGGCGACCCGAGACTGCAGACGCTTCTATCCCTCAGTCCCCCGCACGTCGTGATTGTCCTTGCCATCAAGCGCGTTAACGAGAGGGACATCATGAGGGAGGAGGCCTATGAGTGCGCGACGTTCGACCGCGCGTACGCAGAATACGACAGATGGAGGAGGAGGGGTTCCCAAGGGGGTGGCGGAGCCACGCAAGAGAAATCCTACGGGAAAAGAACGCTATTCCAGGCGTTTTTGGAGGTTGTTGAGATGGGGATTGTTCGGCCGGCATTTGATCATAGTGGAAATGGGGCGCTCCAGTATAAGTTCGGGGACAGTATTACGGAGCTGTTTGGGTGTGGTTGCGACGGAATTGTTATGAATATTCCCGTGCATTTGACTGTGGATTTGGAGAGCGAGGTTAATGTTTTGCTCAGGCAGAGGGAGTTGAAATGTGGTAATGCGGTGAGGGAGTGGGGTCTAAAGATTAATTAGACTTTTTGGTACCGTTATATGATTAATTGATTAATGTAGGGACAAATCTGATACATTACAAGTAGTAAGTAGTAAATGGAGGAAGAAAATTGTCTTTTCGGCGGAAACTCTAAAAAAATTTACCGCCTTATCATGCAGGTGGTGCTGGGTTTGTTCATGTATCACTTATCATTCATCATTCCATTCCCATTCCATATATTATTAATGTATTAATGTCCGCTAACCGGGATCACAAAAAATGGTACATCGTCAAGACTTACAGAGTCACTGGCAGACTAGGAAGATCCCGAATCCCATCACCTAAAAATCAAAAATTGTCCACCCCCATTCAAAAAAAAGGGGGTTCCTCCCTTGGAAAAAATAGGGAGGACCGCAAGAAAGTGGTGTGACAGTGGTGGTGATAGGCTCGGTTAGCTGCAACCAACTTACTCTCTCAAATCGTCTCAAATCGGCCATTGCCGTCGTTCTCTCGTAGAATTAAGCATCGCCGCCGATGTTGACGTCGATGTTGTCTTCAAAATCAAAAATACTCCAAATTCTCCACTCCGGCAGCTGGGGAAAATCAAAATTGCTGCTTTCGTCGTGGAGTTCTTCGTATGCAAAAATGTGTCGTCAAAATTTTCAAAATTGTGTGTGTGTGTGTGTGTGTGTGTGTGTGTGCGTATTCACACAAAAGTTGGATCCTTAGTCGATCCAGCACTTGTCCTTGGGGTAGGCAAGATTCATGCCAGTCTGGCAAGTAGTAAATCCAAGTGCGGTACTGCTACCAGCAATGGCACAGCCAGCAAGGTCCCCGGTTCCCTCAGGAATACCAACAACATTGATGAGGAAGTTCTGAGCAGGCAAATAAGCAGCGTCAGTGCCAACAAAGAAGGCAGTGGCACTCCCAATCGAGATGCTCAAGCTAGCATCGTCCTTGCTGTTCTCGTAGGTGGGCTCCTCGATATACTTGCAGGTTTCGCTCAAAAGCGTCCTGCTCGCCCTAAGACCAGCGTAGAACAATGTTCCGCATCCAATGAAGGTTCCAGTGAAGACTCCACCAAAGCTCATCTCAAAGCCCTGAAGGGTGTTCACTATGGGCTGCCACCCAGCACCGCTGCAGAAGGCAGCAGATGCAAGCATCAACCCAGTCTCGGCAGTCTCCCTCGTCTCGGGAGTCTCGAAACCCAAGGCACCCTTTACAGCATAGTATAAGTTGTGCCCAAGGAACACTCCAGCAAAGTCTCCAGCCCCAGTGGTGAGGGCAAAGTTCAAGCTGTCGTCGGCAAATCCGGCCTTGTCGGCAAGGATAGAGGATGATTGCCATCCGAAACCGGCTGGGAAGATCTTGCTCACGGCAACCTCCATGGTGGCAGTGAAGCGGGCCTTCAAGGTGTGAAGACTGTCTGCAGCAGCCTTATCCTGCTCCTTGACCTCCTTCATAGCGTTGCTGATCTCCAGAGTGCTCATGGTGCGAGCAGTAGTGCTCATCTCCCTCACTTGCTGGTTTTTGGCGGCAAGAGTGGGGGCAGTAGCAGCAGCCTTCTTCTCGGAGATTTCACCAGAAGAAGAAGAATAGGAGCGGGAGAGGGCGGCAAGACGCTTGGTGTTCTCACTAATTTTCACGGCAACCTTTTGGTCCTTTTCCGGCCTCTCAGGCATCCTAAAACGATCAAAAAAGGTCAGGTTGTGTTTATATTAGAGGTTGCGTTCCGAGTTTAGGTTAGGTAAGGTTAATTCACAGCTAGGGCAGCTAGGGACACAGCTGACTCAGATTTTACTCACATTTCGAGGGTATCACGGACAGCCGTAAAGTTGCTCATCATTCGGCATGAGTGCGTCGCCTGAATGGTCCTTGTTAAAGTTCTCGCTGAGGTAAGCATTATTGTTATTTTGTACCCTGTAAGAGTAGGAATAGTCTGTAAAACTTTTGTGTGAGAGGGCAAAGTAACGACTATATTGTGACACAAATACGTCGGATGGAGCAGCATTGCGTCCGATAATAGCGTCTCCTCTTCCGCAGGAACCCAATGACGGGCTATTATTTAAATATCTCACCTGAAAAATCGATTGAATTTAAGTGTTTGCCGCTCATGCTTTTTTGAGTTGGTTGCTGGCCCTCACGAAGGGGGAAAAGAGAGCAAAATCTAAGACAGACTGAATCGGGACAAATAAATCCCCCAGCGACGACTACACTCTCTGTGGTTACTAATCTGAGTTCCAATTTTAATTCCCCTGCTTTCCTCCCCTTGAACCATCCCAACTCCCAAAAGTAACAACTCCAACCCCGACCCAGTGCAAATCATGGATGACCTAAATAAATCGGACGGTCTGGGTGAGATCGAGGCAGAGTTCAGTACAAGCGCGTTTGAGGCACTCGAGCGTGACTTCCAGGAGGTACTTTCAGAGCTGGCCGGCGATCAGTCCTTGGAGAAGTTCAGAGTGGAATACGAAAAGCTGCACCGAGCATTGAAGAAATCTCATGAGCAGGAAAAGCGCTTGGTGAAGACGTGCAGAGAATTGAATACTGAAATTGTGAACAACGCTGCCAAGGTTCAGACCGCATTGAAGTATTCTCAGGAAGATGAGAGTACTATTGCATCTCTTCGAAAAGAGATTGAGAAGGCTTGGGCCATGGTGGACATCAGCCATGAGAAGGAGGTCCGGGCAAAGGATACGATTAACCAGCTGAAGGATGAGATCGGTAACCTTTCAAAGCTGGTTGAGAAGGGGGCAGGGCTGTCTGTGGGTCAGGAGAATATGGTCAAGGAGCTTCTTCGGGTCCGTGATGAGCTGCAGCGACAGACTGATGAGCAAGGCGCGGCTGTGAAGGTGTTGGAGACACAGCTCAGGGAGGTGCATCAGCAGAAAGAGTCCGTCGAGGAAGAAAACGAGGCTCAGAAAAAGTCGCTCGAGGCAAATGCTGAGACCATTCAGTCCCGCGATGCTGAGATTCTCCGTGAACAGCGCCGTCGTGAGCGCATGGACAAGGAGCTTCGCGACCTGCGGACGAAGCTAGACAAGAAGGCGAGTGAGCAGGAGGTGGTAGGGCAGGAAGTTGTCATTGCTAAGACCCAGGTCGAGCAGCTCGAGAAGCAGCTCACGGAAGCTCGGGCTACTATGGAGAAATACTTGAGAGATTATGACACTTTATACCAGCGAACACAGAAACTCACGGAGGATCTAGAAGAGCAAATGGAAAAGACTAGTAACGTTCATGGCGATCTCACGACGGTGCAGAAGGAGTTGAAAATGCAGCGTGACGAGTGCAACCGCTTGTCCACAGACAAGCAGGTCGCTGAGCGTGCCGTAGAGCGTGAACACAAGGCAATGCTGAGGTACCGTCAGATGTATGACGAGTCCAAGACGCCATTGTTGATGGCACAACAAGAGACGCAGTCGCTTAAGAAAGAGCTTGAGCTCTTTAAGCGAAAGGAGGATCAGACGAGGAAAGAAGTGGACGTTCTGGAACGCGAGAAGAACCTTCAGCTCACTCTGATTCAGAAGGTGGAAGACAAGAATAAAAAGGTGGAGGACGAGGTTAAGCAGCAGGAACGAATCGCCGACAGCTTCGAGACAGAGCTTTCTCAGGTTAACAGTGAAGTCATCAAGCAGCGCACTATCATCTACCAGCTTGAGAAAGAGCGCGAGAAGTATGGGGTTGAGGCTTCTGAGCAACGAACCATGTACTTGCAGGCCATGGAGGAGGTAAAGCTCAGGGACATGCGGTACAACGAAGCTCAGAAGAAAATTAGCGAGTGGGAGGCAAAGTTGAAGCAGCAGCAACAGCTCTACGAAAGTGTGCGTAGTGATCGCAATCTGTACAGTAAGAATCTCATCGAGTCCCAGGACGAGATCGCCGAAATGAAGAGAAAATTCAAGATCATGAACCACCAGATTGAGCAGCTCAAGGAGGAAATCAGTGCAAAGGATAGTGCACTGGTAAAAGAGCACTTTGATCATCAGAAGGTGCAGAAGCAACGCGAACAACAGCGCAACGAAATAAGTCGCATGAAGCGGCTCCTTACTCAGAACGACACGATCATCCACAAACAGGACGCTGAGATCCGACGTCTTGCGAGCATGATTCGTCGGATGGACGAGGAGGCGTTGACTCAAAGAAAAGAATACGACCAGGTCATTAACGAGCGTGACATCCTAGGTACGCAGCTCATCCGGCGAAACGACGAGCTGGCACTGCTGTACGAAAAACTCAAGATTCAGCAATCAACACTTCGGAAGGGTGAGGCTCAATACAGCGCGAGAATGGAAGACATCAGGCTTCTGAAGCTTAAGATTAAGGACTTGCAGAGAGAGGCAACGATAGCTAAGTCTAGCGTTGTGAACGTGGACGGAGTCAGGAAGGAACTCATGCACAAGAACAAGGAGCTGCTGCAGGAGAAAACCAAGGTGAAGGCATTGAGTGAGGAGCTTGAGAACCCCATGAACGTTCACAGATGGCGAAAATTGGAGGGAAGCGATCCAGCGACATATGAGATGATCCAGAAGATACAGACTCTGCAGCAGAGGCTCATCAAGAAGACTGAAGAGGTGGTTGAGAAGGATATGCTAATTCAGGAGAAGGAGAGGTTGTACCTGGAGCTGAAGAAAATCCTGGCGAGGCAGCCAGGTCCGGAGGTTGCCGAGCAGCTCAGTGTGTACCAATCGAGTCTAAAAGACAAGACGCGGCAAATGAAGGCCATGGCCAGCGAGCTAAATATGTACCAGGCACAGGTCAATGAATACAAATACGAGATCGAGCGGCTCACAAGAGAGCTCCAGGATGTAAAGCGGAAGTACTATGAGCAAAAGCGACGAGAAACTCTCGCGAGGGAGATAGAAGAAGAGTCTAACATGGGGAAAGTTCAGGCGAGGAACCAGGCGCATGCCGCACAGAGCAGTACCACGAGGTACACTGGGGGTGGTTTTGCCATCAAGTAAAAAAAATGGCGTTAGCGTCGCTGTTGAGATTGTAATGGTTTTGTTAAAATAGCCGGCAGTTTACAAGCTGTAGTGTACACAGGTTATTGGTGTGTCATTTTGGATGTTGTCATATCATGGATGAGTTATCGTAGGCAATTTGCATCTCGTTGAGACTCAATTTCACAACATAATCTCCTTCACATTACTGTTGGCATTGCCGTTACTGTTTCCTGGCACGTTCTCCTTCCCCTCCTTGTCTGCAACGAATTTATTGTACTTCTTGATATAATCTTTCGCCTCGTCGTGCGTAGCTTTCTTCAAGTCCAAGCTTGACACCATTTGGCCCGTGACTGGATCCAATGCTCTCACAACTTTCTGGGCCAAATTCCTGAACATAGATTTGCCCTTGCTAAGTTCACCAGGAGACCCCGCCTTCATGGCATCCGCGGCACCTTCCATGCTGTCAACCACATTTGGCGCCTCGGCATGCAAGTACTTCAGGTACTCGCTATACAGAGCCGGCAACCCGCTCACGGGACAGAAGCACCAGTCATCGATCTCCATGTGCCTCCCTGTCGCAACACACATGGGGATGGCGTCTTTGGTCGTCTTGCATTCCAGCTCTGTGCAAGGAATCATGTCATTGCTGATCGGACAAGGAGTCATATCCTCGGGCTTCTCCTCGCGGTTGGTGCCCCCTCGACGAACGATACTCTGGATTTTGTTCTTGAATTTGCTCTCCTCTAACTCCTTCTTGAAATCGGTGTTGCTGCAGATGAACGTGGCCCATTCGTATGCACTATCCTTGAGGCCACTCTTCTGGCACTCGATGATGGTAGATATTAAGATTCTGACCTGATGCTTAGGGAACTTGCTAATGTTCTTTGCCACTCGGAGGAGAAGTCGGGCTGTACCCTCGTGGTCTCCTCTCTTGGCCAACTTTTTTACCAGCTGGTAGCTATGCAGAATGACAAACATCTTGCGCAATTTCTGTGGAACGTATGTGTCCTTCTGCTCGAGCTCATAGATTGTGTTGTAGAGAATCTTATGAGCGCGCGCGTAATCACCGTCGGCCTGCTCTTGCTGGGCGATGATGACAGCAGTCTTGGCAGCCTCACTATAATTACCAAGAGCAATATAGAGACGGTACACGTAGTCAGGGTCCTTGGGCTGTCCGTCTGTCTCGCCCATCAAAAAGTCAATGAGCATGTGCGTGAGCATGTCATTCCTTGCTTTTCCGACGACCTCGATCGCAGCATCGACCTGCTTGTCACCGCACTGAAGGAAGAGCTTGAGGGCTCTGTTGTACTGCCCGCACTGGCTGTAATAGTTTCCAGCTTGTCCAAGTTCGTTCTGCGTCTCGTAGTAGTGGGCTACTTCCCTCGCATCGTCGGGGCTGATCTTGTCTCCGAGGACGGAAGTGTAGACGTCCATGCAGGCATGGTTCTTAGCCAAAGCGAAGGCTTCGTCCGATCGAGCAGCCATTAATAAGAATTCAATTGCACCCCTAAAGTCCTTTTGTTCCTGGCAGTACTTTGCCACCATGGCAGCCCCAGTGCTGCTACCGCTTTCCCGGACCAAGCTAAAAGCTTTGTCGGGGAGATTCAGATTATTTAAGCAGAGCCTAATCACACTGTCATTGTCGTGAGCACGTTTATACGCCGCAGCAGCCTCAGTGTATTTTTCAGCTTGTTCACACGCCTTTCCGAAGAGAGAGTGGAGCTTCGGCAAGGTGACCCTCCCGATAATCTTGCTCGCCTGCGTAAAGTCTTTCGTCTTGATGTAGATCTCTGTCGCTTTCTCGTACTGATCGCCGAGCTCGTACAGGCTAGCCGCCTCACTGTACTGTTTCAAGTCCGCGAGAATCGCGGCACACTCCCTGCACAGCTTCTTGTCGTTGCTCTCCCTAGCTAACCTTACTCCGCGACGCAGGTCACCAAGACGCAGCGTACTCCGCGCGATGCCACTCATGCACGTCGTCTGCTGGCTGTCGGTCGCGAGCACATTTCCTTCGTCATCCATAAAGTTAAGAGCAGATTCATACATTTTGAGAGCGTTCTCGTACTCTCCCTTGAACTCAAGTTGCTGGGCGAACTGAACCGATATGTCAGGAACCTCCTCAGGAGCGAGCGTGTTGGCCAACTTCAAAGCCTGATCCCAGTGTAGCAAATCCCTCCTCATCTCAAGGGCGGACTTAGGCCGGGAGGAAGAAAGAAAGAGATCCTGTGCCATGCCGTAGTCCATAAATAGGAGAGCGATGTGGCCGGCCAGTAAGTTCTTGTCTTCGTATTGCTTAAGTGACTCGAGACCGATGACCATTCCTGCGTCCCCGATCTGCCTGTAGACGCGAACAGCCATTTCAATGTCCATGACTTGCATTGCCTTGTTCGCTAACGCGAGCCAGTAGGGTGACTTGTTCAGAACCAACGCCGCACTCCAAGCCTCCTTGAGCCTCAGTAGGGCCAAATTTTGAGTGAAGCGAAGTAGCTGCCGCGTCCGGTTCTTGCGCTCCTTCTCGTCGTTGTGGTCATACGTAGGCGACGTCACAGCCGTCAGCAGACCGCTCAATGACTGGCACGTAATTTCTCCATTGTGCGAAAGAATGGGGACCCAACCGCTCTCAAGTGCAAAGGATTGCGGCTGCATACTCACACTCCCGTCGCTTGCTATTTCGAGAGGACCAAGTTTCATCATCATTGGGCCACGGATAGTAATGGGCGCGTAAACGTAGGTATGGAGCTGGTTGCCGTCGAAAACCATTACAATGTTCTTGTCGCTGTTGTCCCACATGACGTTCACACAGTTTGTGGGGAACTCGGGAATGGGCGTGAAGTCACTTGTGACGGGGTTAAACAAGAAGCCAGCATTCGCGGAGTCTACGACGACGAGGCGAGTGCCGATCTGATTGGGGTAAATCTTGCTGATGGGGTTATTGTGCCGCAGCTCTGCTGAAGTCAACATTGCCCACTCGTTGAGGAAAAAGAACTCAACCGTGCCAGATTCCGTCCCAAAGATCAGAAACATGTCGGTTAGAGACACGCAAGTCGCCTTCTTATAGCTGCCATCGTCACGGTCCGGAAAGGTCTTTCTCTGAGGCCCTCCTCCCTTGACAGGCTCAATCAAATGCAGGGTAATCTGGCCGTCAGACAGTATAGCCGCGAAACGGTCGTTACACTTGCAGTCAACTACCGTCCCGAGGTACTCCTGCTCGTTCGTCAGGGATGAATCACTAATCTGATAGTAGAGGATTCTGTTGTTCATCCCAACGGCAATGTGGGAGGAGCCCAAAGCGCAGAAAGTCGGTTCAATCGCCACAGAGATAATAACCGGTCGCTGTTTAGTGAGAGTGTCCACAAAGCTTATTTCCCGAAGGGAGGAGAGGTAGGCGCAGTTCGTGTTGTAATGACTGTGGAGTGATGGCATCTTGGCCAGAAAATTGTAAATAAACCCAGACTTGGTCGAAACAGTCAGAATCTGGCCATCGGGGGACCACTGCAATCATGGTGGGGGGGATAAGTTGGAGAGGAGAGGGTCAGAATCGGGTCGATGTTGAGCGTAGAGTCCACAAAAGTCCACAAAAGTCCACAAAAGTCGACAAAAGTCCACAAAAGCAACTAAACAACTCACCTGAATCATATGAGGCCGACCATCATCACTTGTGTCCATCGAAATCGCTTCCTCCTTCAACTCCTTAAAGTCATTGTTCATGTCGATGATCTTCACGCCCCCATCGCCAGCCGTCGCTCCTCTCTTCAGAACTGGACTATAAGCAACCCCAAAAATAGAGTGAGAGTGCACAGACTTGCTCCACATCTCGTCAGACACCTCATTGGTGCGAGTTGACAAAGCAACAACTTGACCCCGGCTGAAGCCAACCAACAAGAACCCGTCCCCAAACCAACAGTGAGACACTATGTTACCATATTCGGGCTCGAAAGAGAGCTCCACTGGATTGTCCGGATTATCCATATTGTAAAGCATCAAAGATTTGCCCCCCATGTTGATGCTGATGGTGTTCTCCTTGATATCAGAGGTTAGAGAGTTCCCCTCCTTCTGAGTCGCAAATTGCAAGTCATAGGGGGGGAACTTGAGATCCGTCTGCTCGATTGCGTCACCTGACTCGTTCGAAAGGGTCATCGTGCAGTCGTCAGACCCCAGGCAGAGCTGGTTTGTCTTGCTCCAAGCCCCACAGGTAATTGCACGGGGATGCTTGGCCAATATTGGGATCTTTTTCTTCGTGCTCCTGTTAAATATCAATAGATTGCCCTTGCGCGTCCCAATAGCTAGCTGAGGGCCGACCTTACTCCAACTCAAGAAGGTCGGATCCCGCAGATTTGTCTCAAGCTGCTGCACCTTCTTAGTGGACAGATTCCAAATCGGAATCTGCCCGTTTTCATCCTGTAGGATAGCGAGGCACTCCCCGTCCCTGTCCCACTCTAACGCTTGGATTGTACCCTTTCCCGGCAAGGGGATGTCATCAATCTTCTCCCCGTGCCTGTCATAAACAGAAACAATGCCATTTGATGACGAGCAGGCGAGATAGTTACCCTCACCCTGCCAGCTAAAAATTACGGGACCCCGTGATTTTCCGGGCGCAATGCGGAAGAGCTTCTTCATCTCGACGATGAGAAGTGGGTTTTATTGCGGATCTTATTGACCTATCCCTTGGATGTGGATGGTTAATTTGAACTTTGACCGAGCGGAAAAGCCTTTGTGATTTGGTTTTGGTGTGAAAAGTTAAAATTGACTTCCCCAAAGCATTCATCCGCTCTTTTTTTTTAGTCTTTACAGCATATGCACAATCGTGTTAAAGTAAATGTCGGTTATTTTTGTCTCTGAAGTAATAATATTGACAAACAACAACGCGAAAAAGCCTCCGTGTCAGACCACGTGCATGTGTACAACGCGAAAAAGCCTCCGTGTCAGACCACGTGCATGTGATTGTACACATCATTTTTATCACAGAGTAGAGGTCAAGGCAACGAGAAGACAACTTTTAGTGCCTCCACGGGCGTTATCAAAACTTCAAATCTGAACACGCCTGCAGGACCTTCTACAGTTACATCATCCAGAAAGAACTCAGCCTCTGCATC
>Ga0115555_1002877_pt1 | contig 11336 bp, 9 predicted proteins | sample COGITO_mtgs_1104_2_FD_87285 | JGI IMG/M metagenome (GOLD analysis project Ga0115555, IMG submission 87285) | Pelagic marine microbial communities from North Sea - COGITO_mtgs_110407 | ecosystem: Environmental > Aquatic > Marine > Epipelagic | place: Germany:Helgoland, sampling site Kabeltonne...
ATATGCACTGCGGTACACACACAAGCAGTTAAAGATGCATATGCCGCACACTTAGCATCACTGGAGGCATAAAGTAAATGAGTAAAGCAGCAGAGTTAGCCAAGGCAGGTGAGACACTAACGAACCAACCGTCAGGCAGGAAGAACCTTGTGACCAATGGGGCAATGCAGGTGGCACAGAGAGCTACGTCAGTGACAGGACTAGGTGCTAGTTCAGGATACTTTACTTGTGATAGATGGAAAATGAATATAGGCAATACAGCAGGACGTTTAACAATGTCACAAACAGCAGATGGCCCTAGTGGGTTTGCTAATTGTTTAAAGTTAGACTGCACTACAGCAGACACTTCTATTGCGGCAGGTGAAGTTTTTACATTACGGCACAATATAGAAGGGCAAGACCTACAACAAATTAAAAAAGGTACGTCAGACGCAGAATTAATAACAGTTAGTTTTTATGTCAAAGCTAATGCTGCGTTTACTTTTGGACTTGAACTTTTTGATAGTGATAACACTAGACAAATAACTAAATTGTTTGACACTACAACAGGTTGGGTACGGCATGAGTTAACATTTCCAGCAGATGTAGATGATGGCTCTAGCCCCTTTGATGATGATAATGCAGAAAGTTTAAACATTCAATTTGCCCTTCATGCTGGGGCAACCTATACAGGTGGTACATTAAACACTGCAGCATGGGCTAATAACACAAACGCCAATCGTTATGCAGGAATAGACAGCTTCTTCAGCAGCACAGACAACAACTTCTTCATAACTGGAGTACAGATGGAGATTGGCTCACAAGCTACAAACTTTGAGCATCGTTCCTTTGGGGAAGAGTTGGCTTTGTGTCAGAGGTATTATCAAAAATGGTTATCTAACACGGCTGCTGACTCAGTTCATTCAGGTGGCTGTATTTCAGATACAGCTTTTATTGGGGATTATTTTTTAAGAACTACAATGAGAACTGAACCTACTTTGGTTAGTTCAGGTACTTTTAAAGTTCGTCTTGGTGGAAATGATAGGGCATTAACATCAGGGCCATCAATAAATAGGGCAACTAAAGATAACGTACAAATTGTCTCTGAGATTGCAGATAATAATGAAGATGGAAAACCTGGCTTTTTAAAAACAGATGATAATGACGGATATTTAGAATTTATAGCAGAGTTATAACTATGGAAAAGAACAGTTGGCATCTCAGTAAGTCCGTACCCGTATCACTTATACTAGCACTCGTCATACAAGCAGCCGCCATAGTGTGGACTGTATCACAGATGCAATCTAATATAGAAGCTAATGCAACAAACCTCATCAGATTAGAAACACGAACAGAGAAGCTAGAGATGGCAGTACAAAGCCAAGCTGTAGCTCTGGCACGAATAGACGAGAACATCAAAGCAATACGAACTCACGTAGAACGTATAGCGTCTCAAAATTAAGGATTATATAAATGGCTATGAAGTTTGGCGGTTTTACCCCAGAGCAAATGAAAGTATTGTTGCCTAAATTAGGGTATAAAGGTTCAATGCAAACAGATGAAATTGATATGTTTCTGGCTGCTAGTCCTAGAGCCGCTTCTCAACTAGGAAGATATACAGAAGCTGCTCGACAAATGGTTGAAGGTAAACCTATAGATAAAATGCGTAACATGGCAAATGGTGGTTTTGTGTTTCCTAGTAAAAATGCTAAAGGAAATGTTAATAGGTTAAACTTAGAAGATAATCCTGAATATGGGGAAAACATTGAACAACAGACAGCAGCAGTAAATAAATTACAAAACACCTTTCCCCTGCCACAAGAAGACACACGAAGATTTCAAGAAGGTGGTACTGTAGCATATCGTCCTCCCCAAGCTGGAGTACAGCCGCCTACTCAAGCCGTTGAAGATCCAGCTCAAACATTTTTAAACACCACACAACAAAATTATTCAAATGCATTAGCCTCTCAACAATCTGCAAGAGATGCCTTAGCTGCTGATCCAAGTAATGAAAATTTACTAACAGCACTAACGGCTGCAGATTCTAAAGTAGCACAATTAAACGAAGCTGTAACTCAAGCACAAGATCAATTTAAACAAACTTCTATGCCTACTCCAGCAGAGTTAATACAACAAAGTACCGTTGATCCTTTATCTTTAGTAACTCAAGGTTACACTCAAACTACAGATCCAGGTCAGGCTGCTGCAGGAACAATTGCACTCGATTCTGGTCAAGCTTGAGTAACGAGGGAGGCTGCAACACAGTCGGGTCAAGCAGTTACGGCTGCTGCTCCAACAATTTCCCCTGCTTCTTTAGCAGAAACAACGGCAACAGCACCTGGAGTAGCACAAGCTACAGCAGGAACAGTTGCTGCACAGGGACAAGTTTCTTCTGATGCCAACGTACAAGCAGCACAACAAACTCCCTCTCAACTTGCACAATTAGCACTTACTCCTTCGCAAATAGCTCAAGCGGCACAGGTACAGGCTCCTATTGCTAGGTCTTTGCAAGCAGGTGAAACCATAACTGGTTCAGCCGTAGATATGGCTACAGTTAAAGCTGAAACTAACTTTGCTGCGGCTACAGGAGCTCCTTCTACAGATGCTACAGTTCAGGGGCAGTTAACTCAGCTTATGGCTGACTTTGAGGGAGGAGATCCTCCTGCATGGGCTGCAGGGGCTATGAGAGCCGCTACAGCAGCTATGGCACAAAGAGGGCTAGGGGCATCCAGTATGGCAGGACAAGCTCTCATACAGGCTGCTATGGAGTCTGCGCTACCAATTGCCCAAATAGATGCTTCTACCTTTGCTAGGTTTGAAGAGCAAAGTTTATCTAATAGACAACAAACTGCTATGTTTGCAGCAGAAAAGAGAGCACAATTTTTAGGTGTAGACTTTACTCAAGCATTTCAAACTCGTGTAGCTAATGCTGCTCGTGTAGCTGACATTGCTAATGTTAACTTTAATTCACAACAACAAATTGCATTAGAAAATGCACAACTTACGCAGTCGGTAGACTTAGCTAATTTGAATGCCTCTAATGCTAAAGTAATGGCAGATGCTGCAGCCTTGTCACAAACAGACTTAACTAATTTAAATAATAGGCAACAGGCTCAAGTTCAAAATGCTAAATCCTTTTTAGATATGGAAATGGCTAACTTAACAAACAGTCAACAAACAGAAATGTTTAAATCTCAAGCTGTTATTAATTCACTAATGTCAGATAGTGCGGCTGCAAACGCTACTGCTCAATTTAATGCTTCTAGTGAAAATCAAGTTACGCAATTCTTTTCTAACTTAGCTACACAGATTTCTCAGTTTAATGGAGAACAACAGAATAGTTTGATAAAATTTAATGTTGGTGAAGCTAATGCAATTGAGCAATTTAATTCAACACAAGTAAATTTAAGAGATACCTTCAATGCTCAGAACGGACTAATTATAGATCAAGCTAATGCTCAATGGTATCAAAGCATAGCTACAACGGATAATGCCGCAATAAACCAATCAAACAGAGAAGCTGCTGCCCAGGCTAACAATATGTCGTCCCTAGGATTTAGTGCATATATGCAAGAAGTTAGGGACCTAATGAGCTTTGCTTGGCAAACGGCAAACAATGATGCAGATAGAGCTACTACATTAGCCACTGCAAATTTAGCTAGGGAAGCCAGTGAAGCAAATGCTAAAGCTAATAAAAGTGCTGGGCTATGGGGTGCTCTTGGCAGTGTTGCCGCTGCTATTCTTAAACCTATCGGATAATAGAGGTGCGTTTGCGATGAGCAATTACTCAATAGACTTACAAAAATTAAAAACAGATAACAACAGAGATATAAAATTTTATCCTGAATATGATGATAAATTAAAGTTAGATCTTAGTACTGCAAATGAAGTTGCCTTTTCAGATCCTGTTCCAGAAGGAGACAGACCTATATTAAGGCCTAAGAGCCAATCTCAAAAACAATTTGATAAAAGTAAATTTTTAATTGGTATCCAAGACACAAATAAAATTGTCTTTGATATAGGAAGAAACCCTGAACTAGAAAAGTCTTTTTTTGCTAATATTGCTTTAATTGCTGAATCAGATCATGGATCAATCCCTCAAGCTACAAATGACGAAGGGGATACAACAACAAAAGACATAGCATATGGACATAAAATTACTGATACTGAGATGGCGTTAAGACAAATACACGGTATACCTTTTATAGATAAGCAAGGAAACTTCATTCCTTTAACGCAAAACCAAAAAAATATTATCTTTAATAAAGATATGGAAATGCACCTTATGGAGGCTCGTAGAGCAGGATGGGATTCAAAGTTAAAAGCAATTGGAACTAGTTGGGAACAATTAGATAGTCAGTATAAACTTCCTTTAATGTCCTTAGCTTATAATCTTGGGGGTACTAATGCTGGAAAACAATTTACCAAAGTTTTAACAGCCGCAAAAGAAAAGAATTTAAATAATTTTGCTAAAGAACTAAGAAGAAAAGCTGGAGGAAAAAACACTAAGGGTATGGATAATAGAGTAGTAAGAGAATTACAGTATTCAGGACTTATTAAAAATAGTAATAGTGTAAAATCTTTTTTGCCATTGGCAAGTATTTAAGGATAAATAATGTCGTACAGTTATTTTGGTTGGGAAGATGAATTTAAAGGGTTAACTAAAGATACAAACTTTAGTGGCTCTGCTGAAGAAGACTCTAAACCTCAAGGATTAGGTTCTAAACCAAAAGTAGTAGAAACTTCTGAAGAAGAAGATACTCAAGAATTAAATTTATTTAGTATTATAAAACGAATAGCAAATAATTTTGCTGAGTCTGTTGATAATGATGAAGAGAGAATTGAGTCTGTTTTAACTGAACGAGAAGTAAAAGGATCTAATCTTTCAACTTTTAAAAAAACTAATGCATATTTAGCACAACAAAATGCTAAACAAGTAGCTAAATCTAATTATTTAAAAAAGATTATTAATGTAGATGTTCGTACTGATGTGTTTAACTTAACAGGAGATGAAGCAAACGAACCTGTAGACATAGCAATATTTAAAAATACAGCGACCTCTAACGGATCTGATTCTACGTTACAGTTAAGTAATGGTACTACTGTATCTTCAATGAAAAGAAGTCCTGCAGCTATAGATCCAAAAGCTGGTATAGAATATTACATAGAATCTCAATTACTTAATCAAACTCCTTTTAGTTTTATAGGAGAAATATCTCCTAAAGTTAACCATATTAGTGAAATAGAAACAATTAGAAATAGACTTGATGCAGGAGAAATTGTAGATTTTAGTGCTTCTGATACCTCAGAAATTCAAGGACTAAGTACTGAAGAATTGTTAGATAAGTATAATGACGGGGCTCCATTCTTTTTCTCTGATGATTTAAAAAGAGAATTAGGAGATGATTATAGAGCCTCTGCATCTTATGAAGAAAATATAGAAGCTCTACGTAACAAAGATTTACAAGCTGGACGACCAGGAGCTTGGGAGATAGCTAAACTTGCAGCCAATACTTTTATATATGATAAACTAAGTTTTGGAGAAACAGACACAACGAGTAATATTAAAGGTTTTCCTACTCTTGAAAAAGAAAGACCTCCGTATACATTTAGTGTAGAAGCTGGAACAAAACCCTACGAAGGAGGATTATCCTCTTATGGTGTAAATAGTATGTTAGATCTAGGAGCCTCTAATGTTACAGTAGGTAAGAGTTTACCTTTTGGGGCTACAGCAGAAGCTGGTACTTTAGAAGGACTAGAAAATATAAATAAATCTTACTTTAGAATGTTAGGACCAAATCAACTAGGAGGACAATATAACTACCGAGTATCTCCTTCTGAGTATGGTCTTGGCGGCAATGTAAACTTAGGAGATTTTGATGTTTCTGTTGACTATAGCAGTCTAGGTGGAGCTTCGGGGGGAGTTAAGTACGAAAAGAATTTAGACTTCCTTGGTGGTAACTTACAGTTCAAAGCTAATGCAGGATCAGACAGAGCATACGGAGCAGGTATAAACTTTAAACTACCTCTAGGAGGAAAATAATGGGGTTCCCTCTCGAACTAATAACTATGTTAGCTTCTACCCTTTTAGGCGGCTTTATGTCTATTTGGGGACAAGCTAACAAAACACGGGCAGAACGTGAAAAGATGCTTTTAAAAAGAGCAGAGTTTCAGAACAGAGCAGTAACTAGTGCCAGAGAATACGGCATGAAAGATACTCATTTTGCGTGGACCCGTAGAATAATTGCATTGTCTTCTGTTGGTGCAATTATTGTATTGCCAAAAGTAGCAGCTTTGTGGTATCCTGAAGTAGGAGTAGTAGTAGGATACACTGAAGTGCAAGGAGGATTTCTTAACTTCTTGTTTGGCCCGAATGAAGCAATTGTATGGAAAGCCGCTAGAGGCTTTGTAATTACTCCCCTAGACACACATCTCGTCTCAGCCATAGTTGGTCTATACTTTGGTGCAGGATTTACTAAGTAAGGTATATTAAAAAATGTCACAATTAATGCAAGGTCCCATTCCTGGGCAATCCTTAACAGATCTTCCTAAGAACTCCCCTTGGGAAAAACCATCCGAGTTAAATGAAGTTTCGGATGTAGTTAGGCACTATGTGGATAGGTTAGCTGACGATGAAGTAATGGATGATTTGTCTGTTGTATTTGAACTAGGAGGAGATTTAAAAACTATAACTGAAACTCTTATGATGACAGGTAGTATGAATGGGGTACATACAGTAGAGACGGGTATGTTAGCTGGACCAATTATAGCTTCATTTATTCATGCAGCAATGAAGAGTTATGGCATTGATGCTCCAGAAACTAATGTTGATCCTGAACAAAGATCTGAGAAAAGAGAATATGCTAGGGTCATAGCGTTAGTAAACAAAGCATTAGAAGACGAAGATCAAGGTAGTGACGACCCTGGAGTTGCTTTACTACAAGATATAGTAGCCGCTAATCCTCAAGAAGAAGAAGAGGCTATGCCTGTAGAAGCACCTCTTGAAGAAGAAGAACAACCACAAGGTCTTGGGTCACGCAGGTCAAATGGCGAAAGTTTAGAGGGAGAAGACTAATGGCAGATTGGCAAGCATTCGCAACTGCGTTCTTAACTGACTCAGCAAAGTACATTACAGAGAATAAAGATAGGGCTGCTGAGTATAGAGATAAAATTAAGGAACAAGCAGAAAAAAACAAATCTATTTTCTCTCAAAGAAAACTTGCAGCTAATAGTATACTGCAACAAATTAAAACAGCAGAGGGTTTGAATGCTAGTCCTGGCATGATTAGATCAGCTTTAGATTCTGGTGCTGATGGTGTTTTAAGATTGAACCAACAGTTAATGCAAATGAAAAAAGACGTAGAAGCTGGAGGTGGAAACTGGACTGCTGAAGCAGCTAAACTTAGAATAAATGTTCCTGAGTTCTTTACTAATATGCAAGGCCCACCTACTGAAGGCTATAAGGCTCAAGTGTACAAACAGTTTGGAGTTACTTCTGGGGAGATAGGTTCATCTAAAAAGCCAGAGCAGTCCATGTTGCGTACAGCATTAGGATTTAATGCAAAAGATTTTGTTAGGGCATCTCTTGATGAAGACAGTGCCTTTGGTACTGGGATGAGTACATATGATCTATCTCAGTTAGATGCTACCCTTCCGTATACACCCAGTGGTACAGAGCAAGGCTACATAACTTACAATGCAATTAATGAATTTAATTCACAAGCACAATCAAAGTCTTTACAAGCTATAAATAATCAAATGGTAAATGTTAGAAATAATCAGAATTATAGAAATGCTAATGCTTATATAGATTTGATAAATAAAGGAAATTTAAATACAGTTCCTGGTTTTATGGGAGCAACTAATTTTGGAAAATTAGATGCTGCTCAAAAAGCAGCACATAAACAAGAGCTATTAAAAGCACAAAGAAAAATAATAGATGACATACAATTTTCTAGTCTTAATGTTACTGTTGCTTCAGGAATAAAAATGTACGGAGATAAATACCTAAACGATCCAGGTATTGCTATGACATTAGATACTATTGGAGGAAAAGGATACAGTTCTAGATTTGGTGTACAATCAGTAGCAGACGATGAGCCAGGATCTGTTCTTACTTTAGAGCTTTTTGATGGAGTTATATCTGAAACTATTAATAACATTGGTGCTGACTTTCCTATAGATAAAGATTTTTCAGAAAGAGAATATACTATAACAGGAAAAAGAGGAGGAAATTATACTTTTAGATTTAAAGAGGATGGAATTTCATATGAAAGCATAACTATAAGAAATCCAGAAGGAAATGTAGTACAAACTATAACTGATCCAACAGACTTAAAAGTTCTTTCCTCTAATGGACAGAAGGAGTTCCTTACATTAGACAAATACGACTCATATGGTTTATCTGAAGATACAGAAAAAGCATTGGGAACAGGGACAGTAAATTTCAGAGATAGAAATATGGTTGTAGGAGATCCTCCTGTTATAATACTTCCTACTAAGTTAGCTGGTACTTCTCAAACGGATATAGCTGCTGGGATAGAAGTATTAGGGGCAGATTTAGAAAAATATAAAACGGAAGGTAACTTAGATTTAACAAAGATTAAGAAAGAACTTAAAGGTTGGTTATTAGGAAATCGTTCTCCTAAAAGTTTAAAAGAAGCAATTGGATCTTTTTCAGCACCAGAGGCAGACGGTCGTATAGATGCTTATGTTAGATCTATTATGGAACAACTAACAACGGATACTTCTGTGGATAATACTACTATCTCCGTTTCAGACAAAACTTCCTTTCCTATTGATGGTAGAGGCACATCTATGAACTTAATAGATAACAGTGTATCTCCATCTAAAATGGCTGAAGAAAAATCAGCTATAGAAAAAGCAGCTATGGAAAAAGCTATACAAGCTGCGCTGATTGAAGCAGTAAGAGCAGGAGAGATAGACAAAGCCAATGTGTTAGCTCAACAACTTGAAGACTCTACTGCTGGAGCAGATGGACAAATGTATTCTAGTTTAGTAAGAGAAGATCAAACTAGAGCAAAAGCTTTAGAAGATGCTCAAGCAGATTTAGGCTATCCTCCGAGAGAAGTTATTGTAAGTGATACGCCAGGGCCAAAGGTAGATGTCACTTCACCTAAATTTGAAGAGTACAATATAGTATCTAGACCCGATGTAAGTGTATCAGAAGATAATTTACCTAAAACTTCTTCGGCTCCAGGGCTAGGTGAAGGCACAATAAACATAGATGCTGCACCAGCTATTGAAACAGATGAACCTAGTTATGACGCAGATAAAGTTGTAATAGAAGAAGCAAAAGAATATAATAAAGTTATAGGATACTTAATTGATAATATTAAACCCAATACCACTCTTGGTAGATTAATCAAAAAGAATCCTGATAAGTTAAAAATAAATAATTCTCAACTTCGTAATATGATTGTAAAAGCACTAGGTGGTACTAATGCATTACCAAAAAGTTCAAAAGAAAGAAATGCATTAGTAGACAAATACGCAAAAGTCTATATTGAAGGAATAACTAACTAATGACAAGTTTATCCCAAGAAGAGCTTTCCGTCAGAGAAAAATATGGACTTTCTACTAAACCGTTTAATTTAGAGGAAAGTTTAACTGAAGGCATAGATGGCAGTGTAGCAGTTGTTGAAAATACTTTTGATGATGAAGAACTAAAAGTTAGAGAAAAATATGGATTATCTACCCCTGTCTTAAAGAAAGATCGGCCTAATGGTATTCATCAAGTAGAAAATGTTCTTGATTTAGGAGGCTCCCTAAAAAAAGAAGATTTAAAACGTCCTGAGTATTCAAAAATTATTAGAGACTTTATGGTTTCTCGACAAGGTAAAAGATATCAAAACAATCGTATTAATAGAATTTCTGATGAAGAAGTAATTGACGATTACTTAGAACACATGAGATTTTTCTCTACTAACAGTGGGTCAACTGTAGGTGAGTTAGCTTGGATGCGAGATGCTGATGAAAAAGACAAGTTAGCTGCACGAGATGCATATCAACTCTTTGATAAGATGGGTAATGTTTTTACTACAGGTTCTTTTGGAGATAAAGTTGATGGTGTATGGGACTATGTCAATGCTCAATTTAGAGATCCAACAAATTATTTAGGTTTGGCTACTGGTGGTATAGCAAGAGTAGGAGCTATGGGTCTTTCTGCTGGAGCCAGAGCACTTGTTAAGAAAGCTGCTATAGATGCAGGTCGAAGTGTTATGCTTCGTAAAGGTAGTAAAGCTGCTGTAGCTAAAGCTATGCGAGAAGCTGGAGAACAAATGGCTTCTAGGATGAGTAAACAAATGGCAGAGTCTGCTCATGGTAAGCTATTAAGATCTCAAGCAGTAAGAAAAGCTAAAGTAATAGAAACAAAGAAGATTAAAACTGCTGCACGAGATGTATATTTAAGAAGTTTAAAAACAGATGCCGTAAGAAAGTCATTGTATGCAACAGGTGCTTTAGACGGTATATTAGCTGTGGCTCAAGATGCAGGGTATCAACAAGCCTTACTTGAGGTCGAAGCTCAAGATCAATACTACTATGGACAAAGTGCTGCAACATTTGGTCTAGGTTTAATAGGTCTAGGGGCTCAGGTTGGTGCAGGAGCATTGCGTAAAAAGTTTGGTAGACGTTTAGGCGGTGAACTTTCTGAAGCAGAAAAAAAGTTTATGCCTGAAATATCTGCTGGTAAATTAGAATCTAAGCTAGACCCTATTTATGATTCTAAAAACCCTAAAAAAATAGTAGGATACAAACCTCTTGAAGGATTGAAGGGAGGATTAGAAACACAAAAAGCTGTTGATGAGTTTGTAGGAAAGGCCTCTGCTAGAGCCCGATCTAATATTAGAAATACTGAATTGTTTTTATCTAGTCCTACCACATATTTGAACTCTCCTTCTTGGAAGAAAATTAAAAACAAAAGCAAAGAAGGATTAGACACTGAAATTGGAGAAGCTTTAATAAGTGTTATTAATACGTGGAAAGATAAAACAAAAAGGGGTTCTAATTTAAAGGATGCTGATGGCAAGCCCATGACTAGGGCAGGTATTAATAATGACTTACTTAAAACTATACTATTAGGTAACTTAGATACGTATGATCCTAGCAAGGGCGTAGATGGCGTTGGCGGTTTAATGAAAGTATGGTTAAAAAATTCTGGAGGTGTTCGATTACACAAGGATACTAAGGCAGCACATTTCTTTTCAGATATGATACAGTTTACTTCAGATAAACAAATCAATCAAATAGCTAGAGCACTAAAAGCATCAGGATCAGATGTAGACGTAGATGGCCTAGGTAAGGTACATAAAGTTAAATCTGCGGTAGATAAAGCA
>Ga0115555_1002878_pt1 | contig 11335 bp, 14 predicted proteins | sample COGITO_mtgs_1104_2_FD_87285 | JGI IMG/M metagenome (GOLD analysis project Ga0115555, IMG submission 87285) | Pelagic marine microbial communities from North Sea - COGITO_mtgs_110407 | ecosystem: Environmental > Aquatic > Marine > Epipelagic | place: Germany:Helgoland, sampling site Kabeltonne...
CGGCGTTCATAGTAAAACTTTCAACTTCAGTCAGGGCCCCCTTTTCGCCGAAAAAGCCCCCCGCCTCCCTTTTTAAAGTTGCCCGGTTTTTTTTTGGCCCCTTTCCCCCCCCCCCCCCATATACACATCGTCGACTTCGACCCCATAAAGCTCCATCCACGCCTTGTCGTCTGGCAGATTATACTCCACATCCACTTCGCCGCTCACAATCAGGTTGAAAAAATGAACCTTCTCATTCTCGCCAATTAATTTTGTTCCCTTCTTGAATTCGACAGGGTTGGCAATTTGTACCAAGCTCGCTGCATGATGAATCGATAGTCCCTTGAAGAACATGATGTGCTCGATGCTCTCCATGAGGGTCGTGGCGGTAAAATAGGTGCTATTTGCTACAGGGATTTTAAAGGTGGATTCAGGACCCAAGCCTCCTGGAGCCCGTTTTAGGCTGTCTGGAAAAGTGACGCTGCTATGACAGTGCCCAATCCTTAATTTTTCTTTCGATTCTTTGGTCAAATTCTCCGCAATATTTTTGATGATTTGGTCCACCTTCATAGGGTCGAAATGAAACAGATCTAAAAAGCTTATTTCCGAAGTGGCAATCTGGTCCACAACCCACCGGAACTCTTTCTTTCTACTATCGCTCAGTATCTTCTGACTGTACATATCTTCGATACGTTGGACATCTAGCGTCTGCCCAGCGCAAAATACCATCTTCTTGCCATCCATCTCAACCTTGAAGCCAATGGAAGGAGAGCTATGCAAATTATAAAAGAAGTCGAAAATCGCTCCCATGATCTTCATGCTGCTCCCAACCTCGACCTTTCGGAACTTGTGGCTCTTGCGAATGCTTTCACTCGGGAGGCCAGAGAGAGCACTGTACTTCTCAACGAAGCTGTTGTGTATAGTGGTCGTAGCGTGCACTGTAACCTCCCCCTCGTGAAGTAGCTTCTGTAATGTTCCGCTGCCGAAATCTCCATGAGAAGTGGTTAAAATGACATTACTGATTAGCGAAAAGTGGATTCCCATCTCAATTTCGAGCCTGGCACTGCTATAGGCGGGCGGATTAACGAGGATTCCTCGCCGGTTGATCCAGATTACGTAACCGCTAGAGAGGGAATTGTGGTCAAAGCCGTTGCCGTTTCCAAGACACGTCACGCCAAAGAGAGGAGGGTTAATAGGGTTCACGTGGGGCACAAAGTTGAGTAGATCAGGAAGGACGAGTACACTACTGATCTCCACTCGCCGACTGTCTTCGCTCGATGTATAATCTCTCTTCTCCACGATTTTGTAGGCGCCGCCGTACTCATTCTCACTGCTGATGCGAACCCTTTGTCCCGGGTTGTGCTCGTCAGAAAGGAATATAATGCCCTTCTCGTCCAAACAAGTGATTTCGAAAAGCCCCTCAAACGATAAATCACACGATGGTGAGGATTCCAAGGATCTTAAATAGTCTATTTCGGTCGTAATTTTAGGTATCGTCTTCTCTATCCACATAATATCGTCAAAATCCACCTCCATCTTCGTGAGGTCTTCCTTGTTGACTGGGTAGAGGGAGTTTTTAATCACGCTTTGCATCATTTCTTTCTGTAAAGCGATTATCGGGAAGCAAAAAGAGCGTGTGAGGAATCATTATAAGATCATTCGCATCACTCAAATTCTGCACCTCACTTAGCAGTCGTCCTTGGAAGATAGAGATTTCACTTACCTCTTTCTCGTTGTAGCAGATCAAAGTCATGGGAGTCGTTCTCTTTAGTATAATCTTGCAGTACAAGGCGATAAGCTCAAACTCTCCCAATGAAACCCCTAAGTGCTGATCCAAATTCGGTGCAAGCTTTGACGTCGGCACAATATAGAACTTTGGCATCGGCAACCCAGACTCTAGGATATCCTTCAGAGTCTCACACGGTGAACCGACCTGAATCGGACCTATGTAGGTTGAGACGTAGATGGCACCTTGCGGGAACCTGCACGTTTCCAGAATTCTCTTGCTTTCCTCAGGTACCACCTTTATGGTCAGTGACGGGCGCTTCGGTTTCTCGCCATTTGAATTTGGTGGCCGTGGCGTGACGGAGTCAAGGGGACTCAACGATTGTCCGACAACATTTTCACTCCTAGCGTCGGCATGCTCGTCGACCTCTTTAACAACACTCTGATTGACTTTCTGCAGGCGAACGAAGCTGCGCGTCCGGTATGACCTCTTTCGATATTTGTCTGGATTTATGAAGGGGGTCGAAACCGAGGACATCTGGCGGTTTAGACGGGTAGGAGCTGCAGCTTGGCTCACCAATGATACATTCCTCTGGGAGCCGTTGCTGTTGTTTTTGTCAAAGGGCATGGGCGAGTTGGGTGCAGAATTGGGCTGAGAAGTTCCTCGGATTGACACATTGCTAGGGGTCAAGGGCTCATCCCCGATGTGATTGCCGCCAACACTGTCACTGAAACTATCAACGAGGTCATCTTCTGCAGAGTTAATCTCGCACTCAAACAATCTAATCTTCTCGTCGGTTGCCTGAGCAATTTTCAGTTTCTCCTTCACTATCGAAATGTCAACTGCACTACTTATGAAAGAGTTTGTCGTAGATTCAGCAGTTGACGCAATGTCGACGATATTGACATTATTTTCAGGCATACCGGAGGGATCGCCTCTAAACAACAGGAAGAAGGGACAAATGACGAGGAAAAGAAGACAACGTTGACTGGTTATATATATGGTGGTAGCGTGAAAAAAAGAGCCAGGTTTGTTTCCAATAATAATTCTGGTCCGGTGCAAAGCAATGGCCGAAACAAAAAATACTGGATGAATAAAGGGGCCCTCTTATTCATCAACTGTTGAGGATTTTCCTCTCGTCATCCCGTCGTCCCATGTCACACAAAAAATAAATAAATGCCATTTTTGGGGGCGTTTGTCTCATTTTTTTCCCCGAAAGAAGAAGAAGTGAGTCCGAGAAAGAGGAAAGAAAGAGCACTGAGTGAAAACTTTTTTTTGAGGCACATCAACAAGTACCTAAGTGAACGAACTCTTGGGGTTCAGCATCGGAAGGGAGGCAGGTAGACAGGAGGCAGGGGAGGATACGCTAAAGGTAACTTGGTGCGATGCCGAAACTTTCTCCGACCGAATGCAAGTACGAAACGAAGGATGACATGGGTGAGCTCGAGGGTCTTAGTGAACGGCTTCAATCAGATCTCCGTCGTAATATTCGTGTCATCGGCAACTTTCCCATCTTAAGTGACAACTGGTGCGGCATGGCGGAGACACTTACGAGTGAGTACTTATTCGCGATTGCATTCCCCCCCTTTGTGCGTTATTAACTATCCTGAAAGCAATCTATGTGCTAACTCTTGAATTTCTTCTGGGGATTTCACTTGTGAATTTCAATTCATATGACCGGCCCTCAATTTCGATCTGTTTTCTCCCCCCTCTACCCCTTTCTTATTAATAGGAATCGCCAAAGTTTCTGACGCTGAAGCGAAACTACCCAAATCCTCAGAATCAGCTACATTATGGGAGTGTGAAGAGATTGCGCTCCGTTTTGTCCTTGAGGACGGCAAGCTGAACCTGTGCCTCCGCAATATGGTCGAGTACAAGACCTTTGAGCGAGAACAGAGAGAGCTGGAGAATTCAGGGATCAGACAAGAGCTTATTGGGTTCATGGACAAATTTGAGACTGGTCTAGGTGCTATTCTGAAGAATGCTTGGATGCATGTTGAGGCTGTCCAGACGACGGATCTTCCTTTGTTGATCAATTTCAGTTCAAACATACTTCAAAACAGTCTCGATCACCCGGATTTTGTTCAAGAGGTGAGCAGCACAGACAGCGATGGCCCTTTGCTTGGAAATAATATCCACTAATACTCCATATCAAATTCCTCTCTGCTTGGCTTAACCAACGGAACACCACCTTTATTGATTAATTCCAGCGAATTGACGCCAAGACCTTTGGAAAAAAACAGGAGGTTCTAGTGTTCTATTACATTTGCGGAATAATGAGGCAAATTGACGAGATCGGAGAGGACAGGATCATGCCTCTTATAAAGGAGCGAAAGATCATGTCGCTGATGTTAAGCTTTCTAAATTCTTGGTCTGATTCCATGGACGACGATGCCCTAATTGTCGGAGCAAGGGCCTTGTCGCTAATCATCGATACTGAGGACTTCCAGACTTACAAGGAAGCCTACATTGGCGACGAAGACAGACAGGTGCTTGTTGACATGGGAGAGGAGGAAAATTGGCTAGAGGAAATTGTGGACGACGACGATGTCAGGAGGAATTCCCGGCCACTGATGGATTTGGTCAGAGAGAGCAGGCGAAGACAGAAAGATATTTAATGCATGCGCCCCGAGCGTTTACTACTAGCACAAAAAAAAAAAATTCGCATTTCATGTGTGAGGATGCAAGTGTTACCGATAAATGTTGCGAAAAAAACACCCCCCACATTTTTTGAAATTATTAGAAGTAAAAATTTATTAGTACCATTTGCCATTTGGCAATGAAATAAAGAGATTCTCACGTCTTTTTCTCCTCCTCCTCCATACCGGAATCATCCTCATCAGAACTGCACTTGAGTGGGCATTCACCCTTTTTGTCACCAAAGACGGAGATGATATTCTTCCAATCGTCCATGACAGCGCCAAATACGGGAATTAGGTCTTGGGTCTCGCATCTGTTGAAAGTTATTCTGCGTGGGCCAGGCTTGGATGATAGAGTTACCTCAATCTTATACATTTCCAATTCTTTTCTTCCCATGACTAAGCAGGTAACAAATGTTTGTTAGAATGATTGGTAGGGGTGGCCCGAACTCAAGCGGGCGACTAGCTAAGTTCCAATGTACACTTACCACAAGGAATATTCATAGGGTGAAGCTTCCAAATTTCCTCGTCACCTAGGCCTGAATTCAGGGCATCAAAAACGGCGATAGTGTTGTAGAGGCTCTTCGTATCTCTCATTTCCTTCTTCTCCAGGGCTTTGAGATTCTTTATTTTCCCCGTGGTAACGGCAAATATATCTTTGGCAAAAATGTCCACTTCATCCTCTTTGTGTAGACTGATTGTTACAAGACGCCCATTGGGCTTCAAGACGCGGTGCAACTCAGCAAAGAGGTTGTGGGTTTGGGTGATGCCATCATCATAGCACATGATCGTGTCAATCAAACTTTTGTCGATGATAGCGTCAAAGGAGCTATCCTCATAAGTCATGTTTAAACCGTCCTCCACTTCCCACTTCATGTGGGGAAACTTCCGACGCTGCTGTTCAATTACCAGCTGTTTTTGTCATAATTGGAATATTGGAATATAAAACAACCAGCCAAAATATCCGGTCGAATCAGCCAATTCAACGCATGCGCAAGAGACACAAGGGTAAATCGTAGCAAGATTTGCGTGGTTAGAATTGCTGTTATTTTTGTATAGTAGTATAGTATCATGTCAACCATCGATATCAATTGCGTCGGCCGATAATGGAAAGACTGAGAGGATGCTGCTAGAAACAAAGTTCACCTTGCAGGCACAGTTTGCTGGCCAAAATAGCGTGAGCGTGCATACAATGCACCACCCAGTTCCACCTCACCTCACAGGAATCCATATGGATTGCGTTCGTGAAACCGCTCGCGTCCATATCTGGTGACAAGGGTGCATTTCCACATCCGACAACCAATATCCGTGCTCTCTTGGGAACAAGCTCAGTCACAATCCCTTCCAGTTGATCCCAACCAACCATCCAGTCGAAGGGATCATCTCCGAGACCATCATTATGATAGCGCTCAGTCCAATATTCCTTAACACCATAACTTTGTGCCATGTGGAATGTCCCTCTTTTTAAAAGAGTTCTATTTGATTTATGATATTTTTCGTGTCTGCTTTCTCTGAAGCCTCGCAAAAGACAACAGGGGTGTAAGAACGCCAAGGGGGCCGGGGGGGGTTATAGTGGGATCCAGGCTAAATTGTTTCTTCAGATTCAAAGACAAAGAGAGCCTGGGCCTGGGCCTGCGGCCTGAGAGCCTGTAGCCCAAACCTGAAACCTACCTGACCCTCCAGTTCAGCAGCAGCTGCTCACTGGCACTATTCTAGCCTGTACATCAACCGGTTTTAATTACAAGGTAAATAGCACGTACTCGCACCAATTTGCGCAGTTAGATCCCAAATGACGCACATGAAAGCGAGAATAGTGTTTTTAAGCTTCTCTATCCTGACGCAACTCAACTCAATTTGCCCAAGTTTTAAGGGCGTTTGTAGCCCCCCCCTCGGCTCCAAGGTCGCAATTTTCGCACAGGGGTCTCATATTCTCTGTTCACGGCCGGATACATCGAATAAATCGTAACTAACCCCTCCATCACCTCCAACCCCTTCCTGCACATCTCCTCCTGCACAACTCCCTTTCATATCCTTTCCCTACCGACAATACATTTTTCCCTACAACTTTTTTTTCACCGTTTCATCCCTCAACATCTAATCATAGACACAGCATGAAATTCTCTCTTCTCGCTTTGGCCTCCCTGGGCGCCTCTGTCCAAGGTTTTGGAGATCACTCCGGAGATCCCATGCAAAACCCATGCACCAAAGATTGCCCCCACGCCCCTGGCCACTGCGAGGAGGCCTTTAGCATGGCTAATGGAGGATGCGCAAGCGATTGTCCCGACGATTTCAAGCATATGGTGGCTTCGGCGCTAGGCTGCGATGGAGGGGAGCAGACCATGTGTCAAATTTGCGATGAGAATGGCGCCAGTTCCTGCTTCTCTGACGGCGTTTTCCAGGAACACCTCGCCGAGCTTGGTTGCGATGCAGCCAGGGACTGCGGACCTTGCTACCCCCCTGCTGCCGGTGACGACGGTGCTGCCGGCGACGACGGTGCTGCCGGCGACGGCGACGACGGTGCTGCCGGCGACGACGGTGGTGCCGGCGACGACGGTGGTGCTGCTGGATGTATCGTTCTTAATGTGCTTCCCATTCCTGACCTCACGGAAGGGACTTGCTGCACTGGCCTTAATGCTGCTGCAGGGGCCCTCACCATGGGAGGAGACATGACCATGTATGTTAGTGCAGAAACCTGCTCGGGGGAATGCGGAGATGCTCACACCTACGCCATCAACACTGCACACGCTATGGGATTGACCGCTTCCGATGTGCCCGATATGTGGGCTGGCGCTTGCGCTATGGCCACTGGCGGCGGCGGCGGCGGCGGCGGGGGAGCCCCCGATACCCCTGCCCCCACTCAACCTCCAGCCGTTACCCCCGAGGACTTCTGCATGGGGTTGGCCATGTCTGCTGATGGGGGGAATACCGAAATTATGGCGGAGTGCATGACAGCCATGACTGGTGGAAATTCCCTTCTAAGTGGTGCAGCCTGCGGAGAGGCTGCTAATGGTAATCTAATTCTTGTGTTGAATGAGGTTTCAACCATTTGCGGAGAACCAGAACCAGAACCAGAACCAGAACCAGAACCTGGGTTCTCGATGACTCCTAGGGACGATTTCGTCCAGTGCGCCATTGACGGTGGTCTCGATGTCCCGAGCCTCTCCGCACCTGTCCACTGCTGCATTGAGATGCTCATGGCGAATGACCTTAGTAGTTTAGAGGAAACGGGGCTTCCTGACACTTGCCCCTTCGTCCCCCCCCAGATGCCCCTTCCTGGTCTCGTCTTCACTACCAGTAACTGTCAGATGCTTCTAGGTATGGATGCCAACGCCCAGCAGATGGTTGAGTATTGCGGAGTTACAGATCTGGTTGAGCTCTGCAATGCCATGCCTCTTTTCATGGGACCCAACGCCTGCTGGGACGGACTTTGCACTACCTACTGCGACGGAGTTCCCGGTGGTTGCGTTTAAGACGAGAGTGTTATTATAGCTCCCCCTCTCTTGGGGAACCAGTACTTCAGGGAGTTTCGACACTCGTCTCTCTTGTAAGATTAGAACAATTATTTCGTGGCTTGGGATTGGTACGGACGGAACGGTTTTTTTCCCAGTATAATACAAAAATAAAAATAAAAATAAAAATTAGCCCGACACATACACACACGCACACACAAAAAAAAAATTAAAGACTTTTCACCGAAAACACATCACAATCAACTTAAATCTACATTTGGTCATTTTCGCGAATCAGTCACATCCCCGTGTTTCCCTCAAAGAAAAATTCATCGTCGTCGGCATTGATGTCATCATCGTCATCTTTGTGTTCGAGAACTCTACCACCGTCCCCGAGAGCCTTTGCATCTTGCCTGGCCTCAATCTCTTGATCTAACAAATGTGCTTCCTGTTCCAGATTTCGCGCTTCCTCCAGCAGCGCAATAACTCGCTTCTGCTGCATTTTCATACGCATCATCATGCTGAAAGTCTGGTACTCGCCCAAATTCAATACCATGTCGACAAGTTGCTCCAAGGTTGTCGGATTGAAAAAAAGTAAGTAAGACGGGTTGGACGATTGACCATTTTTGGTCTGAGAGCTGTCGTCGGAGTCACTTGATTCACTTTCTTCGAAATCATCCTCGGCTGGGATCACGCCTGCCCTCTCCTCTTCCTCACGCTTCAGGCGCTTCAACACACGCTTCTGTGCTTTTCGGACCTGTCGCATCATCTCCTCCATCTGTTTTTTGTGGCGGACAAGATCTTCCTTCACAAGCTTGTTTATAGTGAAAACAAGCTATGGAGAATTGAGTGGGTTGAATTAGTGGAAAAGTACAAGTTGGTGAAGTTGTTTCATTATCTCATGATGACGAAAAATCGATACGAAAAATTCTACGACGAAACCTATCGTCGCTTTCCTAAACTGCGAGACCTCAACCCCGATACCATCATCACAAGCTTACCTCTTCATTTGAGTTGAATCCCTCCTCCACACTGAACTGATCAACCTTCTGTTCCAGCACCTCCTTGTATTCCATGTAACAGTTAAACTGCTCTACTGTCTCCCCCTCGTTTCTCATCTCGTCAAAGTTCTGGTTAAAATGACCAAGATTGGCCTCGAAGAAGCTGTTCATATCATGGTTGATGGTCTTGAAGCAGAAATTCACAAAACGGTGGACTAAAGTGGCATCGTGTTCGGCATTAGCAGGAGGCGATGGCTTGCAAGAATCGCCCCTAGAACCACCATCACCTTCACAACCCTTCGCTTCCATGTGTTGGTTACAATGGGGTGTCCTCGAAAGATTTCTTCCGGGAGCACTGTATTAAAAGTAAGTTGAAATGTGAGTTTTGGTTATTTGGGGAAACAGAAGAATTGATGTCGCAGAAGTGGTAAAACCCTCCTGAAAATTCTCTAATTTAGCTGGCTTTGAGCTTTGACAACTTGGGATTATTGATTGAATCTCGAAATCTGATCTCTGTGTTCAGTGGGTTTCTGTGACCTAGAATCTATTAGGCTGGGACAAAATAAAAAATCACCATGTACACCATCGATCGCACAATGGATCGGGCTTTCAGAGTGCAACAGGCTGCTGCTTACAAGGCTATGTTGGATGAACAGGTTATTGAGAACAAAGCGTGGAGAACAGCTCATCCCCCAGACTCTCGAGAAGTGACCGGCGTGGAGGAAGTGCCTTCTCCAGTGAGAACATCCCCGTTCCGCACAGCAATCGCCCACGGGGGGGAGATTATTAGGAATGTTCACGATCAAGCAATTCCCAACAACTTCCAACTGACAGAAAATACTGAGTCGAAACCTCCAAAGCAGCCATTATATAGGAAAACCTACGCGCACGGTGGCGACATAGTACACGACAAGTCCTACTACTACAAGGAAGAGGACTTTGACAAGAAGTACAAAGGAGGCCAGTGGATGTCTCCCGAGGAGAAGCAAAGCGAGTGGAACAAGCAGCGTCGGCAAATTGAGCTCAGACGACAGTTGGACGAGCAACGACAGGAACAAGAGTACTACAAAAAGAAGGTAATGATCGAAGAAATCGAGAAAATTGGCCATTTCTCTAAGGGGACTTACAGCAAGCTGGATGATGGAGAAGAGGATTTGATGACTTTGCGGGAGGCTCAGGCTGAGGTTGAGGTTGTCGGAAATCTTTCGCGGCGATTCGACGAGGCCGTCAGCGGTGCTGTCAATGAAAACGAAAAAAGGAAGGATACGGAATATCAACACCCCCAACTCGACGAGAAACTCTTGGAGATGGAGAGAGCTAATCAGGAGAAACTCAGGGAGAACAAGGCGACTGTCGATGGCCTTAGGACTGTCATCGACGGACAGGAAGCGGAAAGAGAGGTTCATATCGCCGAGCTCGAGAGCTTGAGGACACAGTTGGCAGGAATCAAGGCTGGGCAGCAGTTCTTCCTCGAATCTTTGCAGGCAGGCGGCGATCCGTTCGCAGATATTAAACGCGATCCTTTTTCTCCGATCAAGAAACGAAGAGACAGAGCGAGGACCGTCACAAGAATGGAAGAGCCGGGGGAAAGCACGCAGCTTAAAGCAAGGAGCGATTTCGTCCCATTGAATACTATGGAGGGTTCGAGTGACATGATGAGAGCAAAATTTGGGCTTGAGCTAAATGAGGACCAGCATGCTGTTGTTTCGAGCGGACTCTTGGGCAGCACTTTTGGCCTCAGTTCATTCGAGAAGGGTTTGAACTCGCACTGCGATTATGAGGCTAGAAAGGAGGAATTCTTAGAGTCGTTCTTGCGGGCGTTCCAAGAGAATGCGTAGGCCAATTAGCTCCCCATGCTGAAGTCGACGAGCGATGCTACGTAGTTATATTTCAAAAAGCATTGCGTAGGTTTAGCGGCTTTATAATTATTTGAAGAGTCCCTCCTCTTCGAACTATCTTCCTTGGTATCTTTGAAGATACTTTTATCCAAAAAAAACAAAACATCCCAACCTTCGACTGTGCAACAACCTCTGATATTTACTGTTGGTTAGAACTTAATTCCCTCGTGTTAACGATGAAAAAAACGGGTGGGATCATTACAGACATTCCATTATCGTTGCTATTTTGCGATTTTACAATGGGACGAGTGACAACACTCATCAGAGGGACACCTTATTGGCAGTTTAAATTTATCTTTTCAACTTTTTCCAGGCATAAAATCGTTTTAACGGAAGAATTTATTCACGGAAGTATAATCCACTTTTCTTCTTTTAGAGTAGCTGTAGTATTAATACCATATCTAAAAAATCAAAATAAAATCAAACAGCAGGGTCCTCCTCATCACCTCCAACACCTTCATCATCGTCATCGTCCTTCCCCTCCTCTTTGTTCTCTCCCCCCCCCCCCCCCCCCCCCCCCCCCCCCCCCTCACACCCCCCCCCCCCCCCCCCCCTCGCCCGCCGCGCGCTCTCAGTCCATCCCCGGCGGCACGCTCTTCTAACGGCTCTTCTAACGGCTCTTCTCAGTCCATCCCCGGCGGCA
>Ga0115555_1002880_pt1 | contig 11333 bp, 9 predicted proteins | sample COGITO_mtgs_1104_2_FD_87285 | JGI IMG/M metagenome (GOLD analysis project Ga0115555, IMG submission 87285) | Pelagic marine microbial communities from North Sea - COGITO_mtgs_110407 | ecosystem: Environmental > Aquatic > Marine > Epipelagic | place: Germany:Helgoland, sampling site Kabeltonne...
ACCACAACCACAACCACAACCACAACCACAACCACAACCACAACCACAACCACAACAGCCCCGATAGTGTGACTTACCACAACACCAACCGTGGATCTAAATCTCTGATGCTGTTCTTGGACCCTACCATCAGTGATGCCACTGGGATGACCTTGGAGGAGGTAGCGGCCTCAGATAGCCATGAGATTATTGACTTGATGATCGGCAGCGCCAACGGCGGGACAGATTTTGTCATTCCTGCTTACCCTGCTGGCGGATACGCTGTGGAGTTTTACGAGGTGAGTGCAGTGGTTACTTCTTTTCACGACAACTAGTAAGTGATCTAACACGATTTTTGACATTTTTTTGCACGCTTCCTTTCCTTACGTAAAGCCCGGTACGGACTATACCGAACTAGCTCTGACCCAAGGAGGCATTGACAAGTCGAATGTCCACTACCGTATCCCCCATGACGCGTCAAACGCCATCTCGGACAAATACGACACAATTGTCGGTCTGGGTGGCGGAGACGTTGATTTGTGTGATTGGGATACAGAGGAGTATTGCACCAGCTCAACTGGTGTGGGTACAATGTACTGGTGGAAGACGTTCGATCTCTCCTACATTACAGAGAAGACGCACATCACTCGTTATGAGCCACTCCTGGACCCGGATACACTGAAACGGACTCACCACCTTCTCATCTATGAGTGCGGTAACATGGAAGAATACATTGATTATGACGGCATTGGGTACTCTCCTACGGCTCCTCGCGAGGTTGAAGCTTGCAACGTTGCGGCCCCTATCGTCGTTTGGGCTGTTGGTGGCGGTCCGTTTAACTTCCCGGAGGAAGCAGGGTATCCCATCGGACCAGGATTTGGCAAGTATTTTATGATTGAGATGCACTACGACAGTCCTCCGGGAGAACCTGCCAGTAGAGATACGAGCGGTGTCAGGCTGACGACGACCACAGACCTGCGTCAGCATGACATTGGGGTTATTTACTCCGGAAGCCTGCTGAGTGACTTTATCACGATCCCCCCAGGGAAAGAGTCTCATGATCTCCATGGCTACTGTACTAGCGAGTCCACTTCTCAGATGATTCCGGATGGTGGCACTAATATATTCGCCGTCTTGCTTCACAGCCATCTTGCTGGCCGCTCTATCGTACTCGAGCACGCCAGAGGGGATGAAGTTCTTGAGCCTATAGCCTACGACGTTCATTACGATTTCAACCTGCAGGATATAAATCCTATTGCCCCTACCAGGAAGTTAATGCCTGGAGACGACCTCAAGGTTACCTGCAACTATGATACAAGTGACCGTTCTTTTATCACGTATGGTGGTTTGGGTACTTATGATGAAATGTGCTTGGCTTACCTCTATCACTACCCCCGGACTGAACTGTCTGCTTGCCTCTCAGGTCATGTCTCCCCTGGAGTACACTTTGGATCAAGCATCAATACCGATGCACAGCCTGTCTTATCTAAGCAATTTGTTGAGCCTACAGCCTTTCCCAGTGTCTTTACTGGGCATCTCAACTGCGACTGTGGAGAGTGCCCTGAGGTTCTCAGTGTTGGAGAGGAAGTGGAACAAAATGTCCTTGGTAGTGGAGCGAACGCTCTTGTAATCGGGGGTATGACTTTGGCACTGGTAGCGGTCGTGGCCGCTGCAATTGTTTGAGTAACTTGTTTTTGGGGTATGACTTCGGCACTGGTAGCGGTCGTGGCCGCTTCAATTGTTTGTGAGTAAGAAATGATTTGAGGAGGGAGCATCTCACACACACGAGACATTTTTGAACGGGTTAATTTTTGGATAGAAACCTTTTGTTTGGATTAGAAACCTTGTGCACACGTTAAAGAAACGCCCTCAATTATAATGCAAATTTTACCAACCCCTGGAGAAGATAAATCAGCACAATGTACCCAGGGACAGTGGATACGAAAACAAGGGAAAATTTTTTCGAAAGGAAAAGAAAAGGATAAACAACCCTTGTGAATCCGTAAACTGCGGCAAGAATAGCAAGCGACCCTCTCGCATCATCCACCAACAAAGCATTCAACCAATACAGAGGAATGAAGAATATAGCTTGCTCGTGAGCATTCCCAAATCCCCTGTCACCGGCAAGAGCAAGAACATCATCTTTGTTGTAGTACTTGGTGTCAATGAAGCTGACTTTCTTTCCCTTCGAATTTCTTCTCTTTATCTTCGTTAGATAAAGCTTTGAGAAACTTTGAAAACTCATCAACAATACGAGGCAACCAAGGTATATTAAAAACCCTATCACTGGGTTTTTTAGCTCATCTGGAGTTGGAGACATGGCGCCGGTGGTGGCGTACGGTGTACACCAGATCTTCAGAAGTGTGATGAGTTCGATTAAATCGACGAAATGTTCGAGAAGGCCGATCTATTGAGAAAATGTCTGTTTTTATTTAAACCTCCGATTCTTCTTATTATGCCTCAGCCGGTACAGAGATTCATTTTTCGAGATCCTTGGTATATTTTTATCTTTTCTTTTGCCCAATGCGGAGCTCTTCTATTACTATCTCGCGTGATTGGTACGTGGCTACTTCTACCGAGGTTGAGGCGCTATTCACTTCTTTGAGAGCCGCCACCAGCTCCACGCTACCCGGCCTCCTGGCGGCCGCAAAGAATTTGCAGCTCGCCGAGGTCGATTTCCGAGCCCTCGAACAGCTCCTAACCTCTCTTGAGATATTATCTGTGGCGGCTGTGGCGGACTTCCGCGAGCACCTCTTTCGTCGCTCTCAGAACCCACCCATCAAGCCGGTCTTCAAATTCGGGTATGGCTCCAACATCTCGCCAGCTTTCCTGCGCAACAAGAAAGATCTCGATCCGATCTACTATCTCCGTGGAGCTCTGAAGGGCTTCTCGCTGTCTTTTCCCAAGGGTAAGGGCATCGACTACGTGGAGCCGTCTTTCGCAACTTTAAGGAGAGACCCCGAGGGAATGGTGCACGGCGTGGCTACTTTGCTTGATGAAGTGGACAAAGATAAACTTGACCAACAAGAACGCGGATACAAGGTCGAGGTATGCAAGTTGTTGGTTTACGATTCCGACGAAGCTGTGGACGTGGAGGTATACGTGCCAAAGAATGAGAGGCCGGCAGGCGACCCTCACCCCCAAGGCTGCTGTTCGGAGCGCTACCGTGACATCCTCGTCAATGGCGCCGAGGAAATGAAGCTTTCGACTGATTGGGTCGCCAAGCTACGTGATCTTCCTGTGTATAAACCTTCAACTGAGCTGCTGCTTGCCCGGACGAAGCTGCCGCCGGTTGAATCACTTCCCACTATGACCATCACCGAGCTGGCGGCGCTTCCCTCCTACAGCTCCTCGTGCGGGCTAGTCTTCGAGGTGAATCCACCTTTCAAACTGATGAAAGGCAGGGACGTGACGATTCGGAACTCGCTGCATGCGTCAGGAGTGAACATCGACACAAACGACAATGGCGGGCGTTCTCCCTTCCCTGTGCTAGCGGAGATGGAGCCTAAGGTTCTTGAGTACTGTCTCTGCTACAGAGATAGGTTCAATAGAGGTGGAGCTCCGGTGGCGGCGCTAAGAGAGTTCTGGGGGGAACAGCGCGGGGGGGATCTGGAGGGTGTTTATCGCGGCAACGTGTATGGCAAGTGAAAAGCTTGCTATGCTTGAGGTTGCCAAAACTAGAGAAAAAAATTGAAAGAAGAAAAAAAGCAGAGATACGCGTTGTAAACAATCTTCACAGTACCAATACATAATATCTAACACTTACACTAAACATCAACATCATACCTTTGGTGGCACCAAGAACAGAGGCTTATCCTTTGTGACAATCATGTCGACATCCCTGAAAGTATGAATATACGGTTTCTCCTCGTTAATTAAGAACGTCCCCTGATTGCTCTTTCCCCAAAAGTTCCTTTGGAATTTACAGGCAAGGACCTTGTCGTTTTGAAGTTCCGGGGTAATATAGTGCGCCCTAAAATTTTTCAATTCATTGCTCCTCAGGTACGTTCTCTCGTTCTTGTCCTCCTCAATTAGTCTCTTCTCGTGGGCATCACTTTTATTGCTCCATCCTCGATTATCTTCCAGAACATCTTTAGCATTATTCACAACTTTGCGGCTCCACTGCTTCTGAACCGTGGCATTACCGCAGCTAATGTCATAATTCTTTTCCCTCATCTTCATCTTCTTCTCCCTCAAGTATTGCCTTCCTGCTTCCGTTTTGGGCCTCTGATTTGTTTCGGCCGTCTTTGCCCTTTCTTTTTGCAGAACTCCGAACGTCTCTACCACACTTGCTTGTCTCGTTGCCTTTTGGCTGCTATTTGTTAGCTGTTTTGAAAGCCGCTGATGACTTTGTTGGCCATCAAACCCAAAAATGGGAGACCCCGCCGTACTGCCAGTACTCCCCCCTCTGATCATTTTTATCGGACTCATGAACCCCCCCTCGCTCATGGATCTCGACATGGATGGTGATATTGTTGACGGCATGGCTGGTGACGTGCTTGAGTGTGTATCGAGGCCAACGGACAGGCTGGGAGTCGTCACCCTGATGATGTCGTCAACTGCAAGGAGTGTACCATCCCCCCCAGCAGTTGACGGTTGTGTCGTGACTCGCCCATCGGCCCTGCTGCGAGGCCTTTTCCTCCACATTATCTGACTTACACTAGGACTCTTATTTGGGCTCCTACTCCCCCCCGGATAGCCTCTGTAAAATATTGAAAGACAAAACCAAAAAGCAGTTAGTTAGTAGTAGATCTTCGAAAACAACAATTCGTGACATTCAATGCCTATCTCACCTGTGTAACGCCTTTGAATTTCTCATAGAACCGGACAACATAGAATCTCCCCCCATGATCCCGTCGGGAAATCTAGTCATCTTACCCCCCCTTTCTAAACTGAATGTCTGTGACATCTGTTGCTGGCTCGGTCCGCCGCCTTCGGAGGACAGCTGGCTAAAATACTCACTAAGTGATGTGGTGGGGCGAGAGAGAGAGCTGTGAACACTACCGGGAGAGGAAGGGCGAGAGCTTGCGAAGCCTATAGGGGAAATATTAAGGTGGTCCCTCTCACGGGAGGTCAGAGATGGGCCAGTGTTGAGGGGCGGGGAAGGGACGGCGAACATTCTGTCTTTTATCGAATCGGGTAGTAAACCCTATGCCCGTTGTTTAATATTCCATCAGTAAAAAAATGATACGACAATTCGGCAATTAAGAAAAGGAAATGTTAGCAATCTGCTCTCAGCCTCTTCTCACCCGACATGACAGACAGAAGGAGCGCACGGACAAAAACAACATACCTTGATCAAAATCAACCATTGTTCTCTCATTCGCCTTCCAACCCACGCTTTATCCCTATCCCTCTTTCGGTAACCAACTGCTGCGTACACATCGTCGATGCTCAGGGAGTCCTTGTAGGGCCTCGGGTCAGGGTTCTGGCACTTCTTCAGGCTTGGGTTTATAGTGAGGGGAGAAGAGAACCTGGTGCTGCTTGCATCACGGAACATTGCCTCGGCTACCTCAACAGTAATGCCAAGCTCTGGACGGGAAGAGCATGCGTTGAGGACATCATCAATGTTGATGAAGCTGTCACGGTCAGTGTCGATAGTGTAGAAAGCTTTGGCAACCACCGACTTTTCAAGGGTAGGAGGTCGGGCGGTTATAAATGTATTGTGGCCGGAGTATTTTTGTGGATTCGTGGGGGCCGAGAAAGAGGCGATCTCAGAGTTGTAAGACTGCCCAGTGTTGGGACGAGACATCTGATGTGGGTTGAGCACGGAATCCCAATGTAAAAGAAGAAATAACAGACAAGCCAAGGGAATTCTGTATCACTTGGGGATAAAGAAGCTTTGCTTGATGTAGAAATAGCAAAAACTGGTTTGAAAATTCGCTCTCTTATGGCGAAAGATATGCAACTTACCACTCTCCTTGGTCGGCTCGAGCACGTGTCGAGGCTCGACTTTTCGATCGATCCACCACCGTAAAAGAAAATGTTTAATTTTCTAACTTTATTGCGTTACGCGAAAGTATTTCACATTGCGTAGGCTCAGGAGGCGCCACACCATGGCACCAAATAATGCTGGGGGCATCCCAATATCACTTGTGGGCAACCTGATCAACAGTTTTGGATATCTAGTGTGGAAATTTGTCCACATTCAAGTGGAAGGGAAGAAAAAAGAGGTGGTAAATGAGGGGAAGGCAGACGAAAAAACGGAAAGAAGGTTGCTTTTTGGGGATGCAATTCCGAGATATCACTTCTTACGGCACAAGATGTGGTATCTTGGACTCTTGTTGTATGGATTTGGCAGTACACTACATGGGATAGCGTTGAACATGGGAAGTCATACAATCATTGCCCCTCTTGATTCCATTACACTCGTGGGGAATACTCTCTTTGCACCTATTTTCTTGGATGAGAAACTTTCAAAAACACAGATGATCGGGACATTTTTTTTGGCTTTTGGCATCGCTTGTGTGGCTATCAGTGCACCGAGCGACGGAGATAGAGTCGGTCTAGAAGATTTTCAGAGCGAGAGCTGTTTCGACACTTATTTTACGACTGCCAAGTGCGTGGCATCGGTGAGCTGCTGGGGGGGGTTAGTTTTGATCGCTTATTTAAGTGTGCTGAAAAAGAGAAAAAAAGACACAAAGCGCAACAAAAGTGCGATTAACATGTTGGTCGTCTGTTTTATTGCCGCTTTCTTTGGGGCTCTTTGCCAAATGGCTCTGAAGTGTATGTTCGGGTCGTTTGAGAATATCCCTGACAATTTACGTGATTTCAAATTATATTTGATAACAATAACTTTTCTCGTGACTAATGTCATCATGGAGATTTGGAGGCAGCGAGCACTGAGAGACTTTGACGCGCTGTATGTAGTACCTATTATATCCGCGGCACTGCTTAGCGGAAGCGTATTATTTGGGGGAATTTGTTTCAACGAGTTTGACGCTATGAGAACGGAGAATGGAAAATCCCTGGGTTTGGGAATATTTGTGTGCTTGATGGGAGTTTTCGGTATATCTCTTTCAAATGAAAGGCAGAATGTGATACAGCAAGCAGAATCAGGGGGACAATTTTAACGCGTAGATTCTCAGGACTTATCGCAAAGCAAACTAATACAACATTTAAATACCGATAAATTTCTACAGCCAGACATCATCTTCTTCTTCGAGCAGTGCCTGTTTTGCCTTCATGGAAACTCGCTTGTATGCTTTCGAAGCGACATCGGCTGCAACGCTTACTGCATCCTGCTCCCCCATTCCCTCAGTAACCTTGGCTTCCCCTTCGGCAAACATCTCTTTCTCGACCAATTCTTCCTCAAATGATTCGATTTGCCTTCGTCTAACATCAAACATTACCTCCCCGCTCGGCAACTTACGGCCTGGTGCAAGCGTTGGTGGTTTCAAATTGTACACCTTCATGTTCTTAACAGTACCAATTCCCGATTTCACTTTTATCGCAGCCTTCTTAAATTTCTTACTGGTTTTCGATGTTGCACTCCCGATGCCTTCCTTGGTCCTTTTCAAGGGGTTCTCCATCTCAAAACAATCATCCTCTTCTCTGTCGTCCAAATTTTCACTCTGTTTTTTTTTGGCAAAATTTCTTCCTACCTTGGCGTACATAGCCTCTACCACACTCTTCACTATTTTGCGTTTTTTCGCCGAATCTTCCCTCGGACTAGCGAAACTGATGACAGTTTCTCTGTTGTCTTCATCGATTTCATCACCTTCATGTTGCAGTGACAACTTCTTATTGTAGTACTCCATGATCATCTGGCCTCGAATGGAATTGACATCAAGCCTCCATTCGATGGAAAATACGTATGGGCACCCCTTGGGTTTCAGGTAAACAACCTCCGATTTATGGAGCATGTTAAAGCGCAGCAAATCACATAGCTGCATCAACTCTGCGGTGATTATATTATACTGGAAGGTGATCATAAATGTGTAGTATACAAAGAAAAATGTGAAGATCGCTTTCTTGGATGCCACTTCTCTCAAGTTTTCCTCGTTCGCCTTTCCCACCATGTAAGCGAAGAGCTGCTGCGGATCGCGGCTAACAAAAGACCACGCCAATTGGAGGCAAATACTGCTCAGCTGGTTGAATATGAGGTTGATGTCCAGGGTTCCTATGGTTTCGTCGACGAACTCGCACTGGTTATTTTCCTCTTTACTCGTGAAATAATACTTATCTCCAAAATCGACCAATTCTTCTTGATCGAGATCAAACCATCCTCCCTGTACAGTGCAAGGCATCCAGAAAAAGGCGTACTCTGCAACGGCTGCAAAGCAGTAAATTATCAAGAATACTAGGAAAAACTGTCTCAATGCAAATATGAAGGTGTACAGGAAAGTTTGGCAGATTCTCATGAAGGATCCCTTGGCACTCTTGCCTGCATCATTCTTCTTCGCAGGATTGTAGTCAAGAAGAATTCGTGTTTTGAATTGGAACATTGCTCGAGTAAAAGACCTGGTACCCAACTTCTTCGTCGAGGACTGTTTTCTTAGAAGAAGTTTAGTGTCCGACCTTGTAATGCGTGTCATGGACGGAAACACGCGGAAAAGTCTGAAAACGCGGCAACACAAGATCAATCTCCCGCTGCTATCTCCGATTTCAAAATCTCCAAAGTAATCCAAAAGTACGAGGACGAGGGAAATTACCACGAGAATACTATCGAATGTCTCCATCCTCGGGATCGCCCTCTTGGAAAACATAGGATAGTTCTTTGCCCGCTTTTGGAACGTTAGAAGTCGGAGAATCACCTCGAAGAGAGATAAGACCACAAATATGTTGTCCAGAATTACGAGGGTTTTCAGGTTTTCCAAGCTGGAGTTGTCTTCGTTCATGTCCTCTGCATTGGCGTCAGTGATGTTGCACGCAATCTTTAGCCCTCCAGTAAATGCGTAGTTGGATATACTCGAGTTGAACATAACGTCGAGGTCTTGTGAAGGAATAGCGTCCCAAACCGAATTGCCACCGCCACTAACGCTGTCGTAAAAATCGAAATCGGGGGACAACTGGTAGTGATCAGCGCTATAGAGATGATTCATGGTTGATCTGTAAAGGGAGGGGCCGTCGTCATACCCGTGCAAGTTGTCTTCGATGTTGATATAATTGCACAAGGTCAACACACGAAGCGAGAGCCTCGATAAAGTGAACAGCTTGGTCCAGAGTACATAGAGGAAACAAAATTGGAATAAGGTCCAAAAGCACCAGAGCATGTTCGCCCCAACGGTGTCGAACACGATCGAGAAAATCTCCCACGCCTTCCGGGGAAAGGCCTTCACGACCTTATCAGTCCAGTGACTTCCGTCCTGAATGTGTATTTTCCTCACATTGCTCATGATCGCCTTCACGCACGCACTGATAAATTCGTCCTTCTCCAGGCTCCCGCTGTTGTCCGTGTCGATACTCTCAAAAATGAGAATTCCGGCCCGGCTAAAGTCGTCGCTACTCCCGTATCGCTTTTCGAGCACGTGAAGTATCGACAACCACATTGCCTTCGATATGTTTTCGGTGCCAGCACCACTACTTGCACATATACTATCGAACGCTGCGTCCAAGTTCTTGATCTCTTCGTCTTCGATCGTCTTCGCTCTCAATGCTTTATACTCCATGAACCCTTTCACGCAGCTCGCGACGACGATGGCGTCGGCACTGTACGTGAATATGATAAAACAAGCTAGGAGAATACCAGCAAAGAACCGGGCGATTATGGTACCCACCTCCTGTTCCCCGAGCCGATCAAAGGCGCCAACGCCATATATCAATGCCGACATTTCCTGCACGTTCCCCCAGCTCAAGCTTATGAACATTGAAATCACGCTACGAAAGGTACTGGTGTAACTGACGTCCATGCCGTCAAACAAACCCTTCCTAGTAGGCTCGGAATCCTCGGGGGTGATGACGACACCTATCATTAAACCCAGCAAGATACTCACTATTATGTACGAAACGTACATGAAAATAAGCAAGGACACGGCGATCCTGACGGAGAACAGCTTCGATGCGATCGACTCTTGCACGGTTTTGTCTCTGCTTACAATCAGCAGAGGGCGGAATATCTTGATTAAAGGCCACTTGTCCCTGCCGTTTACTTTCGTGTGGAGTATTCGTTCAAAGACAATGCCGAAGGCGAGCCAGCCGACACACAACAGCATGAGGAGGGAAAAGTAACTCTCCCTCCTCTGATGAATGCATGTACCCCTATATAAAAATATTCGCCCGAAAGCGAAGTGTCTTATCACGAGATCCAGGATTATGAATGTTAAAGAAAGCATCTCCAGGGTGAGGAAAAGAGTTGGTTTCTTCGAGATGGGTAAACCGGAGGATTCCAAAAGGGGAATCGCGACAATAACGAGCATCCAGAACTTTACGAAGTACACATACTTCTTTGCGTTGTAGACCTTGAAGAAAAAGAGGTTGCTCTCGCTGGAGGGAAAATCCTCCGTGAAGGGAAGGTTGAGGAGAGCCCGGAGGATAAACAGGCATCCCCGAGTGAAAGCCTTGTGGTCCTTCACAGGGTCGGTTAATTTCTGGTTCGAGAGGATATTCTGAAGCGATTTGTCCGTGCGGCTCTTCGAGGGAAGTAAATTAGTCACGCTTGAACGCGCAAAGTTTCGCTGACTGAAACGCTGTCGCCTGTTGCCTTTCTTCGTTGGGGTCGTGGTGGAGGTGGCGGAAGTTACGGAGGAACGACCCCTGGATGGTGATGCTGTGGAACCGCAAGTACTAGTTTCCCGCTGGGGGGTGCTCATTGTAGGGAGTCGGGAGTCTCGCCCTACTGAACTGCTGCCCTACTAAACTTGCAGTCATGCATTCAAACAAAGAATCACAGATCAGTTTCTTTTAATCAGAAAGCAAAAAAGCAAGAAACGATAAGAGTGTGCACACGTAAATTAAAACAAAATAGTTTGGTTCGTTCTTAGTCACTCAAGTTGGATGTGATTTTTCTGGTTCGAGGTCGAGAGGGTCGTCGTCAGACCACCGAAAAAATATTTTAGGAGAACATAAATCTCTCCATCAATACTAGACCAATAACCAAAATCTTTCTCCCCCTCTCCCGCTCTCCCAAATCGAACCGTTCTTCCTCAATGAAAAAAGCCTTCTAAACAGTTATTTCCCTCAGCATGAGCCTCCCCCTCTCGACGCACTTTGTCCCCCACTCTGCGCTTGGCCGTTCGTACACCGGCGGCACGGTGTGCATCGGCGTGGGCTGCATCGAGCCCCCCTTGCCCTTCGCCCCCCCGTCCACCTCGCCCAACCAAACCTCCGCACCCCACAATCTCTCCGGCACCGGTGGTGTCGGGCAACCTTCTTCCCATCCGACGACGACCGCGACATCGAATTCCTCCCGTCTC
>Ga0115555_1002882_pt1 | contig 11322 bp, 5 predicted proteins | sample COGITO_mtgs_1104_2_FD_87285 | JGI IMG/M metagenome (GOLD analysis project Ga0115555, IMG submission 87285) | Pelagic marine microbial communities from North Sea - COGITO_mtgs_110407 | ecosystem: Environmental > Aquatic > Marine > Epipelagic | place: Germany:Helgoland, sampling site Kabeltonne...
CCCACTCACACTTTTTCTCCTCTCGCGCCCACTTGAGCAACTCGAGTTTATTCGTTCCAGCAACTTCCGAGCAGAAATATCTTTCGCTGTCAGTCGGCCACAACGATCGATTCTCCCACGCAACTTCCAACGTCGATATCGACGACATCTCTCTCACTTTAAACCTCTCTTTCAACTCCCCCTTGCGAGATGATCTCTTAATCAACTTTCTCGTCTCTTTATTCACTCCGTACAAGAATTTGATATCGTTTGAATTCAATCTCGGAAGAATGTGTTGGAAACTCACATCGTCGCACTTCACGATCAACTCCCACAACGACGACACAAAAGAATCTCTCTCTTCCGCTTTGTCGCGCTTTTTCTTCCGCGCTCTCGTCGTGACTTCTCCAGAACAAGACATCGCGGAGCAAAAACAATTGTTTTTCCCACCGAGGTAAAAAAAGACGTTACTCAAAATGGCGACGAATGTATGCTCGCGAGCGTCGACGACGACACCGTCGTCATCGTTTGCACCGTCGTCGCTTTCAACGACGAGGCGAAACAACGGGAGGAGGAGGATTTGCGAGAGGAATCAAAATCGTCTCTCGCTGCGACGACCACGGGGACAAAAACGCTGCTTTTTCTCGCGCGATGCAAAATCAGCGGCAACGACCCCAACGGGGAGCGAAGATGAAGTCGAGCGTACCATCGACGCGGACTCGATCGCCGCGCGAGTGTTTCACGAGAAGAAGAAGAACGACGAAAACAACGACAGCATCCACGTAAAAGAAGGCACCGTGTGCGCGTTAGGCACGCGTGGAAGATTTCACATCAAATACGCGAAGAACAAATACAAGGAACGCGTTGACTTCACGGACAGCTCTTTCAAGACTCTTCTGGGCGGGTTTAACGAAGAGGAGGAAACGTTGACCAATGGTCAACAGTACTACTCGTACGAATCGGAACTCTCCGGAACGATACGGAAAAACCATTTAGATGGGTGCGAGAAGAACGTTTTGAACACGTTCGTGGCGAGGACCGGGCAATGGGCGACGGAAAATGGGGTGAATAAAATGTTAAGAGGGAAAGTGGTGGGCGTGTGCGAGACGTCGGCGGCGGACGCGGTGGCGAGGTATTCGATGAAACCGCCTCCTCTTACTTGGACGAAGAAGAAGGAAAAGAAGAAGAAGGAAAAGAGAAAGAACGATGACGACGACGTAAACGAGGACGTGATGATATTGCCTCCGAACATGCCGAAAGGGAAGACGAGGACGGCTGTCGTCGCGCTCGCGTTTGCGATCAAACCGAAAATTGCAATGCGGGCGTTTGTAAACTTGGACACTTTTACCGTCTGGCGAGCGGAATTGATTACGCCGGAAGGGGTGGAGTTGTGGCGATTTAGCAGTGGTGAAGGTGAGGGAGAAGTCGCGCACAGAGAACACGCCGCAGGACACGTGACCGTGTACACGACGACAGAAGAGAGATGTGCGAGGAGTAGCGACGACGACGACGACTCTTTCGAGGCGCCATATTACGGAACTTTAAAAAGCGAAACTCAGACTACAACTTCAAAAACAACTTCAATCGACGTCATGAGGTGCGAGGGTGGCCATTTTCTCGCCGAAACCAGTCGAGGGTATTTCTTTATCGATTTTTCATCGCACGTGTCTGGTATCGATAAGACCGCCGCGGCTTTGAGCGCAAACGAAGATTTGAAGATTTGTGGATACACTTCTTCTTTGGGCGTCGGCGGCGCACCAATACGAGGGAACATTAGAATCGGCGATTTCGATGCGTTCGGGAGCACGCAGAAGAACGTTGCGTTTTGGGAGCAAAGCTTAGACGCCGCGGCGAGATTACCCGGGACGTTGATGTCCCCTCCGGCCGGGTCGTTAGGCTTGGACGCGATTCGCGATACCATTATTCGTTTGAACGTACCAAAACGCGTGCCAGGGTCCAGGAAGAACCCGAAAGTAACCTTAGATGCGTTTGCGAGCGAAGAAGATTTGCTGGCAGCGAGTAGTAGTAAAAATAGCGACGACGATTTCGTGTTGCCGTGGTCGAAATTGACGTTCATCGATGGGGCGCCGTACGTCGAGTGCTTCTTAAATCCAGACGATTCCATGGTGAAAACGGTAAACTCGAAGAGTGGGCTGTATAAGCTCTCGTTAGCCGTCGGTGGCGTTGGAGTGATCTTATCCAATCGCGTGGCCACTGAACTGGACCTCATCGAGCAAAAACAAGGATTGTCTCCCGGCGGCATTCTCAGCGGGGCCGGCGAAGATACGGGAAGATTAGCGAGAGTATCGAACGAAACGTTTACGATTCGAGCGGATAGCTTTAGAATAGGACGGTTTGGTTTCAAACACGAAACCGTGCGCGCTTTGACGCATTTGGACGGCGATCCGCCTGATTTGGGATTGTCCTGCCACGCCGACGGCATCGTATGCGCAGACTTGTTTCGCGGGTGTTGCCTGTATATCGACGCGAAGAATGAGCGCATGGCGGTCACTTCGGCGATACAGTAGTAAAGAAGATTTGATGAGAGATGATGTTATTTACCATTTGTTCTCTTTCGGTGCTTTCAATTCTTTCGAACGTTTTCTCTCTATGTGTTACAACAAATATATTTTAAACAGCTTTTCCTTCTTTTATGAGTTCAAACATTCCAATCGTTTGCTTTACGAGGAGCGATTTCACCACGCTTCCGCCGGTGCCTTCGCCATCGAGCGCGTCCTCTAAAACTTCACGAATCGCTCGTAAGTTTGGTTTTTCCTTCGTGCTCTTCGTGGTCGGCTGGTTCATGAGCTTTTCAAATACGAGTTTCCACACGTCTTGGTTCCAGTATCGTTTCAACGCGAGCTTTGGCGCGTATTTTCCCGTCTTTCTATCCGTGATTGTTTCCATGTACTCGCCGTGCAACATCACGTGAATAGTCGCCGCGATTGCGAAGCAATCGGATTGGTACGTCCAACTCTTGTTCTCGCGCATCTCCGGGCAGCTAAAGCTTTCCGTCCCGGCGTTTCCTACGAATTGCGTGTTCGCGTCGTAATCTCTCAAATCGATCGCGCGTCCGAAATCGATCAAAGCTAAGCCTTTCTTCTTCCACGATCCTGGTCGGGACTTGTCCCAATCCAACCACCGCTCGCCGCCGTTTCTCAAAAGTAGATTATCTGGTTTTACATCGCAATGCAAAACGTCGCTTTCGTGCGTCCATTCGAGTAAGCGAAGGAGTTCGATGGAGTAGTACATGGCGAGTTTTTCGTCCATGGCGCCAGTCTTCCTTTCCGTGAGCTTGTAGAAATTAACGACGTCTTGGAGAGTCCCGTGGTCGCCAAATTTCATAACGAGCGCGCCAGTGGTGTGCGCTTGAGATTTATCGTCGAGTAACAAGCGCAGGTGCGAAGGAATAACGATGTCTCTCGGTGCGCCTCGCGGGAGGCGTTCGCACAAGCGCGAGGAGATGAGAAACTCCCAACTGGCCAGTTTCTTGGATTCGACTTTTATCGCAAACACTGGAGGCACATCGTCTGGTTTCAAAGTCTCCTTCCCTTCGGCTTCGTAAACGCACGCGTGCGCGCCTTCGCCAGCTTTACTTCTCAACGTGTACTCTTTATTGCCGATGGTGACTTCAACGCCTTCGCCCGCTTTCTTTCCGATGGCGCCCTTCGCGCCGCTCACTCGCTTCCCAGCGGCAACGAGACCGGCGAGTTCTGAAGGATCGTTCGATACGGACACGTGCACGCTGCTCGATTCGATTTTCGCGCTCTTTAAGAGGCTATCTATGTTTGCAAACGGATCGATGAGATGCTTCTTCTCGTTTTCTTTTTCTTTTGTTCTTTTTATTGCTGTTTTGTTCTCGCGCGCGCCTACATTTTCTTCTATGATGACATCTTTCAAAGTGTTGTCCTTGTCGTCATTAACAGCCGGTACCGCCGTTAAAACCGTCTTCTCCTCTCCTTTCGGAGTAGAAAAGCGTTTAACCGTGTTATCGTTTAAAGACGACTTCGCTCCCGTTGGTACTTTGTTTTCATCATCATTCTCATTCCTCGCCGGCGCTACGCCTTCTATGTTCCTTTCCTTCAAGACAACGATGGGACTTCCAAAACCTTTCTTCTGTTGCAGCGCGCCTTTCTTGATTTCGTTTATGCTCGGAATGCACTCCGTGTCTTCACGAATGTCGAAATCGAAGTCGTTATTGTTGTTGTTATTATTATTCGTTTCTTCTTTCGTCACGACAATGTTCGCGGGAAGGCGCACCGTGTCTTCTCGAACGAGGAATCCACCGTCGTCGTCGTCGTCGTCGTCGTCTTTCTTTTCTGCCACTCTCTTGACGGCGTGAGTGCTTTTCATTTTCGGCGTTCGCGCGCCTCGACTCGCGTCGCCTTCGTAACCGGACCCAGAACCAGATTTTGTACCGCCTTCGTCGTCGGATTTTTGCTCTTCCTTCGCTCCTCCTCTATCCGAGAACATTGCCATGACGTCCCCCCACGCTTCTTTCGTGCAAAACGTCATCGTCGGCTCGCTATTTTGTAAGAAACCACCCTCGTCTTTCGTCCATCGCGCACCGGCGGATGGTTTTGCCTTTTCATCGGCGGTAGTTGCGGCGGCGGCGGCGGCGGAATTTTGAGCCGATTTCTCGTTCTCGCACGAATCGATTTGCGAGATGTGTTCGCTCTCCTTCTTACTCGCCGTGTTCGGACGTTCAGGGAGCCACTGTTCGTTTCTTTTGCTCGCAGCTTCGTCGTCAACGTCCATGCTCGTGATTCCTTTGGATGCGGCGGCGTTCGAGGCAGACGCAACGACAATCGGAGATTGGTGGGACATGCGTTGTTGGTAATTTTCGTGTTCCGGGTGGTTCTCGCGCCACTCTCTCGCGGCGGTTTCTTCGAACGTTTCTTTCAAATTCACCTGCTTTTCTGAACCACAGTCCATAGCGGTAGAAGAAGAAGGTTTTTTCATTTGCGATTGCGAGAGTAACTTTGCTCTTTCGTGCGCGGACACCGGATTGACTTTGACGTCGTTTTTCAAGTCCATGCGGTCGCGCAAGCGAAGAGGCATTTCCGAAATCTTTGTCGTTTTTAGCGCTTTTTGGACCATCTCGGCATCTAAGCACTCCGTGTCTTCGTAGACTTCAATTGTCGCGTCGATGGTTTTCCCAGGCGCGAGTTTTCGTTTCGATGCCGTCAATGATGCGCCGTTCCATTGCGACGGCTTCGCCGCGTTTTCTTTAATCGTCTCCTCTCGGGTGCCCAATTTTTTCCAGTTTGTGGCGATATTTTCGCTATCACCTCGATTTTGCGTCATTCGCGACCCGTTTTCGTCTTCGTCTTCGAACACCTCAAAGTTGGAGGGACGCATGATGTTGTTGTTGTTGTTCGAGGCGCGTCGATCGCCTTGGATCGTAGGCGCGCCGCTTTGTCTTCTCAAACCGCCGCCGCCCAAACCTCTCGTCGCTTGCTGCGCTCTCAAACTCGTCAACCCAGCCTCGATCCTTCTCCCAGTTTTCGTCACTTTATCCCCAAAATGACGATAACTTTGGCTCTGATCTTCCAAAACCTCTCCTCTTTCCTCTTTCTTCATCTCTCGTTTTCTCACCCGCTTCGTAAAGCCTTCGTATTGCATCTTCAACCTCGACACCGGCTCGGCTTTCATCTCCACGCCTCTCTTGTACACCTCGTCCGCTAACTTGTACGCTTTCTTCATTTCCAAAAAACTCGCGTAACACTCGTAGAATAGCGCATGCGTTTGCCCAATATCGTTCGCTTTGAGAAATTTGAACACGTCCGACGGGTCCGAACACGCGTCCGCGTATTTAATCCACACTCGCAAATACCGCAAATCTTTCTGGTACTTCGCGTCCTCTTGCAACTCAACCGTGCACTTCTCTAAAATCGGAAGTAATTCCTCGTTCTTGTTCGTCGGAAACGTCTGTTCGGTCCATTTGATCAATCTATTTTATAACCACCAGAGTTTTAACAAAGAGAGAGTGTTTGAGAGAGAGAGAGAGAAAAAATGTGAGCACGTAGTAAAAGCGCGTTCGTTGTTCGTTTCCAGCTACGCCGCGCGAAAATCGAAAGCGCTGCTTTAAAAAAGAGAGACAAAAGAGAAAAGAGAAAAGAGAGCCGCACCTCAACCAAACTTCCAACGGGTCTTCGCCGTCGTAATTCGCAATCTCGTTCAAGTGCGCCCTAAAGTTTCGTTCGGCGACGCAGAGAGAAAAGGTCAGTATTTTTCAAAATCAGTCGCTCTTTTGGAAGGAGTCGTTTTTTTCCAAGAACGAATCTTGCAAAAGAAAGAGAAACGCGCGACGAGTACACAACGCTTCGCGCGTAAAAGTACCTTTTCTCTCGCTCTGTTTTCTCGTTGTTTATTTTCCCCTTCTTCGAGCTGTTTTGTTGGAACGTCTCCTCGATCGCGGCGACCGTTCGTCCTTGCTTCAACGGGAGGACGTTTTCTTTGGACGTTTCCCAGTGGTAATTTTGCTCCGCCATTGTATTTCTCTTTTCTTCAAACCACCCTTATACTCTTCCAAAGCGCAACAAAAACAAAACGAAAAGAAAAAGGACAGAAGAAGACACTTTTCTTGTCTCGTCAAAGTCGCTCTTGGCAAAGCGCGCGTGTTTTTGTGTGTGTGCGTTTGCGCGTGTGATACTAGGGGAACGCGATGAATGAATTCTGAGGAGGAAAGAGTTCGAATTTTTTGTTTTCCTTCCCCCCGATGTGTGTGGTGTAGTGTTTAGGGTGTTAGTTCATCCTTTGGTACTCGAGAGTAAGAAATACGCACTCGTACAGTCCAAATTTGAGTAAGCGATGCAGACTTATAAGTCCACACGCCTTACTCGAACACCGCACGAAAAAAAAAAGGATAAACCACTCCCTTTTTTGCCCCTCTTTCCAGTCCGTCAGAATCACAAACACACACGTCAAAAAAAGAAACATCATCATCATCATCATGTACGCCGTTGCCTCCTCCGCGAAAGTCGTCGCTCCGACGATGCGAATGCAAAATTCGCAAACGAAAAGAGTCGTTGCAAAAGTACCGGTGAAAGCGTCGTCTTTCAACGTTGAAAAGGTACGTCGCGTCGTTGTTTTGTGATCGCTTTTTTCGTTACGATTTACGCGCGTTTGTTGTTACGGGGGCGAGAGGAGCTTTTCTCATCAGGCGATGGATTAGAGGGAGATGATTTTTTTTTTGCAATCATCATCTCGGGCGCGCGCGCGCGCGCGCGGAGGAGTACGCGCCGCATCGTTTTTACGGCTCATTCAACGACATTAAATTCGTATCCGCACGAACGGCGCCGAGTTAACGCCGAGGAGGTGCACTCGATGCGTCCTTCGCAACGAGACGTCCTAAAACATATTTCGATGTGAACGAGAAGCGGATAATTTTCTTTTTTGCCTCGTCTTTCGAGACGATATCTTGTCCAGAGGTGGTGGATGGCCCCAGAAGAGAAAAAGTACTCGTAACTCACCGAAATATTCTTCTCTTTCTCAAACGATACCGTGAACAACGAAACTTATCAAACAGACCGCCATCGCTACCACCGCTCTCATTGCTGCCACCGTCATCTCCCCGGAAGCCTCGCACGCGGCGCAAAACGTCGTCGCGCAAGTCGCGGAGGGCGAACCGTTTTTGGTCGACGTCGCGTGGGGGGCTATTTTGAGTTGCTTTTCCTTCTCGTTGGCGTTGGTCGTCTGGGGTCGATCTGGCTTGTAAACTTTGTACAAATGTGTGTTAATATAATGAGCAAACAAAAACAGAGAGAGAAGAGAGAGAAAGAACGAGAAGAACGAGCATAAAGTAAGAAATATAACCATAGCAATCAAATCAGAATAGAATGAATATCGACGAATTGGTGGTTGGAAACGAATTCGACGAGTGAAGATTTTTGATTTTAGATAAAACGAGAGAGGTAAGAGCAAGAGAGAGAGAGAGAGGGTGAAAAGAGAGAGAGAGAGAGAGAAAGAGAGAAGAAACGCGCGCGCGTTTCTCCTCCACACGCGCGAGAGACAACAACGACAACAATTTAAATAAGACGAGGAGGCTTTTCGCGCGTGTTTATTATATGTGTCTGATTTAAAAACGTACGTATTTAACTTTTAAGTTCAGTCGCGACGACGAACGCAAAGTTCATCATCATCATCATTTTCATCATCATCGCATACCTTCTCTTCTCCAAACAACTCCTCCTATACTCTTTCCTTTTGAAAAAAATCGTCGAGAGCGCGGCGATACACGGCAGAGCGCGCGTATCGCGTCGCGCAGTCGTTTTATTCGCCCTTTAGAAATGCACAAAAAATTTCAAAACTGAGGCAACAGACGGACGCGTTTTTCGTCAAAATTTTAAACCACCCTCTGAAACGAACGCATTGGTCGAGCGTGAAAAACGCACGCGTTACCTCTCTCACTGTTTCTGTCTTCGTTTCGGAAGAACCATTCGAGAGATTTGGAGAAGACGGAAGAGCGATTGGTTTTTTCGGTGTTGGTGCGAGTGTGCGTCTTCTCGCCTCGTTTTTTGTGCGTGTTGTTATATACGAAGGAATCGAACGAGAACATCATCATCTCATCCCGTTCCGTCGTCCCTCTCTGCGCGTTGATCTTGAAAAGAACGCGCGCAGAAAACGACCGACGATGAGTCACAACACCGGGACCCGAATCAATCACATCGAAGAAGAAAGAAAAATGATCAGAGTCCAATCCGTCCTCGCGCTCTGCGAACGATGCCCGGCGATACAAAGCACGTACAAAGGGTTCGCCAACAAAGACACGATCGCCCCGTTACCTAACACCGAACGGATACCAGACCCGGTGGCAATAATCGCCAAAAATCTCTCCAAGGAACGGAAACACTATTTACAAAAAGTGCGAGCGCGAGGGATGCCGGAACGGTTTTCGGTGAGCCTGGCGAAACCGAGAGATTGGAGGAGAACGGTGAAAGTGAGAGCACCGAAACGGAGACAAATGCGTTTGAAAGTGGAGGAGCAACGGGAACGAGAGGAAGAGTTGGAGCGACGGCAACGACACCGACGACGAGAAGGATTGGTATCGGAAAGAAGCGGAGGCGGAAGAACGACGACGGCGAAGAAGACAAAGAATACGAAGAAGAAAAAGAACGACGACGACGATTCAGAGGACGACGAGAACAAGAACTCGAACGAAAACGAAACGGCGACGACGACGACAAAAACGCGAAGAAAAAGAGAAGAAGAAGGCGAAGACGATACGGCGAAAGTCACGTCGCCGTTGATTAAACGGGCGACCAAGAGAGGGAAGATTCCGGTGAATTTTATGCGCAAGAAGAAAGGGCCGAGCGGAAACAACGCGGAGAGCGACATCGACAACAACGGAGGTGGATCGAACAATAACACCGAGGAGCAATCGAACAATAACGTCGATGGAAATAACGCGAAAGATGACAACACGTTTTCGCTGAACAAGAATTCGAACGTGTCCTCGGAAACGGTTGTCGTGGAGTCGCCGTTTAATAAGCAAAAAGCGGGAGCGAACTCAAACGGAACGAACAACAAAAAAGACACATCGGCAAAAACAACGACGACGACAGCGGTGGTGGTGGAAGGCGACGAAGCGGCCGCAGCAGCGGATGCGCTTCAACGACAACGAGAACAAGAACAAGAACAGAACAAGAACACGAAAAACCCGGACGTCGGGCGAATCAAAATAACCGTCACGATAACGCAAAAAGCGAGGAGGAGTCAAGCGAACTCCATTCGGATTCCTCCGACGATCGTTGCTGTGAATAAAAACGCCACGGCGTACGATTTAATCAACGCGTTAGTCATTACAGCGCCAATGCACTTTGATAACGGGCAACAACCAACGTTACACTGGGATTTTCACCACGTCCCAGATTTTTCTACCATTCACGGTTTCGCCGTCGGAAGCTGGAAAGTGGATGTCTTCGAGGAGGATTTGACTGATATGGCGACGTTAGAGCTTCGCGCGTCTCCAGGAACAATGATTCGTTCGCCGGCGTTGAGCAAAAACGCCCCGGAAGGGTTTCAACCGTGGCTTGCGCCGGAGAATTTGCGGGTAGAGTTGGACGGGTCTCGCGACCGAGGCTTTGCCGAACGAGACGCGATCACGACTTTCGATCGACACTTCATGAAAATTCAAAACTATCCGAACGGGTCCAACAACATGCATAACATGATTGGACACGGCGCCAGCGACACCGCGGCCGGTGCCGGTAGCGGCGACGGAGAGAACAACCTCGAGAGCAACACGAACACGAACAACAACAACAACAACAACAACAACACGAGTAACAACAACAACAACAACAACAACAACAATAAGAAACGCATCATGAAAAACGCGCGATACTACGAAGGCTTCATACAGCACGTCAACGAAAACGACCACAACATGACTTCTCAAGTCTTGCACCCTGGTCGCACCTCCTCTGGTCCTATGATCAAACTTCTGCTGGAAACTAAATCCATGCCTCACGCGGAAGGCGCTGGATGTTCCATCGTGGACGTCGGTTCCGGCTGCGGCAATTTTGCCCGGGGCATCAAGGACGCCTTCCCGTTCAGTTCCGTCTGCGGCATCGAAATCCAAAAAGAGCTCGTCGAATCCTCGCGCGCCGACCACGGCCACAAAGTCACCTTCATAGCCGGTGCCGCCGAATCCGAACTCCACCGTTGCGTCAACGCCACCCACATCCTCGCCACGACGAAAAACTTTGAAACGAAAACCATCGACCACATCGTCAACGTCGCCGCGAGCTTACCTTTACTCACGCACCTCGTCATCAACGAATCTCGTTTATGCACGACAATGTGTAAAGTGAGAATAAAATCCTGTTGCGTTTTCGAACCGATCGAAACCAGATCTATTAGCACGCACTGGGGGAACACCGGCTTAGATTTCACCGTCTACCGACGAAGAACGAGATGGACAGAAAATCCGTACGGTCACGTTCCGAGAGGTGAAGATACCGCCCGCGCGTTCGCGGAGAGAGCTTTGTGCAACGATAAACGCATCCACAGTACTCATCATCGGTAGTAAAATAGTCGCAAGAGAGAGAGAGAGAGAGAGAGAGTTTTCATTGTAGTGATACTAAATATTTAGTCAAAAGCATCGAATCGCACAAGGACCGAAAAACGCCACACAATTAAATTCCTTCGTTGAAAAGACATCACCCGTCGGTGTGAAGAATAAAAAATGTCGTCGGCTTCCGATGGAGGAAGACTGTCCGTCCTCGGTGGCGACCGACCGGTGCCGCCGATGAAACTGAAATCCACGGAGTTTTACGAGCTCGTGCGAGCCATCGGTGCGCGTTGTTGTTCTTCTTTGTCTTCTTCTTTGTCTTCTTC
>Ga0115555_1002887_pt1 | contig 11317 bp, 12 predicted proteins | sample COGITO_mtgs_1104_2_FD_87285 | JGI IMG/M metagenome (GOLD analysis project Ga0115555, IMG submission 87285) | Pelagic marine microbial communities from North Sea - COGITO_mtgs_110407 | ecosystem: Environmental > Aquatic > Marine > Epipelagic | place: Germany:Helgoland, sampling site Kabeltonne...
AAACTTTCGATCACGCACTAAAGGGTTATTTTGGAGCACGGAAATGATTTTGGTTTACTCACTGATGGTAACTAGTTAGCCTGAGAGGATTTTCTTTTAGTGACGATGAGAGCAAATTCATGTGTTTTTTTTTTTTTCAATGGGAAGGAGGGGTGCGCCCAAGGTTTGCCACCTCCACATTCTGGTTCCATTCACAAAGAGACACTTCAGAAATACCCTTTTCTTGGGTTTCAAAAACTACTCTGCCGGGCCTCTCCGGTCGACTTAACAGAGGGAGTATAATTTTTTTCTCCGATGCTGCTGTACCTGCTGCCGCCAGTGCTTCTCCTGTCTCTTATGACATTCCCGGCAACAACAGGAACAGGTATGATTGGCCCCTTTCTGTCCCCAAAAACTTTGGCGGCGTGCAACTCGTCTTCTTTCTTGGTAAATGTCTTGGACGGCTACATGTGCCCCTCGATGAAGGTCTTTGCCCATGGCATCTCCCAAGAAGAATGCGTAGAGGAATGCTGCACAAGTACTCTTGATACGTACTTTGGCGTGTGTGACACGTATATCTTCAACAAGACAGATGGAACTTGCTATGTTGCGGGTCCCAGCACCCTGAAATCACTTGATTCGTGCGAAAAGACCCGTGATGTAAACATTGTCGGTGGTCAGAAGTATCGCAGACCGAGCTTGGAGCCCCTCGAAAATAAATTTTACAAGCCCTTGCACTACGCTCGCGGCCACGGGACCAGCACCCCAATTAGTTCGATCGATCTTGGAGAATCAACAAATTGGACGATTGTTGTCGACAACGACGAATCATCAAGGCGGTCAATAAAAGTCCCTGGAGGAGGATGGAACAGCGATTTTCAGGAAGAGCCTTGGTTAAATGGGTGCCAAGACCCTAGCCTGGGTGATGTTTTTGATAATGTAACTTACACAACGACAATATCCTTTCCCGCCACTGGTACAGAGAGGCTCGTACTGCTTGAGTTTGGTTCTGTAAACCACGGTAAGTTTTGGGATTGTCACGCTCCGCGCTCAAAATTGACATCTCTAACGCCCCCCCACCCCACCCCCCCCCACCCCACCCCACCCCAGGGGCGCACGTTTTCATTAATGACGACATTGTTGGTGTCCACTATGGTCCTCTTATGCCATTCTCGGTCGATATCACAAAATATAGTACGGGAAAACCAATTGTCTTGACAGTTGTCAGCTATCATATCCGTCACATCGATTGGGTACCCACGGGTTTCGTTTACGACGAAGCGTGGTCAAATGTTCACTCTGACACTGGCTACACCAGCAAACTTGCCCAAGGGATCAGCAGCTACGCCGTGGTCAACACTTATGAAAGTGATGTGATCATCGCTGATGTTTGGGTAAAATCTCACGTGGCGAATGAAACTGTCGATGTATTAATTGAAATTGATTACTTTGGTGCCGACGAAGAAAAAACTGTCGTTTTGGACGGATTTTTTTGGTCAAGTGAGTTCAACGATAGTGACTATCCCGACTTCCCCTCGCAAAAGGTTACACTGAAAAGTGGAGCGACAACAAGTGTTGTCCAAGTAAACAATTTGGACTGGAGTGTACTCGGTCAGTCGAGTTGGTGGTGGCCCAATCGCCCCTTCAGAGATGACTTCACGCCCAAGCTACATTGGCTCAATATCACTGTCGACAGCAATGCTAATAGTGTGGACACTCGTTTTGGTTTTGTGGAGCACTCCGAGAGTAGCGACCGCAGCCATTATCTACTCAATGGCAGGCGCATCAACCACATTTCTGATGGGACACCTGAGGCAGGCAATAGCGCATACGACGCCTACACCAGCCAGTCCGGCTGGTCAACCGTCGAGAGTGCAAAAGAAACATTTCGCCGCTATATGCGCCTCGGCGTGAATTCCAATCGAATCCACCAGTCCACGCCGACGAAAAACCTGATGCTCGCAGCCGATGAGGTTGGGTTCTTGCTGATGCAAGAGCCTCCAATCCGCGGCGGGTGCGAAACCGAGATAGAGATGACGTACTGTCGGCAGAGCCTTCGCGAGTTGATGCGAATCACGAGAGGTCACCCTTCCACCTTTAGCTACAGTGTCATGAACGAAGCCTCGAATGATGTGGTCCCGGCGCTTGTTGACGAGGCGGCAATTGTCGACGACTCGAAGATTCTCGTCTTCAACGATAATCGAAATTCCCAGTCGACAAAAATATCTGGAAATCAGAGCGATTTACACGCTTTTGCACATTTGCACTACAGCAATGTCGGATGCGACGATGAGCACGATTTCGGGGGAGGCGTCTGTGAAGAGCAAAAACAGATTCTTGGCGTTGGCGAGTCTGCTTGGTGTGCTATGATGCCCGAGTCATCTGCTTCCCTTGGTTTGGAGGCAATCGCTGCTATCGCGGCGCCTGCCCGTCTGAATGATGTGGTCTACGTGGCCGGGTGGGATTTGCTGAATGCCTGGCCGAATTTCGTCGATGGTGGGAGTAAGGAGACTGCAGGATATTTGGAACCGGTGTGTTTACACAGTGACAGGGTCGATGGTGTAGACGGTTGGGGCTCACCTAGCGTTGAGTGGGTTCAAGCTGCCTTTCACCCCTTTCTTATTATGGACCTGGAGGCTTGGGAAGCTCAACCAATATTCAACAGCACGATGGGTAATTTTGAGTGGGGCGTTGTCAACGAGGAGTCACTTAAACACCGTGAAATCGTCGTTTTTAACGATGTCGTCGGCGGGGAGGCGGAGGAACAGGAATTCCGACTTATCGCGAAAACTAACGGTGAGGTCGTTTTCACTTACAGTTTTACAATGAAGGAAGGCTTCCATAGCGATCCTATCCCAGTAGAACTAAACGATATTGAGTGCAGTGACAAGTTGACCCTGGAGCTGATCCGAAGTGGGGAACTTGTGAACATCGAAGATAGAATACACTGCAACCAATTTTTTTAATAAGAAGAAATTGCAATTAATAAAAAGAAATTGCCGAAGAAACACCCATATCGACGACGACTTATTTTATATCTTGCTTTTTGTTGTTGTTGTTGCTGTTGTTGTTATAATTTAAGGGTCACTCCACTCGTTATAGGTACAGTTTTGTCGCCCAATCCTTCTCTTCTCTCTTTTTGTTTCTTTATATTTTTCACTAAATTATCCTGGACACTTGCTTGGGAGTGTTTCTCTCTTGTCATCTCTGCTTTACGCGCTCGGCACTGGTGCTAATTATCTAAATGATATCAAGTACACAAAGTCCCTTCAGCGCCGCAGTACAGTTATCTTTGTTGCTTGCCCTTTCTCTTCTCTCGGTCTTTTGTGGCCAAGACACGAGCATGCTCGTTCGGTTTCTTAGCCTGGAGCCACTGGTTGAATCCCCAGTTACTGTCGCAGTTGAAATGCGTCTGGTTAGAGATCATGCAGGAAGGACAAAGTACATCACCCCGCCCGCCGGAACCACAAATCTCAACCCCCTTCCCCTTACTTTCTTTTCATGCTCACCTGTCATCAGTTGATTCCACGGACTTTGCCTCCACTTGCTGTCTCACAGCTGAGCTTGGGCTTAGCGCTATGATACGGGGCTTGGTTGATCGCTGCTTGTTTTTGTTGACGTCAAGCCGGAATCCGCCTGTCTTGGCAACAGAGCTCAACAAAGCATCCTTGAAGGAGAGTGGGGCTGGGTAATCGACCTGTTCAAAGGAATGGTTTGAATTACAGCTAGATATCTGTGAAGAGGAAGAAAGTATTTCCCAGCTGTCATTCAGCTCGGCATGATCATCCATCATCATTTTCTTTTCTTTTGTTGGTAAACTTTAAAAAGGAATTCAAAGCTGTTGTTCTGCTGGATTGCCAAGACCCCCTTAGAGGATTTTTTATGGTATTGTTGCCTCGTTATCTGCGAAATAAAGACTTAATATGATTGTGTCGCAACTTTTATTTATTTATTAGTCCAAAAAGAGCGCGTTTTTTATCAAATTCTTCTTGGTCGCGTTCTTCTTGAAGTCTACCTTCCGTTTCAAAACAGAATGTGTTAATCATAATGTATCGTCCTCACAATTCATCCAACGGCTCTTTATATCATTAGCGATGCTCACCCTCTTGCTGGGCTTTTTTCTATCTGTCTTTAACGCTGCTGCTGATGTCTCCTGTGGGGGTCATTTCTCGGAATCATGTGCAGCATGCCCCCAGGGGAACGGAGCAGCGTGGTGCAACGGCGATTGCATGTGGGAAGACAACAGTTGCGTAGATGAACCAACTGTGTACAATAATTGTGGGACAGGCGAGGGTAACTTGCCCCCCAACGTGGAGTGCCAAGGAGGCTGTGGAGATGATGGAGTGGCTACAACATCTACTTGCGTTACTGATGGTATCGATAGCACTTGCGATTTTATGCCTGAAGATCGTGCCTGTAGGTATAAGCTCACTGGAGATGACGCTCGTTCAGCTTCCGTGCATTTAAATTTTAATCGACCTGCATCAGTACATTCCCCAGCATGGTGGATTAATCGTGTCGTTCCAATTTCGCTTGCGGATGTGACATACTTGGCGACCAACGGGAACTCGTTCGGGTATGGTGGGGTACAATTGGCGACCTCCGCCAATCCATTTGAAGGCCGCGTGTTGTTCTCTATATGGGATCAGGGGTGCGATACTGATACAGATCCTGACTGCGACCCTTCGCTCTTGGCCTCTACTGTTGCCTGCGGCGAGGGAGTCACCTGCGAAGGGTTCGGGGGGGAAGGGACTGGTCGAAAATCTCAGTTTTCCTCCTCGGAATTGCCGAAGGTTGGCTCGGAATGTGAGTTATTCGCCACGAAAGTTGCCAGGCTGAAATCGCAAGAAAAAAACTACCTATTTTCGCAATTGAAAGCTAATTTTGTTTTTCGCAGATTTCATGGCTACACAGGCCGCCCCTATTGGGACCGATCGCGTGCAGTATACAGGCTATTTTTTTGACGGCGACTCCGGTTGGAGGCTTCTCTCGCGTATTGAGGTGAACAGGGGAGACAAGGATTGGAGTTTGGATGGACTTTACAGTTTTGTTGAACAATGGACCGGTACGGACCCTGAGGCTGTCCGTTCCGCTTCGTTTGGGCCTGGTTGGATCACCGGTCTTGGAGGAGGAGTGGGACAGTGGATTCAAATTGAGTCGGCCTCTTTCACTTACGGGACGGCTGAAAATCACCTTCACGTCAATGCTTTCAACAGTGAAAGTGATGGGGGCATTGGCCTTGCAACTGGTGGTGACGTTGTTAGGGGAAAGGATATGTATGACGTTCTGTCTTACGAGAAGGTAGAGGTAATACCTAGTCTTGTATTAGACTTTGACGCCAAGATCGGCTGCCTGGAGGCCGCCTCAGACAAGGTTGCGATCGAACATTGCTTGGCAGCCACTAGGAGTCCAACAACATCCCCTACAATGAACCCAACAGCAACAGCAACAGCAACGACACCGACACCGACACCGACACCGACACCGACACCGACATCGACATCATCATTTCCGACGATCTCATCGGGCCCTAATCAGCAGCCTGGGTGGTGCGCATCATCACCTCAGCAGCTCTGCAAAATGGCCTGCGCTAATCGGCCATGTCCTTCTGAAAATGACTGTGCCATGAGGAAAGGCACCTGCTGCGATTACGAGTGTCAAGAAAGCGCGGGGAGTCAATTTAGCGCGGGGAGAAGGAGGAATTATTTGTCAGCAACGACTTTTCTCATTGTGGCTATCGCCCACTTGGCTATCGCCAACTGCTGGCTGCTGGCTGCTGGCTGAGATTGCTATTATTTTTAAATGATGAAAACGGATGTGACATGTAAGATTTGAAGAAAGAGGGGCACGGGCTAAATCGTCAAACATTTCATTGCATCCTCTTCCACATCCCCACTTCCGTCCTCCTTCAGCTGTCCGAACAACCTCCTTCCTCCTGGAAGAACCACTTTCTCGCATTTCCAATCTACATCGAGACAGTCGTCGTCGACTTCACAGGTTTCAGGAATAACAATCCAACCGTCTCCTCCCCCGCTTTCGTCAGAAAAAGGCGTGTCGCTTCCAACCCAGCTGCTCTCATCCGCTACTATCGCCGCTGCCTCCCCTTGGTCGTTCCATCCAACCACCCTCTTCCCCTCGTACCTATAGTTATCCTTGTGAGTAAGGCTCAGTGCCGTAATGCCCTCGTCCAAACCTTCGGGCAAGACAGAGCAGCTTGACGAATCACAATCGGCGCTGTCCCACCCGGAGGAAGTTCGATATTGTACCCCAAACAAAAATGTTTTTTCGCCAGAGGACTTCCATCCGAGCGCTATGATCTGTTCCCCGCCTGTACTCAAGGTAAAAGTGCCCTCTTCTTCCCAGTCAGGGTTTTCGCCACCATCGATCCACCTAATAACATCCCCCTTTCTCGATCCCCCGACTGGAACCGTATAATGAAGTGTCCCCTCACTCCCCCTCCAATTCCCATCTCCCAAGTACGCATCGTCTGTTAATGATAGTTTTGCCCCAAAAGGCAAATCCTTCGTCAGTATCATCTCAACCGATTTAGGTGAGTCGGAGGAGAAACTTGTAATCGCTACGTCCCCTGCTTCATAAGGGAAATCCGTAATATCTACTACTCCAGAGGAGCCATCTTCATCGTCACTGTCACCATAATCCTCTACAGGGCACTCGCCACACTCACCGCCTGCCTCTAACCTCATATGGTTATAGAAATATCTCGCAAGGTCAGGGAAGTCGACGAACGGGTTCCTATTGTGCTGGTAGTCTTTGCACACGACATTATTTCTGGTCATTTCCTTCTCATCGACGGGGTCGGCCTCGTGCCAATCGAGAAGGACTGAGAGCTTCCCCATTTCATTTCGCGATTGGCAAGGGCAGTCGCCTAGAACAAGAACCTCGGTGTTAGAATCAGAGGGGACCAAAGATCCGTAGCGAAGAGCCATGTAGAACATCGAGCGGGCGACATCTCCCCTCCTCTCGAGCGGAGGCATGAAAAAACCAGGATACTTCCCACTATCGGTAGGTGCCTCCGCGTGGGCAGGGATCTCGCATTGATCATTTGTGTCGGGATCACAGTTGTCAAAGGCGCGATTCGAGCGTGCGGAGTTGACACTCCAATCCGCGGCACGGAGGGAGTGGATGTCGGAAGTATCCGGCCCCGTATAACCGACACCAAAACTTTTGGGCCAAACGTGCTCACGGTTCCAAGTTGACGATGTGCCGTAAGGAAGAGCTGGGACAGATGCGAGGCTGTATATGAGGAGGACATTAGAGGGGTTCAGAGGGTCCACGTCGAGGGAAATCAGGGCATCCCAGCAGTCCGTCTTTGTGCTGCTGGTGTAAGGAATGATTGTGTGACCAGAAATTCTGTTCAATAAATAATCCCAAATCGCAGACTTTTCGCCCTCTGTTGGGTTCTCGAAATCAACGTCATAATAGTTGTAAGTATTGCAGTCACCATCCAAACTCCAGTAGTCCCCGATCGACACGCAATTGGTCACACCATCATCATAGAGCGTCACTCTCTCCTCCCAGCTGCCCTGCACTAGCCCCCCACAGCCGTAGTTCATTTCAGGGGCAGGGGCATCCAGAAAGGTCGAGGAGGCCTCGACGAAAATGTAGTCGCCCGGGTACGTTGTGGTTACCATGTTGCCATATACCATGACATCTGTTGCGTGGTTCAACGTTAGACCGGAGTACGACTGTCTGCTGCTCGGCGGCTCCTTGCTGACGACTCCGTTGCCGTATATAACATTGTCATGCACGAATGCCCGAGCAGTCTTGTGGACGACAACGCCATTGATCCCGTTTCCGTAGCAAACGTTCTCGCTCAGCTGAAAATAACCATACTCGTAAGAGTGGTCGTTCCTGGTGATGTAGACACCCGATCCATCGATTATGAAATTTTGCAGACTGCTGCCGTAGTTCTCCCGAGCTACGTGCATATTGTTGTCAATCAAATACTGGGGGTCGTCGTAGTTCTCGTTATAATACGGAATTCGATTGAAATTGTCGAACACAACGTTCTTGTTGACCATCATTTTTACATCGTCACTGTCATCTGCGCTGAGGCTTTCGGCAAGAACTATGGCCGATTCAGCAGATGAAGTCCACCAGGTGCAGCTGTGCACTACATTGCTTTCAATTCTCACATAATCACCCTTGTTCACCCGAATTCCACTATTCGGTGTTTTGCTGACGTGATTGTCGTGGATGTGGATGTGATGACCACTCCAAAAGACGATTCCTCTCCCGCTTAACTTATTACTGTGCAGCAATCTATCCTCCACCGCTTCCTCGTAGGTTATGTCGTCATTAGGACCTACGATCTCTATCCCACGGATCTCTACACTTGCAACATTTGAGCCGGTGATCGCTGCGGATCCATCAAAGAGAAGCTTGGGAATGTGGCCGTCCAGATTCGAAATCAAAATGTTGTCCATATTACTTATCGTGAGCAGTGCACCGTTGTTCTTCCCTCCGTTGCCATAGCTTGACTTCGAATAGGTTCCATTCATAATGAATAATGCAGTCTCGCTGGCGATCAAGCTGTTTGCCTGGTCCAGGGTCTTAATAGCAGAATCTACGGTGAGACCATCATTTGCATCATCTCCGTTAACGCCATCTACGTAGAGCGATGAGGTTGTCACCACATCCCACTTGGACTCGGCTGCGAGTGCATGAGGGGGGTCTGAGGAAGATAGTGGGGTGCCACATGCAACTCCGAATATAGCGAACAAAATTGTTGTTAAGGGTATCATGCCGTTAAAATAGCAGTCAAGTGGAAGTTGAGATTGGAAGTTTTCCCACAAGGTCAATGCTCACTAATTGCTATTCTCCGCTACCTAGCCAGAGGAGAGGGAGCTGTGGAGAGGGACTGTGAGAATTCGGGGGGAAAGGAGGGCTTTTTTGCCACCTAATTCCATGTAAAAGAATTATTTGTGCGACGAACTAACTCGAACCCTCAAATTGACTGCAATAGCCTGACAGAATGGGAGATGTTATGACTGATGAGCACGAGCGATGCTTTTGTAAAGCCCACGGCCGTGTCACTTGCCATGAGTGCCGCCTCGACTTCAGTGTTAGTAACGAGTACGCAGAAGTCGCTGCAGGGCTTAGGAAAAAGCCTTCGCGGCTGGAAGAGCTGGCTGTGGATTACGCTAATCTGCAAGCAGGTCTGAATTTTATTCGACAACAGGGTGACGACCCCGCAATGCGCGAAAATTTGCAATTCCATATCGACAAACTTAAAGAGGTGGATCACGAGATGAAGCAGCTCAAGGCCACCCAAACCCAAACCCAAACCCACACAGACTTTCGGACCTGCTCATACTGCCACAAAGGCAGCGCCGAAAAAATGAAACTTTGTGCTCGTTGTAACCGTGTTGCTTACTGCAGCAGGGAATGCCAGAAAGCGGCCTGGCGAGCTCACAAGCAAACATGCATTCCCGTCGATGGCTACCAACAACCACCAAAGCTAAAAAAAAAGTAGAACAAATTTGTAAAAGCAGAAAACTTAGTCCCATCGTCGAAGTCCCTGCCGGTCTGGGTGACGCCTTGCTCGATGCCGTTCCACTGGAGCTTCTTGGCGTCCCAGTCGGACCTCAGCTGGTTTCCGGAGAAAGAAGAACGAAGCCAGTCTCGAGTCGAGAGAAGTTGCAAAGTGACCGTACAGTTTTACTGGGGTTTTACTGTAAGGGTAAAATATATCACAGCAGGCATGTAATGTAGTGTAGCATCAAGTAAAAAACAAATGACGTATCCCTACTCCAAACAAACCGATCGTTTAATTTTACAAATTACCCTTTGCGTTGCATTCAAGAATTTTCACTTTTTGCATCATCATTTCATTGAGACGGAGATTTCCCTTTACTCCCCGCTTCCCTGGATTGAACCCTTGCTATCACCCCTGGCAATCTCTGCGCTGTTTTTATGTTTAAAACCATCACCTCCAACATAGCTGTTAGTTTTGGAGAAGCGCTCGAAATAGTGCGTCTTGCAAAGGAGGAGATCCTTGTTCTTCGTGAAGTTGGAGAGTGTGATCTGGCAGCTACAATCTTCGCACTTGGCGCAGCTCTTGTGGTACTTGACTCCGTCTAGTACGATCTGGGGGTCGTTCGGGTACACAGTTTTCTTGCAGGCTGGGCAGGCGGCCTTGGCACTGTTCTCTCGCGAAAAAGCCGCCATCCTTTCACGAACAGAGGATCCTGTTGAGGAAACCGAGGCAGTCGAATAGGAGCTGTTGGTGCGGGTGGCCTGGGGAGGCGGATCCAATGATTTGTTATCGTTGTCGTTGTCGTTATCGTCGCCGCTCTTGTCACCAGCACCACCGGCAGGGGCAGAAGGCAAGCTGAAAATGGATCCAGATTCAAGCACAGCTGCGTCTGCGTCTTTCTTCGCTTTCTGCTTGGCAAAAAGGAGGAGGGAATGTGAATCGCGTTGGATTTGGGGACGTTAGAGAGGAGCTTGTTCAGAGCGCAATAAATTACATTTCGGACACTCCCGCAACACTGCTGAACACTGCGAAACAACTCCCATCAAAACGAACGAACGAACGAACGAACGAACTTCACGTCACCTTCGTTCATCTCACGGTGTTGGTTTGTTCGCTTGGCAGCTCACCTCCTTCTCATCTCCTCCATGTGCACCTTCACCGTCGCCATCTTCTTCCACCACCTTCAAAGCCTCAACCTTGTCAGCAAGATCTCTCCCACTACCTGCAGAGGGAGACCCACCACCAAACGACCCAAGCGTTGATATTGAGCTAACCGAGCTCGCGCTCGTTTCCCTGGTAACAGTCGTGTCCCTCCCGACATTGCTGCTCAGGCTCTCCCCTCTACTGAGCTCTGCGCTACCCTTGTGCTTGAAGCTTTCCCCGCCGATGTAAGTGTTGGTCTTGGAGAACCGCTCAAAATAATGCGTTTTGCAGAAGAGTGTGTCACCTGACTTGGTAAAATTAGAAAGGGTTATCTGGCAGCTGCAGTCTGCGCATTTTGCGCAGCTTTTGTGGTAAAGGGTCCTATCTAAGTTCACTTGCGGGTCGGCTGGGTACACTGACGTGTTACATACAGGGCATTTACCCATGGTGGTGGGGGGGAGGGGGGGGTTGTTTTGCTAGGATCCAACTAGATCCAACGTCCAACAAGGGGTGGAGAAGTAATTCAACCACACAAAAATGTTACCATCCAATTGCAAGGCTCTGTCGAGTAAAAAGAAAATGACAGTGCAGTTCCTAGCCTTTGTGTTTCTGTTTTTGTGTGCATCCGGCGGATTTTCACGATCGTTATTTTTTTCTTCAGAAAAACCTCTGTAAAAAAAGAAACGCCGAGTCGAA
>Ga0115555_1002892_pt1 | contig 11311 bp, 9 predicted proteins | sample COGITO_mtgs_1104_2_FD_87285 | JGI IMG/M metagenome (GOLD analysis project Ga0115555, IMG submission 87285) | Pelagic marine microbial communities from North Sea - COGITO_mtgs_110407 | ecosystem: Environmental > Aquatic > Marine > Epipelagic | place: Germany:Helgoland, sampling site Kabeltonne...
ATCACAATGGCCAGCTTTTACGCATATTCTGCTCGGCTCGAAAAGTAGGACTTATGCAAGCTCCCGTTTTTAAACACCGCACTTTAAGTTCGCGACAACAACTAACCAGAAAGGGATGCGTTCTAGTTGTTCGAAAAACAAAAAAACCCACAGGAGGAGAGAAACGATGAATCTATATGATTCGTGAACTTGCACCAACAACAACTAAATAACTAACTAACCCTAACTTCTAAAAAAAGCTTTAAGTCCATCCCAATACATACCCGACTGACGACACTAACCCTAACTTCTAAAAAAAGCTTTAAGTCCATCCCAATACATACCCGACTGACGACAATGCTAGCCAAATATCTCGCACTCCTCCTTTGTGCGACAACGGCCTCTGCATTCAATGTGACTTACGACTCTCACTCCTTCTCTCTTGATGGAGAACGAAAACTGTTCTTCAGTGGCTCGTTCCACTACCCCAGAGCTCCTCCTGCAGAGTGGCCAGGAATTCTTGCTGCAATGAAAGCCAGCGGCTTAAACATGGTTCAAACTTACGTCTTCTGGGACGTCCATGAACCTACTGAGGGTGTTTATAACTTTCCCACCTCAAAAGAGGACGAGAATAATCTCGTCCTTTTCCTCTCCGAATGCCAGCAGGCAGGTCTTTATGTTCACCTGCGCATCGGCCCTTATGCCTGCGCTGAGTGGAACAACGGTGGCTTGCCTGTCTGGTTACGGAAAGAAGGTGTAGTCTGGCGTACAGACGATGATTACTTCCTGACGAAAATGAAGGACTTCATTGATGAGACTCTCCGTGTTGTAGAGCAGGCGGGCTTGCTTGCTAAAGATGACGGTCCGATAATCATGGCTCAGATCGAGAACGAGTACGGTGATGTCGAAGGTTCTTATGGGAAAGCTGGTGAAACATATGTGGAGAAGATTGGTAATTTTGCTCTTGCGAAAACGGAGTTGATGATTCCATGGGTAATGTGCAAACAGGGCGAGGGCTTGGGTGGAACCGACCCTCCCTCAGGAATTATCTCATCATGCAATGGCTACTACTGTGACAACTGGATTTCTGACCATGCTGCTGTAGCCCCTAACCATCCTCACCTTTTCACGGAAAACTGGCCTGGTTGGTTTCAAAAGTGGGGCGAAGCTATTCCTCACCGCCCTGCCACCGACGTGAGTTTCTCAGTCGCGCGCTGGGTCCTGAAAGGAGGGTCTTTCATGAACTATTACATGGCATTTGGAGGTACGACCTTTGGGCGAAAGGTCGGAGGGCCTAACATCATTCCTTCGTACGACTACGATGCTCAAATCAACGAGTTTGGCTTGCCCAAACAACCAAAGTACGATCTTCTTACAGCCCTTCACAATGCCTTCTATACCATTCAGGATACAATATTCAGCCAAGATCCCCCCGAGGCCGTTCCTATTGAAGGAACTAAGTGCGAAACGCATACCTTCTCCAGCGGTGTAGGAGATTGCGTTACTTTTGTCAGCAACATTGAGGAGGAGGCGGACCAGGATGACTGCACGTTCAACGGTTTCAGTATCCCGTCGTGGAGTGTCTCGATTATCACAGGTTGCTCCGCTGACAGTCAAGAGCTTCTTTTTAGTACTAAAGAGAATTCCATTATTGAAAGAAAGAATGAGCTCACTGCTGTCACGTCTGATATCACCTTTAAGTCTATAGAAAAAACCTACACAGAAACTATTCCTCCCACCGGCGACAATATTGTGACGCAAAATTCTGATTCCCCCCTTGAACAGCTCTCTTTGACCGATGATACTACTGACTATTTGTGGTACAGTGGAGTTTTCAAGAGCCTGTTCAACAGCGACTCTGCCGTGGTCGAGTTCACGGCTGCAACGGGAGGTGGTTTATGCTACTATTTGTACGTCAATAGCATCATGCAGAGCACTCAATGTGGGACACAAAACGGGAATCTCTTCACTTCGCCCGTGACCTTTAGTAATGTGGCTGTGATCGAGGGTGATAATGACATCACTATCATGAGCGTTTCGATGGGCCTCAAGAATTATGGCGCCAACCTAGAACGTTCGAGAGTCGGGATTGTTGGAGAAATTTTGGTGGATGGTGAAGTCATGAAGGGATGGACTCACACAGTGGGCATCAATGGACCTCCTGATGCTTCCCTCGATGACAAGAATTTTTTTGAGACCAATACAGGAATGACGTGGTTCGAGTTAAAGTTCGACAGCCCTTTACCAGGCGACGATGACGAGAAAAGTGGATTGGCCCTGGACTTGAGTAGCATGGGTAAGGGGTTTGTAAGCGTCAATGGTAGAATGCTCGGACGCTACTGGAGTATCGTTGGAGAAAACACCAACAACTGTGAAGAATGCGACCTCGCAGCTTATGCGGGCAGCTACGGCCCAGACACGTGCAGGTCCGGGTGTGGGGAGGAGAGCCAGAGGTACTATAAGATGCCAAGGAGTTGGTTGAATGAGGATGGTGAGGAGAATGTGGTTACTATTTTTGAGGAGGTTGGAGGAGGGGATGTTAACAATGTTTCGGTCGTAAAAATGCTTATGGTTTGAGGGATTATTCGTTTGTTTATTAACATTAATCATTTGTATTCTTTGTCTCTTCCATCCTCTTCAACAACAACGCTCGAGGATACTACTATCCAAGAACCGCAGCCCAGCATCGTACCTCGAAGGAGATGTGTGTACTGCCAAAGGAAGGAGAGCCTGCTCAAAGAAAAAGAACTAAAAACGCTCGGGGTAGTAGTTGAAGGTTCACTTTTTTCACGTGTTTTTCATCGAATTTTTGTCAGCAGCAATTGTTTGTGTGCCCTCCAGTAGGAATTTGAAAAAATATGCGCAAGTTATTGTTGATATCACCGTTCCTGGCAATTTGCGGGTCGTTTAGCGTTACTCCTAACTCCCCAATCTTTTCCCGAAATCTGGGCGGACCGATGCGAGCGACGGAGACGGATGAAAACCCTGTAAACATTGGTTGGAATTCGCACGAGGCCGTGTCAGCTGTTCCCGCTACTCTTGTTCGTCCAAGCGACACCGCGTTGTTGGCAGACGGGTCGACTTCCATGAGGCAAAAGTTTGAGAAGATGTGCCGGGACGCGCAGATATCAATCACAAAAACAATTGAGGAGGTGCGTTGTTACTGTGCACTTGCCCGTAAAAATCACCGTTTGTTTTTTAAAATCTAATTCTTTCCCTCCCCTGTACACAGTGCGATGGCTCAGGAAAGACGTTCAAGGAGGATGCATGGACTCGGAAGAATGGTGGGGGCGGAGTTTCTCGTGTTTTCACAGATGGTAAAGTGTTTGAGAAGGCTGGAGTGAACCTTTCGGTTGTATACGGTTCAATGTAAGTGCAAAAGTAACACCAATCGAACCCTTTTCGACGCTAACTGTAAGCTGCTCCTGACTCAGGCCGAGGGAGGCGCTCGAAGCTGCTACTGAAAGGGGAGTAGACCGAGCCAAGGGCATGAAAGAGGGGGAGCGTGTTCCGTTCTTTGCGTGCGGGCTTTCCTCCGTGATGCATCCGAAGAATCCTCACTGTCCTACTATGCACTTCAATTACCGATATTTTGAGACTGAAGGTGGGGTGTGGTGGTTTGGTGGAGGTACTGACATTACTCCTAACTACATTGACACTGAAGACTTGAAGCATTTCCACGGCACCTACAAGAAAGTGTGTGACAACCACGACGAATCATTCTACCCGAAGTTCAAGGACTGGGCCGACAGATATTTTGTAATTTCGCACCGGAATGAGACCCGTGGACTTGGTGGGATCTTCTTTGATGATTTGAATGACCGCGAGGCGGATGATATTTTCGCTTTTAGCACTGAGGCCCTCAACAGTGTTGCTGATGCTTACGTGCCTATAATAAATAAGCACAAGAATGACCCCTTCACTGAGAAGGAAAGGCGATGGCAGCAGATGCGCCGTGGTCGCTACGTGGAGTTCAACTTGGTCTATGATCGTGGGACAGTTTTTGGGCTCAAGACAGGGGGTCGGATCGAGAGTATTTTAATGAGTCTCCCCGAGACGGCACGCTGGGAGTACAATATGATCCCAGAAGAGGGATCAAAGGAATGGGAATTTCTACAGGCATGCAAGTACGCCCGTTCATGGACGGACTGATAAAAGAATCGCTTGAAAATAATAACGTGAACAGATTAGTGGCAGTTTTATAAAACCTGTCGGTATTAATATTCCTCTTCTTCGTAGTCCATGTCTTCTTCGTAGTCCATGTCGTCGTCGTCGTCGTCGTAGTCGTCGTTATAGCTAACGTCATCACTGAATTCATAATCATCATTCGCATCAAAATTATCAGATCGGGAACTCCAATTTCGTACCTTTGCTCCCGCCATGTCTCTTCTTATTCTAGCTTCCTTGGCCTCCTCGGCCTCATTGAATCTTGCGGCCATTCTCTTCAGTCTCTCCTCTCCCCCCTGAAAAATGGCTGCGTCAACACCCGCATTCAATCTACAATCAATCGTTAAACAATCATCCCGACCAGTCAAGGAGCGTAACTTGAGCATAGCATGGGCCAGAGCGTTAGCTGCATCGTTATCGATCCGGGTCATTTGGAGCGACAGACGGACGTTGGTTTTTGACTCCAACATCGCTGTAGAATTAAACTTAGCTGTGCTCAATGATCGCGCTAAGCTTGTGAGCAGGCAGCTCTCGTTCTCCTCATTGACATCAGCGTGATTCTCATCTCCATCCTCGTCCGAATCCTCAAAGGGAGTTCCGGCACCGCTGATCGTATCGACAGTATCCTGAACGGTACTCTCGATTCCTTTTTTGACGCTTTTGAAAAAGGATTTCATTCCTTTGACGCTCGTTACGCTCTCGATCATTGTCGTTGGTTTTGAGGGTGGCTTATAAGAACCTAACTTGTTGCCATTCAAGCTAATCACCACTGTTTCTTCGTCACTCTTGCAGCTACTCAAACAATCAATTATACCACGAGAAATGCCACTAACCAAAGAGTCACCAAGTTTCCCTTTCTTTAAATTGTCCAGTCCCAATTCAATGACAAGCCCTCTACCCAAGAGGCTGACTCCAGCGCAGATCCCTTTTCCGGTAAGCAGATTCTCCCCTAAATTAATCTTCAGTCTAGTATTTCTCATGCCATCGCTGTTTGTGCCAGCGAATAACCCCTTACAAAGAAGACTGACTCCTTCATCAGTTATCTCATTCGCGCTAAGGTCGATGCATTCAAGGTGACGGCAGTTATCGCTGTCCGAGAGAGCAATGCTCAGGGCTTGCACCCCAGCGTCGCTGATCTTACAGTTTGATAGATTTAATGACTTAAGTTTCAGCCTGCCTCTTGCAGCCTTCATTCCAGCAGCAATTGCCGAGATTCCCTCGTCACCTAGATCAGGGTTATTGGACAAATCCAGCCGCCTCAGAGGGGAGCCGCTTTTCAGACCCAGGCCAATTGCCCTACCAAACCGCTCCGAAACAAAACAATTTGAGGCCTTAATAGATTCCAGATCCGATAACTTTGTAAGAAGATTCGTCAAACCTCTCTCGAAAGCCCCACCGTCATCGCTGGAGAGATCGTTGAACGAAAAGTCAAGGTGGTTTGTGGAGCACTTTGTTGCATTTGATGATAGAGCAGAGAAAAATGTCGTCAAACCGCGGGGAGTCAGACGATTATTTGAAATTTTTAAGCTCTTTATACCATCAGGGAGGAAAGTAGCCAGCTCTTGAAGACCAACATCCTGCAGGTAGCAGTGGTCCAGGTTGATAGATAAATTGTCCTCATCGCCCTTGTTGTTGATTGACTTGGAGAGCGAAGAAAGTGTCTCCTTTCGATCGTAGCGGTACGAGAGGTTCAACTTCGTGGTGGAGCATCCGACGGGGCGATGTATGGTAAGAAGGAGGAGGGCAGCGAGGACGAAGCGCATCACAAAATGCTGACAATAGGCGCTGTGCAACATTGCCCCCTCTGCTTATTACAGTTCTTCAACCAAAGCAGCAACGCAACAATTTTTTTTCACTCCTATCGCTTGTAGGCAGCATGAAAAAAACAAACAAAACGAAATCGGCCAAGAAGATTCACTTTGAGGTTTCTCTGTTCGCTTTTATTTTTTGAGGAATCCATTGAAATGTGGGCTTAATGTTCAGTTTCTTCAGGCTAAAAATTGCTCCAATGCACCACTACTGTTTCAACGAAGCGTGAAAAAAGGAGCTCAAAAAAAGATGCCCACAACCACAATTGAAGTCCCTGTTACGACAGTCATCGCATCACCGATTGCTCTTCTCCTAATCCCTCTTGTACTCTCATATTCATACGGTTTTGGCGTGGTACAATCCTACATCCTTTCCGCAGTCCGCGCATTTCTCCAGCTTTCGTTTCTATGTGGTGTTATTCTGACCCCTCTGTTTCAAGAATCCCACCTCAATCCTGGCTGCCTCGGTTACATGGTATTTATGATCACCATTGGCGCTATAGAGTGTTGTGACCGTCTCTCTCTTCGACCGGCAGCGGTTTCTAGGAAGATTTTTTTCGCCGAGGTTTTGTTGGCAGTCTCTCTCGGCGCGACAGTCACAATTCCAATTTTTGTAGCCCTGCTGTGGTCCTCCAAGTATTTTGAGCCCGACGGCGTGGTGCCAGATCAGCTGATTGTTACCCCAACTCTTGTAATTCCCGTCTTTGGGATGTTGTTAGGAAATTCCACGACCGCGGTCTCTCTAGCCATGACATCCTACTTTACGCAGATTAAGTCAACAGCTCAGGCAATCAATGTTAGATTTAGTGTTGGTGGGGGGACAATTTCTGAGGCCACAGCAGTGGTCCGGCGGACCGCTGCGATGGCTGCTCTGAACAGCAGCTTGAACCAAATGTCGATCGCAGGGTTGGTATCTCTCCCCGGAATGATGACTGGCCAAATTCTTGCTGGACAGAGTCCTCTTCAATCAGGTCGTTACCAAGTGCTCATATTGTTTGGGATAGGGGGGTCAGCACTTTTATCGGTAATTTTTGCTATCGCTCTGTGCGAGCGACACTGTTTTGATGCAGTCCGAGGGCAGATAGTAGGTGTGACATCGACGACTAGTAATAACACAAAACGAAAACAAGACATTCTTATCCGGCTGTTGTCTTTCCTGTGGAAATCGCTTCGGCGCTGTTTTTGCTGCGATAACGATTCTCCAGCAGCTGAGGGCTACACTACAGTTGGAAGTGGCGCTGAACTCGAATTAGAAAACGATGATGTGGAGAGCAATTACGGCTCAACAGGGAAAACGACAAAACAGCTCTTGCTAACTACAAACAATAAGAGCAGAAGCGAACTGAGCGAACTCCCTGTTCTCAGGATCAACTGCCTCTTCGACTCAGCGAAACTATTTCGCTGCTCGGATTTACAAATAAATGAGGGAGAAATAATAGTTATTGTAGGCCCCTCAGGCTGCGGTAAATCGGTTTTTACGACGTCCTTAATCAACCAGAATTCTCGCGTCGAACCAGAAAACAGGGACATTGAAGTGCGCGATTTTGACGGTTCCATTGGCACTAACCTACACTACTCTACCTTGCGGTCAATAATTGCTTTCGTCCCCCAGGATCTTCCCCATTTATCCGACACGACCGCAGCCGAATTCTTTCGAGAAATTACAGGCTATAAATCGCAGCTAAAGAGATCAAAAGTGAAGGGTCATGTGCGGATGGAGCGCTTTTTGGCTAATGCAAAAAGATTAGATTTGGACGTGACCGATGTTTGCGATAAGTCCCTTGCGAATCTTAGCGGTGGCATGCGACAAAGGGTATTCTTAGCGATGGTCTTCTCGCTCGACTTCAGGTGCATTGTCCTTGATGAGCCGACGAGTGCCTTAGATGAGAAATGTTCCAGGAAGGTAGAGGAATTAATTTTGCAAGCGACTAAACGGGAAGAGAAGCGGACGACAGTGATAATGACAACTCACGACATGGCCCAGAAGGATCGAATGGCTGATAGAGTGATTGACATGAACTGAATGTGAATGGTTTTGTCGACGAACTGTCCATTTCTTATAATTTTTTTAGCTCGCTGGCCAACGGCGGTAAATTGCTGCCGTCCATTCAGCAGGTGATAAGTCTTCTGTGAACCCTACACAAAGAGAGTCAAGCAAGTCCGTGCACCTTCTCCGGAGGTAGCTATCATTATTTCTTGATTCGCATCCAAAATTTTCTTCGACACAGTAAAATCGGCAGTAATCGAGGAAACAAATCTCGTATTGAGTATGAGCGTCCGCCAGCTTAAAACCAGGGGGGAGTGGCGGTCGTCGCAACTCACGCAATTTCGTATTTAGAGATTGGAAATAATACTTGATATAGTTTTCTTCGTTCTGAGAAGCAATTAGAGAGTCGACAGAAGAGCAAATTAGAGTGACAACGTCTATCATTCCATATCCATACCCGCTAAACTGATAGTCTACGGCTGTGCACTGAGAGCCGTTGAACAGAATGTTGGATTTCCTAAAATCACCGTGGACGATCGTTCTGTGCTTCCTCCTCCCGCCATTGAAGACGCGATTACTTATTCCGCTTGCCGCATCTCTCAACCTATCCCAAGGATCTTCGATTTTTTTCATTCTCTCCTCGTCTTCAAAGGCTGCACAAATACCACCCCGTTTGAACAACAAGCTTTCGTCGTAGGTTTCGTTCATCTCCCAATTTCTAGCGTGGAAACTTGACAAAAAGTCAAGTGCTTTATACACCTCAACATCAGGAAGGTTAAGATTTGTGTATCTTATATTAAATCGTTCAGAAATATCCGAAAGAAGAAGCGTGAAAGTACCCGCCCGTTCGTTCGCATTCGAAGACCAAATTTTCGGTAGGGAGAGTTTTTGGTCGTAGTCTGTCAGGTGATGCAGATAAAAGCTGATCTCGTTGGAATAGCTTTTAATCATTGACTGGAATTTATCAGTATTTTGGGACAGTTTTGAAGGCTTTTTAACCCGCTTCACTATGAACCGAAGACAATTGTCTCGCACGTCATTGACATTGAGAGAATACACAAATGCCCACGAAGATTCGTCATCTCCCTTCTTCACCTCTATTTCCTTCGAAACCGACTTAATTACAACACCAGGAAGACACGGTGATATTGTATCAATAGTGAACGTCCTCCACTTGAATCCCATATTTGTATTCACATTCGTGTGAATCTAAACAACGAACTGACGATTGCCCAAGATAATAGCTTGGACTTGAACCGGATACAAGATTTGGAAACACAGATTGCGAATCTAAACAAGCGTCTTCTTTTTTTTTCTGATCTCAATTTATATTTGACGATGGATATTATCAAATTCGTTGCGAGTGCTGCTATATTTGTTCAGCGAGCCCGAGCAAAGCCCCAGTTCCCTGATGCTCATCGCCAATCTTCGAAAGGTTACAGAGTTAGCCTAATTAACAGTGGCGACGAAAGAATTCCGTCCCGCCTTTCATCCTTCCAACAGTTGTCTCTGCCCTGAGATCAAAGCACGAACTCCACACGAACGACATCGTAATAGCTACTTATCCGAAATGTGGAACGTGAGTGCATACCAGCTGTAAATCTGAAGAATTTTGTTTTGCGCGTGTTGTTGTTTTGCGAAGCTACTAACCTTATAAAATGTGTCATTCTGCAGGACTTGGGCACAGCAGATCGTCCTGGAGGCATTGAAAATTCAGGAGGCGAGCGACGATAACTTACGTGACCCCTGGGAGCACAGCACCTGGAACGAACAGGCCTTAAGCATACAGGCTCGTAATTCTGGAACCTCCGACGGCGCCATCATTGTCCAAGAATATACTAACAAACTGAAGGGAGACGATAAGCGGCGCGTTATCAAAACCCACGCTAGTTATGGTCTCCGACCCTGGAAAACCCAATGCGACGGGAGAGGAAAGATAATCGTGGTTATTCGAAATCCTTTCGACGCTGCGATTAGTATGTACCACCATGCCTGCGACGTTCGCGCCTTCGATTACGACGGTTCCGGGGGGCTGGAAGAATTTATAAACGATCTCTGGCTCCCGGGCAAGGTGGAGAGTGGAGATTTTTGGAAGTGGATGAAAGGATGGCGTGTGGCCTTCGAAAATTTCAAGAACATTCATTGGCTTTCGTTCGAAGAACTTCACTCAGATCCACATAAAGCCGTGACGGATATTGTCAATTTCCTTAATCTCGACAGGGTTACCGCGGCGGACATAGACACCATAGTTGTCAATTCGTCATTCAGCAAAATGAAATCAAATTTCGAGGAAAACGACAGGAAGAAACTCGCCGAGGGAAAGAAAATCAAGCCGAATCATATTAGGAAAGGTGGGGTGGGAGGGTACAAGTCTGTTCTGAGTGAAGAGATGCAGGTGAAAATGGCAGAAGAGCACTGCGAACGGTGCGCAAAGGATGATCTTGACATTGGAATTTTCAGCTTCGTATAAAAGGAATAAATAAAATAAAATAAAATAGAACCAGAGACAAAAATTTACCTACCGATACCTTTATCACCTACTTTTCGCTGACCTCAAAACGTTTCCCAAAGCTTCATCAAGACACTCTGCAACATCATCGTCCTGTACAGCGAAATGAATGACCATCCCCCCCCTCACATCACCCTCCCCGCGTCGGCACAGAAATTTCCCCGCCGCCTCGGCCGCCACGGCGCAAGCTCGGTCCGCCGGCGCCCCCCTCGCCCCCGCCCCGAGGATCGGCGTCGCGCACCCCCGGGACCCCGCGCCGCGCGCGATCGCGAACGAAGCCAAGTACGACGACAACAGCTCCCTTCGCCAATCCGCAGGGAAGGAAGGACCCGAGTTCGAATGGGAGTTGAGGGGGGGGGGTTTAGGCCAGAACGGGGCCACGCTTAAGATCAACCTGTCGAATACGTTCCGCAGTGAACCGGGTGGCACAGGTACGGGGCCTACGGCATCACCTGTCCTACACCTCACCGGATACTTCTCATCCCCCAGAATAACCGGCGCGACACTTTCGATGACGTCCCTCTCCACGCCCCCGAACTGCTCGGACAGTACCCCGTCGATCGACTCGCACTGGTACAGCATCCGCGCCGTTCTCGGGGTGCCCCAGGGGTGCGAGCGCTCGCCCACGTACTCGCCAAGGGGCGTGGGACCGCCAACGGGAAAGTGGCTGAAATTCGCCCCGCACAGGCGCTCGTTCGACGGGACGATTAGCGTGTCGGAAGGGGGAGGCATTGTTACTATGCAGGGCGTTATCCATACTTGGACCCTGCCCGAAGCTCTGCTAAACAAACGGGGCACCAACTAAAATGTACCCACCCGGCTTCCCCCCCGCATTTCGGGGGGGGGGGGGGCGATCTGTAA
>Ga0115555_1002901_pt1 | contig 11286 bp, 3 predicted proteins | sample COGITO_mtgs_1104_2_FD_87285 | JGI IMG/M metagenome (GOLD analysis project Ga0115555, IMG submission 87285) | Pelagic marine microbial communities from North Sea - COGITO_mtgs_110407 | ecosystem: Environmental > Aquatic > Marine > Epipelagic | place: Germany:Helgoland, sampling site Kabeltonne...
CCCCTTCCTCTCCGCCTCCTCCTGCCTTTCCAAAGCATCTTCTATTGCCTTTTCCTCGAGCTTCAACAATTTTGATTTTTCCTCGTCGTAGTGGTTGTCCCATTTCGATTCGCCGGTATATACGTTGTGGAAGAAGTCAAAGCGGTTCCACTCGCAGTACAGCAATTCACCGTCTAAAATGGATTCCTCATTTATGAGCTTTTTCTCCGCTTTCACATGTTCCTCTTCCATGTCCAAGAGTTCCATAAAAAAATAAGACCTCTGATAGCCGTACCTATCTTTTAGCAGCTTGACAACAAGATCCCGGCTGACTGAGTCAAAAGGGGGCTCGGCGCCGGTCCTCGACTGGGCTTTGAGACAATCGCGAGCGATAGAACGGGCAGCAATTACCCATGCGTCGCGAAGGCGACTGACTTGAGAGGCAAACAGATTGTAATCTTCCTCACGAATGTCGTACTTTTCTTTCGCATAAATGTACTCCCCCTTATCTCGGAACTGGTCTCCTAGCTTTTCTTTCCACCAGTTCTCGCCAAATATTCGCCTCCGCCAGACATTCTGGAACTCAATTACTGGAAATAGAAGAGGAGGAAACTTGAACGCGTATCTCATCAATTCTTTCCACGTGAGATGGTCTCCGTTGGTCATCGCTGCAATGTGCTCCACGAGAAAGTCGATGTCTCTGTCCCCATCTTTGTGGATCACTTTAAACATTTGCCTCAACATTCCCAAGTTAATTTTGTAGTCCACCTTGATAAAAGGCTTTTGGATGAGGCATTCCATGAAACACTCAAGAATCTCGTAATCTTTCATCCGGCAAACTTCGCAACCAAAAATTATGAAACGGCTGAAAGCGATCCCGCGGGGATCCTTGCCGTCGTGGGCTTTTAGACCAGGGTAGTCACGGAGGAAAATGTGTGTGAGTATCACATACGCGACCTGTTCAACCCGAGATCCCAAGAATTTTGAAAGAGCCAAATCGATGGAGAAATCGAACCACTTCTTTTTTGTCCCGTCATTGTGGTACGAAGATTCGATCTCCCTTCCGTACTTTTTGTAAAGTAGCTCTACCTGCCGGCCTTCGGCTCCGAGCCGCTTTATATATTCAGTCAGGACTTGACGGCTCCCAGCATCGAGAAATGCTCCCACTTGCAATCCACGACATCCCTCGTCAATTAGGAATTTTTTTTGTGTACCCTTCCCAACGATCTGCTTGAAATCCCCCTTCTTCTTTCTTAGCTTGGGAGGGTTGGAAATCAGAGAGGATAAAAGCGATTTCTTTACCTTCTTCGCCGCAGCTGATGGTTGCGCGTTGCCCTCTTGGGTGTCGCTGGACATGGGCGGAGATTTTACTGCAACCGCTACCTCGTTCCCGCCACCACTTGCCCTCTCGTGGACGCTTCTCCCCTCACTGATGGGGTTCAGCCCCCTTGAACTTCGCTGCTTCCTGACAGTCATTCTGTTACCCCCCGTTGTAAAATATCACTTGTCAAAAGTTGGTGTACTTGAAATCACTGCATCCTAAGGTCAAGTTCAATCGGATCATCCGTCCGGCGTACAAAGGTGAGAGTTGCTGTTATGTTGTGCGCCTTCTCTTCAAAAAACATGGAAAATCTTTCCTTATAATCTCTAACTTCTCCCCTGCAGTCTGCAGTCTCTGCAGCTCAAATCAAAAATAAATCAAATTAATTCTCCCAAGTCAAATTTGGCAAAGTAATTGACTCAATTTCCTCCGTTTTCGTTTTTCATTGTTGTTCCGAGAGTCACAATCGGCAGCAAAATTCGACTGCCTGGTTCTTAATCTCGCAGAAAACCTAGCAACCCCCCCTCCCTGCCCCATCTTCATCCCCAAAAACAACAACTGCACTGCTGAAGCCACAGCAAAGAAAAAAGCACCAAAATAACGCGACAGCACAATATGGTCGATTTAACTTCGCCTTCGTACATACTCCAGAATCTTCCCTCTCTTACTGCGCTTCCCCCCTCTATTGACACCTCTTCTCGTAGCCGACAGGATACAACAAAAATTATTTGCGGACAGGTCTGTTTCCTTGTTGGGGCGGTAGTGTCTTCTCTGAAAGATACCCCCTCAATGCAAGCTTGTCTGCACCCGGAACCGAGAGCGTTGCCCGGTGCACTTCCGATGACGACAACAGACTACTCTGCACCAAAACCACAACCGAAGGCCCCCCAATTCTTGATTGGTCTCATAGGATGTGGGCAAGTTGGAACGCTGCTCCTCAACAAAATTTTATCCATGGGTTTTCCGCCGTCTTGCATTTGCGTATCTTCTCGCGATGAGGGTAAGATTTCTTCCTTCACAGACCAAGGTGTTATTTCTCAACCTGATCTCTCGGTACTTTCTCGAACCTGTCGGATAATCCTGTTGTGCGTGGCCCCCCAACATTTGCGGAAAATCGGCGAGACAATGTCTAATTCAAAATCTAGTACTACTCGCCGAAGAAGAAAAAATGGCGAGGAGGATGGTAGCGGTGCCTTGATAATCAGCCTCGTCGCTGGTGTTCCAAGCAAGAAAATCAGCCATATTCTTGGGTTGACGAGGGTGGTGAGAACGTTCGTCGATATGCAGATGGTACCTGTCTCTTGGTCCTGTGGGACTGAGGGGACTCCGAGTGAAGATGAGGTCTTGAGAGTTTGTGCGAAAAACCTTGTGGCTGAAAATGGGGCAATACGATTCCTACAGGCATCTGTTGAGGACCTCTGTATGCATTTGGGGATGGACAACCGAGCTGCGAAAACTGCCTCAATAGCTAGTGTGGTTGGGGATCCGGACATTAAGCCGCTCGCTACTACTCCGGCTGATGATGGTGTCGACACTGTGACGACCCCTTCTCCACCTTCCACCAGTCAGGCAGGCGCCACAGACACAGACGACGCTGAAACAAACTTCGGGGTTGCACATGCTGCAATGATGAACTGGAAAAATTATGTCGCGCCTTTGTTTCATGAAGTCTTTGCTGCTGAGGTATTTGCCAAGGACCTGCCAAGTCTTCTATGACGGATGGACGGATGGATGTTTCTGTTGCTAATTTATTTGCAATAAATAAACGTAGCTCTGCACATTTTGCACATATTTTTTAGCTTTACTTATTTAAACCAGTTTCGCGGACAAATAATTGTTTCATTTCATTCATATGGGAACGACTACGATAAGTCGCGACGGCCTCTTTGCGGGCACTTTCACAGTGACTGACTTCATCTCATTCCCAATTTTGTACTTCGCCGTGAATGTGTCTCCAGCTTGTTTGTCTGTAGGAACGGCGACCTTAATTTTCAAGGATTTCTTAGGCTTTTTTGGGGGCGCCTGCTGAGAATCGATGAATTGGCGATCAATCCTCTTGCTGTTAGGATTTGGGGATCTCGGTTCTTTTTTTATGGGGCTCGCAGAATTGTTTGGGGGGTCATTTTTGTCATTTTTGTCATTTTTGTCATTTTTATTTTTGGTGGTCTTTTCAACACCAATATCTCTTGCGCCACTGCTGGCCTTCTCAAGTCCAGCGTCGCTGACCTTGCGCTTCAATTTTTTCTTGCCCCCTCCCCTTCCCCCGCCGTATCCACCCCCACCCTTGCCCCCGAACAGAATCAGTTCCTTGGAGGGCCAGATTTTGCGACATTCCTGGAGCACTTCCAGGAGGGAGATTTTGAGATGGCGATATCGTGAGAGCAACTCATTGTCAGCGGCAATTGCTGTTTCGTCCATATCGTTCTCCTCGTCGTCGTCCTCCTTCTGCAATTCGGCGTCCTCAAGGTCCATTTCTTCCCCATCGCTGTCACTGAGAGTTGGCAAAGTGCTCTCTTGCTCTTGACTACCACGGCGTCCTCCCTCCCTCCCTTTGCCCGCTGCTATTCCGCCCTCGGTTACAGCAAAGTCTTCGATCGTCCAGCGACGGCCTGTACCTGTGAAACGCTGGTGAGCAGCGAGCAATCCAAGAACCTCAATCGACGGAGGCGATCTCTCGACAACCATCTCAGTCCCCCGCTGCAAATCTACAGCAAATCGAAACAAGAAATTATCGAAAGCGGTCTCCAGGCTCCCCAATGCTCCCTCCCCCTCGCTAGCTTCGTTGCCGTAAATCGCAATGCTGCCGATTCGGCTTAACAATACCTTCGTTGACCAGATGAAACCGCACCCGCATCCGACAAAGCCAAGCTCGGATTTCTGAGGGATGATGGGGTAATACCCCTGAGCAGGGAGATTTTGCCGGATTTGTTTCACCACTGAATCCAGTTCTTCCCCGTAACGCAACATGCTGTATGCACGAGTGTTGTCCCCTCCCCGCGTAACGCCAAATTTTCGGTCCCAACCGATGCTGCTCTGCCAATACCAATTGCAGTGGTCTCGCCCTCCCTTAATGTTCTTGGCCCTGTCCAGGAGCACTTTGATCTTGTCGATAGCCGCCTCGCGCACTTCGTGCTCGGAGTCGCCGCACGCAACGCGCTCACAGAGTCGGCCAAGAGCGCCCAAGTACTTGCTCCGCAGAGAATTGAACTTGGTTGCAGAAGAATTAATTCGCTCAAAACCGCTGCACTCGTATTCGTTCCCAGACAACGTGACCCACACCCCCACGATCTGGGGGTGTTTGCGCTCAGTGAGCTGTGCCAAGACTTTCATTGCTTCGTAAGCAGCGTCGTCAGTGCTGAATGATGTCGGGTCACTCACACACGGGGCCCAAAGTACCAGCTGAGCCTGTCTGTACAAGCTTCGGTGGAAATAAGGGTTGATGGATCGGCAACGCTGCAGTAACGATTTCGTCAATTCAAGGTGATTTACCATATTGAAGCGAACGTCGTCGTCGTCATCATCCTCTTCGCCCCAGCCGACCTTCTCGTCGAGTCCGACCTCGAGCAGCTTGCACGCATTCTCCTCTCTCCTCCTCCACACTGAAAATGAGATGGCGGTGTCCGCCTCGACATCCATTTCACCGTCACTCTCCGTGTCGCTATTATTGTCACTGGCATCGCTTCTTTTGCTGCATAAATATGGATGGCTTCCCACAGCTCTGACGATGACTTTCGCGCGTGCAGCGAGAAATCTATAGAGAATTTCTATAGGACCATTCTTGCTTCCTCCCAGCAGAGCAGACCCAGTTCCACTGTTGCCATCTGGGAACAGAAATTTCAACTGACTTGGCGAATTTTTGCCGCTCGGGAGATTGCAGGAGAGCTTAAAAACGCTCTCGTCGTCACAGATAATACCCAAAAGGTCACTTTTATCATCGCCTCCTCTTAAACCGTCGAATCCGAGAGCGTAACAAGTCAGTCCACGCTTCATGTACTTCAAGTAGCTTCCTTCGCAATCGCCCCAATTGCCGTCACCGAAAGTACCGCCCCCTCCTTCATAATCGCCGTACGCCTCGGCGATCTTCTCGTAGCACTTCCCCATCATGAGAAGCGTCTGCCAACGAGGTGATGATAATACATTGTTTGATAGCAGCAAAATTCTTTCGAAGAGACTCAGCGAATCGCTAGCCAGCTCCACGCGCTCGAGTCGTGTCAGCCTTCTCCTTCCAATATCCCCCAAGTCTTGCTTTCCCTGCAGCTCCCGATAGGATATGGTCGCAAGCTCCGGCAAAACCTCCCCCTCCTTCCCTCCTAGAGCTAAGCAAAGATCGAGGCAGCGCTTCTGCATCGTCCGAAACGCACATAAGTATTGACAGCCCCAAGAAGTTTGAAATTCGCCCCAGTGCTGCTGCTCCCCCCCCGGTTGGACCACGAGCTTTTGCAAGCTTTCCAGTACCTCCTTCCGACCCCCCAAATCAGCAACCCGCCGGGCCGTAGCACCAATTCCACCAAGAATGCTCCACGGGCCGCCACATTCGCCCTGTTCAGAGTAAGAAATCGCTCCGGCGAAAGGGCTCAAGTCGTCGCAAACCGGCGGACGGACCCCACCTGAAGAGCCGGCCGAATCCTCACAAGGCTCGATAATTCTGCGTGGAAAGAGGGGCGAGCCTCTGCAGTAGTCGCTGACTGTTGCCGCCGACGGAGGATGCGTTGACATTTTCCCACCACTCTCCGTCTCGTCAGTAACAGAGATGCGATCAAGAATGAATTTTGACATTGCGTCGAACGTTCGTGCAAGCTCGAGGCAGGTTTGGGCTCGAAATTCATCATCGCCGCGCGTGTTAGCCCCACGTGAGAGTTCCAACGCGTATAGGCCCATGTTGATCTTCTTTCTACATCTGAGCTCGAAGTTCGCATCATTCGCGCGCATCTCAGGAATGCAGTCCGGTGGGATCATAGGCGGGGCTAAGATTTCAGCCTCAGCCCGAAGCGGCGGATTGCATGCTTCCCAGGGAAGGTTGACGACATTCGATACGCTCAAACAGTAATCCCCCCCTTCGTCTTCACCGAAACCTCCCACCGTTGAATTCTCCGCTGGGATCGGCATCCCACGGCTAAGCTCCGAGTAAACTTGGCGCAGAATTCTCAGCCCATCCTCGGTGTAGTCGCTATCACAACTGCCACTCGTCTCGATCTTTTCAGCGAAAGCAGAGACGTTATCGACACCAACACCCCGGAAAACAAAATCAAAGAAATCGCCACCAACACGCTTGTTCCCGACGATACCCTTCCTGCAAATTTCGAAACCCTTCCTGGTCTCTTCCACCACAGTTGAAGTCTTTCGCACAGCGGCGCGGAATCTCAACAAAAAACGGAATAGAGAAGCCGTCTTCTCCGCTGAAGGTGGTTTCGTCTCGAATTTCGTACGCAACGTCTGCTCGCCGCCACCGGCAATCGAAAGGAGGTCGAAGCCGTAAATTTTTCTGTAGCTAACGGCGAGGTAGTCATCAATTTTTTCACCAAGAGTGCGCGAGCCTCTGGGATACTGCGGGGACCAAATGTCGCCGCCGTGCAAAATCATCGAAGCCTCTCCCAAGAAGGAAAGTGCATGAACAAAAACTTTATGCTCAACGTTTCTGACAACAGAAATGTCATGAGCTACAAAGTTATTGTCGGTCGGGTGCTTCCAAAATTCCATTCTACTACTGATGCTGTCATTACCATCCTCGGTGGCTTCGCGATCCAATATGTTCGCAACGACCTCAACGCGGTCTGATATCATTCGCGAGAATTTCGCCTTGTTCGGCGAGTCATCGCAGTGCGATTCGCCGTCGGAAACGACAAAGTCTGCATCGTCAGTGTCCCCATCGCAAAAGCAGAAGGTCGTTATGGCAGCTATGGCAGCCCCAACAGCTGACAGAGATGAATCTTGTTCGAACACCTCGAGCAGAAATTTCAGCACGCTCGAAAGTGCCACAAGGTGGTTTTCGAGGGGTGAGCTGACATCGATGGAGAAAGACCGGTCATCGGCCGCTGTCCTCACTACCGGCTCATTCCGCGTCACTGCAAGGGCGAGCTCCTGCGCAACGAATTCGACAATATTGATAATCGTCGAAAGCGATCCCTTCGCTTCGTTAGCTTTTTCAGAGCGACCGCGCAGCATTCTGGCGAATATCTGCTCTTGGGGGTTGTTTTTACCTTTGGCAGTGAGCTCCGAAAGCTTCCTCCGCGCCTTCGATGCGTCCTTCCTCCGCTTCCAGTACTTTGAATGCAGATTTGCCAGGCTCTCGGCAAGGGCATTGATCAAGGCAGCGCCATTGAGTTTTCTCGAAGTGACAAGGAGATTAGCGAACAAGAAACGCTCTCGCTGTGTTTTAGTTGTGTCGTCGACAAAAGTAGACACCAGTAGCCCAATTAAAGTACCACAAGCATCGATAAAATCATCCCCGCCGAGCGTCGATCCTGCATCGATAAACATTGACGCCAAAAATAAGAGCACGTTTTTGTCGGCGAGCATAGGGCTCCCAATTTTTCTACCCGCCCCGCCCTCCGTTCCCTCTCGCCCCTCCAGGTACAACTCTATCGTCAAAGCCCCGACGGCCAAGAATATTGCCCCGACTGATGTGCGCTCGGTTTCTTCTTCGAAATCCATCTCGAACAATGTCGTCAGAATCGATGTTTGCTTCGTCCTCTTCTTTTTACTACCGCAATTACCAAATATTGACGTCCTCCGCAAATCTTTCTTGGCCAAGTCGACGAGTACGCTCTTGTTGATGAGCGCAAAGTCAAGCAGCATGCTTCTCGCGAGGGACTTCTTATCTGCCGCTGAGCTGGTCCATTCAGCGATTTTCGGCCTTGCAACGTCGCGTACAAATTTGTCGTGATCGTAGCTATTGTTTCGCGACAGCTCCGACGCGCGCTTTGCGCTCTCTTCTCTTTCTCGAACTAGTCCACAATGGAAGAAGAGTCCTTTTGCCCTTTCGATATGCCGTTGAAGAGACTCGGCATTTAGAAAAGTCCAGTCACTGCAGCAGTCATTGCATCCATGTGCGGCCAACTCAACCGCCCGTGGCAAAGAAGATAGGTGGGGTGTCGACACTAGACCATAGTCGAGTAGTGCCTTACATGTCGTCTCAAAGAAATGGATGCATCGGTTCTCGTGTCGAATCAGGAGGGCGTTGGGAAGGAAAGAAGAATCCCTTTCGCAGTCGCCGCCGTCGTCGTCGCCACCGAGCCCTTTGTCTTTGATTGTTCGCGAACGGTAACTCTCCACCACCAAGTGGTACTGGCCATAAAAAGTATTTTCCTCTGCCCCCACAGCGTTCTCATCGAATGTGGCAGCCCGTCTTATGAGTCCTTCTTCGCCTTCCCCTCCTCCGATCCTCCATAAAATGTACTCCGCCCGCCCAAGGAGAAAGCCACACCGCGTTGTCCAGTTCAGAGAGGATTTGTCGTCTTTGGAAAACTCCTCCTCGAGCCTCGGCAGAATTTCGCCCAAGAGCATGTCAAAATACTGCACCGAGGGTGACTTGGCGACAAATGCCACCTCTTCCATTGACCGCAGCATCAACTCCCCCTCGAGCAGCAGTAAACTTCGGTCCAAGTGATTTGCATCTTCTGCCCGCAAAAATCGAAGCATACTCGCGAGGGCGTGTAAAAACCCTTTCCGCGACTCGAGTGTAATCCACCAGCTATCCGTCATGCTGAGCGATGTTAAAATTTTAGAGCTCATGAGACCGTCGTCGCTGCTGCTGCTGTTAGGTAGCCTAGATTCCAGCGGCCGAAGCGTCTCGGGAGGTGGGCAAATTGATTCAAACACCTGGTTCGTCTCAGGTGATGTCGACGATGTCGATATCAGGCTGTCCAGTGCCCGGAGAAGCTTTGGGAGGTTCTCGTGAGGAGTGAGGATGATTTGGCGGAGGGTGGTATCATAATCTTTGTATGATAGCTTGTAGGCGGCAGTTTGAGGCTCATTTATGACAAACGCAGGTTTGTTTGCCGTGATCGGTGACGCCGCCCTTGACGCCGCCCTTGACGAGAGGTTGTCGTCGCTACGATATTGTTGCTGCAGTTGTTCTCGATCTCCCCACCAACCAGCAATCTTTCCTCGGCAATCGGCGTCGGTAGTTCTCGCCTCTTCCCAGTCAATGCAACGGAGAATTATATGCTTGAGCGATATTTTCCTTGCTTGCGCACTCGATTCCCCGTCTTTTCCCTGGCTTATGGCGGCCATGCGCCGAGCGGACTTTCGGGTTGCGAGGTCCGGTGACTTGGGCATGTCGCCGTCATTCGAAAGCGAAGTCGGAGACTTTGACTTTGACTTTGACGGACTAGGAGATATCGAATCATCCGAACAACTGCTACTCGATGAGTCGTCGTCATCGCTGTCCTCGTTTTCTTCGCCGCTGTCGAGATCCATGAGAGAAGAGGTCTTGCCGAGGCCGAGGCCGAGGCCGAGGCCGAGGCCGAGTCCTCCGGACATTTCCGTCCCGTCTCTTGCATCCACCCGACCTGACAACCACTTTTGGCGTCGTTTCGATTCGACTGCATCCCGCCACGCTGAACAGACGCAAACCACCACGCGTTCAGAGGGGAGGAAAGCGTCCGAGATAAGGTAGAGGGCTGACGGTGGGAGAAATAGGGCTGAAGGTAGCTGATGGAAGTTGGTCGAGCGGCTGCTCATAACTGTGTTGATGTAAGCTGAGAAAGTGGGCTTTGGTGGTGGCGGCGCTTTTGTTGTTTCCATTGTTGCTTTTGTTGCTATTTTTGTCGGTGTAATTGTCGATGTTGCAGTTGCACCTGCAGCAGGTGAATTCCGACACCCGCCGAACTCGTCCAAGACTCCCCTCCAAATGGGGTGCCTCTCAGGGAGCTTTGTCGGATAAATACTTGAGCTAGCTCCAAGCGCGACTCGCTTGAGATAGGGAAGAAGACTAAGAGGGACGGGAGGGGGTAGGAGGATCGACGGCTCGAAATCGTCAACATAGTTAAAGTCGTCATTCTCTAATTCGATTGCGGCGACCAGACTTTCGACAAAAGCAATCCCGGTCGTAGAACCGTTCACGCCCGCCAAATCCGCCCAACGATTAATACTTCCGTAGACATTGCTCTTCACATTTTTCCCGTCTTGCCCATCGAGGCCCAAGCAGGACAAATAAAGTGAAGTCACACCACGTAGAGCTAGGGGGAGCTTGGTGCTGTCATCCGCATCCAAAGAGAGGCGAAAGAGAGCAATGCCTAAGTTATACAAGCTCAGATAGTACAGTGAAATTATTGAAGTGAGGATTTTACCAGGCTCAAGTTCAAAGATATGAGGAGAGGGTGGGAGCCAATGTGTCGTTGTGTCGTCGTAATTTGAAGTTGCACGGACAACCTCGCCCGTCGATTGCACAACAACCGATAGTATGTCTGCAGATGAAGCTGTCTCGTCGAACGACCCAATGGCAAGTAGAGAGAGACCAAGAGAGTAGGCATTTTTCTGCTGTTTGCAAAAATCTGAGGATGAAAAAACCTCTGTTGATGATAGAGAACAGATAGATTCAGAGTCAGAGTCTGCGTCGTCGACCGTCGTCCACGGGTTCAAAGAAGTTGCGTTCGTGGATTTATCCCGGTCAATATTGTATCCTGTCCACATTTGGAACGATTAAAGTTTGGCGGTCAACAAGACAAAATAGAAAGGATATGTTGTTACAGCTGTTATGACCAGCGTTTCTGGTTCAATTATACCCTTCAAATATAGGTGCAGTCGTGCTCTCCCCTCGAAAATTGAGAGTAGCTGCTTTAAAAAGAAGGGTTTTCCCTCGATTTTCATTTTCTCAACAAAAAAAAGAGAGAAGCAAAATAAAGAGCTACCGTCAAATTTAGCTTGTAAAAAATGTCACAACGATGTATTATCGGCATTTTTCTCCTCTCTTCGAATTTTATTTTATCAGAAGCCGATGATGATATGATTTCGACAGGTTACCACAGAACCCACGAGGGAGGGGA
>Ga0115555_1002905_pt1 | contig 11276 bp, 9 predicted proteins | sample COGITO_mtgs_1104_2_FD_87285 | JGI IMG/M metagenome (GOLD analysis project Ga0115555, IMG submission 87285) | Pelagic marine microbial communities from North Sea - COGITO_mtgs_110407 | ecosystem: Environmental > Aquatic > Marine > Epipelagic | place: Germany:Helgoland, sampling site Kabeltonne...
CATCTTAATGTCCAAACAAATAGCAATGGTTCAGTTGCTGCTTTGAGTAAAAATGGTGTGATATTAAGTGTTGCAACAGCAAACGAAGATGGCCTTTGTCAATTAAACCTTGATACACCAATTGATACGCCTGGTACTATAGATTTAGTAGTTACTTCATATAATCATGTTCCGTATGAAACTGAAATAAATATAATTGCGCCAGAAGGATCTTATATGCTGTTGAATCATTTTTCTCTCTCATCAGAAAATAGTGAAACAGTTGACTTTTCTCAGCCAGGGTTTTTATCCGTTTCCTTAGAAAATGTTGGGACTGAAAGTTCTGGCCCAGTTTATGTTTCAGTAACCCCGCAAACAAATAACGTAAATATTTTAACTGCTCCGATGTACTCTGATTCTGTTTTTACCGGAGATTTAGTTGAAGTAGGTCCGTTTGAATTTGATGTTTTTATTAATTCACTGAACCAAGATGAAGTATTGCTTAATTTGGTCTTAGAGGATGGTATCAATTCGTGGCAGTATCCGATATCATTAAGAGTAAATGCTCCAGCATATAATATTGTTTCTTCAGCTATTTTTGATGGTGGTAATAACGCTCTAGACCCAGGAGAAAATGTCACTATGAGAATAGTAGTTGAGAATAGTGGTAGTGCTCCGTTGAACTATCCAACTTTTGATATTTTTGAGAATGACAATCATATTATAATTGAAGAACTTAATGCAGACAATGCTTACTATTGGGATGTTGGTTCTTCGGTTGTCTTAAATGCTGTGGTTTCAATTTCTGAGGATGCTCCTATTGGGCACACCGCAATTGCATGGGTCGATATAGGAAGTTTAAATACTAATTATGAATCCATGATTTCAATGCCACTTAACATTGGAATGTTGATGGATAATTTTGAAACGGAAGATTTTTCAAGCCATGATTGGAACTTTGACGGTCAGAGTGAATGGTTCATTCAAGGTGAACAAGTGTTTGATGGTAATTATGCTGTCAGAAGTGGTTCTATTACGAATAACCAGTTCTCAGAGTTATCCGTTGAATATAATGTGTTAAATCAAGGTTATATTAAGTTTAATGCAAAAGTTTCTAGTGAGCAAGGCAGCTCTGGTACTATCTATGATTATCTGAGTTTTTATATAGATAATGAACAGTTAGTCTTCGTCGGTGGCGAGTCCGATTGGACTGAATATTCGTATTTAGTCAATCCGGGGCAACACATTTTTAAATGGGTCTATGAGAAAGACAATGCAGGATTATCTGGAGACGACTGTGCCTGGATTGACAATGTTATTTTCCCGCCTGGGTCTATACCTCCTTTAAACATTGATTTTGGAGATTTAAATCAAGATGAAAATATTAATGTTCTTGATGTTGTTTTGACCGTTTCATCTGTTTTAGGATACGGAGTACTAAGCGAAGATCAGAAATTAGCAGCCGATATTAATATGGATGGTGTAGTAAATATTGTAGATGTTACGTTGATCATTGATATGTTGTTTGCTAATTAATTAGCATAACCTATAACTATTTAATTTAAATGTCATTTAGCTAAGCTAGCTGCCTGAGTCCTCTCTTTTTTCTAATGAAATTTTTTTCCACAATTCTAGATCACCCCAAAAAAGTAATTTTCTTCATTATCATAATCACTTTTATGATGAGTTATTCTATTCTCAACCTATCATACGATTTTACCATTGAGCAGCTTTTTGCAAAAAACAAACAAGAGACCGAACAATATTTTGAATTTCAAAAAGAATTTGCAAGAGAAGATAACGTTTTTTTATTGGTTCATAAAAATGCATCGGATTTTAATCCTCAGTTTTTGGACTCTCTTGAAAATTTAGTAATTCAAATTAAAGATAGCCCTTACTTTTTAGATGCAATTTCATTAGTAGACATAAAAGGCAATTTTTATGGTGACGAAAAGGGAACAGAATCCAATCAGATTTCATCAAGGTTGTTAAATATGCTTTCTTCAGACTCTACGTATGGTGCAATCTGGCTAAAGTTAAAAGATAGTCACAATACTTTTGATAAACGATCAATCGTTATCAAATTTTTAAAAACAATCACCAAAAAATATGATTGGGATTGGACATTCTCAGGACTACCGATTGTTCGTAATACATATGTTGATTATATGATTCAGGATAATATAAAATTTATTCCCCCGGTTGGGCTTATTTTAATAATAGCATTAGCCTTTTTATTTCGGAGGTGGGTATATGTTGTGCTCCCATTAATAACCGTATTAATAACCGCTATTTGGATTCTTGGGATTATGTCGATTAGTGGCAAGGGATTAAATGTAATGACTTACATGGTTCCAACTTTATTATTTATTATTGGGGTTAGTGATTCAATACATTTTCTTTCCAGATTCAACATTTACTTTGATAAAGGAATTGAGTTGAAAAAATCTTTGCGCCTATCAATGGATGACATGGGGATTGCTTTATTTCTAACTAGTTTGACAACAGCAATAGGGTTCTTGGCCTTGTTATATTCATCAATTGCAATAGTGCAAGAATTTGGAGTCTTTATTGCAAGTGGTGTTTTCATTGCTTATTTATTGACATTGACTTTTATCCCAAGTATGATGATGATTTTAAAGAGCAGTATAAAGAGTGCGGATAAATCAGAAGAAACTAAAAGATTTAAATTATTGAAAAAGTTTTCGACGATTGTAAAGAATAGACCAAAACAAGTTGTGGCATTTTCTTTAATGCTTACAACTTTATTTTTAGGTGGCGCCCTAAAGGTAAATACCGGTAGTTCTTTATTGTCTGATTTGCATCCTCAAAGTTCATTATATATAGATTTAAAAAATGTTGAAAATTGGTTTGGTGGTATTTTGCCAATGGAAATTATCATTTCAAAGAGCGACTCTGTAGAGAAACCCATGCATGATAAAGATATAATGCGTCATGTGAAAAACCTCCAAAATAAGCTAACAAATATGTTCCCGCAATCCAATTGGATATCTATGCAGAGAGTTTTAGAAGAAGTTTTATATGAGATGAATCCAACATTAGACTTTCCGCCAGATCAAGAGACTTTAGATCAATTATATATGATTACACAAGATCAGATAGAAACATTAATTAACTTTGAAGAAAATAAGATTAGAATATCGGGTATGTTACCTGATTTGAATTCTGAAGAGCTAAAAGTTGTTGAAGACACGCTAGAAACATTTATAAAAAATAAATTTCCCAAATGGCTCTCGGTTGTTATAACGGGGACTATGCCAGTGGCTTTAAATACAAATAATTATCTAGTTTTAGATCTTTTTAGCGGTTTTGGATTGGCATTTATTTTTATAAGTATCATAATGAGCTTGTTGTTTTTATCGTTTCGTATTGGTTTGATAAGTATGCTGCCAAACTTAATACCCATAATTTTTGCGGCTGGTTATCTTGGTTTTATGGGCATACCAATAAGGCCACCAATCGCCATAACTTTTTCGATTTGCTTGGGTATTGCTGTTGATGACTCATTGCATTTCCTTTTTAGGTTTTGGCAGGAGCGTAAAAACAATTCTAATTTAGAAACAGCGATATCAAACACTATTGAAACAACGGGTCTGGCAATGCTGACTTCTACAATTGTGCTTGTATCTGGATTCTTGGTTATAACTGTATCTAATTTTATACCGACTTCTCAATTTGGAGTTATATCTGCGATTACTTTAACTGTTGCTTTTATTACTGATGTAACTCTTTTGCCTTCACTATTATATTTGTTCCCTATCAAATCATCGAAAAAAAATAACAATGATTAGGTGGCTCAAAGGGCTATATCATCCCGAAGCTTTTCATGGGGTACGGTCGCGTTCGCCATATTTTGAAGGTTGGTATCATAAAATTGTTTCAAAAGATAAAAGGTCCATTGTTATTATACCTGGCATGTACAGGAGTGGAGTCGTTAAAAACGAGTTTTCTTTTATTCTGGTTTTTGAAGGTGCTACTGGGCATGTGCATTTTGAGAGGTTTCCCCTTTCTGAATTTTCATCAGAAATTGATAAATATGATACTAGGATTGGGAAAAACCACTTCTTTGAAAATGGAATTGACTTAAATATTAAAACCTCGAATTTCTCATTAAAGGGCTCTATCAATTTTGAAAATCAAAATCCTTGGCCTGTAACATTCACAGAACCTGGTTGTATGGGTTGGTATAATTATTTGCCAATTATGGAGTGTTATCATGGAATACTTAGTATGCATCATTCATTATCTGGTAGTCTTTCTTTAAATAATCAGCAAGTAGATTTTAATGATGGCATTGGTTATACAGAAAAAGATTGGGGAAAAAATTTCCCTCAGAGTTGGGTTTGGGTACAAGCGAATCATTTTAGAAAAAATAAAATAAGTTTATCTGCTTCTATAGCTAGAATACCATTACTTGGAACACAATTTGCGGGTTTTATTATTGGCCTGTTAATTGAAGATAAGTTTTATCGATTTACTACATATCATTCTTCAAAAATTAAAAACTTATCATTAAAAGAGGATAAAATAGAATGGGTAGTAAAGCAGAAAGAATTAACTCTTAAAATTTTTATATCACTTGGGAAAAAAACTGGTCTTCTTTTTGCTCCTGATTCAGAAGACATGATTGAAAAAGTTGAAGAGCATTTAGATTCAAAAGTTAGGTTTGTATTAGAAAAAAATAGTAAAATTATTTTTGAAGATGACTCCGATTTTGCAGCAAGTGAAGTGGTTGGTGATATTGAAGCTTTGCTTAAATTGGCTAACGATAACTAAATTATAAATATATGAATAAAACAGTAATAATTTTTGTTGTAGTAATTTTAGGATTAATTTGCTTCAACATGGTTTGGGGTTTGTCAAACTCAATGCTAGAGACACCTAAATATAAATTAATTAAAAAATCTGGATCTTTTGAAATAAGGCAGTATGACCCGGTGGTAATTGCGAAAACGCAAGTACAATCAGCTTATAAAGAAGCTACTTCAACGGGTTTTCGAAGAATCGCAAATTACATTTTTGGCGGGAATGACAAAAATGTTGAAATTGCAATGACTGCCCCAGTAATAACAGATAGCCCAGAAGATGCGAATGGTTCTTATGAGGTTCTATTCATTATGCCTAGTGCTTATGATACAAATAAGTTGCCAAAGCCAAATAGTCCGAATGTCGAAATCCTCGAAAGAGAATTGGGTCGGGTAGCTTCGATATCTTTCGGAGGCTGGGCAACGAGTGCAAAAATAAAAACTTACCAGCAAAAGCTTAGCAAGTGGATATATAATCAACAGTTGCAAACTCTAGGGAACTTTAAGGTTGCTCAGTATAATTCCCCTTGGGCTTTACCGCCATTTAGACATAATGAAATTTTGATTAAGATTGCTCAATGATTAGAAAACTTTTGAAAGTTGTTGAAGGTGTTGAAACATCTGATGGCGCTGGAGTAAAGCTGAGAAGAATCATTGGTGGCCCCGAGTTAAATATGTTTGACCCTTTTTTACTTTTTGATGAATTTGGAAGTGACAACCCAGATGATTACATGGCCGGATTCCCCGCTCACCCGCACCGCGGATTTGAAACAGTTACCTATATGTTAAATGGTAAATTTAAACATAAAGATTCTTCTGGGAACGAAGGTATCCTAACTGATGGTTCAGTGCAGTGGATGACTGCAGGAAGAGGGGTTATACATAGCGAAATGCCTGAAAAAACAGATGGTTTAGCAAAAGGGTTTCAATTATGGTTAAATCTTCCAAAAAATTTAAAAATGATAGATCCAGCATATAATGATATTCATCCTGACGATATCCCTTGTGTATTGATTAAGCAAGGTGAAGTAAAAGTAATCTCAGGTATTTTTAATGGTGTTGAGGGTCCTGGTCGGCCTCATACTGGAATGTTTTACTTCGATATAAAACTTAATGCAGGGGGCTTTATCGAGTTTCCGGTAGATGACCTTTGGAATACCTTTATTTATGTTTATTCTGGCAGTGCAAATATTGAAAATAGAAGAGTTTATAAAGGTCAGTTAGGTCTTTTTAAAGATAGTGGAATGATTAAATTTAGCGCCGAAGATTCATCGAATTTACGATGTGTTGTTATCGGTGGTGAGCCTCTCAATGAGCCGGTGGCAAGAGGGGGTCCATTTGTCATGAATACTAAGGCTGAAATAATGAAAGCATTTAGTGATTATCAAGAAGGAGTATTAACAAAATAATATGAATAAAATTTATAGATACAGTTATTTGACCTTAGTTACTGCTTCGTTTTTTGTGCTGCCTAATTGTTCTGGTAAAAAGAAACTGGATGATAGCTATAAGAAACCTATTAATACTCTATCTGAAAACTCTATAAGCTTAGCTTCTGGACAATACGAATTTGCCAAAACTTCTAGTGAAGTGCTCTGGGAATGTATGTGGCTAGGAGGAGCAAAGCACAATGGCAGTGTTCAGCTTATTGAGGGAGCTTTGGATATTTCCAAGGGCGGTCAAATAAGTGGTGCTTTTGTTGTTAGTTTAGATTCTATTAAGTGTTTTGATTTAAAAAATAAAGGTACAAATCAAAAACTTATCAGTCACCTTAAAAGTGATGATTTTTTTGATGTTGAAAACTATCCAAAAGCGACTATTCAATTATTAAATGCTGAGCCTACAGGCGGTAATAATTTTAGATTTGAGGGCGACCTTATGATAAAGGGGAAAACTCACCCAATAGTATTTAATGGTCAAGTAATAGATCATCAAACTTATTATGAAGCTAGTTTAGATCTGGCTTTTGATAGATCAAAATATGATGTCAGATACCGATCTGCTAGCCTATTTTCTGACCTCGGGGATAGAATAATCGCAGATGATGTCAAATTAAGTATAAATGTGAATCTCAATAGATTAGAAAGATAAAAGGTGATTAATACCAAAATTAAAATAATCATCAATATCGTGGGCTTTTATATTGGGTGGTGGGGTTGTATTCTTGGGTCTTCAAACGGGTATCCATACATAGGTCCGCTTTTAATGCTTGTCTTTATAATTATTCATGGAAAATATTTTATTGGTAATGCAAAAGAATTACAATTAATAGTCATAATGGGGTTAGTTGGTACTCTCGTTGACAGCTGTCTTTTCTTTTCACAATCTTTTGTATATGCGGGAGCTTATTCAGAAAATCTATTTATTGCGCCTTTATGGATTACGGCAATGTGGGCAGGTTTTGCCGCTACGGTTAACCATTCAATGACTTTTTTTAAAGGTAAATGGATCCTTATGATTGTCGCTGGTGCAATATTTGGGCCAGCAGCCTACTACACAGGCGAAGGCTTTGGCGCCATAACATTTCAATTGTCTCCTTTGTTATCAACTTTAATTATTGGTGCTGTTTGGGCTGTTGCTATGCCATTGGTATTTTTTATAAATGAGAAGCTAGGATTAGGTGGTTAATATTTTGAAAAAGTACACACTCACACTGATTCTTTCTCTTTTAATTTATTCTAATTGTGAGGGTTTTATGAGCGATAATAAGAAATTTGGAGAATTAGAGACAGTTGACTATGTTGACTTAAAAAGATTTATGGGAGATTGGTATGTAATTGCAAATATACCTACTTTCATTGAAAAAGGAGCTGTAAATGCTATTGAGTCGTACAGGCTTGACTCTAAAGGTAGGGTTCAAACTACTTTTACTTTCAGAAAAGACTCTCTAACTGGTCCTCAAAAAAAGTATAATCCAACAGGCTTCATTTACAATAAAGAAACAAACTCTGAATGGAGAATGCAGTTCCTATGGCCATTTAAATCACCTTTTTTGATTATTGACCTCGATGAAAAATACAATTACACTGTTATAGGTGTACCGAATAGAAAGTATGTTTGGATAATGGCGAGAAACCATGTTCTAGATGATAAGGTTTATAATGAAATAATTTCTAAACTTGAAAAAGTTGGTTATGACATCACCCAAATTCAAAAAATTGAGCAGAATTGGGACTAGTCTTTTCTATGCCTAAAGTTTAGTCCATTTAATGAAATTAGCAATAATAGGTTCTGGTATCTCTGGATTGACAGCTGGCCATTTGTTAAATAGAAAACATGACATATCTATTTTTGAAGCAAATGATTACATCGGTGGACACACACATACGCATAATTTAAAGGTTAGAAATAAAGACTATTTAATTGACACTGGGTTTATCGTATATAATGAAAGAACATATCCTAGTTTTATAAATTTATTAGACAAATTGGGTGTCGAACGACAGCTTTCTACGATGGGCTTTAGCGTGAAGTCTACTAGCGAAGATTATGAATATTCAGGTGAGTCAATAAATAGCCTGTTTGCGAAAAGATCAAATATTTTCCGTTTAAGCTTTTTAAAGATGCTCTATGAAATGTATAAATTTGGTAAGGAAGCAGATTCAAGTGGTTTAGGCTTAAATGCTTCGACCACTCTAGGCGAATATTTAAAAGAAAAAAAGTATTCAAAAGAGTTTATTCATTATTTTATTACGCCAATGGGTGCGGCAATCTGGTCAACACCAGCAAACAAAGTACTAGACATGCCTGCATATTTTTTCATTAAATTTTTTTACAACCATGGCATGCTCGAAATATCTAATCGGCCTAATTGGTGGGTTATAAAAAATGGCTCTTCTCAGTACATAAGTAAAATCATTAAAGGCTTTGAAGAAAAAATTTATTTATCATCACCAATCAAAAAGGTTGTAAGAACAGGTGATGGCATTGAATTATTTTTAGTTAAAAATGATAAAAAATTAAACTTTGACGCTGTTATTTTTGCTACGCATAGTGACCAAGCTCTTAGTCTATTAGAGTCTCCATCTGATTTAGAAGAGGAAATACTTAAATCATTTCCTTATCAAAAAAATGAAGTTCTTTTGCATACAGATGCTACGGTTTTACCTAAGAGAAAATTAGCTTGGGCCAGTTGGAACTATCAGCTTGATGCTGATCCAAGTGCACCAGTAATTTTAACGTATAATATGAATATTCTACAATCAATTCAAAGTGATCAAACTTTTTGCGTGACTCTAAATGACCATGATTCAATCGATCAAAGTAAAGTAATCAAGAAGTTAAGCTATGATCACCCCTTGTTTACGGTGGACGCTGTAGCAGCGCAAAAAAGGAAACATGAAATTAGCGGTATAAATAATACTTACTATTGCGGGGCATATTGGAGAAATGGTTTTCATGAAGACGGCGTAGTTAGTGCGTTGGATGTTTGTGAACAGTTCGGGGAAATATTGTGAATTTATCAACCGAACATTTTCTATATACGGGTATTGTTAAGCATCGTAGATATACCCCATTCAATAGAGAGTTTTCTTATCCTATTTTTATGCTTTATCTTGATATAAATGATTTAAATAATGTAATGGAAAAATCAATTTTGTGGAATGTTAATAAAGCAGCAATGGTTTCATTTAATAGGAATGATTATCATAATGCAAAGACAAAATCTCTTGACCAGGCTGTCCGAGATACAGTTCAAAAAAAAGTTGGAGACAGACCTACCGGTAAAATCAGAATGCTGGCCCACCTCCGATATTTTGGTTATTGTTTTAATCCTGTAACTTTTTATTATTGTTTCAATCTCGAAGATAATAAGGTTGATTTTATTTTAGCGGAGGTTACAAATACACCGTGGGGAGAGAGGCACTCATACGTCTTAAGTGCTTCAAAAGATTCAAAGGAAAAAATCAAATCAACAATGAAGAAAGAACTTCATGTATCGCCTTTTTGGGACATGGACCATCTGTATGACTGGAGTTTTAGCAGTCCGACAGAAAAGCTAGGTGTTTATATGAAAAATTTTAAGGAAGGGGAAAAAGTTTTTGATGCTACGCTTAATTTGAAGAGACTTATTTTAAGTAAGAAGAGTTTATTGTTTACGATTTTTAAATTTCCATTTATGACGATAAAAGTCGTCTTTTGGATACATCTTCAAGCTTTTTTTTTATGGCTTCGTGGCGCAACTTTCTTTATCCATCCAAGCAAAACTAACAACTAATTTATAGAGAGATTTTAAATGGCGAAAAAATTTTCAATTGAACAAGCTGCGTCTAGTACAACAATAAAAAGTAAGCCGAGTATTTTGGCGAAAATTTTTAAAAATTTAATATTATCACAATTTAGAAAAATTAATCATGGATGTATTATTTTAAACGAAGGTAATAAAAAGATTATATTTGGTGACCAAGGGTCATCTTTAAAAGCAGAGGTAAATATTTATTCAGATGAATTTTACATTTTGGCTGGTAGCGGCGGGGACCTTGGAATTGCAGAGGCTTATGCTGCGGGTTACTGGGACGCAGATGATATGGTAAAACTAATTCAAATTGTAATTAAAAATCAGGAAGTACAAAAAAGCTTAGAAGGGGGCCTAGCAAAATTAATTAGTCCAATTAATAGGTATATCCATAGGTCTCGTAGAAATACAGTTTCAGGTAGTAAAGAAAATATTGTAGCGCATTATGATTTAAGCAATGAGTTTTTTCAGACATGGTTAGATAAAAGCATGACTTACTCATGTGCTATTTTTGAACCAGAAGATTTATCCTTATTTGATGCTTCAAAAGAAAAGTTAGATCGTATTTGCCGCAAATTAGATATCCAAGCTGAAGATCATGTTGTTGAAATAGGAACCGGTTGGGGTAGCTTTGCTGTACATGCTGCGAAACAATATGGTTGTCGAGTAACAACAACTACGATTTCCAACGAGCAGCACGCTTATGTTTCTAATTTAATTGAAAAGGAAGGTCTGAGAGATAAGATAACATTGCTAAAAAATGATTACAGAGAGATTAAAGGACAATATGATAAACTTGTTTCTATTGAAATGATTGAGGCAGTTGGTTATAATTTTATACAGCAATTTTTTCAAACATGTTCAGATTTGCTTAAGCCCAATGGCTTGATGGCAATACAAGGGATTACTTATCACGAGCAGGGATTTGATAATCATCTTAATTCTGTTGATTTTATCAAAAAATATATTTTCCCGGGTTCAAATCTTATTTCAGTTAATCATGTTCTATCAGTTATTAAAGATTTTACTGATCTTTCTTTAGTTCATTTAGAGGATATAACAAAATATTATGCTGAGACTTTAAAATTATGGAGGGAAAAATATAAAAAGGAAATGAGCAAAATAAAAAAAATGGGATATAGTGATGAGTTTTTGAGAATGTGGGATTACTATTTTATTTATTGTGAGGCTGGGTTTAGGGAAAGATTTATTGGTGATGTTCAGCTTGTTATGGC
>Ga0115555_1002907_pt1 | contig 11273 bp, 8 predicted proteins | sample COGITO_mtgs_1104_2_FD_87285 | JGI IMG/M metagenome (GOLD analysis project Ga0115555, IMG submission 87285) | Pelagic marine microbial communities from North Sea - COGITO_mtgs_110407 | ecosystem: Environmental > Aquatic > Marine > Epipelagic | place: Germany:Helgoland, sampling site Kabeltonne...
CACCGGATGGGTCGCCCCCCCCCCCCCCCCCCCCTCCAAAGCCGTCATCCATACCACCGAAGCCACCGTCCATGAGCAAATTGGCAGCGAGTGACTCATTCTTATCGCAAGCGAGGAACGCCTGGGCAGCCTCGTTGCGATCAAAGCCGAGCGCTGTGAGGCGATTCACCGACTCCATATCCTCCTGCGTCAACTGAATTACATGAGCTCCGGGAGGAGCCCCTCCACCTCCCCCCCCCATTCCCCCAGGGCCACCAGCTCCTCCCATCTGAGCAGCAATCTGCGCCATTGCCTCGGGAGGCATATTCTGGATCATCTGAGTTGTTGCCTCCAATTGCTGGGGAGTCATTCCCATGGCCTGTGCCATATCATTTCTCTGCTGAGGAGTTAGATTATTCAGCAAGCCAGCAATATCGGCGGGGTTAGCCATGCCACCCATCAAACCGCCGAGCCCACCAGGGAGCCCTCCGCCAGGGGCAGGGGGAGTACCGGCGGCAGCAGCGGGGGTAGGAGAGGCAGCAGGAGCACTTGTCACAGGCTCATTCATCATGGCGATGAATTCGTTCTGGTTCGCATTGATGGCCTGCAAGAGCTCAGGCGTCTGAGCCCCAATCTGGGCGAGAACGGCCTGGAGCTGTTCGGGATTCGTCTGAACCAGCCGGCGGAGAGCATCGAATTGAGGGTGAGCGCGGAGGGCAGCTAAAGGGCTGGCGTCACTGGCAGCAGCAGCGGCAGCGGCAGCGGCAGGTGCTGGAGCAGCAGCAGCAGCAGCAGGGGGAGGGGTAGGAAGATTGTCAGGAATTCCAGACATCAAAAACTGCAATTATGAAAAAAAAAATGGGAAGAAAAATGGGAAGATGAGTGGGAAGAAAAGTGGGCAGAGGAGAGAGGTTGTGGTTGGTTCAGTTAGAGTGGGCCAGAAATTTTTATAAGCCCTCTGTGTCCGCACTTTGTCGGAACTGCGGCACTGTGTCTCGACACTGTCTTAGCACTTACTTCAATGGCAATTTGGGCATTTCCACCAGCAGCACGCAGGGCAGCATTAGCTTCCTCAGCAGAGCATGCCATCATATCAATGAGGTTTTGCACAACCTCGGCAGGGAAACTCTCAGCAGCTGGGGTGGGAGCAGGTGCCGGTGCCGGTGCCGGTGCAGGTGCAGGTGCCGGTGCAGGTGCCGGTGTAGGGGCAGCAACGGGTGCGGCAGCAGGAGCAGCAACAGGAGCAGCAACAGGAGCAGCAGCAGTTTTCTTGGCCTTGCTGACCATACACACGAAGAAATCACTTGGCTTCAGCCCAACACTATCGACGGATGTAGAGTCAGAAAGGACCTTACCACTGTGGATAAGCTTCATCAGGTCTGAAGGAAAGGCTGCCCCCTTGGCAGCGGAAATGGCGGTCTTGACGGCCCCGATATTGTCTGTATTTTCTACATCGACGGTAAATTTCTCCCCCTTCAGGGTTTTTATGGTCAAAGTTGGCATGACCTAGATTTTGGCTTCAAAAAACGGTGGTATTTGGCTCCAAGATTAAACGCCACCCCCCCGGGCGTAATCATCAGTAATTTTTTAATTCTGCGCCAGAAAGAAGCCGTGTGAATATAAGAGCGCAATCCACCACCCTCAAGACACGCGAAAGACACTCACGAACTAAATTGACTCGCGCACATCGACTTCTACATGGCTGCCTTGAGTTTGAGTTTTGCCTCCCTTCTCTCTTCTCCTTTGTCAGAGTCAGATGGGAACAATCTTTTGAATTTTTGCCGAATCGCGAGCGCGAGCGACCGAGTCTACAAGGAGGAATGCTGCTTGTCGTTTTCCAACAGTGACGGTGATGAAGGTATTTTTACAAGTCTGAAGCACTTGACTTGTTTGTCCCGAGCTGCAATCAAGGAAGGGGGCTTTTATATCAATGTAAAGACTCGGAAGGAGCTAAAGGAGGAGTTCAAGGAGAATCCGCCCACTCCTCCGCAACCTGTAAAACTTGGCATCAACGTAGAGGGTGGTTACCAGGACGACAGCAACAAGTTCAAGACAATTACCACTTACAGTCTTGCATTCTTCAGTTCTCCCACGGCAGAAGGTGTAGGACCAACTCTAGCTGCAATGGATGAGGTTGACGTGACAAAATCTTTGACCGACCTGTCAGTGTCCCCTACTTTTTCTGCGCTACACAGCAGAAACCCGCAGGTCCTGCAGTCAGCGCTTTCCATCGTGAACCACAAGGGAGCTGCTGTTATTGCTGATTTATCCTCTTGGGAGCTGAACGAGGACATCCCTGTTTCCAAGTATGCCGATGCGCTGCCTTTTGTCGAAAATGACAAGATGATTTCTCCCAATCCCAAAGACTGGGCCTGTGAGAAGTCAGGGGCGACGGAGAACCTTTGGCTGAATCTGTCCACCGGGTTCATCGGGGGTGGGCGGAAGAACTGGGATGGCTCTGGTGGCAGCAACGGAGCGCTCGATCATTTTGAGGAGACAGGGAAGCTTTATCCTCTCGCTGTGAAGCTCGGCACGATCACGAGTGACCCAAACACGGCCGACTGCTATTCATACGCCGCTGATGAGGACGGACCTGTCAAGATCCCTAATCTGCCAGTGTTACTCTCCAAAAGGGGCATTAATGTGGCAAGCCTCAACAAGACCGAAAAGAGTACAGCCGAGATGGAGGTGGATCTGAATTTCAGCTATGCTTTTGATGCTATTACAGAGAGCGGCAAAAATTTGGTTTCTGTCAAGGGGCCGGGCTACCAGGGCCTGAAAAACCTTGGTAACAGCTGCTACATGAACTCGGCTGTGCAGGTCTTGCTGGGTGGTGAGATTGGCGAGCTTAAGGCAAGATACGGAGGAAGTGAAGCATCTGGCGATCGTCATGTCGACGTCCTGTCCCACGAGCTGATCAGATCAGCCCCGAACAGCAGCCCTGGCGATGATATTCTCACTCAGACTGCCAAGCTAGGCATTGCGCTGACGAGTGGAGCCTACGAATCGGCTGAGGAAGTTAAGCCCAGAATGTTCAAGCAGACCGTGGCTGGCAATCACGTCGACTTCAAAACGGGCCAGCAGCAAGACTCGAGCGAATACATGAACTACTTTCTCGATCAGCTCGATAGAGCTGAGATCAAGGCCAAGTCCAGCAACCGCTTGAAGAACAAAAATGACGGAAGCGTTGAGGCTCCACTAACGAGCGAGCTGTTCAGCTTTAGGGTCACTGAGAAACTCACCTGCTCCGCCGATGGTAAAGTAAAATATAATGCGGGTGGAAAGGAGAGGACTTTGAGGCTGCAAATTCCTATGGAGACTTCCGTGGAGGTTGAAGATGACGGAGTGGTGGGCGAGAAGCGACCCAATCCCGAGGGAGCCAAGAAGCGCAGTGTCAACTTTTCTGCTTGTTTAGAAAAATGGAGCGCCGGGTCTACAATCAGCATGAATTGGGAGCACCTACAAGGAAACCAAACAGCAGAAGGCTTCAAGACCAACAGCATGAGCAATTTCCCCCCTTACCTATTCATCGAAATGCAGCGTTACGTTGCCACACCAGATTGGACCATCAAGAAGCTCGATGTTGATGTTTTACTTCCTGAGGAATTGGACTTGTCCAGTTTTAGGACAGTAAAAGTTGAAGGCGAGGAGATCATCCCCGCTGGAGGGGGTGGAGGGAATGGAGGGGGTGGAGGGGGTGGAGGGAATGGAGGTGGAGGAGGCGGCGTCACAGTCGATGAGGGCGCGCTTGCGATGCTGATGGATATGGGCTTCACAAAGAATGGGTGCACCAGAGCTCTCATGACCGTTGGTGGAAGCGATATCGAGGCAGCTACTAACTGGATTTTCGAACACAGCCAGGACGCCAACTTTAACGACGAAATTGGGGCCAATGAATTCGGGGGCGCGGCCGGAGGCGGAGGCAGGGAAGGAGGCGACGCGGTGGACGAAGGGGTTGTGTCGGAACTCGTCGCCAATCTAGGGATGTTCACGGCCGATCAGGTCCGCGCCGTCCTCAAGGCAACCAGAACGCCGGACCGGGCGGCCGACTGGCTTTTCAGTCATATGGACAACCTCGATGCCGAGATCGCTATGCTGGGGGGAGGAGGGGAGGGAAGTGGGGGAGGGGGCAATACCGGCAATAACGGCAATAACGGCAATAACGGCAACAACAACAACGATGAAGATGAAAAAATCCCGCTTCGAGATGGCGAGGGAAAGTACAGTTTGGTGGGGTTCATCAGTCACATCGGAAAGAACACATCAAGCGGTCACTATGTTTGCCACATCAAGAAGAATGGAAAGTGGACCATTTTCAATGATGAGAAGGTAGCTTACAGCGAGAATCCTCCCCTGAAGCACGGCTATTGCTATCTCTATAAGCGTATCGACGCCCCGTGTGACACAGCTTTTTGAGCGAAATAATGTTGCGTTGCGCCGAAATTTGCATCTAAAATGAACTAATGCGACAATTATGCAAATTTAGGCAAAATTTCTACTCATCAATTGCTTCTCGATTAATTATTTACATCAATCGCTACTCATCAACATTTTGATGTTGCTTGTGTAAAGTGAGCGCGAGACTCGCTTTTTCTCAGCAGCCGCTAGGTCAGCAGAATAGAGGCAGTTGATCGTGGCGTGAGGAGTTTGTCGCATTCGCCAAGCTGCCCGCTCCATCTCAGCCTCAGAATAGATCGGCATTCCCTCCCCCTCCTCGTCCAACCAAAACTGCTTCAAGCGAGGTAGAGAAGGCAGGTGACCAAACGAACGCCAAAGAGAAGGTGTCTGATACAACGGATGGAAGCATACATTGCCAATTTTATCACTCTCCCCGACAGAAATGGCTATCGCCTCCAGCCCGTCGAAGAGAAGCAGCCAATCATCGAAACGATCATTGAAAAAAGGTGCCACAAGTAAAATTGAGGACCAACCATTCTCACTCAGGAATCGACTCGCAGCGCGGCAGTAGTCCTCAAGGAGTCTCGTGATCGAATTTGTTTGGTGATGGAGGTACATTACTTTCCCTGGTACCACTCCGAGTTCCCTCAGGCCTTGGCCGCTTTCTGCTACACTCTTTGTGTACGGACAAACGCCTTTTTTCACAAGAATCTCATCCACCCATTCCATTGTTGAACCAATGGCAGAATTTTGAGACACAACAGCTTCTGTTGCTGGTGCGATTTTCGTTTGTATTCCCACTATTACCGCACACCCGCTGTAGTCATCGACCTGTAAATCAACTGTGTCGCCAAGAATGTGTTCCATGATCTCCACAAAATTAATTATGAGCAGTTGCTCCGATTTAGCAACACGCCGCTGAAAGAGGCAAAATGGTTGGCTGTTAGCTCTGTTGATAGCCGAAAGAACATCCGCAAACCACACGAACTTATCGTCATTCCGATGTATCTCAATTACAATTGATGAGGGGTGCCGTTTTTTGAGCCCATCCTTCACACCGAAAATGCTAGCAGCGTCAGAAAAAAAACTCCGTTCGTATTTAGAAGGACTACGAGAAAGCTGAAGTGCTAGTGCCTCACAAAACTGCCAGTCCAAGAGCCTCGACAGCTGAGTAAAACAGCAGAAGATGAACCAGGCAGAAGAGGAGATCCTGTTTCTGTTCATTCAGTAAAGGAAGTGAACCAGGCAGTAGAGGAGATCCTACTCCTGTTCATACAAAAAGGAAGTCTGTCGGTGACTATTAAACTTCAAAATTGTTAGTTCTCGCCACCGTCGACAAAAAAGAAAAAAAGTCTTCTTTCGATTTTCTAACGGTGCATCATCTCTCTTCGCAAACCTTCGCATCGACGCGCGTTTGCAGATGAAGGACACCCCCTCTGAGGTGCTGGACCTGACGGGCTCCTCCGACGACGATGACAACGACGACGGCAACGGAGCAGGGTTTGTCATTCCCTCGTTAGCTTGCCAACAGCAGCAGTACCGAGAGCAGCAGAATCAGCAGTACCAGACAATGACCGCCAATAACGCCATACTGGATGGCTTCCTCAAAGACAGCGCCGAGTTTTACAACGAGTACAAATCATCTAATGGAACTGCAGACCACGAACTGTACATGAACCGCCTGCGTCTCTTCCTCCTGCACACCTTCAATGCCCAGATGGGATACAATGCTGAGATTTGCGGTGTTCCGGAGGGGTCCAAATGCGACAAGAACGGCTTTTTCTTCCACCCCGACAGAGAAACGGCACATCTCAAATTTGCTGTAGCCGCCGGCATCGATGGAGAGGAAGCCGAGCGTATCTTCCGCAGTGTTGATAATGTACATGCTTACTCGTGAGCGAATGTGAGACAGAGCCAACCAACTTCACCGACGGCGTGACTCAGGGGGCTGGTAGGGAGTTTTATATAATGTAATCTTGAAAACACAAGGGTCTTTTTAAAGGAACTACTACTCTCTTCATTTAACGCAATATTCATCTACCGGCTTCGCGTCCCTCTTCCCTGGCCTATTTAATTATATTCCCACCATACATAGATTTTTATAGACATCCTAAATAATGCCCGATCTTCAAGAGCTGGCCAGAACATCAAAAAAGTAGTAAACTTCCTCCTTCATGTCCAGTCCTGCAACAACAGTCCCACAGGAGCAGCACTGTGTCTTGTAGTAAACACGCCCATTCCTTCCGCCCCCCTCATCCTCATCCTCATCCTCATCCTCCCCTCCCACCACCGCATCATTGACATTGGTTTCCCAGTCCACAATGATGTTCATCACAAACATTGCCCTGTACTGGCCCTCGAACTTCTCATGCGCCTGACAATCCATGCAAATTGTAGTGAAACAAAGTGGACACTGAAGAACTGGTGATTTGGGACCGTCGTTACTTTCTTTCCCCATCATGCCCTTCATGCGTGGAGGGACAATCACGTCAATCTCCTTCATTTTTTTGTCTTTAGTTCTCACTTTCATTTTAACACGCTTCGAGTTTTTCAATTGTTCTTCGGTCAATTCTGCAAATGTAATATTTTCTTGTTCAGACTGCCTCCGCAAAATGTGCTTTTCAATCCACGTTTCATCGTCATCATCCATACCTTCACAGTAGAACTCATCCTCCACAAATTCTACAGAGTCGTCGTCAGAGTCTTCGAAAGTGGTAGTTATGGTCGGTCCCAGACTCGCATTTTTAACGAATTCCTCCCTCGGTGCAGAGGACCCGGGGTCAACATCATTCATTTCATGCATATGGATGCAACAAAAGTGAACGGAAGAAGAAGTCAGCAAACGAAAAGGTCTTTAGTTGGATACTCGCGAACTGACTTTTTTGAGTGAAGCGGCTATGTATTGAATGTAGGAATGTGGACGACGGCAATTTTTGTTAAAGAGAACCCAAACTAACGGGGCTTCCTGGATTCCCTGCCTCATCTCTCTCTCTGCCAACAAATTTGTAATAATCCTCCTCTACACGCAATAATGTTCATAATCAACTCAAATTCGTCCTCAGGCTCAAGCGACGATTCGTTTATCTCCCGAACCTTTGGAGCGGCCTCAACATCCTACGCATTCTTTGCCAAACACGGATTTTACTTTGCCTGTCTTCGGGGTCTTCACTTTGCTGCAGAGACCTGGTGGACCAAAAAGGCTGTCGGTAACTAACGGGACGGGGCGAGGACCAGAATAGGTTTAGGTGAAGAAGATCGTGTGAGTAGACAACAGGACGAAGGTGACATTCAGAGGAAAGTGAAAAAAGGAAAAAAAAAGAGCATTGAATAACAACGAATAACAACGACAATAAACAACAAACACGACAAACGAAACGAAGGCATTCAACAGACAACGACAATAAACAACAAACACGACAAACGAAACGAAGGCATTCAACAGACAACGACAAGAAACAACAAACACGACAAACTCAAACAAGGCAACATGAGTGCTGGGGACAAGTTCGAGGCGACAAGCTCTACTTCTTTGATGCAGCTGCGCACCACGCTGAAGCAGGCTTCATTATATCTCAAGGACGATAACGATACTGGTGCCTGTGCTGATGCTGGTGAGGATTTATTTTCTTCCTTTCTCCCCCCTGCAAGTATTACCACAACAAAGGAAAATAATGAAAAGAATGCCATTAGCAACAGCAATCTCAATGACACCTCCCAGCCCTCCATAAATACCACCACAAAAAAGCACCACAATGCCCTACTCTTTCCTCGTGAGAAGTGTCGTCTCTCAACTTCTCACAGACTTCTCTGTCGACAGAACAAAGTCCCCCCCTCCTCTCCTCCCTTCAAGTCCCCCCACCTTTCCCTCCACCTATTGACTGTCCCCCGCGTCCTCGCGCTTGACGTTCTCCTCTTCGCTTCCCATAATCCCAGGATCCACATCCTCGAAGCAGTAGAATATGGCGCTAGGAATCCCAAGGAGCTGGTCGGGGGAGAAGCCGATCTGAGGACGGATTTGCCAGGGTATGAGGTTTGGAGGGGAGGGAGGAGGAGCCGCGAAGGAGTTTTTGATGACGTTGTTATGCTCTGGCCCACAAATGGAATAAGCTTCCTCCTCCCCTCAACCCTCTTGGTCGACCGTATATTTTCTCTTTCTTCGATAACAACTCGCTCCTTGGATTTGAATTCTCCCCCGCCGGTCTACAAAACTAATTTGATTGCGCGTAAATCCGGTCCTTACATGAACTGTCCAGTCTTTGTGAGCATGAGGCCAGTTCGATGCAGCCAAGTATCTCGCGCACTCGCTGTCCTCTCCTCTCTCCCTTCCTCTCAGCGCGGAAGGGAGGGAATCACTCCGATTCACGTCGGCAACTCGGGGGTAGATTTAGGTATCGAGGATCTTTCGAGCCCCGCGAACGTCTCCGAGGGCGGAAAGGCCGTGGTGCTGGAGGGCGAGGTCTGCCTGTTTTTTTACGAGGCGTACGAGACCCTAAAGAACGCAGTTGTGACGTGCGGGACAGCAGCCGGCGAGAGTGTCATCACGAGCGCTGGAGAGTGCGGAGGATTTGGCGGTTTGTTTGTCAGTGATGCTATTGTCGGTGAAGAGAATGTTACGATAAGGAATGCGAAAGCCTAAAGCCCTAACCCTTGAAAAAAAGAAAAGAATTGCTCTGTTTGAATGGTTGATCCTCTTTGTTTCATCTTTGTTTCATCTTTGTTTCATCTTTTGTTTTCATCTTTGCTAAAAAAATGGTGCCAGCCTCTCGATCCGGACCTCTTTTTCTTCAACGGTAACCCCGCCTCTCTTCGCGGCACGAAGGCATTCCTCGACACCCTTCTGATCCGAGAACCTCACAACCCCAAACCCTGTCCCATCGCAGACTCCCGCCCCAACCACTTGACCAATGACACTATCAATACACACCCACTCCTCGAACATGAGATTCTTCGTTCGGATGTCTTCACGGAGATCGAAGATAAGTACAGTTCTGTTCTTGTTGGTGTGCGGGACAGTGGGCGGGTGGGACAATAGGGTCGAAATGCCGAGTGAAATAACGGCTGCCTCTGATGCTGTGATGGCGAAATGACGGACGAGAGAGGCAACCTCGTTGAGCTGCTGTTGCAGAATGAAGTCGACAGTTTCTCTGTTTCCATCATTAGCCCACGAAACGATTTCCCAGTATAAGCGCGCCTCCGCTTCCATTGGGGTCTCTGCCTCCTCATAATCAGCAGGATCTGACAAGCAAGCGGAAGCAATGGCATGGAAGATGGATTCTCGATCGAAGCCTAGCGTTTCCAGGGATCTTTCGAAAGTCTTGAGGGCTGGTTTACTCCTCGGGCTGAAGAGTGCTTCACCCTCCGTCTGAGAGTGCTCATCCATAGGGAGCGAACCCACATCAACGGGACGTTGTTTGTCAGCAGGACGTTCTTCGTCAGTAGCACTGACAATCCCTTTTTTCATACTCAACCCACCCTTACCAATAGAACCGACTGCACCAGCCTCAGCACTCTCCAAATCGAAGAAACTGACGTTCTCAACAAAAAGTTCCGCCTCACGGACTCCCAATCGGGCTCTCCGGTGGATTATTACCCTGTAGTTGCGGACCCCATCGTTGAAAGGAAAAGTGAAGTAGGTCTTTTCGGGGGAGATTGTCGGGTTGTTCTCCCCGGTGTCGTTGCGATGGATTTCAAAACCATTCACACTCACCGCTGTTTTGGACGAAACCGTGCTCCACGTAGCGACAACAACCACCTCATCCTTGCTGCCCTCATTTCCACTGTACAGCAGTGTGAACGTGGCTCTTATTTTGCTTCTCTTTATTATCTTTCCCAGATATTTTACAGACGACGACGAACGAAAGGGAGCCTGACTTGACATTATTCTCGATGTAAAACCCCGAATTATGGGGAAACGGGAGCGTTTGGTTTTTTTCGGATTTTTCGAGATCACCAAATTAATTCACAACCAAATTCGCGGGTATCAATCAATGTTTCCCATTCAAGATCAACCCCATTTCCGCCATTTACAAATTTCCAATACCACCCGCGATCTTATAATTTTTGTGGTCCTTGGAGCTTCTGCTTTTCTTAGCATCGCTCTAATTCTCCTCTACAAATGTGGTGTCATTTGCCAACCTATTGGCGAGCAGCGACTGCGACGCAGCAGCTCCAAAAAAAGTCACGGTAGTTTCACTAGCTCAGGGGACGGCGACGGGGTATTTGACAGGATGGAGGATGGGAACCTTAAGCGAATGAGGGAGAAAATGGCTGTAGACATTGTTTAGTATATCTCATAAGTCTGCATGCCGTCTCGCGTCGGAGACAAGTTTGGTTGAAAATAGTCTTCGAAACCCTCAATATCCTCCCACCTGTTTGAGAGCCCTAACTGGACTTCATAACATTACCAAAAATGCCTTCCCTCAGAGGCACTCTCGTTATACTTGCTACAATTCCTTGCTGTCTTCTTTTGTTCAACGACCTCGTGATTAAGACACTTCCACCCCCAACTCCTGACAGCATCTTCCATTATGACGATGTACGTACATTTAGTTGGATCTGTCCAATAATTGACCAAATGATTTAACTCTCACACAATCACACGAATTCACAGGTGTTCAAGATTGTAATCTTTACCCCCCTACAAATCTGGCTGGTTTACAGTATCGATCAGAAAATGAAGGTTTGCGAAAGTTTTCTTAGTTATCTCCTGGTCTCAATTTATGCTTTTGGATATGGTGTGAATCAATCGGTTAACGCAATCGACAGCTTCCTTAGTAGGTTACAGGTTGCCAATCCTCGTTTGAAATTGAACGCCGATGTAAACGCGGCAATCTACTTCTGGGATGAGAAAGTCGGACACATTATCTCCTCGATTGCCTTCTTTGCTTTCCAGATAA
>Ga0115555_1002915_pt1 | contig 11257 bp, 12 predicted proteins | sample COGITO_mtgs_1104_2_FD_87285 | JGI IMG/M metagenome (GOLD analysis project Ga0115555, IMG submission 87285) | Pelagic marine microbial communities from North Sea - COGITO_mtgs_110407 | ecosystem: Environmental > Aquatic > Marine > Epipelagic | place: Germany:Helgoland, sampling site Kabeltonne...
CGTCGTTATTTATCAGAAGTTTTACCGTCCGACTCTCGTGACTCCTCACGATTGACGCTCCCCTCCGTTTTAGCTCAGACTTCGCAAGAATACTCCTCTCATGTAACCTTCACCCAAGAAGCAAAAAAAATGCTCCAACTAGGACTCGAACCTAGGTTGACTGAATCAAAACCAGACGTGATAACCACCTACACTATTGGAGCTGCTGACCGGCACAAACCATCAAAGCTGACCGGCACAAACCATCAAAGCTGACCGGCGACCGGCACAAACCATCCAAAATCATCACCAGCACAAAATAAGAATTGGTCCTTGTAAAAATGTGCAAAAAAATTGGCTCGAGTTTCCAGTATTTCCCCAAAAAGGAGTACCGAATCCCTAACATAAACCAATTGTCGTTCTTTCCCATCTTTGACGTATTTGGAAGCTCCTCTCTGTATTATATATATTGAAAAAGGTAGGGTCTTGTAGATTGGCCCTCTCTTGTTTTTTTCTTCACAGTAGACTTTGGGTCATCTCTTGTGGATGGATGTGAATGAAGAAGTGTCCGGTAGCTGTGTTCCATTCGATGATGTTCCTGTGCGTACGAAGTATAATCGGCATTTGGATGCGGTGCGAGTTCATTTTGAGAAGAAGGGTTACGATGCGTTGAGTGGGTTGCAGTATGGGTGTGATTTTGTCCTGTACCCGGTGAAGGGTGTTGGTAAAGGAGGGATTCCAGGGAAGTCGGGGAGGGGAGGCGTTGGAAACGTGCACAGGTGAGGAATTGTTCATGTCTATTGGCTTAGCAGCGGGTCGTGAGTTTGTTTGTGAATTATTTGGTCTTGGGATGGTTTTTTTTGATGCTGTCTTTGTCCAGCGTTAGTGTGTTTGTACGAGTTAAACGAATGTTTAATGCGCTTCGCTTGAGTTCTCCTGTGTGTCCGTTTTGAATGTAATCCGGTGACCAACCAACCCGACATTCTTTTTCTTGTTGAAACAAAAACCAGTTCATTTTGCATTTTGATGCACTATGACGATAGGGGTGATCCCTCGTCTGATGCTGGTAGGGGTCCCAGCCTCGACTGGCGCGTGATGCAATGCATTGGAAGATCGATGCCGGAAGTTTACAAACGCTTGTGCGTTTGCTATGTGGAGGAGCGTATTGCAACTGTAATGACGACTATTATGGACCCCGCTTCGGAGTCTGACCAGCCCTGTAGTGTTGAGTCGAAGGAATATAGATACAAGGTGACCGAAATGATAGTGGAGACGGACCACAAACCATTTAAATCTCAGGCGAACAAAGGAATAGGAGTTGCTGGTGGCGAGGTTCTCCCAGAGACTGGCATTAAGAAAGTATACCATGGCGGGAGGGAGACGAAGGAGGAAAGGGAGGTGAGCCCTAGCCCTAGCCCTAGCTCGAGTTTCAACGTTCAACATTCAACATTGAAGAGTCTGTACGTCTTTGTACAAGCGGTAATGTACACGACGCCTCTACTGAATACTGTTATTCTCACACCTTCCCTCTTAATCGAATCGAATCGCAGGAGCGAATGAAGGAAGAGAAACGTGAGAGGAAGAAGCGTAGGTACTGAGTAGATTTAAGATTTAATTTCTGTGTTTGATGACACAGCACCTACATTAACATCCAAAATCCAAACACGCAGTAAATAAATCACACAGAGAAGAAGAAACGTAGCAAAAGCTACAAAAATTTCAAATCTCACCACTTCACTATATAACTAATCGATCCTCTACGTGAACCCTAAAGCATGCCAAACACCAAGGGCGACACCATCCCTCCCCCTGCCCCACTTCTAGCCTCACTTATGTTGCCCCTCCCAGATCGCCTTGCCATCTGCAAAATCTGTCGAGCAAGTGGCTCCAGCTCCCTGGAGTCTGAAGCCGAGCTGTCGACCAGCGAAGAAATTGACTAATTAATAATCGGTCGGCGTGGTAGATGAAACAGGTCCAGCACACTACACTACACTACACTACACTACACTACACTCACTCACTCACTCACTCACTCACTCACTCACTCACTCACTCACTCACTCACTTACTCACCTCCCCTTAAAAATATCAATCCCCTCTGGAAAATCTTCATCCCCCCCACTCCCCCCGATGACTTCTGCCTCATCACTCCCTGTCTGTGCCTCAGCAGGTGCGTCAAGCGCATCGTAGTAAAACACACAGATGCGGCGCATGACAAGATAATCAGGGTGCAGTTTCGACAGCGTTTCATTCGCTGTTCTATGAGTGACGGGGCTATTTCGACCAACGCAAAGAACATAAAAATCATCGCGAGGCCGCATCACTGCCCCGCTCGCACTTTCACCCGCAGTGGTTTTGACGGCCAAGTCGTATTCGGGCTCCTTGAGCCTTGTTAAAAGCCTTACATGGAGAGTTGTGAGTGTTGGAGTGCTGATATTCTTGCTAGAGGATATACTTGATGATGGGGCGCTGCCCGAACGACTCGTGCTGTCTAATGCATTACACTCGATCAAACTCTCGGCAAGATATCCACACTCTGCCGTGGAGTTGATTAGTGGATGGATGAGAGTTATGTCAAGGCCAGACGAGGGGAGGGAGAGAAGAGGAGTCGAATATTTCTTCTTCCTGGTAAGGTGCAACGAGGAGGACGGGTTTGGGCGCTTCATTTAGTCAGCCCCACACCTCGATTCTCTAGGGGACTTGATAAGATAAGCTAAAGGGGATAGATAGATGGGGAATGGATCAATTAAAATATATTCTCTGAAAATTCGAAAATTCTTAATTCTGCCTCTCCTACCTCAATTTTTAAATATTGGGTTTTTAAATTCTTGCCCACTGACGACAAACAAAGAACTGATCTCATCTGATTTCTTCGGAATTTGCATCATTAAGTTTCAACCCCTCATTCTCCCTGAAAAATGCAAATCAATAAAAATGATGAGGAGGAGCTGATCCACTCCTTCAGCCAAAGGCTGTCCCTCACTGACGCCGAGAAGGCTCAGCTCGAGGATCGTCACTCACTTCGTCGATCACTTCGCGCAGATAAGGGGAATGAGAAGTCTGCCGCAAAACGGCTCCGAAAAACGCTAGCTTGGCGACAAGAATTCGGCGTTAGTGCACTTCGCAGCTGCTTTCGGTCACCCAACCCCTCTCCTGAGATCAAAGCTTTGGAGGATACCTTGTTGCATGAAAATACAAGTGGGAAGATATACGTGCGGGGTCGTGATAAAAGAGGCCGAGCGTGAGTAGCACTTTTTTCTCACACAGCGGCATGCAACTCCTTGACTAATTTCCTCAATCAACGTAATTAATTCATTTCTTCGCATCACAGCGTTATCTACTTCAGGCCTTCTTGCGAGAATCGGAAGGGTCAACATGAGACAAATTTGCAGCACCTTGTCTACATGCTTGAGAAGGGCATTGAGTGCAGCAAGCGAAACACTTTGACGGTTGATGAGGCTACCGGCGAGGAGACTTGGGAAGAGAAAGTCTGCCTCATCTTCGACTACAGCAACTACCGAATTCGGGACGCGCCACCCTTGAAGACAGCCAAAGGTGAGTGTAATGCTCTCGTGTTTCTTCTTTGCCATGCTGTCCCAATTCCCTTATCTATGCTCCCGAACCACACGTAAATCCTCCCTCTCTCTCACCCCCCTCCTCTCTTCTCTCTTCTCTCTTCTCCACAGCATCGATCCATATTTTGCAAGCTCACTATCCGGAACGCCTCTACCGAGCTTATTTCGTGAATGCTCCCTGGTTTTTCCGCGGTTTCATGAAGCTTGTCAACCCTTTCATCGACGCTGCATCACGAGAAAAGTTCTGCTTCGTCAGCACTGAAAATGCCCCGAAAATAATGGGGGCCGACTTTGATTTATCCGAACTCGAGCCTTTTTGTGGCGGATCTGCTAGGGGTTACGGAGAGAAAAACGCTGACTATGACGCGGAGCTGTGCTTGCGGAAGTTGGACTTTGATGTTAGTTTGCCTCTAATGTGAACGACTGCACCTGATGGGGTGTGGGGAGGCGTAATGGAAGTGTGCAAGAGTGGCGATAAAGTTAATCTGCTAAAATCCGATCCAACCTTTGACTCTTCTTCACTTGAAAAACAAAAATTGACCAAAAAAAAAGAAAACGTAACGACATAAATCAAATCTTTCTGATGATGTCTGTTGTTGATGATGTTTTGATGATGAATGAGATGTTTTGTTGAGGCAAAAATGGACAAAACTATTTCATCAATAAAGGACAGATTTATATTTTTCATTCAGTGAAGATGGCTGACTCATCGGAAGGGGATCTTATCTCCTTCAAAGCTTCCCTATCCCTCTCTACTGAGGAAATTGCTCAGCTCGAAGACAAACACATGCTCAGCCGAGTGCTTCGGGCAGATAAGGGGAACGAGAAATCTGCCGCAAAACGGCTCCGAAAAACGCTAGCTTGGCGACAAGAATTCGGCGTTAGTGCACTTCGCAGCTGCTTTCGGTCGCCCAACCCCTCTCCTGAGATCAAAGCTCTGGAGGAGACCTTGTTGCATGAAAATACAACTGGGAAGATCTATATAAGGGGCAAAGATCGTCGCGGGAGGGCGGCAGTCATTATGCGGCCTCAGAACGAGAATACACACGCTCATGACGGCAATTTGCAGCACCTTGTTTACATGCTTGAGAAGGGCATTGAGTGCAGCAAGCGGAACACTTTGACGGTTGATGAGGCTACCGGCGAGGAGACTTGGGAAGAGAAAGTCTGCATCATTTTTGACTACAACGGATACAGTATGCGGGATGCAGTACCCTTGAAGACAGCCAAAGGTGAGTGTAATGCTCTCGTGTTTCTCCTTTGCCATGCTGTCCCAATTCCCTCTCTAACCCTATTTCTCTTGTATTCGATCGCTCAACAACCCACAGCGACTATCCATATTTTGCAAGCTCACTATCCGGAACGCCTCTACCGAGCTTATTTCGTGAATGCTCCCTGGTTTTTTCGCGGTTTCATGAAGCTTGTCAACCCTTTCATCGACGCTGCATCACGAGAAAAGTTCCGCTTCGTCAGCACTGAAAATGCCCCGAAAATAATGGGGGCCGACTTTGATTTATCCGAACTCGAGCCTTTTTGTGGCGGATCTGCCAGGGGTTACGGAGAGAAAAACGCTGACTATGACGCGGAGCTGTGCTTGCGGAAGTTGGACTTTGATGTTAGCTTGCCTCTGACATAATTGTTGCAGGCTAAGGGTTTTTAGTAGTAGGACAAGACGATCTGTTTTTCGTAGACATACGACAAACCTTTTTTTCTATAAAGCTCTATTAGTCAGCTCTCTATTCTCTTCATCTACAACGACCTGCAGGTCGATGTCGTCAAGGCCGTGTCCATACGCGTTCTCTTCATTTGGCCTTCCCACAGGCATATCCGAGCTGGCAGCGGAAGCTGTGTTGGTTCCCTCGTTTCCGCCGGCCATTCGCTTGTGCTCTCCAACTACCACCGCAGCAAGCCCTCCCATCAGTACGACACCTCCCGCCCACGTCCATATACCAGGTAAGCCCTGAATTCCAACGCACCACCCAATAAAACTTCCTACCAGAGGTTCTAACAGCAAGGAGCTTGCTATAACCAGCGGGGATATGTATTCCAGCAGATAATTCAGCAGTGTGTGGCCAGCAACCCCGCAACAAGCGCCAAGGTAAAGACTATACCCAATGTAATCCGGAGATAAAAAACCAAAGACGCTGTTGCTGTTCAACCCGCCTATGGTAATATCTTCTGATACAGCCGCAAACAATAAACTTGTCGCAATACTGAAGGCACAGACAGGAAAAGCATACAGCCATATCGGCAGCCACAAGCGCAGCACTCGACCAATTACCAGATAACCGGCCATAGTCGCGGCGCCCAAGAATGCCACCATGTCACCAGCCACCGTTACCTCGTTATCTTTCTCATTGTCAGACGAGTGACCAGCGTCCAGTAGCATTATCAACGCCCCAGACAGCCCTATAAAAGTGCCAACAGTTTCCATAAAAGAAGGTTTCGTCAGAACGTAAAGATCTTCATTGCCAGCTACGGATTACGAGACAAGGGGGGTGAGCGGAGCGAACACTGAGCGCCTTCCATTCCATTTCGAGCGACTCACATCCACAACAAAATAAGGACAAATTGTCCTGTCCAACATTCTTGACGTAGAAAAACGTCAACCATGCCCCCACATTTAGGCAGATCGGATACATGCTTATCCACATCAAACTGTGAGCCAGCGAAGTATTGTCAATCGCCCAAACCCAGGAAGAGAAGTGAATCCCTAGAAGCACACCCGAAAACGCCAACAGCGGAAGATTGTTTTTGTAAAAAGTCCTATCGATCGCATTTCCATCAGAATCCAACTGCGCAATGGCATGGATGGCATCGAGGGGGTAGAGGGTGAGATGCTGACAGAGAGCAAATGTGACGATGATGCGTACTTACCTTGGCATCATCGTTAGTGACCCGATTTCGGTATTGCAAGATGAAGGGAATTGTTTGAAATATCTGCTGTGTCCACAGTCTCCAAGAAGCCTTCAGAAACGGCGGCACATCGGACCCCATCAATGCAAACGCAACGCCCGCCGAGGAACAGAAAAGCACAGCGATTGATAGCAAGAAGGCTAGAAGAAGGGGCGAGGGAGCCATCGCCGTCTTCTAGTATTGATTGTGTTGCTGTCGCTGCGCTTTTGTGGAGATGCTTCTGCGAGCAACTGAGCAACACTCGACGAAAGGTTAGGGAGAGAACGTTTTTATCTAGATGGCTAATTTTGAAGCTTTTGAGTTGGAGGTTGGTTGGAGGACGCTCAATATATATATATTTTTGAACTCCTTTTTGGTAAACATCCAAGAGAAAAAAAATGGCGAAAAAAAATATCAAACTGAAATAACAACAAGTGAGTGCATCTGGTGAAAGTTTCGATGCGGGACCCAAAATATCACATCCTTAGAAAGCCTTGGATGACTGCCTATTAGATAGTAAATTTGTGTGTGGAAAAGTTACGTCTTCCTTCTTGTTAAAAAAGCTACTTGTTCTACAAAAACTTCAAAGGTTCAATTTGTTCTGCATTTTTTGTTCTGCATATTTGTTAAAAACTACCCTCTAGTGCTCAGTCGACAACCTCACAACAAAAAACCCGGAACGTCTGCGAATGAACCAAGTTATCGACGCTAATATTAGTCTCTCTCTCTCCTAAACTTACGGCGATTAGATTACCAAAAACCTCCATTTACTTACATGATTGGCATTGTCCATACAGTGAACACCTTTCTCCCCCTTAAACCCCCCCAAAGAGCTCGTTTTCATCCTCCCTCCCCTTTCCAAAAAGGTAACGCTCCTAATCCTCGCATGCAGTAACGCCATCGCTTCAAAGACATCTGGCTCTCCCCCCCAACCAATGTAAGCATCAAGGTCTGTGCATAAATACTGCCCCAAATCCTTGGAATCACAAGAGGAGCGAGAAACCAGGCGTTCGCGCTCTTTCCGTGCCACGCCTTGGATAGCTAGGAGGGTAGGAGTAATCAGGGGGTTGCTCTTGTTGCTTTTTAAGCCGTTTGGGAAGAGGGCTTGAAGCTCATCAGAGCTTCTGGAGACAATCGATCCGCCGCACTTTTTGCCGCCGCAACGAGCACCACCTTCGTCGCAGCAGCTACATTCTCTTGAATCTACTATTATTACCTCCTCATTCATTTCTACTCCTTTACTTTTCTCCAAATTCCCACAATTCCTACCCTTCATAACCTCACCACACCACTTAATTTTCCATTCTTTCTCCTCTTTGGACAGTTCCAGCTTCTCTTCCCTCTTCACCACGTCACTCAAACCTCCAGGTAAGAAACTAGAAGGCCAATATTTCTGAGAGTACAGTTTTGCAAGGGAGTGGGACAAAGGGGGGGAGGAGGGGATGACGAGGGTCGTGAAGGGGTTGACGGGGGAAAGGTGGGGGAGGAGGGTGTCTCGAAGAGTTGCAGAAAGTGAGGCAAACGTCACTGCGGGAAAGAGAAGTATTTGGAGGTTTGTTGCCTCTGTCTCAGTTTCAGTTTGAGCCTCATTTACAGTTGGTGGTGGTGACTTGATTGTCGTGACATCGCGTGGCACCTTGCGGACTTTTTTCAGCCATTTTAGCGGGTCTGTATGTACGTTCAAGCGTGTGAGACAAAACTGTGACACATCCACGCGAGATCTCGATTCCAAATAGATTCTGGTCTGGAACAGAAAGAAACTTAACCCGAAAAACTTACCATCCTTACCCCCAATACCGTACTTATCTCCCCGAAGCAGCTTTAATAGAGGTTGCACATCCTTTTCTGTCTTCACATTTGCGACGGTAACCTCCATCATTTCCTCCACTTTCTCCTCAACCGCACCCTCATTTCCTTCCCCCAAATTGTCTCCCTTTCTTCTGTCATCACCTTCTTTAGTACGCGGGTCCACACAGCTTGGATAGTATATCGTCGCAGTGAAATCCTTGGGAGAGTGGGAATAGGATGGGACGGAGAGGGACTGGCGATCGTATTCAAGGATGGACGAAAAGCGGGGGCCAGTGACAATCTCAAGGAGCTTCATCGTCGCCCAAAGATGTGGGAGGGGGCGCCCCGCTCAGAAGATTCAAGATATAAAGGAAAAAAAAATGTACGTCCGGGTGCGCTCTAACTGATCTAAGATGATTTTGCGCGAGTTTTACGAAAAAAACGCGGAGAAGCAGAAACGTAGAGGGGGTCCCAATTTTTCTTGCTTTTTTTTTGGTTTACTCTTGCCCCCCCTCCCATTTGACCAATTTAAATACCAACTGAGTTTAATTGCACTCCTACTCCATCGAATGATTAACATGTTGTTAATAAAGTAAAGCGATGCTTTGACCCCCTTTGTGCCCAATATTTGTCTACTGGTCATCGAATGAGAGTCAGTTCGGCCCTCCTGGGCCTCCTTCTCCCCATGACTGCCGCACCTCACTTTTTCTCCCCCACCCCTACGCCACGGGATGGTCCCCCTACAATATCAGATGGGATTAGATCATCTTCCTCCTCGTCGTCATTTTTCTCTTCTCTTGATGCTGACAAAACTGGAACTTTAACTCCAGCAGAGCTAACAGAGTACATTATGCAAACAGCGAAGTTAACGACGATATCCCCGAACATGGACGACGAGGGAGAGGTCCGCCAGGGTGTTCAGGACGTGATGAATCGTATCGACCGGCATTCAGATGGAAGTCTGTCGCGCTCTGATTTCAATGAATATTTGCTAGGGATGGAACTTACCATGGGAGTAGAACAGACTCGCGATTGGGTAAAGTACGCTGTTCAATTACCCGATCGCATCGCAGACACATTCCGGGAAAACCATGTCACGGGTGCTGAATTTATGGAGGTGAGCACAAATGCTAGTAGTGGTTGCTTGGTTTTGTGTTATGATTTCGAGAGAAGAGTGTTCCAAGACTGCATTTTCTCCCTTCCCTACTCCCCCCCCACTTTCTTTACTCACTTCTCCCTCTTCTCCGCAGCTGATTGATAATAACGGAGAGGCTATATTGACAGAGTTGAACGTACCGGAGGCGCGCTTCCGGCGCAAGTTGGTGAAGTTTATAACATTGAAGCTTCTTGGCGTTGGGGATGTCCCTCAGACTGTGGAGGGGGGTGAAGTCTCCGGAGAGGTAGGCTGCGATAACGTCGGGATAAAGTGGCACGGTATAGAGAGAGGAGGTGCCATAGCAAAGGTCGTGTTTCCGGTTCATCTTTACCGAGTTCAGCGTCGAGTGAAGAAGTCGAATTTTGCAATGGAGAAGAACAGCAAAAATAAGAAATCCAGCCGCAACGACAGCTCCACCCTTGCTAATATGAGTGTGGTTGTTCCGTATAGCAGGGAGAGTAGTCTCAATAACCCCGAAAAATACCGAAACAACAACCCCGACAACAACTACCACGACTACCCTTCCTCATCTGCCTTCAAGACAGTTTATGCCAACAGCGAGCCTGAGTTTGTGGACGAGGATCTGCTCCCCTCCTCAACCTACATCTACCGTATTCAAGCTTGGAACGCGGTGGGACATTCAAGTTGGAGCTATCTAGAAGTGACGACTCCTCCCGCTACAGGAGAATGCGCATACTTACAGGACTTTATGCCCGGTCGCAAGATAACTGGCGAAGACAATACTTTATGGACCAACGCGACGAAATTCATGTCTCGCACCTATCATTTCTCGAATTTGGTTTTAACCATAGTCCAAGTCTTCTTCACATTCACAGCCCTCGCCGCTGCTGTCATGAGGCTTCAGCGAGGGTCGACGACGAGCACGGGATCGGCGAACATTGTGCCTCTATTCCCCTGGCTTTGGAGGGGCGTGAACTCCATTTGCCTCCGATTTTTCGGCGGCGAAATCTTCCCCCAGGCGATGCTCACGGACGTCGACGCACTGAGCAAGAGCAAGAATGGGGTTGATGTCACGTACGGTGCCGTCGGCTTAGCGGGGGGGGAGGGATCGAACGTCGTCGGGGATGGAAGGGTCGCCAAGAATGAGTTCACGAAATTCATGGATAAAAGACGGAAGGAGATGGCTACCCCCGGCGCCGGGGAGAAGCAGAAAAAGAGCCGGCGTTTCAGTTTTGGGGTGCGTAGGAATTCGGCAAAAAACAGATTGGATGACGGGAAGACCAGTAACGGTAGCGAAACGGAGGCGGGCGTAGACGATGAAAACAACAACAACATTTTGATGACCCCTAAGAAGAGCCCAGGCATTAGGGGACGACTTGGCGGTTCTTCTTACACTAAGTCACCCCCCGGAAGCTTGGGCAGCCAGGACCAGACCGAAGGAATCAACGAGAGCTTCTACCACGACAACAGTCGCTGCAGCGTATGCGAGAAAAAATTCAAGTTCGTGAAAAGATGTAAGCACACCTGTTCCAGGTGCTTGACCACTTGTTGCCACCGTCACGGACGGACGTCTCATAGCAACTTGACCAGCTGTAAGGTCCCCGGCTCTTGCGTATGCGACATATGTTTGAAGGTCGAGGAAGCATCCGCAAAGAAAAAAGGCCAGGAGAGGCTAAGATAAATTAGATAGATGTTGTTGTTTCCCGGGATGAGGGGGATGAGGGGGGGCAGGGCGCCAGTTTAATAATTTAGATGTTGCCTAAATTTTAGGTTACCGAGATTTTTTTACTTTGTAAACATTCGCTTTGGTTCTTGAACTGAATGTGGCTCCCTAATAATATGTTATATGAGACGTTCCTTTACCGACGACGGCAACGACGACGACGACGACGACGACGACGAC
>Ga0115555_1002916_pt1 | contig 11257 bp, 10 predicted proteins | sample COGITO_mtgs_1104_2_FD_87285 | JGI IMG/M metagenome (GOLD analysis project Ga0115555, IMG submission 87285) | Pelagic marine microbial communities from North Sea - COGITO_mtgs_110407 | ecosystem: Environmental > Aquatic > Marine > Epipelagic | place: Germany:Helgoland, sampling site Kabeltonne...
GCGGAATATCTCTCATATCTCTCTCTCGAGGACCAGCAGCGCTTTCATCATCATCATTCATCATCACCGAATCATATCTTCAATCGTACTTCTCTTGAATACCTCGCACGACTTCGCAATACTTCTCCATCGCGGTGCCTTTCCCGCTCCCTTCTCTCGATTTCCACGCGTCCCATTTCGCTTTCCCTTTTAAGTCAAACATCCCCGGGCGTTCTGTGTTGCAATCCCCCACCGTGGCTTGTTTGAACCATCCGTACAGTTCGAGCTGTTCGTCGTTCGTGCACTGTTTGTATTTTTTCACGAGCTCCGCGTGGGTTTGGAATTCACTTTCCGTGACTGGCATTGTTAGTAGTGGTAGTGCTGTTGTTGTGTTGTTGTCTCGCGTACCGACCGAGCCGAGAGATGACGACTCTCGCGCGTTCTCTGTTTTTATATAAATGAAGTTCCCGCCTTGGGGGAAAAATGAGTTGACATGTCTTCATTCCATCTTCACACGTGACGAAGCGCGCACAACAGCAACAACAACAACAACAACAACAACAACACGCGCAAAAACGCAAAAAGCGCGAGAGAGGGGTTCAATAACGACGCGAAAATTTCTTCTCTCTTCCGAGGATGCCACCACCAAAACCACCACCTTCATCATCGTTTCCTCCTCCTCGTCCACCTTTTCAACCGCCTTCAGAACCGAAGTCGCCTCCTCCTTTGATGCCGCGTATGCCGCCGCCGATGATGCCTCCGGCACCGATAGGCACGAATGCCCCGGATTTAGACGTGAACAGCGCGTTCGCGTACGTGGTGTTCACCGTAGCGACCGTGTTTATTATTTTGTACAGCGTATATCTCGCGCTGATACGAGAGGATGAAGAAGAGGAAGACGTTGAAGGAGGAGGAGACAGACGACGAGGCGGAGCGAACATCGACGAGGACGACGAGGACGACGACGAGTACGGTGACAGAGATGATGAAAGCACGAGCACAGTGGCAGCGAAAAGTAGCGCTGTTTTTAGTAAGTTATCGAACGAATTGAAAGAGACGATATCGGTTGGAAACGAACGAGTGAAGAAGAGCGCGAAGAATATCGCGTCGGCTTGGACGCGACGAACAGAAAGAAGAGAGACGACGAACACGCCGATGTCGTTTATGGGGGCGTTGTTTGGAGAGAAGAAGAAGAAGAAGAAGAAAAGGCGAGAGGAAAGTTCGTTGCTCGATTCTTCTTCTCTTTCGAGCGATGAAGATGAGGATGAGGAGGATGAAAACGTAGAATCGATGTTGTCGGTAAACGAGGAGGATTTCTTTGAAGAAGAAGAGGACGAGGCGATGTGGGCGCCGTATTTTCATCAAGAAGGAGAACAGTCGAGAAGAGTCGTCGAAGATAACGTTCGCATGAGCAACAATAATAGCAGTAGGACTAGAAAAAACAACACTAGTAACCTCCACGGAGGTTTGTAAAAATATAATCACGCGCTGGTAGTACACGGAAAATTTACGCAGAGCGCCGCCTGAACGCGCACCCGAAAGACGACGATTTACGACTAAAATTTACATATCTTTAATCTCATCAATCTTTGCAACTTTCCTCATCTCTCGGTGTTCTGTTTTCGGGCACATCATCTCTTGCCAATTCATAGCCACCATCGTCGTTTTACACCTCTTACACTTCGCCCGAACGACCCCTAATGGATTTTCGTTCGTCGCTAAAACCAAACTCCTCCCCTCGCCCATCGCGAGTACTTTACATCGAACCACATCTCCAGGCACGAACGATTCCTCCATTATAACTTTATCTATTTCTGTTTTTCTTACGTCTTGTTGCCTCACGATGCCGCTAAACTCCGTTTTCAAAGGTTTCCCGTCGCACACGAGGACGTCGAACTGCGCCATCTTTTCTCGAATTTTCGTGCACTTCGCAAAGACAACATCGTTCACCTCGGGTAATCGAACGCGCACGTTTTCGTCCTCGATTTCCTCCCGGTTCAAAACTTCCACCACTCTTTTCCTCTTCTTTTTTGTCTTCTTCTTCTTCTCTTCTTCGTCGTTCTCTTCGTCCTCGTCCTCCTCGTCAACCGCCAAAACGTCGTCTTCGAAAACGTCTTTGACATAAATCTCCCCAATTTTGCTCGCTCTTTTGATGCCGTTTTCGTCTCTGTACGCCCCGCTTCCACACTCGATTTCTTCAAAATCTTCTTCTCCATCTTTTCCTTCGGGAGAAGAAGAAGAGAGAAGACGAATTCTGTCCCCCGGGAACACCAACACCATCTTTACTCTTAGTGTAGTCTTTTCGTCTTGAAATTCTTCTTCTTCTTCTTCTTCTTCTTCTTCTAAATTTATTTCTCAAAAACATTTGTAACCCTAAATATATAAAAAAAGTGTTCCGGGTGCTCAAATTAAAAAAACCCACGTGGCGAAACGAGAGAAACTCTTCTCCTTCGTTCACCGTTCGCCAGACATGTAGGTTTTCAAAAGTTCGTTAGAAATAAAAAGAATAAAAGGAGGTATCCGTAATTCACTCGAGAGACACTTTACTCGCGCAGAAAACAAATACACACGAGACAAACGCACACGTTTAAAATCACACACACGATGATGACGACGATTGCCACCACCACTGTGAACAACAACAGCTTCAAAACTTTCAAAGCGACGAGGACGAATTCAAAACGTTTGTCTTCTTCTCGCATTAAAAATGCATCGTCAAAGTGTCTTTTGGAGAACAGAATTACGATGAGAAAAAGGAATTCAATTCTGTCCAAGACGACGACGACGAGGACGACGAGACTGAATGTCGTTTCCGCGAACAAGTCTTCTTCCTCTTTCGAGCAGGAACAAAATAATTCCGCCGCTGATGTTTTTGTGAGCGAAATGGAGTCGTCTCAAATTGTTTCTTCTCCCAAGAACAAATCGAAGCTCGCTTTGGTGGCCACCACGGCGGCGTTGAGTTTGTCCGCGTTCGCGAAACCGGCAGCCGCGGCAGCCGCGGCGGCGATTGCAGTCAACGCCGGCGATACGGCGTGGATCTTAACGTCCTCCGCGTTGGTCTTGTTCATGACTATTCCAGGATTGGCTGCGTTTTACGCCGGTTTGGTGAAGAGAAAGAACTTGATCACCGTTCTCGGGCAGTGCTTCGCGTTGACGTGCATGATGACTATTATTTGGTTCGTGTGCGGGTACTCGATGTGCTTTTCCACGGCGGGGTTGTTCGGTACCGCGGCGATGAAAGAAGGCACGACTGGTTTGTCTGCGTTTATTGGCGGCTTGGACAAGATGTTCTTAGCCGGCGTTGGACCGGCGAGCATGCACGAAACCATTCCGGAAATTTTGTGGGTGCTGTACCAGTGCACGTTTGCAATCATCACGCCGGCGTTGATGGTCGGGTCCATGGTTGAGAGAATGAAGTTCAACGCGGTTATGTGGTACTGCGCCTTGTGGTCGTTCGCGGTGTACTTTCCCGCGTGTCACATGGTGTGGGGCGGTGGCGGCGGCTATTTCGCCGATTTGGGCGTCTTGGACTTTGCCGGCGGCATCGTCGTGCACATCACGGCCGGTATCGGCGCGTTGGTAGCGGCTATCAAAGTCGGTAAGAGAAAAGAAATGGAAATGACGGTCGGGAACTTGGTGCTGACGTTTTTGGGTACCGCGATGTTGTGGGTCGGCTGGTTTGGATTTAACGGCGGTTCCGCGTTATCTGCTGGCGCCAACGCCGCGTTCGCGTGCATGGCGACGCAAATCGCCGCGGCCACCGCCGCGGTCACGTGGACATTATGGGACATCAAAGAGTTTGGTAAAGCGTCTGTTTTAGGCACTTGCACTGCCTCTATCGCAGGTTTGGCGACTATCACGCCGATGGCTGGTTTCATCGGCCCGAAAGGCGCCTTTTTAGGCGGCATCGCCGCCGGTATCATCTGCCGCTTTTTCTCCACCACGGTGAAGGAATACTTTGGTTACGACGACGCGTTGGACGTCTTTGGCGTCCACGGCGTCGGCGGTTTCTTGGGCACCATCATGCTCGGTATACTCTGCCACCCAGTCTTGGGCGGCTTCAACGACGTCCCCATGCTCAAACAAACCATCGTCCAAGTCTACGCCGCCGTGGCGACTGCCGTGTACACCGCCGTCGCCTCGTACGCGTGCTTGTTGGTGACTGAAAAAATCACCGACGGTTTGAGAGTCCCGCCGGAAGCGGAAGCGTCCATGCTCGGTTTGGACGAGTACTCGCACAAAGAAAGCGCGTACTCGCCGATGAAATAAACGACAATAATGAGAGATTTATAAATATACATACATATTAAGGTTTTAATACACATCAAAACGCTATCATAATACTACGGTGTTTATGCATCACATCACAAGTAATCCTCCGCTTTCTCGCCTCTCTTTTCGCACTCTTTCTTAAACCGCGCTTGCACCGCACCGTAGTTATTCTTATAAATGTAATCCGCGTTGCCTTCTTTCGTCGAGGTATCTATCCCCCACTCCGACATTTTCTCTCGCGCGATTTTCTCGTTCCCGTCTAACCTGCTCATCCCTAACGTCTGTGGGATTCCCCAAACGACCATGACGCAGAGAAACCCCAACGCGGCTGGGTTTAAATCGAAACCGAGGAGGTCTTGCGTCGCTCGCACTTTTTGGAAATTTCGTCGTCTTCCTCGCGCGGACACGGACGAAGAAGAAGCGCACTTTCGAGTGCTTCCAACGCTCGGAGATGATGAAGAAGAAGGGATAACGGCAGCGCAGAGTGGTGCTGCTGAGGACATCGCGTGTAAGTGTGTGTGTGTCGTGTAAACAGAGTGTCTGTGGTTTTATAAAAAGAGTGAAGATATTTCCCGAGAGAGAGAAAGAGAAAAGATACGGGGAGAGTCAAAAGCGCGTATTCTATGGTATCATTATTAGTATTATTCCTAGTTTGCTATTCCTTTACCTTCACTCAAACGCGACTTCACCGCACTCTTTTTATTATCTACAAAACTCGCATCGTTAGTGTTAGTAGTATTGTCGAGGAGCAAAGCGTCTAAATCAACCACCGAGGGCGGTTGGAATAAAATCTCGTACGAGCCGACGTGTCGAATTTTATGTCTCGAGTGGCCGCGGTTGCCGAGGATGAAATCGAAGACGTTCAAGTAGTTGGAGCGGAAGGATTCACGCTTGCGGTCGTAACACATGCATATGGTACCGGCGGCAAACGCGAAGAGGAGGACGTCCAGTCGTTTGTCTTTCCAGGATTTAGGGATGTATCCCCAGGAGAGCATGGAGATGACGACGGATTCCAAGGATTTGTCGAGACAATACGTCGCGAGTTCACCGCGGCGGGATTTTTTTTCTATGAACGTCGCCGCACCAGCGAGTGGGACGCCACAAACTAAGGTCGTTGGCGTGACTTTTTTCGTCAAACGGCCGAGCACGTCCGGACCTTGCCAAGCCAATGCGCAATACACGGTTAAGAACAACGACGACCGCGCGATGCCGGCGAAAAGTTTGCCGAGCAACTTGGGATCTTTCAACAGTTTCTCTCGGTGTAAGAGAATCGCAGGGAAGACGTAAATCGGAACGTGGCTGATGAAAGAAGTTCCCCACGAATTTTTTACGAACGCGAGAAAATGCTCGATTGGATTCGCATCGTTCATGAAAAACTTCCTGTACACGGCGTCTCTCGAGTACGGGAGTTTTACTCCTCCTCCTTCTCCTCCTCTTTGAATCGCTCTCAACATTTCGTCTTTTTTCGCCGCGCTCAACGACCCAGTTTTATTCAACACAATCGCCGTTCTCTCACAATACTCGCGAAACATCTCTTCCCCTTTGCCTTCTGGATCGTTTTCAGGTAGAAAACACAACTCTCTCAACGCTTCCACCTGCCTTTTCGTCTTGCCGCAGTGTCGATCTAAAAACGCGCCGTACGCGCCTCTCACCGCCTCTGGTTTCAAAATAAAACACCCCAAAATAACTACCGCACTGCCCGTCACCACCGCCACGTCCGCGTGTTCCCAATTCGCCACCCGAAATAAACTTCTGACCCGTTCGTTCTCACTTTTCGCGCCTACCCGACTCATCAACACCAACGCCTTCAGCGAAAGATACGACGCCAACGAATAGTTCGGCTTCGCGCCGGCCAAGAGAAAACTCGGCGACGCCACCACCCCAGATACGAACGCTCGGTACCGTTTCGTCTTCTCCGCGCCAAACTTCCACGCGAGAACTTCGTCCGACGTCACGTACGCGCCCGCGAACGACCCCACGAACACACTAAACTTCACCGCGTCTTCAAACGCCTCTCTCGCTTTCAACTGTTCTCTCGTCGTTTTTCCTCGCAAATATCTCGAGAGCACCGCGAACACGTTCACGCCGCCTTTCAGGGTCAACCCGGTGAACGCGCCTCGCTTGATGCTCTTCGTAATTCTCTTCCGCGCTCGAGTTTTCTCCTCTTCTTCTTCTTCTCCTCCTCTTCTTCTCGACGCGTAAAATCTCTCCTTCTGTTCCAATTTGTACGTTTCGTGTTGCTCGTCGTTTCCCATCAGAGACGCACTTTTCGGCGGTTTACCGCCGCCGAATAGTACTCCTTTTCCCATTCTTTCGAAAAATACGCGCGTTTTCTTCTGATGTTGGTGGTGTTGTCGTTGTTGTCGTCGCGCGCGCGTGCACGTCTTTAAAAGTGGAGAAAAAACGTATCTCGTAAACTTAAAGAGAGTTCGTTATAAAAAGTTCTCTCCACGCGCGCGCAGAAAAGAGAGAGAGAAACAACTCGCGGAAGAAGAAGAGGAGTGCATTTTCACCATGGACGCGGCCGCATTCAGCGCACTTTCTCGCGAGCTCTGCTCTTCCTCGCTCTCTTCTCACGAGAAGACGACTCTTTTCATAACAGAAGTCGCATCCAAGGAGAAAAAAATCTCGTGCGAACAACTCGGGATGTGTTTGAAGAACATCTTATTCGTCAACTTCCGCTTGCGATGTTGCACGGAAACGGCGACGTACATCACCGACTGGGAGAAAAACAGAGAGGATTTGAAACGGTTGGTGAAAAAGTGGGAGTTTACAGATTTCGAAGAGGCGATCGAGGAGGAGAGGAAAAGGAGCGGAGGTCAAGGTGGTGGGAATATACCCGGAAAAGGAGGAGAGGGCAGAGAAGAGAATAATAATCGAACTTTAGCGGCGTGGAGCAGGAAGATCGAGATGGAGGAAAAGGACGAGGAGGACGAGGACGACGCGACGACGCTGCCATTGGCCGTGGAGGAGAGGAAGAGCGGTGTTAACGGAAACGGATATAACAACGAGGAGGAGGATTTGAAACAGAGCGCGAAAGAAACGGACGATCCAACCTGGATGAAACCGATGAACGCGTACGAAACGAAAACCGCCGCGCGATTGACGGAAACGAAGAGGGTCGGCGTCCGGTACGAACACTTTGATAAAAAGAAGAACGTGCCATTGGTCGAGTTACGTGTGGAGAGGGACGTGCCGACGTTTAGAGAGGATTTCAATACGATCGCGTACGACGAGGATTTCACAGGGGATGTTATTTTGGACGTGAAGAACGAGTTCAAGACTAAAGGAGGCGTGAAAGTTTTTTTGAAATGTAACGAGTATGGGCACTGGGAGAGTGGGTCGGGAAAACATAGGAAAACACACACGAGAAGGAAAACGAGCTATTCGAAAGAGTTTAATTTGTTATCTTTGGAGGACCAAAATCGAACATTTCGCGAAGGAGAGAGAATAGTATTACGGTTTAAATTTGATGAGATAATCGATGCACCGAGCTTTTATTTCGGCGGAGGTAGGACAACGTGCTACGTAAAGTGGCAATTCGGCGTGTATCTCGATGTAGATTATGGTAATGCATTTAAGAATGCGTTCGGAAGAGACGTTGATTTTAAATGCGATTGTCATCACGTCGGGAAATATTTATCTATTTCTGCCAACAAGCACTTGGGAACACCAACCGACCGCAAAATTTCCGTCTCTGTTCCTTCTTTCATGTGCTGCGGCGGTTCCAAAAACGGAGATCTTGAAGGCCGCGTGTGGCTCGAACGCGATCACTTTTCTGTCGCCGATGACGTGTGGAGAAACCAAGCTTTACGCTCCGCGTTGCAAATGCAATTGAAAAACAGCAGTAAAAAAGAAATCCAAAACGCGCGATACGAATTTCGCCGCTCTATTTCCATCGCCGGGCACTGTTTTAGCGACTACGTCGTGTCCAGCGGGTATTTTCCGCAATCTTTTCTTAAACCTGAAATGATGAGCTTTGAAAATTTTAATTTTCAGTTGTCCGTGACGGAGCAAGGAGGATTGAGTTTCGCGAATCAAGCGACCAGTCCTCCCACGAATTACGCCAGAATTGAGTGGAAGCTGGTGGTTATATTCAAAGTGAATTACGCGTTCGATCCGAAAATTGTTTTTCCGATAACGCTGTGTTCTCGATTTGTCGCGTGAGCGTATTTTTCAAGGAGTATTATGATAGTAAGCAATATGTTAATAGCTCCCATAAAAAACCACTCGCAATTCCATTTTTGTACAAAAAGAAACTCACAAATCTCTCACTCTCAACAAACGCGAAATGACATCGACGACGACATGCTGCTGCAAGTTGCTGCGCTGAGAAACAACACCAACAGCGGGGATATCCGAGGAAACAGAAAAAGCGACTTTGGCTTTTCGGTCTCTTTTTTTGATGCGAGGAAGAAGAAAAACAAATACAGTTACGTCTCGATGAGAGCAAAATCGTCGTCGGATAAAGACGTCGACCAAGTGAACATGTTCCGGAATTACGAGCTCCGGACGATTGCAAAACCGAAAACGACGTCGCGTTTACCAACTGTTCTGGTGTTGGGACACCTCGGGTCCGGGAAAACGACTGTGTTGAAACACGTTTTGACGCAAACGCAGAGCGATTTGAAGGTTGTGGTGGCGGTGAATGACTACGCCGGCGTGAACGTGGACGCCGAGTTGGTGAAGCGAACGTTGAAGGACGATAATAGTCGCGAGGAAGTGATGGAGCTGACGAATGGGTGCGTGTGTTGTTCTTTGAACGAACAGTTTGAAAAAGACGTTTCAAATTTGTTGAGGAGAGATCAAGTGGAAGCGGCGGAATATTTGTTCGTAGAGACGAGCGGGATTGTCAATCCGACGGATTTGGTGATGAGTTTAGATAAAGCGTTCGGGAAGTTTGCGAGGATACGATTGGATTGCGTGTGTTGCGTGGTAGATGCGGAGGTGGCGGAGAGAGGAGGACCGGAGTATGAACGCGAGGCGTGGTTTGCGCAGATTCGAGCGAGCGACGCGGTGTTTTTGAACAAGGTGGATTTGCTGGACGGAGACGAAAGGAGAATCGAGTCGGCGACGATGAACGTTCGAGAGGCGTTCGGGAAGACGAACATAAATGGCGACGACGACGATGTTGACTTGGCGGTGAAAATAGTTCCAATCGAGCGAGGGAAGATTAACATTGAAAGCGTCATCGACGCGCGGTACGATATTTTTGAACCGGAAGGGAAGCAAGGCACGGATTTGAGCAGCGCGAGGAAACGTTTGGTGGTGAACGATTACGGGGAGTCGTTAAGTTCGTTGGGTAAGCTGCGCGTAAATATGTCCGATAAGAAATCTAGTGGTGGTGGCCCTTTACAACTTGGGAGACACTCGAGGACGTTCAAGACGTCGTTTGCTTCAAGCGGAAACGAGGATACCAAAGATGCGGTCGATTTTGAAACTTTAGAGATGATTGATTTCGTCCAGTTCCAACGATGGATACGGAAATCAAACGTTGCGAGAGCAAAAGGTATGGTCCGTTTCGCATCCGTAAACGGTCTGTGGGACGTTTCGGTCTCCGGCAGAGGACGCGTTGAGGTGACTCTAGTGAGCGGAGTAGAAGCTAAATTCGCGTTACCGGGTAGTAGATTAGTCGTCATCGGGAATCAATTAAACGTGGAAGACGAGATGTCCGCGATGCGAGCTCTCGTTGATTATAGTAGAGTAGAGAATAGCGACAAAAAACGACGGCGCCGCGACAAAGTGCAAAGTATCGTAGACGTGATGAAATCGGACGACCGCTTTGAAATCGACGACGACGAGAACGACCCGCTCGTTGAAACCATGAAAGAAGAAGGCATCGTTCAATTTCGTTTAGTTGGCGCGAGAAACAACGGCTGGACCGTCGAAACGCTCGAGCGTACGCACGGTGTAGATTTAAACTCGCTCAACGCGTCCTTCGCGCAAAAATACAACGCGATGACCGCGAGCGAGTTTCAAAATTTCACTTCTTCGTCGGAAGACAAAAAATGGGAACCGAAGTTACTGTTGGCGAGTGCAAACGAAAGTGAAGCTCGGCAGACGCACTTTCGCCAACCGATGGTGACAATAAAAGTGCGCGTGTTGAACGACGACGGCGACGAAGACGACGACGAGAACCATTTCGAATCGTCCTTTTTATGGTGGTCGGTGCGAAACGTCGCCACGGTTATTTTGCAAAGATACTTTCAGCACATTCCAAAGTGTTCGTGCGGATTCTGAATAAAACACAATCAAAACATAAATATTATACAATAACAACGCGTCGCAAAAAAGTATCTACTACTAGTATCTACTTTGACGCCGCCGGCTTCGACGCGTTTTCCTCCTCCAACTGTTTCAAACGAAAACTCAACTCGTCCAGAATCTCTCGCACGGTTTCAAACCCTACTTTCTCGTACACGCTCTTCCCGCTCACGAAAATCTTCACCGTCGGCATCTTCGTCACGTTTTGCGATTTGATGAAATCTTGAGGCACCATGTTCACATCGATTTTATCAAACGTAACCTCCGGGTGTTCGACCGCGAAATATTCCATTTTCCCGTTCAACGTTTTACATTTCCGACACCACCCGGCGACGAACTCCACCACGTGCACGCCTTCCGAGTTGATCGTTTTTATAAATGCGTCCTCGGTTTCCAATTGAGGTATCGTTCGTTTCTCGTCATCCATCATCATCGAGTTCGCCCTCGTCCTCGTCGTCGTCTTCTTCTTTCCTCCAAAGCGTGAAGAATATAAAGAACGAAACCGAGGAGGAGGAAAAGTCGTCGTCAAAGTCGTCGTCGTTCTCGCGGTGGATGTGGTAAACATGTGTGTGTGTTTGTGTGTGTATGTGTGTGTTGATGTGAAGATATTTTGAGCTGATGCAGAAAGATATTTTTTTTTTTTAAATGACACAATTCAACTGTTTGTCTCTTCTGCTTGATGACTGTTTCGCTCTAAGTATGTGTATATGTTTATGATGATGAAGATGACGATGACGATGAC
>Ga0115555_1002919_pt1 | contig 11249 bp, 14 predicted proteins | sample COGITO_mtgs_1104_2_FD_87285 | JGI IMG/M metagenome (GOLD analysis project Ga0115555, IMG submission 87285) | Pelagic marine microbial communities from North Sea - COGITO_mtgs_110407 | ecosystem: Environmental > Aquatic > Marine > Epipelagic | place: Germany:Helgoland, sampling site Kabeltonne...
GGCCACACAAATGCTATGCCCAAGCACTTCCTCCACCGCCCGGCAAAACACCCACCCGCTTCTCGAACCACTTTTTCATAATGAAAACCTGTCCACCAGACACAAGGATGAAAACCAGCGTTTCGAACAAGCTAATCATCGCCATCCTGCCCTGGCTCCCCTCATTCGTTGCCTGGTGCACCGTTAGCCTGTGTCTCTCATTCAGTTGCGCCGCCTTGATCTTGTCAAATTTCTTCCGAAGGATTGTAAGAGTATTTCGAAGTGACTTGATGTCTTCTGATTCTACTGAGTCCGACTCAACAATTGGGGAAGGGTCCACCACCCTGGGAGACACATGACCTGAAGGAGAGAGGGGGAGAAGCAATTTCGTCTTGGGATCGTAATTTGTTCGGATTCCTACCTCAACGCTCTTGCTACTCCAGCTCGCTGCAACATTATTATAAACACAGAACCGGTAAATTCCTGGGTATTTGACTGCCCTACTGAACAGGAAACTGTGCAGGCGTAGGGGATGGGTTGGGGAGGGTTAGCATGGATGAAAGCCAAAAAACTACATGAACTACTGCTCACCTTGATTTATCGCCCTCACCACTGCTACCGCCACCACCACTACCCTCCGCGTCCTCCACAACGCCTACCAAATCAACATCTTGTCCTAGCAAAATCTGATAACCCTCAGGATATTTTTCACTTTGAAAGTCACCATCGTTGGAGTTGCTCTTCATCCTGTCGTTTTTAATCGTTAATGTCTTCACGTCAGTATTGAGCTCAGATAATGGGCCATCAAGATAGGCATTTATGGTAAGGTCTTTTTTCCCATAAACAAAGACATCGACAGTTATTGTGGTGCGACTTTCAACAACATCTGTGAAGAAACATTGTGACTGCTTGGGACCAATTTGGTAAGAGAGGGGGAGGGGGGCGATCGACTTCGTGCCAGATAGGAGGGCAGAGAGCAAGGACAGAAAGAGACAGAAGCGAGCCATAGAAATGCAATGAAAGGGGAGGCAGGGGTGCAAATGAGGAGTGCTGATGTGACGACGTTGAAAACAACAGAGCTTTTTGTCGCTGCTGCTGGTAAAAATTTACCACCGCCCCAAAGGAACACTTTCGTTCGCATTGATTATTAAGCGGGAGCTACTAATTTTAGTATTACATTGGCATAATTTTTCGACTGTCGAATTTTTATATCTGAAAAGGGGCAAAATTATACCCAGCGTCGCCCCTGGACCTCCAAACACTTCCCTCTTCTTCGTTCTCATAAACACACCTACCTCCTTTCTGTCCCACTTCAGACCTATATATGTTTGACCCTGGTTCTGATAGCGACGAATCAATCCCTGATTGGATTGTTAACTCGAATGTGTACACAAAAAAGAAGAAAACGGAGGAAATCCCACCTTTGAGCAGTGATAACAAAGAGGCCGCCGACGCGGGCTCCAACAATCTGGGGGCAAACAGCAAAGGGGGCGTCTTGGACGGCGACGCAGTTACCAATTCAAACGTGATCGATAGCGGGAACACAAATGCGGCGACTGGCTCGTCGGGGGGTATTCTGAGCGATAGCAAGTGGGAGGACCCAGTTAAGTGGATGGGTGCACAGCACACTCTGATTTTGATTGATTGCGCTGCTGCCATGTTTGAGCCTGTTCAGGTCGTGGTAAAAGCCGAATGCATCGAGGGAGACGAAGAGGGGGATTTTTCTCAGCAACTCGGACAAAGCACGCAAAACTCGCAAAACAGTGCCATCCAACCTTCTCCCCCCTCCCAAGTGAAAAGCTATACCGAAACTCCATTTGACATTGCCCTCCGAATTGCTACTAGACTGATGGAAATCAAAGTTTCCAACGTTGCCATGGAATCAACTGGGACGAGAGATGGAGTTGGGATACTCCTTTACGGCACCAAGAGGTATGCCATACCGGGGAACCCTAGTAAGACCACTAAGTTCATCGTGCCGCTGGCGCCTCCTGGGGTCAATGAAATCACCGAGCTCAACGAATTACTGAGGCCCATTGAGGAATTGATTAAGGAAAGTGAGAAGAAGAAGGATGGTTATGATGGCGGGGTTGACATGACAGGTATGACTCAGTCTATAACAAGCCAGACACAGACAACAAATCTCACTTTGATGGAAGAGTTTGGTGACTTGAAGAACGAGAATAGCGAGGCAAGCGAGATAGCCAAGCAAATGGGACATAACAATCTTTCGACATTGCGGAGCGCCATCAACGCAGTCTCGTTGGCGTTTAGCCAGGCCAAGTGCGTGCGCAAGCCATCAAAAAACCAGGTTGCAGATCTTCGGCGTGTTTGGATCATGACCAACAATGACAACCCAGTAGGGGGAAATATGAGAGAAGGAGACCAGATCGTGCGGCTGGCCAGAGACTGCGCAGAGCGCGGAATTGAGATGGACATCTGGCCTCTCCCTACGTCCGACAAGAGCAAGGTATTCAACAAGAAATTGTTTTATCACCGAATCATCACTGGGGAAGAGAACTGGCTGGGCAATGAGGATGAGGACGGCGGAGAGGAAGAAGACGACAAGAGGAAGAGGGAACCAATGAATGGACTCGATTACAATGCCTTGTTCAACCGTGTGCAGCATTCGTTTAAACGACGAACGAGAATGGCACGCCTCCCAATTCACTTTGGCCCAGCGTGGGGGGAGAGGGAGGGTGCTGGGATTAGTGTAGACGTTCATTTTCCAATTCAAGTGAAGAGAAGACCCTTACCAAAGACAATCAATAGCGAGACAAATGTTGAGACCGTTACTCGGTCCTTGTTAATTAATCAGGAGACAGGTGAGCTGTTGCACAAAGAACAGCTTGATACGTATATGGAACTGGGTGGCGAGAAGATCAGCATGAAACGCGAAGAATTGGACAAGCTAAAGCGAATCTCAGCTGTAAACCAGGAGCCGGGGTGTCGTATTGTCGGATTTAAGGACATGAGTACGCTGAATAGCACGCTCAACATAGACAAAGCATACTTTTTGTACCCCTCAGACGAGGAGGTGGCCGGGTCGAGAGCCGCTTTTGTCGCTCTCTGGAAAGCAATGAAAAAGCGCAATGTTTATGCAGTGGGGGAATTTCTCCTCAAGGTTACGGCTAATGCGCCGCGGTTGGTAGCCCTGGTCGTGCAGGTCAGTATTGGAGGGGAAGTAATGGGGTGAGAGGGGTGGGGAGGACATTACTCATAGCTCACCCGTTATACTTGGATCACCACGGCATTTTGTAGGAGGAGGTAAGAGTCGCCAAAGACACAGAGCAATTCACGACAGACGTTGTGGACAGCATTCAAATCAAACCTCCTGGTTTTCAGTGCATTTTTTTACCCTACGAAGACGACATTCGGGATATTGATGCAGCGACAGGGGGAAAGGAAGGAATCGCGGAAGCGGGAGCGGAATTAGTAAATTACGCGAAGGACTTGATACAGAGTTTGCCAATTCAGGTGAGAAAATAATTCGGCAAGTTTGTGACAGCGAGCATCTGTCCATTAACCAGCCAATTTTCGCCTTCTCGCCTTCTCGCCTTCTCGCCTTCTCGCCTTCTCGCCTTCTCGCCTTCTCGCCAGGGCTTGGAGTGGGAGCACAGCTTCAGCAACCCGGCAACGGGGCGGTTTTGGAAGGTCCTGGAGGCAATGGCATTTGGAAAGCGGGAAGATTTTGATACCTTTACAGACGATACTGTCCTGGATGACGATCTTGCTCTCGAACTTGCAGGCGACGAGCTCGCGAAATTTAAAAACTCCCTGCCCCCTTTGGAGGAAGTGAATAAGAAGCGCAAGGTTCCTGGTAGCAACGTCGACCGTGTACCTGTAAAAGATGAAACTGGATATGACTGGGATGAGCTTTTTGACAATGAGGAGGTGAGATGACGTTGATTTCACTTGATGAATTTGAATTTTACAAAATACATCCTTACCCTTACTGTCTTTTTCGGTCCAGATTCCCAACCTCACGGTATCGAATTTGAAGCACTACCTCCGCGCGCATTGTTTGCTGTTGGGGGGCCTCAAGAAGGACCTTGTCGCGCGTATTGAGGGGGATATTCTGGAGAAGAGGTCAAAGAAAGAGAATCTCGAGGTGAAGAGGGCGAAGATGATGTAGAAGAAATAATGAGTGAGGAGGTCTTGTCGCCAAGTTTGTAAAGTGCACAGCTATTAAACAAATTATAACAAGAGATAGCACGAGGCGATAGGAGCTACGTCTTTGCGCCCTCTCCTACATTCATACTCTGAAGCTCATCGAACGTGAAGCCTGTGAACATTTCCCCGTCCTGGGAGCTTGTTACGGAAGCAGAACTCCCAGGAAAAGCGCTGTCCTCTGTATCGATGGCTAGTCGAGTGAACTGTGGATCGAAATTTGCCGTAAAGGTATCGATAGTGTCGGGTGAGAGGCTGAAGCCCGGGTCTGACGCAATGCTCTTGTCATCATCCTCTGATGCGTCGCTCTGCTTTCGCACTATATCATCATTTTTCCTGCCGTCCAACGCCACATTCTTGCTGACTGGAGTCGACACCGGTGGAGTAGTCACTAATGCAGCTGCTTTTACCGCAAATTCTTTCTTTTCCGCTTCCCTCAATTCTTCAAGCTCAACATTTACGTCAGACTCCCCCACCACCTCGTCGAATTCTGAAAGGCTATTTCTCGATTCATTATTAGCATCATTCTTTTTAAGTTCAGACAGGGACCCCCTCGACCCATTATTACTATTCCCGATCCCAACCATCGGGGAAGTGCGCGTCTCAGGAGCTTTCATCCCCTCGCACGGTCGTATTGGTGGAGTGAGTTTCCTCGCCTCAAGATTTGCCCAATGCACGGAGCTGAAGAAGACATGCGATTTACACGACTCCAGACCCTTGCAACCAAGCCGTTTCGATGGCTCCCGTTCAAGGAGAGCTCTCACAAACGAGCAGCTGTCAACGCCAATGTATGTCGGGAGCACCAGTGCAGCGTGCTTTAAACGCTTAAATAGCTTGACCTTGTCCGTGGTATACCAAGGAGGAAGGCCAGTGAACATTTCATACAGAAGCATACCAAGCCCCCAATAATCCACGCAAAATCCATGCCCCCTCTGTAAAAGAACCTCCGGTGCCATGTACTCCGGAGTGCCGCACATTGAAGTTGCGCCTTTGGTAAAGTGACGTATTTCGTCCTTGGCCAGTCCGAAATCGCCCAGTTTCACGTGGCCCTCGGCATCGAGCAAAACATTTTCTGGCTTTAGGTCACGATATATAATGCCTATTGAGTGTAAATGACCTATTGCGAGCAAAAGTTCCGCCGCATAGAATCGAGCAACGCGCTCTGGGAACCGGCGGTGCTTGCACAGATGGAAAAATAGCTCGCCTCCAGGGCAGTAATCGAGCACAAGGTACAATTTTTCAGTATTCTGAAACGCAAAGTGCAGTTTCATGATAAATGGATGGTTGGCAACAGCGAGGACCCGTCTCTCCGTTTTAGTCCTTTCAATTTGCCGACGCTTTATCAAGTGACTTTTCCGCAAAACCTATGACACACAAAGAGCACACGGTTTCATTGTTTTTCATTGCATTTAAATGGGTAAAGTATTTTGGATTGTGTCAGTCGTTCCATTTTCTTCACAGCTTACGTACGATTGTTCGCACGTTCGTCGACTTACCTTCATAGCAAACAATCCCCCAACCTCAATTCCCGCCTTTTTCCTCACCAACACGACCTTTCCAAAGCTCCCCTTCCCAAGAACCCTAAGAAGGGAGAAGTGTTTCACTGTCGGCTTCAATGACTTTGTTCCATCTATATCCGACGTGTCCCATTTTACAGCCTTTCCCGATAGCAGTGCTTCATCAGCTTGTCTTGAAAGCAAGTTTTCTTCCGTCTTGTCTTCGACTACAGTCTCTCTGTTTGCCTCTTCTTCCATGTCCCCGCCATCATCGTCACCCACCAAAGAACCTTCCCCCGCAGTGGAATGAGCGCGGTCCATCGCCGTGCGGTACGGCGGAGACTGTTTTTTTTGCCGTAGTGAGGAGGAGGGGGACATATTAGTCAAGGAGGGGTTCATCGAAGAGGCATTGGCCGAGGAGGTGTTTGACAAATCCGATTCATCCCATGCAGTCTCCCAGTCTGTCACCGACGGCGACGATTGTTTAGTGTCGTTATTGTTGTTATTACTATTACTATTGTTGTTGTTACCACTGCTGTTGCTCCCACTGCTGTTGCTCGTCCCCGACGATTTAAATGCACTGTCAAAGGTGGACTTGAAACGAGCAGCAAGGTTGTCATCTTTCCCGCTATTCGCACTTGCAGTATTTGGACTCAAATTGCCACCGCCAGACCCATCGGACGAGGTTCGTGGCTTAGCAGAGGATTGACCCATCGGGAGAAGAGGGAAGGAAAGAGCAGAGAAGCGGGTAGGGGGTGAAAAAAAGCGGTCTTGAGGTTTTGAGTTGGAGAGCAAATTACAGCCCAATAGCGGGAAATGGGTTCTTCTGTGGTGGCGTGATCAGAAAGGCTGACGGGATGGGGGACGAAGACCGCGACAAGACAATAACTGGCGGGCTGGAAAAGCCCGACACCAATGAGCAATGTGATCCAAAACCTCTCGAGCCCATTTGGACCTCTCCTCAACCCAGATCAGATAACTCATCTTACCTTCTATTTTCGCCCCTTGTTAAACTCACAACCGATCCCTACAACGTATAGCTATAACCACGAAACATCTCAATTACTTTAATTATTCTCCTCACGAGATAACCAAACTTCTGTTTTGAATCGTCACTGAGTTTGGCGACGTCCTTACCTACTACGTCCTCCAGTTCTCACGCCGCTTGCATCGAAGCCGACCTCGTGTTCTTCATATATTTAGCCACCCACAGTCTTCAGCGATGCATGCTACGACCACTATATCAGATATGCTAAAGGAGCTTACGAAGGTCATTTCTGAACTCAAAAGTAGCAAAAATGGGAAAGGCTTTTACCTACCCTTTTCGGCTCGCGAGGAGGATGGGGCTCCTTCCGCCTTCAGAAATATATGCGTACTCGACATCCTGGGTATTAGGACCCTCGAAGATCGGAAAAAGTGGTTAAATCAGAGGACTTTCGAGACAAACATCATTGGACCATTTGATGGTCGTCATGAGTTTAATACCACATGTCACGAACAAGGCAGTGTCGCAAGCGACTCAGAGGAGAAGCCACTCAAGAAGCAAAAAGTTTGAGAGGGGAAACAATTTTTGATACCTATTTATTCATCAAGAGATGCAGGAACCTGTGAAGTAATAATACAACTGCCAAGTGAAAAAAAATTGCCAGCAGCTACAAAAAATCACGCTTCTCAATTATTTTCTTTCAATCTATCACTTTCATTTGGAACCTTTGCATTCGCTTCTACCGCTGTCTACCTGCTTAGCTTCCGATGAAATGTCACTAGCTTCACTTGAAGCACTTGCCAAGCTGTCTGCAATGCATGCATGCGACGTTTTCGTGCGATAAAAATTCGTGTGAGAAATATTTCAGGGATATTATTCGGGGGACCCACCACCCCACCCACCGCCTGGATAGACCAGACAGCTCCTAGAGCTTTGCTTATATCAAAACAAAACCTACCTGACCGCATTCTCCTTTCTCTTCCAGAGTCACTTTCACTTTCTTTGAATTCACCCTTTTTCGCAGCGGCCTCTTCACTGTCCATCTTATCAAGTCTTTCTCCATACATTCTTCTCATTGATCTCATAAGTGCAATAAAATGATCATACTCCATACTTGCGAGCATGATTTTTATCTGCATATACGAACATATAAACGAGAAAACAATTGAAGAGTCAGTGTGCAGAGTTGCGATTATTGCAAAATACTTTAAAAAATGCAACTTACATAGTGCCGCGCCTTGGCATCATCCTCTGTAGCTTGCTCACACCTCCGCAAAAAATCGACCTTCCCAAGCGAGTTAACGTTACAAAACTCTTCAATGCGAACCTCAAATAGGCTCTGGAACTGAAGATAAATATCATAATATTCTAGCTTGTGTTCATCATCATCAGTAAATGTCCGACAGTGCCGCATGAAGAAACCTTCGAACTCGGACTGGAAGGACGATGCAGATATGAACGCAACCAAATCTTTTATGATGGGGTCATTGTAACGACGTGGGTTGTTCAGAGCCTCCTGTGGAGTCTCAGTCATCTGAGAGCGCTTGCTTTGTGGGGAAGGAAGGAAGTTGATGAAAGATATTCTCCAATGAAATTAATATTGATTAAATAATTAATTTTCTTTTGAGCTGCCATGCATCGAGCTCTATCAATGGCCGAATTTTTAACTTCTACCCGTACGACTTAATTTTGTTTTGCCAAACAAACAGTAAAAAACATACAACCCAACATGCCAAAAATCTTCAAAATTATCTTCTACGACGACGACGACGATTACTACTACTGCCTCTAAAATTTCCATTCCCGTCTCCTACCAAACCACCTCCGCCACTGCTATTCTCGACATCACCTCCATGTTTATCTTTCGTTGCCTCCATCATATCGACCAGCCCCCAAAGTCCCCCCTTATCCAACCCCCCCCTACTCAATTTTGCTGTCTCTAGCATTTGATTTCTCGTTGATTCGTCCGCTTCAAAGGCAAATCTTGCACCGTTCGTCTGTATTCCAAACCAGTTATCCCACTTTGGTTGCCTTTTTGATTCATTTTTTTCGTCGCTTTCATTGCCCTCGTCACCACTGATTAATGATTCAAATGCATTCCTCACGTGGATGAATTCTGCCTTGCGTTCTTTTCTCAATGACGCCAAGTCTTTTCCTGCTTCTTTTGCGTCTTCTTCTGTTGCTAAATCCGGGTGCACCCGCAAGCTCAACTTTATAAAAGCCTTCTTGATATCAGAATCAGTAGGAGCAGAATTGGGATCCGGAGAAATATTCAATACTGCATAGTGCTTGGCGGTCGAAAAACATCGAAGTCTTGAGAAAATTGTTCTCAGTCCCGGAGACTGGAACATTTCTCCGAGCCAGACGGTATTTTTGGTTTGACACGATAGTGTTGCTAAGTACGGCACAAAAAACCGAATTTTTGCGTGTATGGGATGTGATTGCTTTTTCAGCATAATTTTCATCGCCATTTTGTGTACTGCAAAGAAGCCAAAGCAGCAAATAACATTGTGAGTAAACCCCTTTTTTTTCGGACTGAGTGTGCTGCGATATATATGTGATATGAAGATGACTTTCTTTATTCCCAATTCCGCAATTCCGACGTGCTTTTGTTTATCCCCTTCACCGCTTATCTAACATCGTGATCGCCCCTGTACTTTCCGCAGCGCCTTTTTATAAGTCTTTAGAGTCAACGAGGAAAGATGGTGAAGTTTATCGCAACAAAGGTAGGTGTCGTGCAAGATTGAGTTTCAGTGTCATAGGAGTTTCTATTATCCCTGTCGTCTTTTTCCCTGGTGTGCTCTTCCCATTCCCCTGCTCTTTAGATTTAGGGTTAGTTTTCTTTCCTTTTCCGGATTTTTCGTCCAGGGTCTCGGTCTCGGAGTTGGACCCGGAGTCGGAGTTGTCGGAGCTTTGGCTTTGCCTTTGTCGGGCAGATGTGCGCCTAGGGTTAGGGTTAGGACGAGGAGTATGAGAAAACCCAAAGAAAGCAAAACAAACCCGCCGAGGCCTGATTTTCCCCCGGCTTATCGGGTATCGCCTCAGCCCGCTGCTAAGAAGGCGGTGCTGCGGCTGAAATATGTTGAAGGTCACGGTTGGAAATGTCTGTGAACTGATCTAGGTGTTTGTTGTTCTTGTCTTGTTTTTGTGTTTTGACTTTATAATTGTTTGTGGGGTGCTGTGTTTTATGTTCTGCCAATTGTCTTGGCTGGAAACGAACTTGATTGCAGCTCTAACCCCCTCACTCTACCCTCAGGCCGAATACGACGAGGCTATCAAATCTGACAAGCTTGTGATCATTGACTTCACGGCTACCTGGTGTGGCCCTTGCCAGATGATTGGCCCTGTTTTTGAGAAGGTAAGTAAGTGATGATCTTGTCCTGGACGATGTTGCCAGCTATCTTACACGAACTGGGCGCAGATCTCCACTGAAGTAACGGATGCTGTCTTCCTGAAATGTGATGTCGATGCAAATTCTGAGACTGCTGAAGCTGCCGGAATTTCCGCCATGCCCACCTTCCAATTTTACAAGAATGGAGTGAAGGTCGATGAGATGTGCGGTGCTGACGAGGCTGGGTTGAGGTCTAGGATCGCGAGCAACAAGTAAATAAATATTGACACGATGAGCAACGCTATGCTTTTCATGTGAAATTTGGCAAAGTGCTTGGAGAAAGCTCCCCTGCAGCTAATATAAAATAAAAAATGGTTACCTGGTACCCGGATACACACAATTTGACGAGGCACAAAAAAAATTAAAAAAGCTCCTCCCTCCTACTCTCATTAATTCGTTCGTTCGTTCGTTCATTCATTCATTCAATCGTTCATTCATTCGTTCACTCATTCCTCGTTCACTCATTCCAGCTGTTTTCCTGTTCCAAAAAATTAAATCATGGTGTAAAGTACATACTCAGCGTAGAAAAGTTCCCAAACGCCTTTGTAGAATACCTTGATGGTATCACCATCCTCTTCCTCGACCTTGTCGTATTTATTCAGCAGAACTCCCGCAAGGGCGAGGTGGCCGAGAACCATTGGGATGCGGTTAAAGGTAAACCGGGGGGAGAGAATACCGGTGATTATCGCCCAGCTGTAGTTTGCAAAGAGGGCAAAGACGGCATACTGTATATTTCGTGCATTGTGTTAGTAGCGCCAATAGTTCGTGACTCGCCAAAAAAAGGTGCCACCCACCCATGAGCTGCTGCTCGCTCACCTTGGTCATTTTTCCCACCCCAACAGTGCTTGCCCAAGTCTTAATTCCTCCCTCCCTGTCACCTTCCACGTCCGTAAGATCCTTCGTAACGGCAATAACTCCCGCAAAAACGGTCATAAATCTCGAGATAAATTTGACCTTCGCGCTCCACATGAACGGCGCCCCGATGGCTTCCTTAACGGCGTAGAAGACGCCGAAATTGAGCAGGAAACCACGGACGGTTGCAATTGTTAAGGCGGCCAGGAGAGGGGAACGCTTGGTGCGGGGAAAGGGGAGGGAATAGATTGTTCCCAGGAATAGGCCAAGCATGTAGAGCTGGAAGAGGAGGGTAGAGAAGAATTTTCGGACTAGGTCGAGGGGACTAAGTAAGAATCGAGCTTTAATTTCACATTCAACAAAGCAATAGCAACCA
>Ga0115555_1002931_pt1 | contig 11230 bp, 8 predicted proteins | sample COGITO_mtgs_1104_2_FD_87285 | JGI IMG/M metagenome (GOLD analysis project Ga0115555, IMG submission 87285) | Pelagic marine microbial communities from North Sea - COGITO_mtgs_110407 | ecosystem: Environmental > Aquatic > Marine > Epipelagic | place: Germany:Helgoland, sampling site Kabeltonne...
GACAATCTCAGTCAACCTCTTGCATTTGGCCTTATGAAGTTTCCAATCACCCCTCTGACACTCCCGATTACAATACTCTGCCAATCCACAGCGCCCGCATTTCTGCAGCTTGGTGGGAAGGGCCTCCTCACCGCGACCGCAGTACCAACACAACATTTTTATTGTTGTTAGAAGACTCCTTTCTATCGAGGCAGTAGCTGTGGTGCTGAGAAGGAGAAAGTTGATATCAGAAAGGTTAGAAAAACACAACACTCGGTGAGGTTGTCGATTAGGGAGTCCTGGGCTGGTCTTTCTTAAAGTGCAAAATTGATGATGAAGGAATACTATTTAGAGGCAAATTCAGTTAAGTACATCCAAATGCCCAACTTGAAAGTTGGAGCAAGTGAGCAAGCGTGAGTGAGAATTTCCGAAATTAAAATCTGAGAATTAATTTGACCTGAGACATATCAAATGCATTTGAAAATATTCAATCCTTCGTCTGGATTATGGTGAGTCACACGGTTGTAATTCATATTTCTTGTCTTGGATCCGATTAGGCACCAGAAGCCAAGAATTTCTGTCGACAACCTGTCCAGTTTTGGTTCATATAACCACGTTCAGGGGAATTGATGGTATGAGGTTGCATCCTATCGTTATATTTAACAATATACCTTCATCTGATAAATCAAGAGCTTTAAAAACGCTTTATTAGCACCCCTCTTTGACTTCTTCCCGAAGTACACGCAAGACTGACTTCTATACTAACCATATTTTTCAGCCATCGCCTCAACCTTAGTTCGATCAAATCAGAATCAGACGGCGCATATACTCTGGAGAAGTTGTCGAACGTGACGAAGGCCTTGTCATCATCATCACCAGCTCTTGCATCAATTCCTACCCTCACCTTCTCTTATTTTGACGACGAAGGGAGCAGGTGCATGGTATGGGATAACGAGACGCTAGAAGTCGCCATTTCAGTTCAGACGGCGGAGAAAGATAAATCAAATTGCGTCAAGTTCACGGTCGAAGGCGAAGTTGAGTCTGTCGTACACTCTGCTGAGAGTCTCCCAGTGATTGCAGAATTGATATCTCCGACAACGGTCCATAGACGCCACACTTGTGATCAGTGCAATATGAATCCAATTGTGGGACCTCGCTTTCGCAGCAAAACTATGTTTGACTATGATCTTTGCCTCGGCTGCATGTTGGCACAACCTCTCCATTCCAGGACAACATTTACTGTGATCAAGGGAGAGAGCGAAAGATTCCGTCGTCATGCCCCGACTCCCATCGTTTCCTTTCGCAGCGAAGTTGAAAAGAGAGACGCCCGTAGCCGCCATGGTCAGAGGCGTGCCCACGAACATGTTCGGAGGCGTGCCCAAGACGGACCTCCTCCTCCCCCACCTCCGACACCGCACCTGCATCCCCATGGTCAACCCCCACCCCCATCTCCCCCCGCGGCGCCTCCCACAGCACATCATATCAGTCCGCCGACTCCTGAGTTAAATTCTGGTCGTCGTCCCTGTCGTCGTCGTAGTCCTCCCTTGCGAAGCCACTTCTCTGGAGCAAGCGGGATTCAGGGGCTCGCTTTGGCGGTGAATGAATTAGTCCCGCATTTTCTTACTCCGGCAGCAGTTACTGCCAAAAGTGAGGAAGATGCCATGAAGATGATGATGGACGAGGCTATCAATCGCTCTTTGAAAGAGAGTAAAAGATGTGTTATGCAGGAGGTGAAAAATGGAAATGGACGCATCCAGGCTCGCGCTCGCAACGCCTATATTTCTTCGCGTGATACGCGTTCCGCGCTCATGGATGCGATTGCGAGTGGAGTGCAGCTGCAGAAGACGCAAGAGGTCGTCCGTGCGCCTTCCCGAAAACGTGTCCATAGCAATGACTTGCTTACCGAGATCAGGGCCGCTTGCCGCAAAAGGGAAATCACCTCGCGAGCGAAGCTCTGCGTTGATGCCGTCGTTGGTAGTGGAGAAATGAAGGCGTTGAATGTTAAAAAAATCGCTGAAACTGCCGTCGCGGATATTGTAGCTGGAGGAAAGACTGCCGCATCCGATGAGGAAGAGTGGGAGAGGGTCGACAGCACAGATTAGCGTAGGCAAACAAATACAAATAATGCCACATGAAATTGCACTGGAACAACAAATACTACTGCATGATTGCATGATACATAAGTAAAACGAGAGAATTTTATTAGCACAGCACGGAACTCTCAAAAAAAACACAACACGCACACAAACACAAACACAAACTACTCTGTCTTAATATCACTTTTGGGATCTTCAACCTTCTTCCTCTTTTTCTTATTCTTTCCCTTCTCATCGAACGAGGGTAGCTCGGCAACGAACAAAACACTGTGAGCCCATCCGGCGTAACCTCCTGGAAATGCGTCTAAAAAAGCGGACAACACTTTTTTGTACACCTTCTCTGTTATTGTGATTTTATCTTTTCCTCCGTCAATTTTGGTATCCGCTCCCCTTTTTTTTTTCTTAGGCGTTGCCTTTTCATCGCTCTGTTCGGACTGTACTTCCTCGACGGCCATCTCCTTCTTTTCACTTTTGCTCTCCTTATTTGCGTTTCTCTTTTCCTCTTTCTTCTTTCTTCTTTCTTCAGCAGCCAGTTCCCTCTTGGCCTTTTCTTGCGCTATTTCAGTCATGATTTCCGGTCTCCATCTAACCGCCATTTGAAAAACGTGGGTATCAACAGGGACAGTGTCCGCCTCGTCGACTGCAAAGAGGGCAATGCAGTCAGCCACTTTCCTTCCCACCCCATTCAGGCACTGAAGCCCCTCTGCTACACTTTTCTTGTTGTCTCTGGGTTTCAGCGTCACAGGATCAACAGGAGAGTCGTCCTGGGTAAGAAGTTTTGTTGTCGCGGTAAAGAATTTTGCACGATACCCAAATCCCATTTCGCGCCACTGTTCGTCCGAAATATTCACGCAGGTTGATAGTGAAGGGTACCCTGCAACGATCCATGTTCCATGTTGTTTCGGGGCAAGTGGGTTGGTCGGTCGGTTAGAAACAAAGTTAAATCGAGAGTACTTCTTGCCAAGCCCTCAAAAATAACTATCTGACTCACCGTGAACTTCGAAACCATCCACCGAAAGCAGTAACTTTCCATAGTTCTTCCGCAGCTTGGCAAGGCACTGGTGGATGCGCGGAATGTTGTTGTTGCTGGACAGATTTGTGTGACTGTTAATACTAGAATCAACAAACTTCCGTTTCGAATTCATAAACGTGAGGCTCTCTCTTTCTCTTTCACACACACACACTTACCTCGAAGTCAAAAACATTAGCAAAACCTCCCAAGGGTCTTGCTTGAGCACACGAACACCCTTTAATTTTGCAGATATTTCCTCCGTGAAGAGAGTTGGAGCAGAAGCTGCCCAAGATCTATACAGTGGTGCTAGCGGAACGTTCAACTGAAAGTATTGAGTTAACATAGCCTTCACGTTCACATCAGCTAAACCATCTGTGTTGGTCAAAAGCCTGGCTAAAGTCGTAGTAGGAGATGATTTTATTGTAAAGACCATATCGCGAACAACGCCTACCCATTGTTTCTCGGTCAAAGATCCCCATGCCCCTGTTTTTTTGCTCTCTGTGGCTGTTGTTTCACTTTGTGGAACAACTTCGTCCAAAGAAACGGGCCACCAACTAAATGATTGGCCAGTGGTCAAAGTGTGTTCACACCTCAGTTCATCAACACAATCGTCAAGGTCAACCCACGCATTCTCTACCGCGATGTTATCAAGCGAGAGAGTCGGTGATATACCTGCTGACATGAAAAGCTGTGATATGAAAATTGGCTGTAAAGGGCTCAATTTGGAGCGAGAGGGTTTCCAAGCTTAGCTTAATAAGGAAAATTGTCTATTGCTTCTGCTGAGAAGGTTTCTCTATCACTCTTAATCGTGAAAAGTATGCATGTCCCATCTCCAATTTTCCTCATCCCTCCACTCTGATTCCATCAAAATATTAATCTATTTTACCCAAAAAACACACACGACCCACACACATTAACCCTAACCTAAAACAGTCATTCATCGAATGAGAGGAATTCTCACCTTAGTCATCCAAACCATGCTTCTGACAATCCGCTCATCGACGGTGGCCTTCGTGATTGGCTTCCGAGCCACTGCCAATTCGGCATTCGCGTCCGGAAGGCCGTTCTCCTCCCGTCCTTTTACTCCTCGGCGATTTCCTATGCCGGCGGCGAGCGGAAACCCTAAACAACTCCGCATCAGTCAGCAGCATCTCTCAAGAAGCAACTTGTCCTCCCTCTCCTCCGTTTCTGCGACATGCTCGGCAGACACCCTGCAACATTTGACTGCTAATGCCGGAACTGTTCACCCGGAGTTCGATCGCATATCCTCTACGGTAATCCAAGAGTACGGGGCGCACTGCACTCTGTTTCGCCACAAGAAATCTGGCGCTGAAATCCTCTCAGTGTCAGCGGATGATGACAACAAGGTTTTCGGCATAACTTTCCGCACCCCCCCCGAGGACTCAAAGGGTGTGGCGCACATCCTTGAGCACTCTGTTCTCTGTGGTTCCAAGAAGTACACGTCGAAGGAGCCGTTTGTCGAGCTCATCAAGGGGAGCCTCAACACATTTCTGAATGCCTTCACGTATCCTGACCGCACCTGTTACCCAATTGCTTCTCGGAACCTGAAGGACTTTTACAACCTCGCGAACGTGTATATGGACGCTGTACTCCATCCTCGTGCAATAAATGATCCCTTTGTGCACGCGCAAGAGGGGTGGCATCTTGAGCTTGAAAACCCGGACGACGAGCTGGTGTATAAAGGCGTTGTGTACAACGAGATGAAGGGCGTGTACTCGAGCCCTGACTCCTTGCTTGGACGAGAGTCTCAGCGTGTGATTTTCCCTGACAATACGTACGGCGTGGATTCGGGGGGCGACCCTCGTGTCATTCCCGATCTCTCCTTTGAACAATTCCGCGATTTCCATGGCAAGTACTACTCCCCGACCAACTCGCGAATTTTCTTTTATGGCGACGACGACGTCACGGACCGCCTCAACTTTCTTGATTCCTACCTTTGTGACTTTGAGATGTCCGAAGAGGAGCAGAAAAGACTGAAGGAGGACTCAAAAATCGCCTGGCAGCGGAAGCGATTCTCAAAACCAAGCCGGGAAGTTCACAGCTACCCATCCAGTCAGGACGGCGAGCAGACGCACATGGTAAACGTGAACTGGCTGATGAACGACGAGCGCGTGGACGAGGAGGAGTCGCTAGCGCTTTCCGTTCTCGACCACCTAATGCTCGGTACTTCGTCTTCGATTCTCCAGAAGACGCTCACGGAGAGTAACCTGGGAACTTCCGTGGTCGGCGGCGGTATGTCCGACGAATTACTGCAGGCAACTTTCAGCATCGGTCTCAAGGGTGTGGCGAATGGTGAAGACGTTCAGAAAGCGGAAGACCTGATTCATGAGACCCTTCAGAAGATTGCCGAAGAGGGATTTCCTGAAGATGCCATCGCTGCCGCTATCAACACGATTGAGTTCAGTATGCGCGAGTTCAACACTGGCAGCTTCCCTAAGGGACTGTCGTTCATGCTTGGCGCCATGTCGAAGTGGATCTACGACGAGAGCCCAGTCGACGGACTTCGCTTTGAGAAGCCTCTTGCCGCTCTGAAGGAAAGATTGGCGAAGGACGGCGATCAGGTCTTCAAGGATCTCGTGAAGAAGTACCTCATCGAGAACACTCACCGGGTCACCGTTGAGATGGTGCCGAGTAAAACCAAGGAGCAAGAGGAGCTCGAGGAGGAAAAGGCCAAACTGGCCCAAATCAAGGCTACCTTGTCCGATGACCAGGTTCAAGAAATCATCACCCACACCAAGGAGCTGAAGCGTCAGCAGTCAGCCGAGGATTCTCCGGAGGACATCGCGACGATTCCCAGCTTGACGCTTGCCGACCTCGACGCAACTACTAAGGAGTATCCCATCGCTGTCGAAGAAAATTATGAAGGGACTGGCGTCACTGTCGTCCGCCACGAGCTCTCTTCCACGTCTGGGATCGTCTATGCCGACGCCGGCTTCGATATATCGAACGTCGATTACGACGACATTCCTCTTTTGCCTCTCTTGACACGCGTTATGATGGAGACTGGAACGTCGTCCATGGACTCGGTGCAGCTTTCCCGTAAAATCGGCACGCACACGGGGGGCATCGGGATCAGTCTTTCTCTCACTCCTGTCCAACCCACCGGGGTCCCCGAAAATCAGGTCAATGAAGGAAAGCACATGCAGACGAAGGTTTTCCTTCGCGGGAAATCCACCGCTGACAAAGCAGACGAGCTCTTCGGCCTTTTCTTCGACATCCTTACGGATGCTAACCTGGACAGCCAGTCACGCATAGTTGAGATGCTCAAGGAGACGAAGAGCGGTATTGAGAGCAGCATACAGGGATCGGGACATTCCTATGCAAACACTCAAATCAAGAGCACCTACGATGCTAGCGGGAAAATTGAGGAGACTCTCGGCGGGATCTCGTACTTGGGTTCTGTCAAACGCTACCTCGACATGGCTGAGAACGACTTCCCTTCTCTTCTCGCCAAGCTCACCCGAATCCGCTCGACGATCCTTTCTGGGGCGACTTGCCGAGATGGCGCGCTCATCAATCTGACCGGAGATAAGGCCGTCCTTGACGCCGTAGAACCTCGCCTGAAACCCTTCGTCGGCTCTCTCCCGGACGCACCCGAACGCGAGAAGCTCCAGGACTTCTATGCTGTCGAGCATCCCTGGGTGACTCGCGCGAGGGAAGCGATGGAATCGCCGAGGAACGTCGGTTTCGTTGTCCCCACCCAAGTTAGCTACGTCGGAAAGGGCGGTCGTCTCTACGAATCCGGTGAAGAAGTTACCGGAAGTGCATCTGTCGTCGCCCGCACCCTCCGCACAGGCTACCTGTGGGACCATGTTCGCGTCATAGGCGGCGCATACGGCGGATTCTGCACTTTTTCACCGTCGAGCGGAATATTTTCTTTCCTCAGCTACCGTGATCCCAACTTGGAGACCACGCTCGACACGTACGACGCTGCCGCTGGTTTCCTTGAGAAATATGCCGAAGAGATGACCGATGAGCAGCTTGAAACGGCGATTATTGGCGCAGTCGGAGATCTGGACGGCGTGCTTAGTCCCGACCAACAGGGTTGGCTTTCCATGAAGCGTTACCTCTCCCGCGAGTCTCCAGAAGCTCGCCAAAAGTGGCGCGCTGAAGTCATGAAGACAACCAAAGAAGACTACAAGGCGTTTGCAAAGCGTTTGTCCAGTTTACAGACGACCGACGCTGTAGTCAGTAGCAGCGGGGCGTTCGACAAGGCCAGGGAGGCTGGGAAAGTTTTCGCCGAGGTCAAAGAAGTGTTTTGATAATATGGTAAAGATTCGAATGATGAGCAGGCTTTTGGGAAAAGAAATACTCCTCTTTGTCTTTTGGTGTGTTGTTGCCGCCATAAACGTACGTCAGTAAGAAAAACTTCCCCCGCTCGCTGCTCCAGTCAAAATCAATCAAATTCCTTTCTTCTACTTATGTGGTCTTATGTTCAATACTTTTTTCTTCGATATTTGAAGTAGGCTTTCTTGGCCCTAACCGACACAAATTTCTTTCCTGGCAAAATGCAAGCAGTGAGCCTCCCCCCGTATACACAACCGCTTTGTCAAGAGAGAGAGAGAGAAAGAGAAAGAGTTAGTTAAATTATTCAAATAATAATAATAATAATACCTGGAAATTGATCTGGAAATCGACCCATCGTATTCGCTCTCGGCTCGGCTCGGCTCAGCTCGGCTCACCTGTCCAATCCGACGGCAAAGTCGTACTTTTGTAGACCCCGATCGGCGTCATGTCCAAAGTAAACCGTTTCGGGTCCATCCCACAGTCGTGCCCAGGGCCAATTTTCAAAATACTTGCTGGTTACTGTTCCGTCTGGCAGTATGCTCCTCATGTTCATCATGAGACGCGGATTTTGTTTCTTCATCTTGATGCCGCTCACAAACCCGGCGTGGACAAAGAAGGCGTTCAGATCTCGCGAGTGGATATACCAGGGCAAATTTGAAAGCCATTTCACATCAGTCTTACTGAGCTGCTTGGCGATCCGATAGTGTTCGTTTCCTATTCCTCTTTCCTCCCCTTTTGCGATCAATTCTGCGAATCGGATCACCTCAAAGTCGTGATTTCCCCTCACGCCGATTGCCCCGATCTCTCTTGCCAGCTTGACCACTTCCGCTGAAGCTGGTCCCTTGCTCACGAGATCTCCAAGGAATAGCACCAGATCACCCGGCGAATACTCACATTTCCTCAGGAGCGCCCTCAATTCGTCCACGCACCCATGCACGTCTCCAATCGCAATGACGCGAGGCTTCCGCTGCTTTCCTCTCTCCACGACTGTGTCCAGTAGCAACGGGCCAAGCTCGGTTAACGAATGCAATGAGTTGCTGGATTGCTTATCGTTAGTCGTAAATTCACTACTGAAATTTTCGCGTCCGTCCGTTCGTCCGCGCTCTTAATTGATCGCCGCTCTCCGCTATCCGCTCACCTACTATAGTCATTATAAATTCGGCTTTTGATGGGAACTGTGTGCAATGCATCGTCGTTATTTTTTTCGTCCTCTTCCCCCCCCCCCCCCCCCCCCCCCCCCTCCCCCTCCCCCAAATACCTCTTTTTCGTGCATTTCGCATTCTTTCTGGAAAAGATCGAAAGATTTCTTTAGCTGGTCGGCGCTCTCGACAATTTGCTGTTGCTCTGCCTCCTCCAGCTCGTCCTCGTCAACCTCGTAGTCAAAATTTACCTCGCCTCCTTCCCCATCCTCCTCCTCGTCGTCTTCATCTTCCTCTTCCCCCTTCACCTCAAGATCATCTTCTGCATTTTCCTCCTCCTCTTCGTAACCACCGAACATTTCATCAACCACTCCCTCCTTTAGTACCTCTCTCTTGAATGCGAGATCGAATCCGCTCTCGCTCGCAAGCATCTCCGTTAATATGTTTGTCACGAAGAGCTGCTTGAGCAAGCTAATTTTCTCATCACACATTGATGCGATGCTGCTGGCAGCCTTCTCGGCGTTCTTCTTCGTCGGCTGTCCCAATGTCTCAATATAAAATTTCGCTTCGATGAAGCACCAATTGCTAGGCAGTGGTACGTCGAAGCGGTGCATTGAGAAGAGCGTCGAGTTTTTCTCGAAATCGAGCTGCTGCTTCTGGAAGAACTCAACCAGCTCGCCCCGATTGCCAACACACGAAAGCCTGTCATCTTCCCTGTTCATAAAATTGTTCTTCAAAATCGAGTCAACGTTGCTCAGTATTTTCAGGCCATTCAGATACAGTCTTACTCCCCGCTTTCTTGTGTCCAGCGACTGTTCGAGAGTTGCTTGGATGGCCTTCTTCAAACTTTGTCCTCCGTCACCATTACCGAGACCATCCCTGGAGCACATAAAGAGCGCCCCAACATTGAATAGCGGGGACGTTATAGTCCAGCACTTGGAACCCTCCAGTGCTTCCACCTTTACGCGCTCTGTGCGACGGTCTCCCTCCTGTCGATGATACCCCTCGTCCATGAACTTCAACATCCTGAAAAGCACTTTTTCGTCCACAAAGTCGTCCCTTTCGATATCTGGCGGATTCAGTCCGTAACTCGAAAAAAAATCTACCATGAGCTTCATGTCTCCTTCGTCGTCGTCGACATCCAAGAATGTGTTTGACTTCCTCGACTTGCTAGGGCTATTCCGCTTCTTCGGCTGCTGAATCCCAAATCCGCCTCCCCGTGAGGTTTTTGTATTTGATGCACCATTTTTTTTCTGTTTTTTTGCTGCCAGTAGCAATTTTTCGGGGTCGGGGTCGGAATTAGTAAATTTCTTCTTCGCCGCGTTAATCACCTCAAGTTTTTCGCAGGCTTCGGTCCAAGTCGTAGGGGTATCTTTTCCATCTCCGAGCGTTAGTAACTCAGTAGTAACGTCTTCAGCGAGGGAACCATCGTCGGGAAGTTCTCTCGCAATCATTTCAAATAGATTGTCTTGCTCTATGACTGTCGATTTTACCTCAACCTTCGTGACATCCTGCCCAAAGCGCTGTGACTTTTTCTCCAGAAGCAAACGCTCTCTTTCGCTCCTTTCGCGTTCTACGATCAAAGTCTCAAATTCACGAGGAACAATCCCATGCTTGCGACCTTCCCGAATAAAGTTCTCGACGTAAAGCTGGCGGCTTCGCTCACCAACAAGTCCGCAGCTCTGGCTATGCAAAAGGGGTCCGAACCTCGTCGTTGAAAGCGTAATAGTAGAAGCCCAGTCGTTTGTATTTTTATCGTAAATTAGAGACAGGGAGCGGGTGGGAGGCTCGGTTAAAGACATATCAGGGCGGAGAATAGGAGGTGGTCTCTTAAGATTTTTTTTCGTCGGCGTATTTTTGGTGATGTCTTGGCCGCTAGTGTTCTTCCTTCCGCCTCTGCTTCTGATTCCGCCCCTGCTGCTGCTGCTGCTGCTGCTGCTGTTGTCGCCATTGTTGTTATTAACACTGCTGCTGTCGCCATTGTTGTTATTAACACTGCTGCTATTACGACCGTTCATCGCCGATCTTTTAGGAGGCAGTAACTCTTCTTTAAGCTTGGTGGGTTGGGCCATTTTTTTTTCTCGGCGGTTGAGAGTGGTTGGATTATTATTATGGCGAGTGCGGTTGGTTGAACTGATGTTGCGAAATCGTCGTGGAGGGGTTGGTGTTGTTACCCACGTGGAGAAAGTACCGCTAGAATTGAATGAAGGTGTCGTCGGAGGGGTCGGAGGCGTCGGAGGGGTCAGAGGGGAGAGAGAAGTCAAAGGGGTCGGAGGGGGTAAATCTCCGCCGGAACTTTTGGGGGATGGTTTCTTCTTATTCCTTGATTTCCCCTTCCTAACAAACACAGATGTAGTTCTCTGATGGAATGCAGCGCGAGGCGGGTGGGTGATAAAGGCGCACGTAGTATGGAAGAGTAAGATGATGGAGAGGAGGGAGAAGGAGGGGAGCATAGCTCCAAGGTGGGTTGAGGTATGAAAAGATGCTCTCAACAAAGTTTTCGACTGTGCACGACCAAACTGCCAGGGCACGCGTCAACCCAAAAGTCGCACCGTGTGGACAAAACAATACGAATGCTGATAATAATGGCCCAAAGCTGTGAAAAACCCGGGTGATTAGCCCAAAATATTGAGGATTTAGAGCACGACGAAAATTGTTTTGCCCAAAAGTCGCACCGTGTGGACTATACAATACGA
>Ga0115555_1002934_pt1 | contig 11227 bp, 10 predicted proteins | sample COGITO_mtgs_1104_2_FD_87285 | JGI IMG/M metagenome (GOLD analysis project Ga0115555, IMG submission 87285) | Pelagic marine microbial communities from North Sea - COGITO_mtgs_110407 | ecosystem: Environmental > Aquatic > Marine > Epipelagic | place: Germany:Helgoland, sampling site Kabeltonne...
GCCTCTGCGGCGGCCGCTGCAAGCGACTCCTGCAATTGTGCTAACTGAATATCCTGTAAGCGAATTATTTCCTGCGCGGCGGTGATCTGCGCCTCCAACTCAGCCATGCGAGAATCTAACTCTTCGCGCTCTACCCTCGCACGATCGGCCTCTTCCTGGCGTTGTGCAAGCTGAGCTTCTAGTTCAACTATGCGCTGATCCAAGGCTTCGCTCTCGGCATCAGCTAGTTCTGCAGAGCCACCACTAGCGTCGATAGCATTATCGGAACTCACAACACTCAATTGCCCTTGTGGCTGATCATCCTGAGACGGTTCAACGCTGGTCGGCGCTGCCAGCGGCTGCACATCCACTTCTGCAAAATCTGTATTCTGACGCGTCACCTCGTCGGCCGCATCTCGCGGATCGATAGCCTGTATCTCTGCCAGGCTAGGGATTCGTAGAACCTGACCGCTGCGAAGCTGGTTAATATTGCCTGCAGCAAAGGCGTCGGGGTTTACCTGTTGAATAGCCAACATGGTCTGCTGCATGGAAACTGAATTATCTGGCCTTACCTGCATAGCTATGTCAGAGAGTGTATCGCTGCCATCGGTCTCTATAGTCTCTGGCTCGACCACTTCCGGCACTTGGGGTTCTTCAGCAGCCTCAATAGCCTTCTCAACTTCTGGCTCAGCTTGCGCTACTTCTTCTGCGACCGGCTCTTCTGCAACGGACTCAGCGATGGGATCTTCTGCAACGAGCTCTTCTTCTCCAGCCTCTTCTTCTGCAACCTCTGCAACCTCTGCAACGAGCTCTTCTTCTGCAACCCCTGCAACGGTCTCTTCGACAACTTGCTCAATTGGCTCGTTTGCTACGATTACTTGTTCTTCTACGACGGTGGGCTCCGGCTCGGCAGTAATGACTTCCGGCTGAAGATTCGCAGCGGAGTTCGTAGAACTCGGTGTAACTGCCACTGGCGTAGTCGCCACCTCGACAAAGGGTTCGGCTGACGCAGGCTGAGCAGCTGTGGGAGCCTGCAATAGTGGGCTAATCGGCTGTCTTACTTCGGCAACCGATTGTCGGTCATTGAATACGGGCAGATCCAACAGGACTGTGTGCTCGCTCAGCAACCGGCCGTTAGGCCAGCGCGTATCCAGGATAAAACTAAGATAGGGCTCGCGGACTATCTGCGAGGAAGTCAGAATGACAACGTTGCCGTTAGCAGTAGATTCAACGCTAAATCGAATACCAGAGAGGAAGCTTTCACGCTGGACGTTTAAGCGCTCGAAATCAGCGGTGGACGCCATGGAAACACGAATATCTTGCAAACGCGTGTCGCCGAGTTGAATCAGCTCAATGCGCAAGCGCAGTGGCTGGTTGAGCGAGGACTCCACGGTCACTGTACCTAGCCCTAAGGCGTACAACTGTGTCGCCATACTGCAGAGCAGCATGGTCAGAGTGACGACGAATTTACGTAGCATAGTCCCTTAATCTCTCAACAGGTTTTCGGCATTGCTCCGCAGAAACAATGCCCGCCCCTTCAATAACTCTCTCAATCAGCATGCCGGTTAGTAAACACTAAGCTTGAAACGACTAACTTATTGAGAATGTTTCTTCACTACAGCTTGTAAGTATTCATTATAAATAGCTTTTGATCAACTCTTCGGCTATCTGAATAGAGTTGAGAGCTGCTCCCTTTCGCACGTTGTCGGCAACCACCCAAAGATTCATACCATTGGCAATTGAGATATCCTGCCGAATTCTTCCCACAAAAACTGCGTCCTGGCCCGCAGATTCGTGCACTGCCGTGGGATATCCGCCGTCTACGCGCTCGTCGATGACCGTAACGCCGGCAGCATTTGCCAATAAGTCGCGTACTTCTTGCTCACTAATCGGTTTGTGCGTTTCAATCTGCACCGCTTCGGAGTGCCCGTAGAACACCGGAACACGGACACAGGTCGCACTAACCTTGATGCTTTCATCGCCGAATATCTTCTGCGTTTCCCACACCATCTTCATTTCTTCCTTGGTGTAGCCGTTTTCAAGGAAGACATCGATTTGGGGCAGCACATTGAAGGCGATCTGTCGCGGGTACACCTTATATTCGGCCTCTCGGCCGTTTAGTAGCTCGCCAGTCTGCTTGGCCAGCTCTTCTACCGCCTGATTTCCAGAGCCCGACACAGCCTGATAGGTGGCGACCGAGATTCGCTTGATACCCACCGCGTCATGAATCGGCTTTAGCGCTACAAGCATCTGCATTGTCGAGCAATTTGGGTTAGCGATGATGTTTCGGTTGGTGTACTGCGCGATAGCGCCCGGGTTCACCTCCGGCACTACGAGTGGTATATCGTCGTCATAACGAAAGTGCGAGGTATTATCGATGACCACACAGCCCGCCTCGCCTGCCTTTGGGGCATAGTCGGCGGAAATGCTGCCACCTGCGGAGAAAAGACCGATCTGCGCCTGGCTAAAATCAAACTCGGCCAGGTCTGTTACCATCAGGGGCTTATTATTAAACATTACCGTATTGCCGGCGGAGCGCTCACTCGCCAGGGCAAACACCTGGTCTACCGGGAAATTCCGCTGTTCCAGTATGCTTAGCAGAGTTTCCCCCACAGCACCGGTAGCGCCCACAACTGCTACGTTATACTTTTTCATGCTTCTCTCTCTAACCTATTGATATAAATGTTATTTTCGTACAGGTGCGGCTGGCTAATACCACCGCTCCTAGTAAAACATGCCTAATTGGGAGCCTAAGTAGTAGTCGCGTTGGTCGTCGTGAAATACCAGGGAGCAGAGTTGCGCCAATTGTCTTCGAAGCTGCGTATCTTCTCGGCATCTTTAAGCGTTAAACCGATGTCATCCAGACCATTCAGCAGGCAATGCTTACGGAACTCATCTACCACAAATGGAATGCTGGAGCCGTCAGGCTTGGTGATAAGCTGCTGCTCTAGATCCACTTCCAATTGATAGCCTTCGCTTGCCTCAACCTCGTCGAAGAGCGCAGAAATAATGGTCTTGTCCAGCACAATGGGAAGCAAGCCGTTCTTAAAACAGTTATTAAAGAAGATATCGGCGAAGCTAGGCGCCAAAATCGCGCGGAAACCGTAATCATCAAGGGCCCAGGGAGCGTGCTCTCTACTGGAGCCGCAGCCAAAATTGTCTTTAGCCAGCAAAATTCTCGCACCCTGATAGCGAGGCTGATTCAGCACGAAGTCCGGGTTTAGCGGCCTGTTACTGTTATCCGCATCGGGTAGCCCCTTATCCAAGTAGCGGTGCTCATCGAAAAGGTTAACCCCGAAGCCGGTACGCTTGATGGATTTAAGGAACTGCTTGGGGATGATAAAGTCTGTGTCCACATTGGCGCGATCCAGTGGCAATACCAGCCCCTTCTCTTTAATAAACTTGTTCATATTTACCTTTTAACTCTTTGTTATATATGGTTTAACCCAAATCCCTTATGTCAACGAAATGCCCGTGTATGGCCGCCGCAGCTGCCATGGCGGGGCTAACGAGATGGGTGCGTCCGCCAAATCCCTGTCGTCCCTCAAAGTTACGATTTGAGGTGGAGGCACAGTGTTTGCCTTCCCCCAATTGATCAGCATTCATGGCGAGGCACATAGAGCAGCCGGGCTCTCTCCACTCCATTCCCGCCTCGAGGAAGATTTTGTCTAAACCCTCGGCCTCTGCCTGTTTCTTGACCAGGCCCGAACCGGGTACAACCATGGCCACCTCAACACTTGAGGCCACTTTCTTACCCTTTACCACCGCCGCGGCAGCGCGCAAATCCTCGATACGTGAATTCGTGCAGGAACCGATGAAAATACAGTCCAACTTAATGTCCTTGATCGCCGTACCGCCCTGCAAGCCCATGTACTTAAGCGCTTGCTGGATATTACCGCGCCTGGTTTCATCTGCCTCTTGAGCAGGATCCGGCACATTCCCAGATATTGGCGAAACCATCTCTGGCGACGTACCCCAGGTCACTTGAGGCTCGATTTCCGCAGCCTGCAGGACAACAGTCTCATCGAACTGTGCATCTGCATCACTTACCAAAGAGCGCCACGACTCTACCGCTGCATCCCATAGCTCACCGGCGGGGGCGAAAGGCCTGCCCTTGATATACTCTACTGTGGTTTCGTCCACCGCAATCAGGCCAGCTCTCGCGCCAGCCTCGATGGCCATATTACATACCGTCATTCGTCCCTCTATAGACAGAGCCTGTATCGCTTCTCCACCAAATTCGATGGTAAAGCCAGTACCTCCCGCCGTGCCGATCTTGCCGATTATAGCTAGAACTATGTCTTTCGCTGTGCACCCCGGTTTTAGCTGCCCATCCACTCTCACAAGCATATTCTTGGCTTTTTTCTGCATCAAACACTGAGTAGCCAAGACATGCTCCACCTCTGAAGTACCGATGCCATGGGCTAGGGCACCCAAGGCGCCATGTGTCGAGGTATGAGAGTCGCCACATACGATAGTCATTCCCGGTAGTGTAGCGCCCTGTTCTGGACCAACAACATGCACGATGCCTTGCCGGTCATCGGTCATTTTTAATTCGAAAATGCCGAATTCTTGGCAGTTGTCGTCTAGAGTGCGCACCTGAATCTTTGAGACAGGGTCTTTAATACCTTCCAAGCCCTGCAGTCTCTCTTCCGAGGTAGTCGGAATATTGTGATCTGGTGTGGCAAAGTTTGCATCAGCTCTCCACGGGAGGCGGTTCGCGATCCGCAGACCTTCGAAAGCCTGTGGCGAGGTGACTTCATGGATTAAATGACGATCGATATAAATCAGGGCGGTACCGTCTTGTCTTTCTGTTACTAAATGGGCGTCCCAGATCTTGTCATATAAGGTTCTACTGCTCATTTTCCTCACCAATACTGCCTATGCAGTTTTAATATTTTGGATTAATTAAATTATTTAAATAACTGATATTAAAGATATTTAAAATAGATAAATCAGCATAAAAGAATGCTCTATATCGTCGTTTTTGGGAATCGTAGCGCAAAATTCTGGCCACGATCTCGAAGCAGATGGTCTATGAGAACTAGCGCCAGCATGGCTTCCGCTATAGGCGTTGCTCTAATACCTACGCAGGGATCATGACGCCCAGTAGTTATGACTTCATCCGCCTCACCGGCGATATTGATGGACTTGCCCGGCAAACGAATACTGGAAGTAGGCTTCAGCGCAATGCTAGCGAGGATATCCTGCCCGCTTGAGATTCCGCCAAGAACGCCACCGGCATTGTTTCCCTCAAAGCCCTGTGGCGTTATTTCATCGCGGTGCTCACTACCTTTCTGCGTGACCGACTCGAATCCCGCCCCGATCTCTACACCCTTCACGGCATTGATACTCATCAGCGCCTTGGCGATATCCGCATCCAATCGATCGAATATTGGCTCACCTAGCCCAATCGGAACATTTGACGCACACACATTGATTCTGGCGCCTATGGAGTTGCCCTCTTTGCTGAGAGCCGCCATATACTCTTCCATTTCCGCAACTTTCGACGCATCTGGACAGAAGAAGGGGTTGTTCTCGACTTCCTGATAATCAACCGAATCGATCGAAATTGGGCCGAGTTGACTAAGATAGCCACGAATCTCGGTACCACAGGCCTCTAATAGGTATTTCTTGGCTATGGCACCCGCGGCAACTCGCATCGCCGTCTCACGCGCTGAAGCGCGCCCTCCGCCTCGATAGTCGCGAATACCGTACTTCTCCCAATAGGTGAAGTCAGCATGGGCTGGGCGAAACTGATCTTTGATCTTGCTGTAGTCTTTGGAGCGCTGATCTGTATTCTCGATTAGCAGGCCAATAGGGGTTCCAGTGGTCTTGCCCTCGAATACACCGGAGAGGATTCTTACCGTATCGTCCTCTCGACGCTGCGTGGTGAAGCGACTCTGCCCTGGCTTGCGACGATTTAGATCGTGCTGCATATCGGCTTCAGTCAGCACCATACCAGGAGGACAGCCGTCGATTACGCAGCCGAGCGCAGGCCCATGGCTTTCACCAAAGCTAGTTACCGTAAACAATTTACCGAAACTGTTTCCTGACATACGAATACTCAAATAGAGAATTTATTCTGACGAATTCTGACAGCAGGGCCGAAAAACACGCGATTGTACACTAATTAAACTGTTCTCTGTACTGCTGTAGTTGCCCGCTGGTAAGGGCTAGCACCCCTTCCCCGCCATGCTCGAAGTCCAACCAAAGCAAGGGTACCTGCCGCAGCCGCTCTGCTAATTGGAAATGGCTGTAGCCCACTTCCATCACCAATAAACCGCCCGCTCTCAGGTGATCGACCGAATCCCGCAAAATTTGAAGAGGTATCTGCAAGCCCTCATCAGCGCTGAGCAGCCCAAGAGTGGGCTCGTGGCCGAACTCGTCCGGCAAATCTTCAAATTCTTGCAGGGGAACATAGGGCGGATTCGCTACTATCAAGTCATAGCGGCCACTCACATTGACGAATAGGTCGCTCTCGATGCAATTAACACGAGCTTCCAGGCCATGCAGGGCAATATTTTTTTTTGCCAATTCCAGCGCATCTGCGGATATATCCACTAGATCAATCTGACAATCTGGCCACTGCAAGGCCATAGCAATTCCAATACTGCCGCCACCGGTGCAAAGATCCAATACTCTGCTTGGCCGATCTTGCAATAAGGGTTGAAATTCGCCCACTATTAATTCTGCAGTGGGCGAGCGTGGCACAAGCGCCCTATCATCACAGAAAAACTCGTAGCCGGCGAACCAGGCTCTGCCCAACAAATAGGCTGTTGGAACGCGTTCGTCTATTCGGCTCTTTAGCAGGGCCTCTAGCGACTCAAGTTGCTGTGCATCCAACACACGCTGCCCGGCACCGACATCAGTGAAATCGATACCCAAGAAACCATAGATAAGATAAAAGGCTTCATCCGAAGGATTATCCGTACCATGGCCATAACAAAGCCCGGCGGCATCTAACTTTAGCGCTACCTCTTCCATGTAGTCTTCAATGGTCACTTTATTCTCAAAGCTTCTTGGACTGAATAGGCAATTGTAGCTGAAAATGTAATCTGGCAATCGATAAATTGCGTAGAATCCATCAACAGGCTAATAATATATGCTAGTCTCTCGCCCCTAAAGTAGAAGCGGCAATACACAAGTTTAATAGATAAAGAGAGCTCGACTAGCCGAAGATCTCTAGAAACGGTGAATGACTATGGAACAGGCTTTTTTGGATATTCTTACGCAAATTGGCGAAGACCCTCAACGAGCAGGGCTCGTAGACACCCCAAAACGGGCAGCAAAGGCTATGGAGTTCCTCACGCAAGGCTACTCGATGGATATCGACGAAGTCATCAACAACGCCATGTTTCCATCTGACACTGACGAAATGGTAATCGTAAAGAATATCGAACTCTATTCCATGTGCGAGCACCACATGCTTCCTTTTATAGGAAAGTGCCATGTGGCATACATACCGAATGGAAAAGTAATAGGTCTTTCGAAAATAGCCAGGGTTGTCGATGTTTACGCCAGACGTCTTCAGATTCAGGAAAATCTAACAAATGAAATCGCTAACTGCATAGTAGAAAAGACCAACGCTGCGGGCGCGGCTGTTATTATCGAGGCACAACATATGTGCATGATGATGCGCGGCGTACAAAAGCAAAATTCGATAATGACTACGTCTTGTATGCTCGGCGCATTCAGAAATAGTCAGTCGACACGTGCGGAATTTTTATCTTTATTAAATAAGTAACTAACTCAGCGCAGCACGAGTTCGATGCGCTGGCTACAATTATCGACTGCGCAGCTCGGCGCTAGCGGCCCCACTCCGGCTGCCTCAATTCGTTCTGCCGAAATACCAGCTGCGATTAATGCCTGTCTTAGCGAGCTCGCTCGCGCCGCGGATCGCTCCATTAACTCCTCTAGAGACCGCCCTTCCTGGCTTAGGTGCGCGACCAGATAGACAGACACAGACGCATCGGCCTGAAGCGCAGCGGCAAGAGACGCTATATCTAAGGAGGCTGGCAAACGATCGTTCGATTGAAAGTCTATCTCAGGCAGGATCACACTGCCCTGCTCTCGCAGTTGTTGCAGAAGACCTGAGCTCGCACCAGAACTCACCGACGCATCCTCTACTTGCGGCTCTTGAATTGCCGCAATCTGTTCCGGATCCTGAGTGCCGCCGGGCTCGATGACTTCAATATAGGCATAGATTTTTCTGTTCACCCTAGTGATGATATAGAGCGAGAAGTAAGGCGCATCCTCAACATCAGCCCTGGAGCGGAAAGCCATATAATACTGATTGCGCTCGGGGCCATACAATATTCGATTTCGAAATACGTCGTTAGCCCAATAGTTACTGCTCCCGCACGCTCTGCCCTCGCAACTAAAGAGCACTTCATAGTTTCTGCTTTCGAGCTGCTCTTGAAAGAACTGATAAACGTCTGCGCCGGAAAATTCCTCTGAAATCTCGTAGTTTATCTTAGTGACGTCCCCCCTGAGCCTTTCGGAATCCTCTGGTATCACCTCACCACGAACGCGCTCTAATGCGCCGAGAACAACCTGATGGTTTATATCTCGCTCTAACTCTCTCTCTATGATTTCCGAATAAGCAAATCCAGTGATGAGACTATGGTCTGTAAACCCAATTTCCACAGCACTCGCCTGCCCAAAGCTCAATTGCGCAAAGCAAGCTAAAGCCAGGACCATGAAACAAACTCGTTTAGTAGTTGTACACATCTGAAAGCTCATTTTTGTTTCGTTCTACAATAGCCCTACACCTACTCAGATACAGAGTTACGGCTCTAAGTATAAAGAATTTCGCCACATCCGGGAGCTACTACATCCATCGACACACAATGTAACGTGGCGTTATCTACAGGCCGATGAGTCTCCATAGTGCCATCCACCAACACCGACAGCAAGTTTGATAAAAATGGATTGTGACTTACCAATAGCACCTGTTGCAGATCGTAACCCTCGATAGCATCCATCACGCCGTAGACGTCTCCGTCGGGCGCAATACCCGCATCAAGGGTTAAATCCAATTCAGGAAAAAGCGGCATCATTGAAGCAGCTGTCTGCTGTGCTCGCGTGTAGGGGCTACAGATTACCCTATCAACTTGAGGAGAACGCTGACTAAATTTTATTGCAATCGAGCGCGCCTGATCCAGACCCTTTGGTGTTAGCTCTCGAGCCGAATCAGATTCCGCTCTATCTTCGGCTATCGCATGGCGCAGTAAATACAATAGCATTATATGACTCCGTTCAACTCTTGTTAGTTTCTAATAGCAGCAGTCACGCATCATGAGGCGGCGGAACCTTCGTCTTCCACCTTTTTAGCTGAGGCTGCTATCGGCGCTGAAGACTTCTTCGCTGTCTTCTTCTTAGCTTCCGTCTTCTTTGCTGCCTTCTTCTTAGCAACCTTTTTCTTTGCCGGTTTTATCGAGGCGCTTTTGTTCGCTGCAGCTTTCTTTGCAGCCGGAGTAGCGGCCTTGCTGTTGTCACTAGGGGGCTTGTTTCTTTCGCTGCGAGAAGCTGGTGCCTCCTGCAGGGAATCGACTTCGACTTCTGGCAAATCCGAAAATGGAAAAGGCTTCACCTCGGAGAGATATATCAAAAATTTAATAATCTGAGACACATACAATTCAAGCGTTGCTGAGAAGTATCTGAGATTCGCGTTACTGTCCCCCGTTACAAGGACGAACAAAGCCTGTGCGATGCTCAACACCAGGACTAGCGGCAGAATTATAATATAGGACGCTAACGCAAAGACGATCATGAACAGCACACGAATCCAGACCGAAGGCTGTTTAATATTATCTACAATTTCTATACGCTCGTCTGACATGAAGACTCCTTCTACACCATGCTGATAGACACATGATGACATTAACTGCATTGTGAAAACCGTAATAGTCGCTAATCTAGGACCTTATCCTCATTAGCGGCAAACTCTACATCCAGTGCCTGCTCGCTCAGCATTAGCGATGAGATTATATTATCCATCGAATCCTTCTCATAAATTATTTTATACAGACCATTTGCTAGTGGCATGTAAACACCCAGTTCCTGGGCTTTGTCCCGCACAAGTTTTACTGTATTCACGCCCTCTGCCACCTGACCCAACTCGGCAACGGCCTTTTCTACTGACGTGCCCTTCCCTAGCGCGAGCCCGACTCTATAGTTGCGGCTCAGTGGTGTGGAGCAGGTAACGACAAGGTCTCCCACGCCAGCCAGACCTAGAAATGTCATTGGATCGGCACCCAACTCTTTGCCAAATCTTGCCATCTCCGTCAGCGCGCGAGTTACTAACATACTATTTGTATTGTGACCCATTCCCAGGGCAGCTGCGATGCCAGCGATAATGGCATAGATGTTCTTCAGCGATCCCCCAAGCTCCACACCAAACATATCGTTATTGGCATAGACTCTAAAATATTTAGACTTCAGAGCACTCTTGACTATATCTCTCACATCTTCATGTGGGCTGGCAATCACAGTGCCAGCAAGGTCTTTCTTGGCGATCTCTAAAGCGAGGTTGGGCCCACTTAACACTCCAACCTTGGCTCGCGGTGCCTCTTGATTGAGTATCTGGCTCATCATGGCGAAGCTGCCCGCCTCAATGCCTTTTGTGGTGCTGACAAGAATGGCATCCTCTGGAATGTAGGGCACCATATCGCTCACGACCTGCCTAAAGGAAGAACTCGGCACCGCGACAAAGATCAGCCTACTACCCTTGACTGCCTCCGCCATATCGCTCGTAGCATGGATTCTCTCATTCAACCGATAGTCTGGCAGGTATTGGCTATTCTCATGGAGCCGATTCAACTCCTGCGCTTGAGATTCACTGCGCATCCAGAAACCAACATCGTGACCGTTCTCGGCAGTAATATTCGCAATTACCGTACCAAAACTACCCCCTCCAATAACCGAGACTTTAAATGCAGACATGGTAGTCCTTAACTGTCTATACAACACACAATGATAGTCTGATTACGCCTCAATACCAAGGCGACTGAGGCGCCGAAAAGGCGGCCATTGAAAACCATGCAAACCCCACTCGCCCCCTAACTGCCGCGCATCAGTTCTATTCGATTAGATTGATAGAAGACGAACGCATCGTAGATCTGATTGGCAACAGACTTGGGAGTGATTGAGGCACCTACGAACTGATCATATTCATTATCGGCAGTAATCGCCTGCCAGCTCAGACGCAGGATATCTCGCATACTGTTTCCAGCGAATTCATCCA
>Ga0115555_1002948_pt1 | contig 11193 bp, 8 predicted proteins | sample COGITO_mtgs_1104_2_FD_87285 | JGI IMG/M metagenome (GOLD analysis project Ga0115555, IMG submission 87285) | Pelagic marine microbial communities from North Sea - COGITO_mtgs_110407 | ecosystem: Environmental > Aquatic > Marine > Epipelagic | place: Germany:Helgoland, sampling site Kabeltonne...
AATGTGCTTTATTGAACTACCCTAGCTCGAGCTCTCCCATTCGCTCTTGGTGACATTTTAGGCGGAAAGAAGTAGACCTAGGGATGCTTACAATTCTCTTGCCGTTAATACACTCAGAACATCACCTTCTCTTCACACGGCGATCATTGTTCCTTCCTCTCGATTCCTCCTCTCCACGGGCTCTTTACGAACTACCCCCGTCGTCCCAAAGAGTAAGCGCACCAATAGCAACAGCAACGGAACCGGTCGGTTAAAAAATAAATCTCTGAACTGACTAACTAAGCTCATGTCGAGAAACGCTGAGCGAAGTCGAACATCAACCTGTTCTTTTGCTGACAGAATTACAAGGTTGTCGATAGATGAGTATCGGCTTCGTACACAAAAAAGTTGCGAAACTACACATCACCAGACTTGTATCGCGAGCTTCATTGCGCATGACGTTGAGACAGATTCCCTATCACTGTTATCCTTTGGCAGTGGTACGAAGTTCGTCTCTGGGCATCAAACATCCCCCTCAATCTTACGGGATAGTCATGCAGAAATAGTTGCAAAGAGGGGCCTGCGGCGATATTTCCTCAATCTCGTATCGGAACATCTCTTGTCCTCCTCGTGCGATACAAAATCATCAATTCTTGTGCGCCACGCCGGAGATAAATTTTCCTTGAAGGATGGTGTCACTATTCACATGTATTGCTCATCGTCTCCCTGTGGCAACTCGACAATTCGTCGCTGGGCAAAGAACAAGCAATTAAAGTTTGATGCTGGGCTCAAATTGTGGCCCTCTACGGATTCCCACACGATGATCAACGGTAGCGGGATAAGGGAGGGGCAATTTGCCCTACTACTGAAGGGGGGTGACGGTGTTTTTGGAAGTGAAAATGAAAGTGTAGGCAGCAACATTTGCCATCCAGTTGGGACCTCGCCAGTTTTGCCTGGTAGCGAGTATTCTGCCCCGCATACCTGTTCCGATAAGATTTTCTTCTGGAATACACTTGGCGTCCAGGGCGCTTTCCTTTCACATTTTTTCGTGAAGAAAATACTTATCACAAGCATTGTGGTGGGCAGAAAGTTTGCTTTTGAACACTGTAGGAGGGCACTATGCTGCCGCGCTGGAAAGGGTAAAAAGCGCGAGAGCGAAGAACGTCACCACGTGAGCTTGATGACAAGCGAGATCAAATTTGACAGCGGTGAAATATTGAATCATGGCGGGGACAACGAGGAGGAGGTAGGGGCCATCTTCACATCAAATTCTTTTGCTTATTGGGGTGAACATGTAGAGACTATCGATGGGGCAAGCGGATTACTCGATGGTGGAAAGTCGTCGGAGCTGTCCTCGTTAAGCTTTGCTCGACACTTTTCTTCTTTGGTAGGAGTGCCTGCAGAGGGAATCGACAGCAACAGTGACATAGCGGCCTTAAAAAGTAGATTTGGGAGTGATTATATTCAAGAGAAGTATCGTTTGAAAACGCAGGGAGACGAATTTAGAAATTGGGTATCGAAGAACGATTAAAAAAAGCTATTATTTGCACACAACACAAGATTAAGATTTCGTCATTTCTCTACAAACAATTCCTTTTTCTTTTCTTCTGTAATTTCATTCAATCGTGTCGTTTTAACAATCGTCCGTCTCTCCCCACCCCCCCCACCCCTCTCTCCCCTCCCCCAACCCCCCACCCCCCACCCCCTCTTTACATTTTCTTCCTTTTGTTTGCTGTGTTTTGATATGGTCGCAATACAAACTCCTTTTCGGAATCTTTTTGGTCGACAGTTCCGAGCTTCATCATGTAGAGTCTCATTTCGAATCTTGGACCGACCTCTTTCAGTTTAACTTCGTCCCGTTTCACTTTGGTCCAGGTATGGTGCCTGAAGCTGATGAAGTCACCGCTGTTGCGGAAAGTAATGACACGCTTTGTATCGTGCTTGGCACCCGCTGGGAACAATGACTTCAGAACAGTGGCCGTCCTCTTCCCCAACTTGCTCTCGAAGCCCTCCGTGATAATGTGAGGAAGCGCCTCGCTCATGCTCCCTACACCGCCTTCGATATCATGCCGAAGAACAGCCCCGTTCAAAGAAAAGTGAGCTGTGGGACCATTCGGTAGATGGCTGATGATGAGACCGTCTGGTTCGCCCCTAGTTTCCTGGACCATTACTATGTCGGTGAATTCGCTCGCTTTGCAACTTTGAACAAGGTCACTTACGGTAGTTCCCCCGCGATTTACACGCGTCGCATCAGGAATCATCAAATTCATTTCCTTGGCAAACTGCTTCAGCCTACTCGATGGATCCCGTGAGGTTGTCACGCAAACCCGGGGGGGGAGAATACCACTTAATGCGTACTCGTCATCGATTAGATTCACCCCCTTCCCAGTCACGTCGTCCTCCAGCGCTAGCTCGTTAGATGCACTGTCAAAATCGTTCCGCACTTCCGATGCCACACGCTTATTACCGCCGCTGGCATTGTCCTTCAGAAATTCCGATATTGTAGCTTTGGCCTTTGCGAGCTTTGAACCTTGTGATAATTCCGCCTGTGACCGCTTGTAAAGGTATTCGCGTCGGAGTCTAGCAGCCCTACGATGGGATGAATTTGAGGTGGACATTCTGTTTGTGGACGTCTGTATCTCAATGCCCTCGAAATTTTGGAATCAACAGCAATTAGCGGACGAATACGAAAGTGTTCTTGCACTCTTCTGAAGCTTTTTTTTACTATTTTTTCAACAGTAAGAAGAGATTGTGCTGCAGTGATTTGGCTGGTGCTGCTCTTTTTGCCCAACTTAATACCCATTGGAAGTGAATACCCAACTGTGTATAGGCATTAAAAGTCCGCCAGAGCCCCCCCCCCAAGCATGATGAAACCTTTTTTGTCCGCCGCGCTCTTCCTCCTGGCGACTGCTAGCTCCACCCCGAAGTTCCCGACATCCTTCACAACACGTGTGGAAATTACATCGAACCTCCTCCCCGTGGATGGACCATCTTATCCGCCGCGCACACGCACGATCTATCTGTCATATTCTGCACCATTGCAGGCCGTCAAGGCTGAGATCACGGCAGGGTATGAAAGTGGGAAAACCTACCTTAGGCAATATTCTGACAAGATGGAATACATGATCAAATCAGGGGAATTTGGAAAGTGCCAACGCTCGAATTTACTGGAAGATTTTTCGTTGCCCCACCTCCCTCATTTGGTTGAAGTCGGCGAGGAGCTTATTGATGCGGTTCCTCACGTACATTATGTTCATGATATTGCTGGTGGAATTGAGCGAGTCCACATTTACTTCAACAAGGAGAATGGCAATCCCCGCCGACTCATTCATGACGACATAGAAAAAGACCAAAAACATGGTGGTGAAATTGTTACGACTCTGATGACCTATGACCTGCACGACTTTCAATTAGTTGGCGATGATACGCAAACTGAGTTTGGTAATATATTTGATATCCCTGGTGAATACCAGAATGATCCCAGCAAATGCGAGAGGTTCGTGGGTGGGTGGGGATATATTCACGTTTTCCACAGTTATTTGAAGGTATAATATGATATGCTTGGTAGTAATGAAAAATAGTAGTATCGATAAAAAGAAAACACCCAACAGCAACGCTTTTACGCAGAAAATAGTCCATATGCAAACATTCATTTCAACAAATTTATTTTCACAACAACCAACAAAAAAGAAACCCCAATCATCATCATCATCATCATCGTCATCATCGTCATCATCGTCATCATCATCGTCGTCATCATCATCATCATCGTCGTCATCATCGTCGTCATCATCACATCTTCCTCAAGGACAAAAACCCTTGAGCGCGATTCTTGGAGTCATAGCGAATCGACACATGGGCATTTGACGGCAGAGCCACCACCTCGCTAATTCTTACGCAGGTAATGTCCCCAGCAGAGTGCCTATTCCTCCGCTTCACGTGCTCACCACCACCACCACCCCCCCAACCACCACCGTTGTTGCTCTTATCACTCGAGCCATTTCCACTTCCGTCTCTACTGCCCGAGCCTGGGTCTAATGTGATGACCGCCTCACTGTTGACGATCAGTTCAACCTTTACGCATTCGCAAGTAAAGATTCCGCAATCGACCTCATACAGTCCAGGATTGGTGCAGGTTATGTACTCATTGTCTTGATTCCAAAGAAGCGATTGCGGTGCGGCATTTGTCACTTGAACCTCCAGTGGGATCAAACCCCCCTGCAATATTTTTCCTGATCGCCATAGCCACCTTCCGCCCGTGTGGCTTTCTGCAAAGCGTCTATTCAAGCTTTCTACTTCGCCCTCGATGAGGTTGACCGTCTTTTTCCCTGCCATCTCCCCTAAATCCCCAGTAATACTATCAACCTGCCCAATCAGGCCGTCGACCTCCTTCCTGATGGTAGATATCATCTCCTCGCGATTGCATTTTGCCGCTAGCTCCCGCCTCAAGTTTAGGCTCACCTCTCCTAGGCTAGTCCGCCAATCTCGGCCGTCTTCTATTCCAATTTTTAAACTCTCTATTTCATCGACATCAACCTTTCGTTTCAACCATTCTCCCATTTTTGTCTGCTCCCTCTTGACCTCGTCTTTGAGCTCGTAGAATTCTCTGGACAAATTTCCGATGTATCCATCATTTTTTTGGATCCGGCTCACTAATTCCTTTACCCCCGTAGCTAAGTCGTTCTCGACTTTCGTCGTGTCGGCCTTGAGCCGCAGTGCGTTCAGAGTGTAGTTCTTGTCTGCCTTGTCGCTCAGAGCCTTGACAACGTCTGCCTTGTAGCACTTTTTGTTCAGAGTCGCTACGATTTCTGCATTGCTCCTAGCTGTCAAATGTTCTAAATCATCCAACCTCGACCTCAGCTCCGTTACAGCCTCATACAGTCCCTCCTTAGTCCCACCGACTTCACTGCTCAAGAGATCCAAAACCTCGCTCCGCGCCTTCCCGACCTGTCCCTCTATATTCCTGAGCAATCCCTCCCGGCTGCTCTCTAGCGCAGTTGTTAAGTGGGCGTGTGAGACTCGCCCGCCGTCAGCAGTCAGTGCCATTTTCACGGCATTGTTTACAGTTTCAGCGAGCATTTCTTGATTTACCAAACCCTTCGGTACTGGCGCAATTCCCCGAACCTCCCTATCAACCTCGCCAAGCCCCATCTGGAGGCTCCTCACGGTCTCTGCGATCGGTTCAATCCTTGTCATCAACATTTTTTCCACCTCGCTCCTATCAGGCCTTGATATCCCTATTTCATCCAACAGTGAGTTCTTATCAGTTGTTGACAATCTATGAGTGCTCTCGTGATTCTCCATCCAACCATAGACGTTGTTCTCCTGTATGCGATGCGATGCCAAAAAAGAACCAACAACATTAGTACCAATAAGCGACGACAACAGCAACACCCACCCACCCACAACACAACACAACACAAGACAACAGAACACAACTCACCTTGTCGAACTGCTTGTTAACTTCCCTCTCCACGCGGAATTGGGCTGCGTCCATCTCGACTTTTGAGATCTCTGCCAAAAGCGACTCTCGCAACTGGTCCATTGCGTCGCTGGTTACAAACATGTTGCTGCCTGCAGTTTTCTCCCTCCTTTCGGCCCTTTCTTCAATCTCATCGACCCTCCTCTTCAGTCTTTCCACGGCCAAATCACTTTCAGCGACGACACTGTTGACGTAGCTTGCTGATGTATTCACTGGCACATGCTGATTGCTGCTGTTACCGGAAAGCAGCTCGCTCTGCACCAAGTTGTTCAGCTCAGTGAATTTATTCTCAAAGGTGACATTAAGGGCTCTCGCCAATGCGTCGTTGCCATTGGCAATCTCTTCCCTGGTATCTGACTGGCCCCTTGCAATTTGGTGACGCAACGTCACAATCTCTTCCTTACTCTCCCGCAGATCACATTCCAATTTCTTGCACTTCCTCTCACTTTCCTCCAGCTTCACTTCCATTTCGCCCATCCGCCTTTCTAGTCTGTCCTGGTTTCTGGCATTCTCCTCCATTTTCTTCTCAATGATGACAAAGTTCGAGACATGCGCATCAATACGTGCAGTGGATTGGTAGAGTGATGAAATTTGTTGAGCATGCTTAGCAAACTCCAGCGCAACAACATCTTGGACATTTTGCATGGTTTGAAAAGGATTTACTGATTCAACGGGTCTCTTTTTCTGCTCCTGTAACCTCTTCCGACAGATAACAGTTCCTTCTTATCTTGCTATGTGCTTTCTCCTCAATTTTTTCTTCCAAATAGTGTTGATTTAAATGGTTTCACTTGGCTTTCAAGCTTTCCAAGAAAAGCAACTGTCAATCAAAATTTATTTATTTTAAAAATGAAATTCCTGTAGAAATTGGGCGATCCTCTCCTTAACGTATTTTAAATCTCATTGGGTTGATAATTTGCCCACTTAAATCCCGAATAGAATCCAAAACATAACAGAAACACTTTGTTCGGCCGGACAAACGTTCCCACTGGATCAAACCACTCCACTTCCGCTACCAACCCACAAAACATCCAGCCAGGCATGGCTTCTCCTCTCCCATCTTCTCCTTCCTCTTCCTCGATGAGCAGCGTAGATGACAGCACGGTACACAGCCGCAGCAGCAGCATCTACAGTGGTACAGTTCCTCATACTCTCAACAACAGCAACAACAACAACAACGACAATGTCAGAAATCGTGAACAGCGCTCGGCGTCCTCCTTGATCACCCCCTACAGCCTACCACCCACTCCTCAAGCGACAAATACTTCCCATCACCTTGACAACTCGAACTCTGCGCTAATACAACAGAAAGATGCTCAGATCGCCCGCCTTGAATCGCTCCTGCAGCAACAGACGGATGCTTCCCTCTCGCAGCTGTCTCGCACTCGCTCCAAGTCCGACGCGAATTTAGAGAGGAAAGAAAAAAAATGGAAAGAACGGGAGGAGAAGTTGGAAGGGAAGTGGAGGCGCAAATTGAAAAAGGCGGAAGAGAAGTGGAAGTCGGAGAGCAAAGAAATTCGTCTTCGGGAGTCGGGGCACCTGAAAACCATTGCAGATCTTGAAAATAATATTCGCCGCCTATCTTCTGAACGAACGGAGGACTCAAATTATAACTCCTACGCTGCCGACGCAGAACGTTCACGGTTTGAGGACCGCATTTCGGCACTCCAAAAGGAACTGGACGACTCTCGCCGTCTTCTCTCCGATGAAAGAACTCGTAACGCTGAATTGTCGAGGGACATCACTGTAAAATCAGACCGTGTTCTCGACCTCCAGCGTAACGTTAACGATCTTTCAGGAGAAACCACGCGCTTGAGTTCCCTCGTTGAGGGTGAGCGTACCACTTCTGAGAGACTGAAGAGGGAAGTAACCCGCCTCGAGGGGGAGGTGAGAGAGAGGGAAGATAAGGCTGACAAACTCCGGAGAGAAGTCGAGAGGATTGAGACAGATCGTCACCGGGCTCTTATTGAGTCCGCGAACGAGCAGAAAACTCGCGAGAACCAAAGAGAAGAGGAGTTCAAGAAGGAATTAGATTTGGCGAAAACCTCGGCCTTGGAAACCAAAACAAAACTCGAGGATAAGATCAACGATTTGGAGAAGAGAGGAGGGGAAGAGAACGGTGCTTTGGCTGATGCAAATGCGACTATCTCGTCCTTAAAGGCCGAGCTCCAGAAGATCAAAACGGACTCTGAAGATAAAATTGCAGGGTCTGAGAAGAGTGCAGATGAGTGGAAGGGGAAATTCGGTGCCTTGTCACTACATATGGCTTCAAAGCATTTCAACGACCGTCAGCAGCGTAAAGCATTTGGCTTGTTAACGAAGAACTCGTCGGAGAAGGAGGTTGTTGGCGATTCAGAAGACGGTGACGTAGTGAAGGCGGCATTGGAGGCTGAGGTAAAGAGATTGGCAGGCGAGTTAGAGCGGTCGACGAAAGCTTCATCCCACATCGCTGACGGTGGTTTAAGTGAGGGTAGTGAAGAAGATATAGCGACTACACTTGGCAAGGAAGGAGAGAAAGCAGCTAGCCATTCAGAACAATTGAAACAAACCTCAATCGGAGGAGAGTCCGACGACGACAACGACAACGACAACGACGACGACGACTATGATGACTATGCCGATGAATTCGAGGATGATGACAATGATGACAAAAAGGAGAAGACAGCCTCGCCGCCCAAATCAACAACTCCTCCCCCGTCCAAATCAACACCTTCCCCGTCCAAATCAACACCTACTCTCCTCTTGTCAGACAAACCAAATCGAATTGAAATTGAAATTGAAAATGAACATGCACAAACCACCCCAGCCATCGCTTCCACGGTACTTCAGCTGCGCTCCACCCTCTCGGCGCAGCAACATGAAGTGGACGACCTGAAGAAAATGGTCGCTATTTTGACCCAAGAGAAGAACGTGGCGATCGAAATGGCGGGAATATCCAAACTGGAAGCGATGGAGTCTACTGCAAAACTTGAAGTTTCCGAAACAGTCCGGCGAATGGACGATGAAATTTCGAGAACTGGAACTGCAAGAGAAACAGTTCGATCACTCGAAGAGGGACACACGCTCAGCGACGTAGCAAACGAGCACCTGAATGCGACGTCAAATTTTCTTATGAAGGAGTCAGCAAGACAACTCCCTGCTAGCCACGACGCACTGAATGATAAGGTACTTGAAGGCGTGAAAGAGAAGGCAAGCGAGATTGCGGGACGCTTATATGGCGTTTACGATGATGTGAGCTCAAAAGCATCGGGCAACCAAGCAAAAGCCGCTCACGCTACAACGGATGCAGTAGAGTTTGCCAAGGAAATATCTACCGTGTCATCGCCAACAAACGACCCCCGCCCTCGATCTCGATCTCCGGAGGCTTCTATCCTCGAACCTTTGAAACGATCTGTTCACTTCAGCACACCACCCGAGACGACAGAAGAGATGAAAGTGGGCGACTTGGAATACCGATTCACTGTCGATGGAGATTCGGAAGTATCGCCCGATGCAAAACGCGCTCAAGACATGATGGATGAAATGGGTACTGCTGCCCCCTTCGCTGGTAGAAATAATATCTACGACAACTCCGCCTTCCCCGAGTACAGCGAACTTGGTGAGAAGAACTCTACCTTTCCGCGGCTGATGAAAGGCCTGCGAACGCGTGTAGCAAACGAGCTTTACCAAGTCGGGGAGCTTCTCTTCACCACTGTCGATAGCGATTTCAGAGAGAGCATCCGTGGAGGACGTACGAGGAACTCGAATCCAATCACTGATATTGAACGCTGGCAATTTCGTAAAAACCTACAAAAGTCGGCGCATGGCACGCTCCGCTGGTTGCTGTTGATCTACTTGCGTACCTACGACAGTCTTGAGGATATGATGAAGGAGAAAAAGGAGGTAGAGGTGAACACTAGAAGTGCGGGACAATTCCATGTTTCTCCTAATAGAGCGCAATCAGACTCATTCCGGCGTAGCGCGTCCTCCATTGTACCAGACAATAATCCTTACAGCACTCAGACGCCTGAAACTGTCCTTCGGGAGCGCATGCACGGCCTCTTGGAAGATGTCAAGGATGCTTGGGAAATTGAACGCCGCGACCTAAACAAAGTCGGCCAAGGTTCTTTGCTCCACGAAGAAGAGAGGCGCAGACAGACGCACAAACCGGTTGTAAAACGTCCTTTCCATCGAACAGAACGTCGCCGGAAGAACCACGCGTGCTTCAGCGGTTGCCAGATCTGCTCTTCTCATCGCACCATAGGTGACAGTCGAGATGTTGAGAATGAACGCCGCACTAAGCTGAATTTCTTAGACAGCGGGGCTGGACCGAGAGAATTCTGGGGCACCGTGAGTCCTTCCATCACACAGCGTGAAGCAAACGGTGAGAGCGTGACCGAGGAAGAGGTTGAACAGCACCTTTGGCGTTTGGTATTGCTCGTCCGCTGCCAAGACCGTGACCGTGGCCTCCGTCTGCAGCGGCACGAGTCGCAGCGGAAGTTGCTTGACCTCCGGGTCTATGAGCTGGTTCTTCTCTACATGCGCATTACTTTTATGAAGGAAAAGGTCATCGAGATCGACGTCGTCAATGGGGGCGAGGGGGAACTAAAACTCAAATTCATGGATGTTGGCAAATGGAGCGGTCACAACTTCAATAGCAATAGCACGGGCCCAATCAACGCGTTCAGCCGCTCAAAGGCGTCGTCCAATAGTACGTTGGATGCTGCTAATTTTGCTCGCATCACAGAAGAATTCGAAAAAATAAAGAAAGACCGCTTTGCCCGCTCGAGCAGTGTGAACGGCATAGAAGCCAATAGCAAGAGTGGCCGAGCAGTTGCCCATGGCCGGGCGAAAATGAGGGAAGGTCCGGGGGGGAAAGTCGTCAACCCAATGGGTCACAGCTATGCCCTCGGGGCTGTTAGTAAGAAACAGGGGGGGTTCGAGTTTCAGAGCAAAATTGGAAATGGGATGTTGGATTCTTTGTACGGCGATAGAAGAGACTTCTTCTAGAGCAAACTGTAATGCACAAAATAGCTGCTACCTTTACTTCTGCCACAATAATTTTTTGCAATACTTCTGGTCTGGTCAGTCGACTCCGTAATTGTCTTGAACTTCATTGTCTTCATTGGCATTCGAACTCGTGTTCTCTTTCTGCTTCTGATGGTGTCGTCCTTGCACGACCACATCTTCTTTCGCGCCTCCTTTCGCGTCCTCCCCCACTTCTTTATCCCCCTCTTGCTCCATCCTCCTCTTCTCCACCTCTCTCCACTGTTCTTCCTCTTCCCTCTCCCTCCTCAGATCATCTATGAACTCCTTGTTGCCGAACTTGTCATTGACCACCCTGCCACTCGCATCGACGAAAGCATCATTCCCAAACGATGAATTGCTTCGACGGTGTCCGTCATCGGTGTCGACGCTGTCATTATCAGAGTCGTCGACTTCCACAACTTCATGAACAATAAAGTCTGGTTGCCGTTGGAAGTCGCGGATTGCTTGGAGCTGCTTTGGAGTGGGCATTAGCTGTTGTTGGGGGGGCTCAACTGGGAAGAAGACGGGAATTGTGGTTTCATTTCCTCTTTCCATTTTTCCAATTCGTTCGAGGATTTTTTTACACGTTTTTGGCGACAATTATTCTGATCCTGTATAAGTACTTTGTAAACGACAATGAAGCAAGTTCAAACATTTCTCGTATTCATCATGATGATGGTCGCCCCGTCTCTCTCAATGATAGACAAACACGGCCATCACAAGGACTA
>Ga0115555_1002954_pt1 | contig 11172 bp, 10 predicted proteins | sample COGITO_mtgs_1104_2_FD_87285 | JGI IMG/M metagenome (GOLD analysis project Ga0115555, IMG submission 87285) | Pelagic marine microbial communities from North Sea - COGITO_mtgs_110407 | ecosystem: Environmental > Aquatic > Marine > Epipelagic | place: Germany:Helgoland, sampling site Kabeltonne...
GAAGAGAAAGGTGAAGAAGGAGAACAAGAAAGAGAAATCGAACCATCGAAAACGCTCATCAGCAACGTCTCTTTGATTAAGAAATCCGTGGAGAGTAAAGGCGAACCGCGATTCATCGCGAGCGTGTTCAGACAAGTATGTCTTATTTATTTATTCAATAGCCGAACTCTCCTCGTTGTTGTCTCTTTTGCGCGCGATCTCATTTTCATCGTCATCGTCCAAAATAACGATCTCTCTCCTTCGTCTTCTTTCTTTCTTTCTATTCATATATACTCATCATCATCATCATCTTTTCTTCCCTCATATCATCGCAGACGCACATGGTGAGAACGAAATTGACCGCAGAAGGTATCTGCGCGTTTATAGAGGCCGTCTTACCCAGCGATTCGGAATCCGCGACGACGTTGAAACAGTTTTTGAAAGCAAAGAAAACAGAGACGAAGAAAGTAAAAGAGGAGGAAGACGACGACTCTGGAGAAAAATTAAAATCCGAACTCCCAGAGACGGAAATCTATTGCTACGTCCTCGCGCTCATGCACATGATCGACGCGAAAGATGCGAATGCCATTCAATTGTCCGAGATTTGTTTGCAACGACTCTCTTCGTTCAATCGACGAACGTTGGACGCGTTTGCGGCGAAGGTGTATTTTTACTACTCGCTGGCGCACGAACGTTTCGGTAATATACGAGACGCGAGACAGACGTTGTTGGCGTTGCATAGGCAAGCCACGTCTCGGTTAGACGCGATTGGACAAGAGACGACTTTGAACCTGTTGCTGAGAAATTACGTGTCGTTGAAACAGTACGAGTTAGCGGAGCAACTTCGATCGAAAACGGTGTTGCCGAGCTCGAGGTCCTCGGCGCAACAGTGTAGATATTTGTACTACCTCGGAAGAATTCGAGCGATTCAGTTAGAATACACGGAGGCAAAAGAGTGCTTGACGCAAGCGTTGCGTAAAGCGCCGAACAACGCCGCCTGGGGGTTTAAACTCATCTTGACGAAGTGGATTTGTATCGTGCGTTTGCTTTTAGGGGAGATTCCGGAGAGAAAATTTCTTTCGAGCCCGAGCGAGATGCGCTCGAAGTTGTTGCCGTACTTTGAATTGACGAGTGCAGTGCGCGCCGGAGACTTGCACGAGTTTGCTCTCGTCGTGGAGAAACACAAAGCAACTTTTGAGAAGGATAACGTGTTCAACTTGATCACGCGATTACGACGCAACGTCATCAGAACTGGCTTAGCTAAAGTAAACGTCGCGTACTCCAAAATTTCTTTGAACGACATCGCGTTGAAATTGGGCTTACAGAAAGACGTCGACATGAATAACACTACTAGTAATAACATTAACAGCGAAGGCGCGATTGAGTGCGTGGTGGCTAAAGCCATCAGAGATGGGGCGGTAGACGCGCAGATTGACTTTGAAACGGGCATCATGACCTCGAATGAAACCAAGGACGCGTACAGCACTTCGTTACCGGGTGAAGTTTTCCATCAAAGAGTCGCGTATTGCTTGGACGTCCACAACGAGTGTCAGTGAGCGATGCGATACGCGGAAAAAGGTTCGACCAAAACGAACGAAACGAAGGAAGAGCGCATGAAGCGTTTAGAAGATGAAGAGGCGTTGCGCGAGTTTATGGAAGAGGAAGACGATTACTTCTAGTTATTAGGTTGGTTCTTAAATTCTACACCATACATTATTACCTGATAGGAACATATAAATATTCACATTCAAAACTAACAATCTTTGCCACTACCTTAATCTACAATTATTTCCTCCCTTTCTTGCCTTTCTTGCCTTTCGAGGAGACCTTATTCTTCGACTTGTCCGCTTTCTCGCCGCCGTCGCCGAGCGCTCCACCTTTCGCCGATTTTCCCGTTCCTGGTGCACCACCTTGCTTGGCTAAATCTGCAAGGTACACGTCGAAAATATCCTCTGGACTTCTCATTAACTTCGCGGACGACCCGTCCGTTCTCCCCCAGTGCATCGGTACTAACCTCGCGCACTCGATTAATATCGATCGTCTCGTGGGAAACTCTGGATTCTTCGGCGTCCCGTCTTCGTTTTTATACTCCACTCTCACCCGTCCTCGCTCCCAGAAATCTCTCGAATAACACTTATCTTCCAAGTCGCACGGTAAGTTCATTCCTTTCTCTATGGCTTCTTTAATCTCGAACGGATACGGTCGATCGCAACACAACTCTTTCTTCAACTTTCTCCCTTGTTTCACCGTTTTGTTCTCGTCGATGTACGGCGCGTAGATGCACATTCTCGTGTCGTGTTTCCACGTAAATCCTCCTGATCCTCCTCCTATGTTCGCCGGGGAGAACGGGTCGTTACTCTCATCGGTTTCGGTAATCTCTGATATTTGTGCGCTTTCTTTCACCGTCGTCTTTTTCTTCTTCGGTCCTCCTCCTCCTCCCAGAGGGTCAAACGCTTGCGCCATTTCTTTTTTTTTTGTGAGGGACAGCCCCTGTGCAGAAAAAGAAGGGAAATGAACTCGAGAAAAGAAAAAAAGCTCCTCCTCAAAACAACTTCCTCACACCCAAAATAATATAATATTCCCACCTTATTAGCTCATCAAGTCATCAGTAAATGGGTTTCATCGCATCACCGTTCCGCTCCTCGCGAAGTTACGCTCAATTCAAGGGAGACGAAAGCACTGACGCGTCGTTAATAATGAAATCACCGGAACCATCGTCGTCATCTGCGGTTTCAGAGGAGGAGAAGACACCGACGCAAACATCATCATCATCGAGTAAAATTACGTTTCCCGAAGATTCCATGCGAACGCCTTCACCGGAAGAACCGTCATCATCTAGCAATAACAATAACAATAACAATAACAACGCGAATGGGCGGAAAGCGCTCGGTGAAATGACCAACGACGTGTCCATGACGCCTTTGTCGGCGAAACTGAAAAACTTAAAGTACGTTTTATCCTATCCAACGAGACATTTTTGAAATGTTCTGACTGTGCGTTTGTTCCCCTCTCTCTCTCAATCTCTCTCTAAAAAAAAACAGATTTAGCAGTCCTACGGACCATCACATGTCACCGGCGACGAAGTTTGTGAATAGAAAAGCGCATCACACGAAGAAAGATAAAAGCGCGGGTAGTTTCGGTCAGGGGAGAATCGCGTTAGGCTTGGGAAGAGGGAAATTCATGACGACGAAGAGAGCCGCTCCTTCTCGGTTCGCCACAAGCAACGAAGGAGGGAGCTTGACCGAGAACCAATAATTTGAGAACACGCTTTAAAAATCATCATCACCCAAGCAAGTCTCAAAAGTCACATAAACTTTAAACTCAATCTGATACTAATTTTGTAACATCTATATCTATATTTATCTATCATACTTTACTGATGTACATCTCCGTCCGCGAGTTCGACCAGAGAGAGAAAATCTTGCGAAACGCGCAACAACGGAGCGTCCAACAACTGAAAAGTGAACTTCATCGGTCGCTTGTTCGCTTCGTAGTTCAACGCTTTCAATCGTCCACAGTACGTGTACGTCTCTCCCTCCATTCGACAGAATAAATGTACGGGCCATTTCGGAAACGACTTTTCCGCCTCTTCGCCTTCCTCCAAAGCTTTGTTCTTTGTCTCCTCGCACGAAACTTCCTTCTTGGACATGGTGCTCAAAATCGTCCGTATTGGCGAACTCTCCTCGTCCTGTCTCGGTTGGGCGAACCACGTGATGCACCCACCACAGTTTGTAAACACGTTATCGTAGGAATTTCCATACTTGTCTCCAACATTTACGTACAAAACGACGCAATTCCTCCACTCTTGTATCCCTGACATTTTCGAAAATTTCGGGTGCGCAATCGGCGACAGCTCGTGCACCACCGCCGCTTTCAACCCGCCATCGTTTGTTTCTATTCTGTGGCCGAGAAACTCCGAGTATATGTGTTTCAACTTTGCATTCAACGCTTTCAGGGACTGCGGAGAGGATGGCGGTTGACTTTTTTTATCAATACTCTTTTTCTGCTTCTTCAACTCTTCTTCCGACTCTGAACTCTTCCTTTTTTTACCAACAGCGCTGTTGAAACTCTTCCTGTTCTTCGTACCATCCCCCAAGTCTTCGTTCAACTCGAAAGTGGTATAAATTGGTGCCGGTAACTTTCGAATCCGTCCCGACCGTCTCACGTCTTCCAAGTTAATCTCTCGTTTGATCTTCTTCTTTGTCTTCGTCTTCGTCGTTCTCTCCCCGTCTTCGTCGTCTGAATCGTCTTTGCTCCCCATCCTCACCATCATGTGTTGATGTAACGGATTATTAGCTATGAGTTTTGCTAATATCGCTTTGTTCCTGGCCACGCGCTCGTCGCGTTTGATTTCATACGGCGTTAATGCTCCCGCGCTACTCATTATTATTATTATTATTAGTAGTAGTAGTAGTAGTAGTAGTAGTAGTAGTATTATCGCGCTATTTTAAGTGAACAAACAGAAGAAATCTTCTTTCTTTTGTCTTTCTTCAATGCTTCATTTTTTCTTCGCGCAACAACATAAAAAGAAGAAGAAGAAGAAGAAGGAGTATGAGTTCAGCGCGCGCAGCATTCCACCGCGGCGCGTTAGTGAAATCAACCACGAGAAGAAGAAGACAACGTAAACAAGTTGCGTTCGAAATAACTGCCGGCGCGTTTAGCGCCCCGACGCACTCGTTCGACGCCCCAGGGAATTTCCGGGAGAATTTATCCGTCGGTTTATCCGTCGGTATCGTTCTGAAAGAGGATCAAGGGACAGATGCAATCGTATATGGGAAAATAAGTGATTTCCTGACGAACAGTAAACGACATCCGAGAGGGATTAAAGTTCGATTGGAAGATGGGAGCATTGGACGCGTGTGTGAGATTGGCGGAGGAGAAGGCGAAAAGGAAGAAGAAAAAGAAGCCTCTGGTGTTGCGCACGCGAAGAAAGAAGGTTCATCGGACGAAAGCGAAGATATCGATGACGACGACGACGAAGAAGAAGAAACAGAAACAGAAACAGAAGAACAATCGAACGTCGTGTACGTGCGCGGCTTGCCGAAGAACGAGGAGGATATCGAGAAAGTCAAAGAGGCGATATCAGCGATGGTTTTAAACAACGATAATAATAACAGCGGGATAGGAAAAGACGACATAGTTTCCGTGAAGATTCCAAAACGGTCCGGCACTCGGGCCATTCAAGGGTTTGGTTTCATAGAGTGTAAAGATATCGAAACAGCGTCGAATGTTATTCGCGAGTTGAACGGCCAAAGTTTAGAAATAGTACAATCGAAGAGCGCCGATGAGGAGGACGACGATAGTAGTAGCAGCAGCAGTAGCAGTAGTAGTAACAGTAGTAACAACCATAGCGAGACTACTGCGATGAAATTGTCTGCTTCGTTTTCGGTGAACAAGAAGAAAACGACAAATTTGGAGAATGACACCGACGAAAGTAAAAGGAAGGGTAAGAAATCGAAACCAACGAAAGCGGAGAAGGAACGTCTCGAACACGAGAAAAGAGAACAACAAATAATCGAAGCTCGAAAAGCTATGGAAGAAGACGCGCTGAAACTTCTCGAACGACAAAGAAGAGAGAAAGAACGTAAAGAGAAGGAAATCCAAGCGAAGTTGGAAAAAGAAGAAGTCGCTCGTCAGGCGAAGGAGAAGAGGACGATGGAACTTTTGCTCAAACGCAAAGAGGCGCAAGACAGAAATCGAGCGAAAGTGCAAGCCGAACAAGAACGCCTGGACCGAATCGACCAAGAAGCGAAAGCTTTGGGAGATATTGCCATAGACGAGAGTTGGTTGATGGAGATGGAGGAAATTAAAGCCAAGATTAGCGCGTTGAAATAGTTTTATTATTTTTATTAGGTGGAGAAGCTGCTTTGTGTTTTTTCCAAAATGCCCAAATTTCGAGCTAAAAAATCAGACGCGCGAGAATACGCATTAAACGATCAAAAATACTCAAATCAACGCGTAGTTCGCGTTCTCGATGTTATTACGTGCACTTCGAGCGCTTTCCCAGTCGCATTCATCCAGAAATGGTAAAATGGAGAAATTTATGCCCAAATGCCCAAATCCAAGAATTATACCGCGAGTCTCCCCCTGATGAAGACTCTCTCATGAGTTGTTTGTGGGTGCAGGCTTTTGGCCGAGAGCCAATCAAAATCGTGTTTGTTCTGAGAGATATTATTTCACACATCAATCTCTGAAAAGATCTCAACGACCCCCCGCGCGATACCTTTTACACTCCTCACAAAGAGAATACACACACACACACAAATATACGTAAGATGCAATCGATCATCGCTTCCAACAGCGTTTTCGCGACGCGCTCGATCAGCGTCAAGCGATCTACAAACTCCTTGAGAAGAACAACCTTTGTGGGGAAACAATTCAAAACGTCCACCGTGTCGGTTCAAAAATCGAACGCGAGAGTGAACGCGACGACGAGAAGCGACGAAGTTCAAGATAAATTGAAGGAACTCACGGGGACATTGAGCGAGAAATGGGATGATACGGAAGAGAAGCCAGCTGCGGTGGCGTTGGGTGTCTTTGGTCTTGTCGGCTTGATCGCCGCCGATGGTGTGTTGCACAACATCGAAGGCCTCCCGTTGATTCCGAATTTGTTCGAACTCATCGGCATAGTCTTCTCTGGGTTCTTCATCTATCAAAACTTGTTGTTTAAACCGGACAGACAGGCGTTCAAGGAGAAAGTGTCGAAGACCTTTGACGATATTTTGTAAACAAGGAGAAGAAGAATAAAAAGAACAAGAACAACAGTTAAAAGAAGGTCGCATATTATTTAAATTTAGAGAACTTGGCTCGAACGTACAAAATTCTTTCTGAATGTATTTTAATAAAAGAAGAATAAAAGTTACGGGGTGTACCTAGGTACCAGTAAGTATATATGTATGTGTGTTATCGCCATTGTATCACGCTTTATGTTACAATAGCAAACCCTCCCTAAATTCGATACTTTATTTTATTCTTAGTCTAAACTTTACGCCTTCAACGTGCCGTACGTCTTCGCCTTCTCCTCCGCAGTCTGGAATCTACCGTGGCCCATCTTACTCGAAGTATCGATGAATTTGAGCGTGATCTTCTCGGTCGCAACACGTCTAGTTTGCTTGAACAAGGACTGCCTCAACGTAATGAGTCTTTTTCTCGGGCCAATGACCGCACCCTTGATCATAACGTAATCGTTCTTGACGATACCGTAGTGACCAAAGCCACCCATCGGGGTGATTTCCTTCTCAGTCGGGTCGTGGTCAGTGTTCGCGCCGAACGAAGCTTCGTCCGCTTTACCAATCTTGTAAATCTTCTTGTTGATTTCCGTTCTGTGGTGATAACCGTGTTGACCTGGACGGGCGACAGAGTACGCGACTCTCGCCGGGTGCCAAGAACCGATGCACGCAACCTTACGCAAACCTCTGTGAGTCTTACGCGGCAAACGAGTGACGCCCCAACGGGTGATGACACCTTCGAAACCTTTACCCTTGGTGACGGCGATGACGTCAATCATTTCGTCTTGTTGGAAGACGGCATCAACTGGCACGGCCTTCTCAAAAAACTTGAAACCAAAGTCAACCTTGTCCGCGACGGAGCCACCGTTGATTTGAATTTCCATCATGTGCGCCTTCTTTTGCTTCAAGTTCTTCACTTTTCTAACTTGCGTGTGCGCGATAACTCTGACGACGTCGCACGACTTTTTCAACGCTTCCAAATCTTGTTCGATGGAGCCGTTCGAGTACTTCTTCGCGTACTTTTGGAACGCCTTCTTCTTGGACTTGAACCAGTTCTTGTAGAATCGACGCTTGATCTCGTCGGACAAGTGCTCCGCCCACACCGTCTTGACGCCTCTCAAGCCTTGCGGCGTTCTTCTGTAGCCAACGAGACCGACGACAATCATTTGCGGGCACTCAACAATAGTCACCGCTTCGCACGTTTCCTTCTTGTGCAATTTGGAACCAGGCTTGTCCACATCTCTGACGATGTGCGTCATGCCGGCTTTGAAACCCATAAAGGCAGTAAAGTGCGGCGGCTTTGACGCATCATCCTTCGGAAAGGACTTCACTTTACCTCTGGAGCGCTGGGATCGCTTCTTCGGCAAAAAACCCAAGTGACCAAGACGGGGATCTGTTGTTTAAATTCGGAAGGAGAGCGAAAGAGGGAGAAATCTCAGTAAGAGGGCTTCAACTTTTACTCAAAAGCAATTTCGGAACGGAGCGCAAACCATAGCCTTTTCTATGCTTTTCACGCGTTGTCGCGAAACATTCGCGCAAAAAAACGCATTCTTCACGAATTACTTCGCTCGCGAAACGTTTCTTCCGCTCGCAAACATCACGAATGGCGCGTGAACGAAAGACCGAAATTTCGACTCAAAAGCCCTCCCAAGGAGGAAAGGAAAGCTCAAAAATGCGCGCGTAACAAAGAGAGAGTTGAATCGACATCGCGCGAAAGAGTCGTCTCCCAATAATTGCGCGAAACAAGCGATAAAAGGAGCAAAGAATCTAGGTATGGAGCTATCACTCACGTTCAAACTTTCTGTGAGACATATTGTTTGTGTGTGTGTTCCTACCGCACAAATTTTTGTGAAGTGAAATTGAGAAAGTCCACACAGCTGACAGCTGCCATTTTGCCAACTCTCTCTGCTCTTCTTTTTCATTTTTTTCACTTTCTCTCTTTGATCTCTTGTTTTCTCTTTCCGAAAAAAACTTTAAAGTGCATCAAAACAAAAGAAGTACGCGCACGGCGTGCGCATCAAAAGAGAGAGAGAGAGAGAGAATGGACGGTGCATCTTCCTCTTCTTCCTCCTCGTCTGATGATGACGATACTGTCGGGGCTGGTGGCGGCGACAAGAGTCTCGGCAGGAAGAAGAAAAAGAAAACGGGTTTGCAAACATCCGAGTTGCTCTCAAAAACGGGAATGAGCTTCGATACGTCTCAGTTTTTAGACGTGGAGAGGAGAAAGGAAATGATTGAGAGAGGGAAAAAAGACGCGATGGAAGATGTTGTGAGATCGATTCGATTTGGCGGTGGTGGTGGTGGTGGTGGCGGTGGAGTTGACGGGGCTGACGTTGCAAAAAATAAGGAACGACGAACGGTATCGAAAACGATGTCTTTATTTACCGTTGAAGAGCACTTGCGTATCGTCGCGCAACCCGCGGTGCGGAACTTTTGCATGCATATTTTAGCTCTGACGGAGTGCAGAATCGACGAAGCGACGTGTGAAGACGTGCAGAAATTACTCGACTCTCTGCAGAAAGAATTCGGTGGTAGTAACAAGGCGAATATTGAAGCGCTGTGCGACGCCATGGAGAGTAAACTGTTCGAGTTGAGCAAGACGTTGGTGAGCGGTTGGAGAGGCAAGGCGATCTTTTCTGGGATAGAAGACGGCAATGGCGACGACAATAACATCAATAGTAATAATAATAGTACGGATTTAGAGGCAATTTTGGATTACTTAATTGCGACGACGTGCCACGAGTGCATAGAAAACGTGTGCGTGAAACTCGACGAAGAGACCAATATCGACATCGTAGTGTTTCCGAGACTTGTTCGGTTCGCGAGGAATTCAGCGTTGAAACTCGGAGGAGAGACAAATCCATACTCGCACGAGTTGAATAGATTTTCGGAAAAAGTATCTCAAGCTTTGAAGCGAGGATTGGCGACGATTGAAATTAGCGAAGTGATTGAAAATGAGTTGCCAGCGGTGTTGCGAGCGTACAACTTGCGATTTCTGAGAGATTTGAAGAAGAACAAGCATTTGAGAATAAGCACCACTGGTAATGCTAATGGTAGTAGTTCTCATGGAAATACCACTAGTCATTTTAGCTACGATAGCAATAGAAGGAGAACATTTACGGGTGCGCACGGCTCGCTCTCGCTTAACGATGTGGCGTCGTTACCGTCGCAGTCGCCAGAGAAGCGGAAGAAAAACAAGAATAGTGGCGGAGGAGGTGGATACTTTTTTGGTCTCGTCGGTGGTGGAACAGACACAAACACCAGCAAAAATAGGAAGCGGCAACGTAGAGAAGAAAAAAAGAAAGCTTTTGAGACCGTCCGAAGTCAAAAAACGGCGCTGGATGCGCAAGACGCTTTACTCATCTCTTGGATTCGTTCGGCGTTGGAGGTTCGTGAGGATTTCTTTGACGAAGATGATTCAGATTCTTCTGACGATGACGACGATAGCGACGATGGTGTCCGTGGTAGCAGCGCAGCGCCGTCGACAGCACCATCGTCGTCCGTGGCGATTCGGAGCGGATTGGTGCTCACCGGGTCCCAAGTCGTCAAGGACTGGCAACGTGAGGATGGCTTCACTTTGAAAAGGCGATGTCGAACTTCAAAACCAGATTTTTTATCGAAAGATGGCGACCCGGTCGACGAAGACGATGATACGGACATTTGGACGACGGAAAATTTATCCACGGGCCCGTTTCAAGCGCACTTCACGCGAGCGCTTTCCAGCTTAGAGAACGCTTTGCGAAGAGCGAAAACGTGTAAGACAGAGGCAACTTCCGTGGCTTCGGCGGCGAGGGTGATATTGGCAGCTTCCAGAACAGCTCGCGGTGGCGAAGAATTGGAGTTATGCACGAGTTTGTTCGGTGATCCGCCGTACTTCGCCGTTTTAGGTCTCAATTCGAGAGAATACGACAATAAGCTCGACCTCGGTGGTCCTCCGGTAGAGATTTTTGTGGAAGAAAATCGGGTCACGGTGCAGTGTCGCTCGGTGTATGAGATTACCAGACATCCGATTGACGACGACGATTTTGCCAATGACGATGCCCTTTTCATGCCCATACCATGGTGCGCAATCGCAATATCGTACACTACAATCCTCGAAACGAACCCGCTCGATGGCATATTGGAAGTAAAACGAACGCGGTGTGGTCTAAACAAACGCGTTTCGCAAAAACGCCTCAACCGTTTTTTACGCAACAAACATACTGGAACAGGCGGTAAGAGTGTTACATCTGCGAACGTAAACGATAACAATAGTAATAATAATGAAGACGACGACGATAAGGAGGAGGGGAAAAGGAAATCGAAGAATATGAATACTAAAAGTTCTAATAGTGCGGACAGCACCGATGGTGGTGGTATATTGAATTCTTTGTTTAGCGCCGTGTTCAACTTTTAATTTTAACCAATATAATAATCGAGGTGGACAACATGATATGAAACGAGTTTTACCTTTTTCCACCAGCAC
>Ga0115555_1002956_pt1 | contig 11169 bp, 3 predicted proteins | sample COGITO_mtgs_1104_2_FD_87285 | JGI IMG/M metagenome (GOLD analysis project Ga0115555, IMG submission 87285) | Pelagic marine microbial communities from North Sea - COGITO_mtgs_110407 | ecosystem: Environmental > Aquatic > Marine > Epipelagic | place: Germany:Helgoland, sampling site Kabeltonne...
AAAGACGTCGCCGAGCGCTTACACGTGGATGATGACTCTATCGACTCCGAGACGGAATACAAAGACGGAAATTCAAAAGGTACTTCCAGCGGCGTTTCGTCGCTAGATGTTTCGCACGAACAGCAATAAAGCGATACGACACGATACTATACTATACTAACGATATTACTATTCTTGATACTACTGCTCATTTGAAATGATATGCTCCTTTACTACGTTCTGGTTCTCTACTGGAAAATTCTTCTATATTTTGTGTATTTTCACCAATCGTCGTCGTCGGAATTGCCCTTGTTCCAGTCGTCTTCGAACTCATCATCGAGTAAGTCTACGATCACAGGCGGTACTGGCACGAACGGAACATGCGACGCCGGCATCTTTCGTTTGTGTTCTCCTCCTTCCTCCTCCTCTTCTTGAGTGTTGTTGTTCGAAGGTAAAGTCGATACGACGCCGTGGCGAGACTCCGAAATCTTCGCCATCATCGCCGGGTCGCTCAAAGACATGCTATCATTGCTCACGCGTTTCTTCGTCGCGTTATGCGTTGGTTTTTTAACCAAAACTCTCTTCTTTCTTTTCTCTTCATCAGGTTTTCGAACGCTCGGAAGTGCACCATCATCTTCTTCTGTGTCGTAATCGATTTCGTCGTCGTTGATGAACGAATCCTCGTACTCGTCCGTAGTTTGAGTGTGGTTTTCCATCGAAGAATCTGGCGGCGTGTCCTGGACGTTATACTGTTGATTTCGCGGACCAAACCGAGCAAAAGTATCACCCAGATTCACCATAGGAGTCGGTTGCGTGTACGGATTCCCACTGTTATTTGTGAATGGCACACTGCGGTTGTTCGTATCGCCGTCCGTGTTTCCAGCCGAACTAAAGTATTGCGGATGATGACGATGTCCATCACCTCCAGTCTCTGGAGACTCGTCGTCGATGAAACGGGCATCATCAGAGTCGTAATCCTGTTCGTTCGCGTCGTCGTCGTCACCTCCTTCGCCACCGGCAATATCGTCCAAAAATGTCGATTTTTTCTTCAAAGGTTTCTTGCGTTGCTGTTGCTGTTTTTGATGTCTATTGTTTGCGACGACATCAAGAGCGGCAACGCTGGGAGCTACTGGTAGCACAGGAGACGGCTCTTTCGGGACTTTTTCGCGTCGTCGTCTCTTGAAGCGCAAACTTTCATCGCTCGGAAACGAACCTTCCGAATTTTGTTGTTGTTGTTGAGTTTTCTTCTTTTTGGAGGAGTTCGTTCGCGGTACGCGCGGATCGGGAGGTGGCATCGAGACGCTTCGACGTCGCTGTTCTTCAGCTTCCTCCGCTTTCTCTCTCGCGATCAGCACGTGCTCCTTCAAAATATTCAAAGGCATGTGATCCAGCGTCTTCTCGACTAACTCTTGGTTTTCTGTTGCCAGCGAGACGCGCGAGAGTATCGGTGCAGCGTCAGCAGAATTTTTGCGCAACGACGGTGGTACTGACGGTTCACGAGAAGCAGCCAAAGATAAGCGCATTCGCGCCGCTTCTGCTGCCGACGGAGATCTTTGCGGTCGAGGTTCAGGAACTGGTGACACCTTTAGGGATTCTTTTTCTTCGATTACGATGACTTCATCGTCGTCATTCTCTTCCTCTTTCTTTGGTTCCATGGTACCGATCACCGGGAATTCTTCCTCTTGCTCCTCCTCCTCCTCCTCCTCTGAGAACAAAATCGGCTGATCAGCGCGAGTACCTGCCTCAGTAGGAGGCATATCTTGAACTGCTACTACTTCTTCTTCTTCCCTGAGTACCTCCGGTAAGAGCTCATCCTCATCATCAACGTCGGAAGAGATGACAACTTCATTATTCTCGAACGAATAGTCTTCATCGTCATTTATTATCACCGGAATATCATCATCTACACCATCTACACCAGCGCCGTAGTCATAGTGTTCTTCGTTTTCTGCATCCGTGGGATAGAGAGGGAAAATTTTTCGATCGTATTCGTCGATGTCGACGCCTTCGTTTACGCGCAAGTTCACGCCATCTCGAATCCTCTGCGCGTGTTGTCTCTTTTCGTTCACCGCACCACCAGCAATAGCATCTCCACACCACAATTCATCGTCAAAGTCATCGACTGAAGTGTTGGTTGAACCTCCCGGTCCCGATGGACTTCTCTCGATGCCTTGTAATTTCGACATGGAGCGAACAAGAAACTTAGTCATCGCACCGTGTTCAAAATTGTACACCTTTTGGTATTGACACTGGTATGGCAAGCTTCCCGCGAAACCTTTCTCTTTCATCTCTTGCAGATGCGTTCGCTGCTCGTCTTCTTCAAAAACGAGCGATGAAGATGCCATCGTCGCAGTCGCCGCTGCCTTTCCTCTCATCTCGTCGGCCTCTAGGCGGTAGGCAATGAGGAGGGATTCGTTGCCAACATCCAAAGCTTGATATTGCTTGGCCGGATTGGAGTCAAAAATGAGCGTCGAAGTGGACGTGTACTTCCTCGATTTACTACTGTTTCCTACTTGGTTCTCTTGCAGTAGTTTCGTTCTCTTCGCAAGTGACGCCGCGGTTCTCGATTTCGTGCCGTTTTTCTCCTTCTTAGACGTACTCTCGATGCAAATCAACTCGCACGACGGAAATATCTCGTCCGGAATCATCCGCGGAGTGTCTTTGCACATCACGACGTATCGATCCGGCGTTTTCATCTTACCTTGTAAATCGTGGTATTTTTTCAATTCCGAGGTAAATTTGTTGTGTTCTTTTCCTTTGGTTGCTAACACGACAACTTTTCCGTTTCTCGCGCGACCGGTTCTACCCATACGCTGCACGGTTCTAATAACATCAACCACGTCGTAAAAGACGATTAAATCGACCGTTGGAATATCGAGGCCTTCTTCGCCGATCGATGTCGCGACTAAGCAGTTCAAGTTGCCATTTCGAAAGTCTTCGAGTACCGCTTTTTGTTCTGCTTGTTTCTGCCCTTTTTGTTTCTCGAAAATCAAAGGATCCGCGGCACCCTCTCCTCCTCCTGCTTTGATGTTGTTATTATTCTTGTGTTGCTGTTGCGCTAAAACTTGCTTTTCGCGATTGCGCCTATCTCGAGCGTTCTCTCCAGAGCCTTGGCCGACAAAAGGTGCAACTTTTACTCCACACGCGTTCTCGCCTCTCGGTTTGATTTCTCTCAACTGTTCGACGATATCTCGAACGGTGTCTCGATAACTGCAAAATATCATCACGCGCGTATCGTTACCACTGCTATTGTTACTATTATTACTAAATTGCTCCGCGACAACTTTTACGAGCTTCTGCAACTTTGGTGAGTGCTTTGCGCCGTTCGAGGCTAACGATCGAATCAGCTCGCATGCCTCTTTGAACTCTATGTGCTTGTCGCTCAAAACTTTCGCATGCGAAAGATTACGTGATATGAAATCGTACGCTTGAGAGGCACCAAATTTTGTGAACAAATCGATGATGTGTGTGATATGCTGCGCGTGTCGCAAAGAGTGCCCGCAGGCGTCTTTATTTCTCGTCGGAATTAGACCTCTTTGTACGAACGTCGACATTTGCTGCAGTAAAAATTTTGCCGGTGGATCAGCATTTGGAAGGTCAAGAAACCGTTTCACGTTATATGCAAGTCCATTCATCATTGATACCGGTATCCCGTGATTATTATTGTTATCAACGGGGTTAAACGCGCCAAATCCCGTGGCTTGTTTCAAATGCGGTTTCATCGAGTCCTTCAATAAAGTCAAAATACCCGCGGAAACATCGTCCTGGCTAATCGGCTCGACGACAAGATCTTTTCTGAACGTGTATTTCGCCACATCTACATCTAATTCGGATCGAAATTCAACTCTGTTAATATCTAACGCCGACACGATGTTTTGAACGCTTTCAAGCTCTTTCCCGGGAGTCGCCGTGAGCGCTAAAATTCGAAACACTGCGCCGCGTTCTTTCAACTTGGCGACAATTTGCGTGTACGCGTAATTCCCAACCGCCCTATGCGCTTCGTCCACGACTAAGCAGACGACATCTTTCGCGTTCAAATCGCCCGTTTCGATGTCGTTGCTCACCACCTGCGGTGTGCAAAAGAATACTTTCTTCTCCTTCCAATGCTCTCTGCGCGAATCCGAGACCGTTTTCCCTTTCTTCTTCGTGCTCCCCATTAGCACGACGGTTTCTTCCGACGGGATGCCACAAATATCGTGGCACGCTTGCATTTGCTGATCGACCAAAGGTCTCGTCGGCGCTACGAAAATAACTTTCCCGTTTGGAAACCATCTCTTATAATTCAACATGACCACGGCGGCGATGAGCGTCTTGCCGAGACCGGTCGGTAAACACACTAAGGTGTTGTTCAAGAGCGCATTCGCGGCGATTGCGTATTGATACTCTCTCCGATTGACTTGTGCTGGGTAAATGTATGTCTGCGCGGCGGCTAAATCAATTTCAGATACCGGCTGTTGTTGTTGTCGAAGTTGTTGTTTCTGCTGCTGCTGCTGCTTTCGTTGCAAGTTTGTCGTCATCGCGTTCCCTAAAACGCTCCCGCGCGAAATATTATCGTGACTCGTATTAAACACTCTCGGCGCGTACTCACCGGGATTCTCAAACGCGTTTGGTCGATACCCGGACGGTAACGTTAACTGCGTCCCTCCCCCTTTGGCGACGGCGTTGTTGTTTCTCTTGGTCGTTTGCGTTTGCGTCGCCTTTTTCGGCTGCTGCGCGCTCACGTTATTCCTACTGTTATTAGTATTACTAGTATTATTAGTATCACTTTTATTAGTATCCGTCGTCGTCGTTACGAACATCCGCGCGATCGATTGTTGCTTCATCGTCGCCGGCGCCGCGTTTGAATTCGAAATGTGTGCACCTGCTTCCCCAGAGACGACGTTTTGCTCGCCTCCAAAATTTTCTTTCCGAATCATCATCTGCGTATTATTCGTCGTCGTCGTCGCCGCCCTCTTCTTTGCGTTTTCGGCGGCGACACCGCGCACCTTCTCCTCCTCTTTCTGCCTTCTCTCTCGCAACGCGGCGGCGGTTTCAACCATGGAATCAAACTTGGCCAAGTCCATCAAATCGTCCTCGTCGTCGCTGAAGAAACTCATCTTTTTACTCGAGATTTTGTATCTTAAAAAAACAGCGCTCAACAAAAGACCACAAAACGTGTCACTCCTCTACCAATACCACCATAAAAACCACCGAGACGAGACGACTCTCGACCTAATCTCTCTTTCTCTCTCTCTTCTTCTCTGAATGTTTTTTGTGTGTTGTTCTCGAGCGTGTGTGTAAAACGGCGAAAAAATGAGGTGTCTGCTTGTTGAAAAATTCAAAAAATCTTCTAAAAAGAACACTTTGGGGGGGCTGGTTTTTAGGTCATTTTTAAGCCATTTAACACCAGACAGAGACGAAAGAAGAAGAAGAGAGAAAGAGGAAGAACACGCAACACAGAGACACACGGAAGACACACGAACGCTTTCTTTAAGTTTTACATATAAAAAGACGTACACTAGAAAAATAAAATGGGCGCCTCGGTGCAATTCATGATCACCTCCGCCATGCGGGAAATATTAACGAACGAGTTGCAATTTTTAGACTCGGAAGTGGACGAGATGAAACCAGAGTTAGCGGCGAAAATGATCGAAACCGGGACGAAAAGACCGTTTGGGGACGGACGGGAAATGCCGGAGAGTTGGAAACGAGGGGCAATGCCGGAGAGGAAAAGAGACGTGTTGGGATTTTTCAGGAATATAAACTCGTTGCAAGTGATTGTTTTAGGGGCGATTGGCGTCCTCGCAGGGTTGGTCGTGACGAATAAAATCGAGCTCGAGACGCTGTTAGGAGGGGCGAGCACGGCCTTGCCGAAGGAGAAGTTATCGTCGCACGTGAAAAAGAAGAAGAAGAAGAAGAAGAAGGGAAAGAAGAGAACGATTCCTAAACGTACGAACGTGGTTGAAAATTAAAACGAACTCTACTAAAGTATTTAAATTAAAACGCGCCCTTCTTGTACGCGTAATAGCCCGCGACGAGGACGAAACCTGACCCGTCGGTAATCATGTACAGATATCCAATCCCACACATGACGAATACTCGTCGCGCCATAAATTCTAAATACTTCGGGTCTTTCGGTAACACGTTCCAAGAGTCTCTGTAGCCTTGGAGAAGAATTTCTCTGGCAAAAACAAATTGGCACAACGTGTCCCAACCGTACGTGCCGACGACGGTGAAGAGTAAGAGACCTAAAACTTTGTATCGAAACGCGTCGTCCGGCATGGAGACGAACTGTAACTTGTTATTCAAATACGGAACGACTTCGAAGGCTGCCATGAACGAACCAATGAACAAAGCTGCTAAGGAGAGCAACAAAGTTTTGTTCTCCAAGGAACCCATCATGAACGGTCTGCCTTTATAGTTGACGAGCATGACGCAGACGCGTTGAACGGTTTCGATGAGAAAGATGACCGTGTTTAACAAACACGGCTCAAACGGCGGGCCTTGTTCCCAGAACGATCTCTGCGCTTCGCTCGCGTTTTTCTTCTCTTCTTCGGAAACTTTCGCTATTGGAATCGCCTCAGGGAACGCGGCTTTCTCACCTGTCGCCGCGTGGACCAACTCTGTGGCGTAGTTCATCACAAAGACGTGGATGACGAGTTGGCCTACGATGGACAAGAATAACGCCGGGTGAAAGATGGAGCGCAACGGTCGAACAGGGGATAGCGTGTGCACTGGGGTGGCGTACGAAAACGCTAAACCTGCCGCGGTTAAACACAAACCGCTCGCCATCATTTGATTGTCCGAAGATCGAATGCCGTCGGTGTACAACACCGACAACGAAAACGCGGAAATCAAACAAGATAACACGAGCACTTGCTGCATCTGAATCGAGGACACCAACGTGCACCTGCCTTGTCGAATAATATCTACCGCAGACCGAATGGTCGGTAAGCGAGACGTGAACGGAGCCGCCATGGAAGCGTCGCCGAGTTTTACTTGCGGAAGTTCGCCGTCTAAATCGTCCAAGTTTTGCATCATGTCGCTCATGCTCGGCGCTTTACCGCCTTGTCCGCCTTGTCTTGCCTTAGCTCTTTCCATCGCTCTGCGTTTTGATTCGCGAATCATTAGTTGCGTAGAATTTTTCATGGCGGTAAACTGCGCCCACTTTTCGCCTCGCGCCATTCTTTCCTTGAACTCTTCCTCGAACCAGACTTTTTGCAACGCTTGGAGTTCTTTCGTGTCTTTTTGCTGCGCGATTTTCTCCTCCATTTTCGCCTTCTTCACTTTTTCCGCTTGCTCTTTCACTCTTTGCATCTTCTCTTGGAACGTTTCCGCCTTGGCGAGCTTTTTACCTTTTTCTCCGTCGCCTTCTTCTTCTCCTTTACTCTCGTCGCCGCCTTCTTGTTTCAATTTCTTTGTGTTTGCGGACCCAAAGCCGGAGAGGAGCGCGACGCCGACGTGCGCTTGTTTTAACGCGCCGACGTCGTTCGCACCATCGCCGCACATGTACGTGTGTCTCCCCTGTTGTTTCAAACGTTTCAAGACCCTCTCTTTATCGTCCGGAGACATTCTGGCAAAGATAGACACAGAATCCAAGTAATCCCAAAGCTCGCTTTCTGATGAAGTGCCGCTCTCCGTCGTCGTCGTCGCGGCATAGCTGGCCGCGTTCAAGCTCTCCCCGGTGACGCACAACGAATACTTCTGAGCCAATTGTGGAATGCTCAAATCTTTGTAACTCCCGATGACTTGAATGCCTCCATCTTTATCTCTCTTCGCGGAGACCCATCGAAGACTGCCACCACTTTTGTTGTTCGATTGCTCGAGCTCGAGCACTGCCGCGCCGGCTAACCCTCCTTTCGCGATGCCAACTTCATTCCCGACGTGAAGGGCGGTTAAGGTAGCGTCCCCAGTCGCCATCATGACGCGATTACTCGAAGCGATGAGCGCGTTGATAACTTCTTCCGAATCCGTTCGAACGCGACAGGCAAACGCTAAAAATCCGGCAAATTCCAAATCGCATTCGACTTCGTCTCGAGATATCGGCGATTTCGCGTCGTTGACTCTTTTCGAATCCCCAGGTGATAACACTTTGTGCGCGAGCGCAATCACGCGCATACCTTTTTCCGCTAACGTGCGATATTGCGAGTCGAACCCATCCGGTTTACTCTTCAACAGCGTAGCAATTTTCTCCGGCGATCCTTTCACCAGCGCCCACGTTTGTTCGTTTTCGCCTTCATTTTGCTGAACGGTGGCGACGACGGACATGCGCTGTAAAGAACTCGCAAAGTGATTGCGCGCTAAAATTTTGGCGCTCGGGGTACCTTTCCACGTTCGTTTCTTGATCTCCTCGGAAAATTTCGGTTTCGATTTACTCGATTTCGGATCGTACTCCCATTTGGCGGCGAACAAGGCAGCTTGCTCCAACGGATCGCCGTACGTTTTCCCATCGATTTGGACTAAAGAATGACACCCGCCGATGATGATCGCGGACGTTTTCGAGCACTCGATCGGCGTGGCAATTTGCGCCGACGACATATTTTTACTCAAATCCGACGCGTCTACGACACCAACAGCGACAAGTTTATCCGAAGTAATCGTCCCGGTCTTATCGAATAAGCACGAATCAATCTTCCCCGCCATCGGTACTCGAAACGGTTCCGTGCAATACACGCCCGATTTCATCAACGCTAAAAGTGCTGTGTTCACCGCCATGGCAGTTTGCATGGGAAGTTCCGGAGGCACGACAGATGTCAAAATTAAAATACATCTCAACACTAACTCGTACTGCGAACGTTTGCCGTCCTTCATGCCAACCGTGAAGACGTGATACGAAGCCATGCACGCGAAAACCAACAAAATGAACAACAGAATCATCGTTTCTTTGGTATCTCCGGTGACTTGCTCCGAAGAAAACTCCATCATGCGCATTAACTTACCTTGCGTGGAAGAAAACCCAGTTCGCAAAACGTAGCACACGCACCCGTCGTCCGGCGTCGGCGGCACTTTTACCGGCCCATTAATACTACTACTACTATCCGAAGACTGTTGCATTAAAGTCGTTCCGGAGGATAACACGTGCGTTTTGTGAAGATCCTCGATGTCCAACCTCGCGTCTTCTTTATCGTCGTACGAGATCGCCTCCTTCATTTGCGGTACCGATTCGCCGGTCAAAGACGCTTCGTTCACCACCGCCGAGCCTTGCAAAATCAAGCAATCGCACGGAATGGTCGTTTCACCTTCCGGCTGTCTCTTCACGCTGACTATATCTCCGGGAACTAAATCTTCCGTCGAATGGTCCTCCCAGATGTTATTTCTAAACGCGTAAATTCTGCCAGTTTTCACCGCGATGCCTCTCAACGCCGTAATGTTCCTCTTCCTGGAAAACACCGTCGTCGCTTCGAAAATCAACATCGACAACATGTTGAACAGGGCGTACTTCCAATACTCGTCCATCAACCAAAGCATGCACGTGAACATTTGAAACACCGTCACTGGTCCGGTCAATTGTTCCTTGAACATTTCCATAAAAGTCGGCAACTCCACGTGCAAACAATTATCGCCGTACCGATTCATACAATCCTCGATTTCATCCGGCGCCATTCCAGTCGCGGTCTTTTTGAAGTAACTCGAAATCGGTAAATCCACCGGACAGGTCAACTCTCTCAACTCTCCTCTCGCCTTGCCGCTCTTCGCGTCTCGTTCCACCTCCACGTACTCGTACCGTTGCCTTTGAAACGTGCACCACAACGTCGACGTGTACGTAAACCCGTCCTCTTTACTCACCGAACTCAGCAAACGCATCTTCGTAATCTCCGGTTTCCCTTGGTGCGCGTGCGGCATGATTTCCAAATACGTATCCTCGTCCACCTCCGTAGCGTTGCGATACCGGAAAAACCGTCTCACTCTGACCGACCAGTGCTGCGCGAACATGATCAACGCGTGCGCGAACGCGACCGAAGCAAACTTAATCACCGCGACAAAGTCCGGCAACCACCACGCCGGCAACGTCGGAGGAATCTCGTACGTCACCGTTTGGTTCACCGACGACAGATCCTCTCCTAACAATCCGTTCTTGAATACTGACGAAGCTGATGCTTCTCCAGATGGTTCCTCCGCTCCATTTTTCACCTCCTTTTCCTCCTCCTCCTCGAAGCCGCCAAATCCATCGTCCTCGGTCGCCCACTCGTCCTTCACTTCAAACTTTTGCTTCGTCATCATCCCATCGTCTCCTCCCCCAAATCCACTCTTCTTCGTCACCAACTTCCCGTCCACGAACTCCGTCGGTTCGTACCCTTGACTCTTGTGATGTTCCATCGCAATTCGGTACGGTTTCCCGCTCGTCTCGTAACACTCGCGAAAGAAATACACCAGTAACGCGAGAAACGGGAGATGGTACAGACCGACGCGTGTGTTGTTTTTAGAGAGTGTAAAACTCACGCGAGGTTTGATCGCTCGAACCGACGCGATGGTCGGTGGGTACGTCACGTACACGCTACCTAAAAGCGATTTCGACATTTTGTTCTTCTTTTTCTTCTTCTTCTCCTTTTGAGGAGTATTCAAGTTGTTCTCTCGCGATGAGATGATTCGATCTCGAGATGATTTTGAATGAAGTTTTTCTCTTTCGACTGCTTTTTTTTTTCTTTTTTTTCTTTCAAAAAAGGGCAGTCGTTTTCATGGGAAATCAAACTTCACTTCTCATCACTTCAAATTCCATCCCCTCTTGCGATTGATTTTCTGCGCGAGTGTGTTTGTGATACAAGAAGAAGAAGAAGAAGAAGAAGAAGAAGAAGAAGGAGAAGCATAAATGAGAAAAAAGAATCCACACCCGCAGCGCGCGGTGAACGCGAGGACGGTTTTGAAGTGCGATTTTAGGGAGGAGAAGGGAGGAGAAGAAGAAGGAGACGTGGAGCGATTGCGGAGGATGCTCGCGTGCGTGCCGTGTCGTGATGTCGTGAAGGAGCAGAATCAGAAGCGAGAAGAGGAAACGACTTTTGTTGCTCGAGGAGTGAAGAGAAAGAGAGGGCACGAGTGCGATGTTTGCGAGAAGGTTTTTGCAAAACCATCCGATTTGGCCGTACACATGCGTATTCACACGAACGAGAAACCGTACGAATGCGATGTGTGCGAGAAGCGTTTTAGTGATTCTGGTAATTTGAAGAAGCACATGCGTATTCACACGAACGAGAAACCGTACGAATGCGATGTGTG
>Ga0115555_1002958_pt1 | contig 11163 bp, 9 predicted proteins | sample COGITO_mtgs_1104_2_FD_87285 | JGI IMG/M metagenome (GOLD analysis project Ga0115555, IMG submission 87285) | Pelagic marine microbial communities from North Sea - COGITO_mtgs_110407 | ecosystem: Environmental > Aquatic > Marine > Epipelagic | place: Germany:Helgoland, sampling site Kabeltonne...
CCCAGCCTCCCCCTCAGCACAGCGAGATCCCTCCCGACATCCCCCTTGAGCTCGCTCTGCCCAACCGTCCCCCACTCCATCCCCCCGTACTCCCCCTCCACGCGAGCCACGGCCGACTTTAGGTGACGGGAGAGCATCGACACGTATGATGAGGAGCAGGAGGTTATGGGGGGCGGACCGAAGATGAGGCCTTCTTCGCCGGGTTTGAAGCTAGCGAGCTGGGATTATGGGTTGTTTTTTGTTGTTGGTGTTAGGAACGAAACGAAACGAAACGAAACGGTGCGAGAAGCAAGGTTGGATTTTGAGAAGCGCCAGTCCGGAGAGTGGAGAGTGGATGAGATGAGATGAAATGAAAAGCGACAAAAGCGACAAAACAAAGAAAACAGGCAGCAAAGAAAAAAAGAAAACGGACAAGCCTCGACAACAACCCCCCCTCTCATAACAATCCCCCAACACAAACCGCTCACCTTCTCCCTCTCCACCGCCAGCTGTCCCTCCTTCGTCCTCGGTAGATCCCTACTCGGGCTATATATACACCCGCTGGCGTCGACGTCGCATGGGTTCTCGAGCGCCTTCGACAGCGCGTGGGAAAGGTGGGTGGAGGAGCACCAGTTCGCCGGGTGGGAGGCGGGCTTGTCGAGGAGGAGGCGGAGGGAACGGGCGGAGGTGGAACGACGGAGAGTGCGCATACGGCCTGGGGGGAACGGAGAAGAACACAAACACGCACAGGAACACACACACACACACACACACACACACACGAACACACACACGAACACACACACGCAAGTGGGCGGAAAGATTTAAAAAAAATGGGGTTAGTTGAAGGGGAGCAAAGGGGGTTGTGGTTGTGGTAGGTGTTGTTATTGCCAGCAAACAATAGCAAAAGCAAAAAGCAAAACACATGCAGACAGACCCACAATAACCGCAGCGACCACAATCAACCAGTCAACGGAAAACCTCAAACAGCATATTGTACGTACAACCCCCCCCCCTCAAACAAAAAACTCACTTTTATACATGGTCTGAGACATCCCCGACGACTTGGCCAGGGAAATGGCCTCGGTAATATCATCTATGGACCTTCTGAACTCGGCGGTCTGCTCGGAGGACTGGAAAGAAAAAGGCTCCGCCGGGTGCAGGGGCGGGAGCGAGGTCATGGAAGAGGAGGCGTTCATTGCGCGCGTCTGTTGGAGAAGCTTTTTCTTGTCCAGAATCATAATGGTCTGTTGCGGGTGAAGAGAGAGCCAAGAGGAGGTTTAGGGAGGAATTCGAAGAGAATATTTGCCAGTAAGGATAAGAAGATGTATCTACAGCCGTTGACGTTTTTTATAGAATGATTTTTTTTCTTATTTTCATCTTATCTTAGCGGTGCGCTGGAGCTGGAGTCGCCGGTCGTCGGCGGTAAATTTTATTTAGAAATTTGATTCTGTTGCCCCACGCGCTTGTCAACCCCCAACTTCTCTGATCGCACTCACACACGACTATGTCGGAGTCCTACGGAAAGGAATTACTGAAGAGGCAGCTCGCAGGTAAATTTACTACTCCCTGACTGTCCTTGTCTAATCCAGCAATCCCTTGTTCCCGATCTCTTGGACGGTCCATCGACCCCCCTCGCTATCAACAAATCGAAAAATATCCTTGTGCGTCCTCGCTCGAACAGGCGAGCGACTTTTGCACCTTGCCGATGTGCCAGGGCAGATGTTTCTATTTCCCTCCCCCTCCGACTGTTTTTCCCATGGTTTGATGACAACCGTTTCCTAACACCTCACCCCTCTCTTCGCTCTTTTCCCGCGCGACGCAATGACTCTCTCCCGACGCATTTAAAAACACACACTTTTTAAAGACCTTTGCAAGAACCCACCTGATAATGTGTCTGTGGGCCTCGTCGACGACAGCAATATTTACGAGTGGGAGCTAATGCTCATAGGTCCGGATGGAACACTGTACGAAGGGGGATTTTTTAACGCAGTACTTAAGGTGAGTAGGAAGCACATAACGTCGTCGTGCCAATCGACCACGTCTGCAGCAACCAAACCAACCAGAGACCACTTATAAACTTACCACAAACTACCTGTATTTTGAATTCCATAGTTTCCCAAGGACTTTCCCAACATGCCTCCCGAAATGCGATTCCTGACTGAAATGTGGCACCCAAATATTCACGAGGACGGTAAGGTGTGCATCTCAATTCTCCACCCCCCTGGTACTGATGTGTACAATGACCAGGAGCTTGCCGAGGAGAGATGGCGGCCCGTCTTGGGCGTCGAGCAAATAATAATATCTGTTATTTCAATGCTTTCAGACCCGAATGACGAGAGTCCCGCGAATCTCGACGCCGCCGTGCAGTTTCGCGAGGACAAGAAGGCGTTTAGGAGAAAGGTGCGGGATTGCGTGAGAAAGAGCCAGGAGGGCTAGATGCTAGATTTTATTATGTTGGGTGGTGGGTGGTGGATCGGATCGCTTGCCGGTGGAAGAAAAGAATGCACTGTACTGTACTTTGTATTGACGATGCGTCGCATGTGTGGTGAGATTACACATGCGCAACAGTTATGTTACATTATGTAAACGGATAAAAATGTTGAAGACTCGAAGCAAGAATGTTGCAAACAAAACACCCACACCCACACCCACACCCACACCACCGCCAATTTTCTTTAAACAGCAGCTTTTTTTTAAACACAATTAATTATTCCAAACTAGAAGAACACTTGCCCCAACCTAACATAACTAACTAACTAACTACTGCAACTCGGCCGCTGCGACGCGATCATTGAGCTCCCCGATCTTGGCCTCCAGCTCCGCCTTCCTCTTTGCGAGTTTCTGAGCTTTGACCGTCAGATCAGCAACCATCTTAGAAGCAAGCTGAAATGCCTGGGTTTCCGTGTCCACTTCCCTGACATCCTCCTTCTCCACGGCAGTCTTGGTAAGATTCTGCTCCATCTCGTTGTCGCCTTCCAAGTCGCTCGCCAACATCGCGGGATCCCAATCGACCTCGATGCCTCCATAGACATTCACAGGCACCGTGCTATTAATGGTCAGCCAGAACTCCACCCCGGTGTTCGGATCAAAAGTCTGAGGAAGAATCGCGTACCTTCCGATCCCAAGGCTTCCAGAGCAGCTCACACTCCGAGAACCGGAGAAGTTGCTGCTCATGACGATATCAGTTGACTTCATCGAGAGAAGTTTCGGCGTGTTTTCCATGTTTATGTCGCCAAAATTATGCTTGTGGACGATAATGCCCATTGCCGGTCGGTCGGCAGATTGCTGCTGGTCCTTGTGATAGAGCGAGTCTTTCTGGGTTAAGGTTATGCTGATTTTCACATCCTCATCCTCCACATCAAGGAGGAACTGATCATTCTGGACCCAAGTGGGATAATTCACGCACCCTCCACCGTTTTGCACAAAGAACCCCTTCCTGCGGATAAAGTGGTACGTCTCCTCGTTAAAGAGCTTGCAGTAATGTAGAACGTTGAACAGGCTGAAGAAATCCTTGAGGGTGAGCCAAGATACGTTCTTCTCCGTTTGCTTGAAGAAACACTGCCGAGAAATGTCCGGGTGATCTGCCCACAGTAAGCTCTCATTGGACCAGTCCCCATTGAAAGAGCCGAATCCCCACGGGTTGTTAATTTTCACCAAAACAACCTTTTGCTCGGGGAACTCCTTCACGTCGCAGACAGCATAGCACGAGCCCTTCATCACGCCCATTCGATTCTCCGGCTCGCAAGGCCCTCCCTCCTCATCGAGGGGCGGGGGCTGGTCGTTGCAGCAACCAACTATTCCATTCGCAAGCTGCTCCTTCAGCGTCTCCACAAACTTTCCCTGTGCGACCTTCTCTGCGAACTTCGTATCTTTGTTCGTGTCAATGTACTCGCTAATCCCACCAGTCAAATCCTTCAGCGCATAGCTGACCTCGCCTTCCGTCAAACACGAGTATGTCCCATGCAACTTGGCGTACGCCTTCTCCACGAGCATCATCCAGATTTCGTTTTTGTCACTCCCGCTGCAAAAAAGGGGCTGCCCTGAGCGATCAAACGGGAACTGGTCGTCCACTACGACATTTACATACGTCCCCTCCTTGAAAAACCGAACGCAGTATCGCCCGTGGCTTTCCTGACCAGTGTGCACAAAGAGAGCTTGGCAGAGGGGTTCATTGGGAAGGATCATCCCAAGTGCCGAAAGGAACCAATTGTTGCTAATACAACCTTGAACAATTCCTCGGTTAGGACCAGCGGAAAAGAGGACAGGTGTCCCGGGACAAAACTCCTCGGGACGCTTCCAAACTATGCTGTCCCAAGGAAAGCAGGCCGGGGGGGGGGCACTGATGTTTTCGTACAGAGAAGAGGCATTGGCAGGGAACTCATCGTCGCAGAATTTCTCCGCATCCTCCAGAACGACTTGATTTATGCTACCTCTCCAAAAGTCCAAGAAATTGCGACACATTGGATGACCCTTGCAAAATGAGTGGAACTCATGCTTGCTGATCTCACCGTCAGCATCCTTATCGGCTATGGCAAATGCTTTCACAGTTAGCTTCTCAATATCTTCCGTCGTTGGCGGGACAATCTTCTTGTCCATTTTACCTGCACCAACAACCAGAGTACGTAGCAATATTGTCATCTCATCGATGGTGATGTCACCTGATCCATTAAAGTCATAGAGATTGTAGATAAAATCTATCTTGTCATTGATCTTGACTCGGGAAAGAAGGACAGCACAGCCGAGAATCTCAAAAGCATCCACGAGGTTGTTGCGATCAGTATCAAACACGTCCTTAAAAATTGCGCCCGAATCCTTTTCATTGAGGTTCAGGAGGAGGGCAAATTGTCGTGGGCCTAATGCGAACGAACCGCCAAGGTCCTGCCGATGGCGAGATAGGATAGAGGATACATCAGCGAGGTTCAGAGAGGTAAAAGGAAGCAGAGAGGGGTGGGGAGAAGCATTTCCAATCAGGGAGGACCCAGAAGCACCCATTTCTGACTATTTTTGTAGGGTTAAGTTGTGTGAAATCAGGAGAGTAGGGAGAAAGAGGAGTTGGGGGTTTACCTAGTTGGTGTTTGATTCTGCGCAGTAAAAAACGCAGCTTCGAGGACGCAGGTCAGTATTTCAGCGCGGTGCGAGAAGAGGTCTAGATATCCTGAGACGATTAGATGGGGAGTAACTGAATGATGGGGGGAGAAGTTGGGTGCCGTGGAAAAATCAATAGTTTTGATATCAGATATCATAAATGAAAACTCCTGTTGGGACTCAAATGAGTAATTCCATCGTAAAATAACTACTCCAGTGTCACTTCTATAATTAAAGTCGTTAAGTCGCCAACCTCGCCTTGAGCTTCTCAAGCTTAATGTAGCTACTCACTGTTCGCTCAACAGCGTCTTCCTGGCTTATATCTACTAGATTTAGGTAGAGACTCGGAAGCGCGAAACTCGCAAACCGAATATCAGGGTTAGCTACCCTGTGCACCGGCACATTGCGCAGTTTGAAATCCCCGGCGGCATTCTTTCTCAGGAAGAAATCTCTTGTGACGTCAACATTGGGCTTGACAAGCTTGCAGTGCTTGTACATCAGCCAGATGCCAAGGTGCAATATACTCGGAAAGTATTCGGGCAAGTCATAGGGCTCGATAGGCGATAGCATTTTGTGCTTTCTGATAAATTCTCGACGAGCACTTGGTACAAAAAATGAGAGAAAGGACGGGTTGTTAGAAGAATAAATTATTGTGCCAATGAGCAGCACTTGACCTATTTGTGATTGTTGAGCGCTTTTTACTCGAGTACACATCGCTTCGCTTTAATTTCAGTTAACTCACCTCTTGAGCGACACCTTTATCTCGTTACTTAGTGGTAAGCGGGGATCATAGGCGATCCTGCCGTCAGGTGAGTAGAAGGCTGCCCGCTCAATAGTCCTTGCGTCTTGCTCGCTCATGCGCAGCAGAAGGAGTGCCGCGTCGCGATGTGCGTAGATTATACCCTGCCCTGTACCATCGTCAATCACACATCCGCTCTCCCACAACACATCAAAGTACTTGCGCTTACAGCCATTGGGGCAAACTAGGAGAGTGTTGCTAGCAGAGGGGTGCAGTAACTCATTGTCATTGTAATTGTCATTGTCATTGCCAATGTCATCGTCACCGTCATCGTCTTCATCGCCGTCGCCGCAAAAAAACCCATCATCTTCGTCGTCGTCGTCGTCGCTGTCAATTCTCGCTGTCACTTTGCCGAAATCTTTCATTTTAATCTTGGACCAGTCTGCACATTTTGGCAAGGGCCGTCTGTAGAAATTCACCGACGATGTCATCCTCTTCTTTGTCGTTGTAACCCCACCCGAGTCACGACCGCCTAAAACGAGCCTAGTATTGCACTTGAGGCACCAACAGTCGCAAGTAGTCTCCCGGTTCGCAGTGTTGCAGGCCCTCACGCGGAAAACGAGGCTACCGCCGGTGCGACCGTTGCAATTGAGCAAATTCAAATCGCTCAAAGTTACCTGCTCAACATCAGCTGTGTTAAATTGAGATTGCGGAGAGATGAACCCCTTCAAACGCTGCGTCCCGCCCCTGATGCCCGCCTTCGATGGAAAGGGATCCTCCTCGATGCACGAAACAACGTCCTTGAAGAGAACGGTCGTCTTTGGAGTTGTGTCCCTGCTGCCCTGCGGGTGGAACATGAGGTCATCTGTCGAGAAGTAGACAATAGGACCGAGGCCACCTGTCTCATCGGAACCAAGGGTGAGAAGAGCAGCTGTATGCGAGGATAGTGCCGTGAATACAAATGTCCGAAGAAGGTCATACTGGTACGGTTGAAAATGATCGATGTTGCTAAGCTCGCCGCGGCGCTCCATTTCTTCAAGATAATCATCACTAAAGTCCAGCGTCACACTGTCATTGAGAGCACGTCCAACTGTTGCGACTGCGGAGGTGACCGGTGGAAATGATATTCGCACCCTTACAATCTGACGGGAGCTCCTCTGCGCGACGCTGCAGTTGAAGGCGTTTGAGAGGTCATCGTCATGATTTTCGACAGTAATCTCCGAGCAAATATTTTCCGGGCTAGCGGAATCTTTCGCGAGGTACACAATGGACTGGAGTTTGCTTACGACGTAGTCTGCCCCAAAATCGCATTCAGAGAGCTTCACGGATTCCCCCCCCTTTTGCTGCTTGTTCTTCTTAAACATCATCGTCACTTTGCCGTGGGTGGCAATGTTCTTTGCAGTATTTTTCTCGTCTAATTCTAACGCAGAAATGAGTTGAATTGTGGTCTCGGAAGTTGCATCGTCTTCATCGTCATTGTCGTCGTCGTCGTCGTCGTCGTCATTGTTGTCGTCATTGTTGTCGTGATTGTTGTCGTGATTGTTGACGTCATTGTTGTCGTGATTGTTGTCGTGATTGTTGTCGTGATTGTTGTCGTGATTGTTGTCGTGATTGTTGTCGTGATTGTTGTCGTCATCGTCATCGTCATCGTCATCGTCATCGTCATCGTCATCGTCATCGTCATCGTCATCGTCATCGTCATCGCCATCGCTATCGTCATCGTCATCCACCATCTCACTATCCTCCTCCTCCTCCTCCTCCTCCCCCTCTTCATCGATCTTCGCAGGACAAATGTCCCCGATGGTAACCCCAACGCTGACTGCAAACACTCCTCTCCTCGTCGCCAACACTCCAACACCCATGCTGCTCAATCCCTCCTGTTTAATCCAAACAATTTTCCTCTTCCCCTTGCACTTCTTCGGCAGCCGTCCAAGAAATAGCAACGAAGATACCGTTCTTCTTATCGTGAAATAATGAACGCAAGAACTAACCGTCAAGTGAGGCGGTAGCGAATTCAAAATCGCCAGAGAGAATTTATCCGAAGATGCGCGCCCATGTACACGCCCCAAACACTTACGCTCGACATCGATTACTCCGGAACTTCGGACTTTTTTCTTTGATCCGCGAGAACTGAAGACAAACGTCGCGCCAGCTCTGAGGTCAGTAGAAGAGACTTTTGGGAGATGATCGGTTAGCAAGGACGAAATCGCAGCAGAGGCGACTTCTTTCATAGTGACGACCTTCGGGTACTGGATGTTGCCAAAGATACGGCAGTCGGGACTTCCCTGGAGGAAGAATTCCGAGAAAGGGTTTCGGGAGGATTTCGAAGGCGATAACGATGTCGACAACGGTGACAATTCTTCCCCCATCAAGTTCCTCTCAAAATCCTCGACACTCTTCACATCAGTACCAGAAGCCTGAAACAATCGCATCACGCCAATCCTCCAGCCCATATGATTCACCGATTTTGTAATTTTGCTTTTCACGGTCGCAGTTTCGCCGGCCTGGACAAGCCAGTCCCTCTGTTTCGATAAATTAGAACTAGGACCAAAATCGATGATCCGAATTGTCGAACCGGCACTCAGGGCCCAACCCTCACCATCTATCACGTCTGCATTATGTACGGATACTCTTGCTCCGACTCGCAGGAGAGAAATCGTCTCAATATCGTTGCAGTAGTAGAGAAAGAGTTGACGCAGGGAGCCGTTGGTTTTAATAGTAACGATGAGGGACCGAACTGAAGTTATCTGCGTAACTGTACCAGTGATTCCAGGAATGTCGTCCACGGGTAGGATCACATCGACCTCCTCAGCGGTGAAAATTTTATCGGGACCTGGATTCTTCCACTCAGTGGGCACTACTTTTGCAATTAGCGTGCCACCTATCTTCAAGAAAGGGTGGTGGCGAAGTGCGCTTGCCGAGCGGAGTACGATTGTTACGGACATTTTTTCGTCGTTGCCTTCGCTTTCAGAAGAGGGAGATTCGGAGATCGTCACGAGCGTAGAAGATTCAGAACGGATGTTGATTATCGGGGTGAACTTCGTTATCACTCCAGATATAACCAGATGCTTGAGGAGATTGAGCTCACACTCGTCGGGGTCGTGGGGGTATTCATTTTCCTTGTTCATATCGTCCTCGTCGTATTCATCGTTTCTATCGCTAGTACCACCTTCCTCGCCGCCGCCATGACTGCCGCGGTTCGTGTCTCTAAATCCAAAGGAGCGCGAAAAGCCTTCCATCTCTTTCAATTGGCTAAGTGGAAGGACACACACACCATCGAAACAAATCCTGGAAGTAGATTGTAGCGGTGGCACAGTAGAATGCAGCGCTACCACCAATTTATAGCTCGCAGATAGATCGCAAATTGATACTGATATGACGGGATCCTCACAACCCGCTGTTTGTTTCATGAGCAGCTGTAGTGACGATAGAAGGGAGGGCACAAACACAACCCGTATCGCAGCGTCATCACCGTCAACATGAAGCGTAAAACGAGATATCGGCGAGAATATCAACTTGCCAGTTATATTTTTCGAAGGGAGCACCATTCGAAAAGACGACAGGGGTTGTGAGGCGTGTGTGTGTGTGTGGGATGTGGGAGGGAGAAAAAGGATTTGAGATTCAGGTATTTAACGTGGTGATCGCTCGTCGATTTCTCAAATGTTACGTATCATAGCGGGTCGACTTTGTTGGATGTTTGCTGCTCGTTTAAACGTAGTCCATAGCGTCCATAGACGTTATCTTGGCGTTTTCCTTGACACGTGTGCAAGGTTGCACATGCCGAGGATTTCTCCACTCAAGATTAAGTTTTTACGTCAAAACTCTTCGTTTTTGACTTATACATTGTATTAAGGACCCCTCGACTCCCAATTAACTCTCAATTCACGCGAGCCTGTCTATAACTCCTCCTCCAGAACTGGGTTTGCTCATTTTCATCCCCCCAGCTCACCACAACAAACGGGATCGCCACGCCTCCCACCCCCCTGTTCACGTACTACATCAACAGTGATAAATCAACCTCAACTCGGGAATAAGATCCTCCCGCCTTTGCCCGGGCCATCTTGACCTCATAGAATAATGTTCCTCAGCCGCTCGCAACCACTCCTATTAGCGAGAAATATTCGTAGATTCTCGACATCGTCACCATCACTTCGAAAGAAGGTAACCCCACTTACACTCCAGAGTTTGACCCGAAAGAAGGAGCGAAAGCTTACCATGAGCACAGCCTATAACTATCCACAAGCTCTCCACGTCGACCGCGCCGAGATCGACATTCTTCTTGTTGGCGACTCATTGGGAATGGTCGAGCTGGGGTACTCGACTACACAGCCTGTTACAATGGACGAAATGCTCCATCATGCCAAGGCAGTTTCCCGCGGCTGCGAGAAATCACTGATGGTCGGAGACCTCCCATTCGGAAGCTACGAGATCTGCGACGAAGAGGCTGTCCGAAACGCGCACCGCTTCGTGAAGGAATCTTCAATGGACTGCGTGAAGCTCGAGGGCGGCGGCGGGAGGCGTCGAGAGACTGTGCGACGGATTGTGGAATCCGGGGTGGCCGTAATGGGACACATAGGCCTCACGCCGCAGGCTATTTCGGTGATCGGTGGGTTCCGAGCTCAGGGTAGGACGGCGAGGAAGGCGAGGGATCTCTTGGACGAAGCGCTCGGGCTGCAAGATGCCGGGGCTTTCGCGATCGTGCTGGAGTGTGTGCCTGATGTTGTGGGGAAGGCAATCACGGAGGCTCTGGAAATACCGACAATTGGGATCGGTGCTGGACGACACACGAACGGGCAGGTTCTCGTTTATCACGACATGCTAGGGTTGATGAGCCATCCTCATCATCAGCAATTCGTGCCAAAGTTTTGCAAGCAATACGCCAGCCTTGGTGATGGTGTTGGGGACGGGCTGATGAAGTTTCGACAGGAAGTGGAAAAGGGAGAGTTTCCAAGCGAGGAATATTCCCCCTACAGCATGTCGGCGGAAGAAGAGCAGCGCTTTAAAGCGCTATTGATGGAAGATGCAAAAGAGCGAGAGAAAAATGCCAAGGTCAAAGAAAAAGATCTCAGAGAAAAGGACGAATATGATGTCTTGAATTTGTACGGGAGTGGGAGTGGGAGTGGGAGTGGGAGTGGGAATGGGAGTGGGAGTGGGAATGGGAGTGGGAGTGAGAGTGGAAAATGACAACGACGATGATTAATTAGACGGTAATAAAATAAAAATAAAAAGACGTGAACGGATAGGTTTAGGTTCGTAGTTTTTGCGAGTGCGAGTTCGAGTGCGAGTGCGTGCTAGCAAACCCTTGGCAATGGAATGTAACCCTACCAAACTTTGGCCTTGGCCCTTTGAGCTTTGAG